>JADHEE010000049.1_pt1 | contig 84651 bp, 78 predicted proteins | sample 8952401 | NCBI WGS metagenome assembly JADHEE01 (sample SAMN16124438, study PRJNA663242) | bioreactor sludge metagenome | isolation source: sludge (ammonium) | place: India:Bengaluru | collected 2019-02-28 | reverse complement strand
TAAGCCCGGCTCGTGACGCCGCCATTGCCCGTGAAGCGATCCTTCATGGTGCCGACGCGGTCTATATCGGCGGACCTGGTTTTGGCGCCCGCCATAATGCCAGCAACAGCCTGCGCGATATCGCTGAACTGGTGCCATTCGCCCACCGTTTCGGGGCGAAGGTGTTTGTGACCCTGAACACCATTCTTCATGATGATGAACTGGAGCCTGCGCAGCGTCTGATCACTGACCTGTATCAGACCGGCGTCGATGCGCTGATCGTGCAGGATATGGGTGTGCTTGAGATGGATATCCCACCGATTGAGCTGCACGCCAGTACCCAGTGCGATATCCGCAGCGTGGAGAAAGCGAAGTTCCTCTCGGATGCCGGTTTCACCCAGATCGTGCTGGCGCGCGAGCTGAATCTCAACCAGATCCGCGACATTCGGCAGGCCACCGATGCCACCATCGAATTCTTTATCCACGGTGCCCTGTGCGTGGCCTATTCCGGCCAGTGCAATATCTCCCATGCTCAGACCGGGCGCAGTGCCAACCGCGGCGACTGCTCACAGGCCTGCCGTCTGCCGTATACGCTGAAAGACGATCAGGGGCGCGTGGTCGCTTTCGAAAAACACCTTCTGTCGATGAAAGACAACGACCAGACGGCCAACCTGGGGGCACTGATCGACGCGGGCGTGCAATCCTTCAAAATTGAAGGACGTTACAAAGACATGAGCTACGTGAAGAACATCACCGCCCATTACCGTCAGATGCTCGATGCCATCATTGAGGATCGCGGCGGTCTGGCGCGCAGCTCTGCCGGCCGCACCGAGCACTTCTTTATTCCCTCCACCGACAAGACTTTCCATCGCGGCAGCACTGACTACTTCGTGAATGCGCGTAAAGACGACATTGGCGCGTTCGATTCACCGAAATTTATCGGCCTGCCGGTGGGCGAGGTGCTGAAGGTGGCGAAAGATTACCTCGATGTTGAAGTGACCGAACCGCTGGCCAATGGCGATGGCCTGAATGTGATGATCAAACGTGAAGTGGTGGGATTCCGCGCCAATACGGTAGAGAAAACCGCTGAAAACCGTTATCGCGTCTGGCCGAACGAAATGCCTGCTGACCTGTATAAAGCGCGTCCGCATGCCGCGCTGAACCGCAACCTCGACCATAACTGGCAGCAGGCGCTGCTGAAAACCTCCAGCGAGCGTCGTATCGCGGTGGATATCGAGCTGGGTGGTTGGGAAGAGCAGCTGATCCTCACCATGACCAGTGAAGATGGCACCAGCGTGACTCACACTCTGGACGGGCAATTTGAGGTGGCGAACAACGCCGAAAAAGCGCTCAACAACCTCAAGGACGGCATCGCCAAACTGGGCCAGACCATCTATTACGCCCGGGATATTCAGGTCAACCTACCTGGCGCGCTGTTTGTGCCGAACAGTCTGTTGAACCAGTTCCGTCGTGAAACCGCCGACATGCTCGACGAAGCCCGTCTGGCAAATTACCCGCGCGGCAGCCGCAAAGCCGTCTCTGTACCGCCGCCGGTCTACCCGGATACGCATCTCTCGTTCCTGGCGAACGTCTACAACCACAAGGCGAGGGCGTTTTATCAGCGCTATGGCGTTGAGCTGATCGATGCTGCTTATGAAGCACACGAAGAGAAGGGCGACGTACCGGTGATGATCACCAAGCACTGCCTGCGCTTTGCCTTTAACCTCTGTCCGAAGCAGGCTAAAGGCAGCATCAAGAGCTGGAAGGCCACGCCGATGCAGCTGGTGAACGGCGATGAGGTGTTAACCCTGAAATTTGATTGTCGTCCCTGCGAAATGCACGTAATCGGCAAGATGAAAAACCACATCCTCAAAATGCCACAGCCGGGCAGCATTGTGGCCTCCGTCAGCCCTGACGATCTGCTGAAAACGCTGCCGAAGCGCAAAAGCAGCTAATTAACGCAAGTGAGTATCCGGTTTGCGCGACTTCTGCCAGTAATGATGTTCGCGCAAACCTTCTGCTGACTCTTCCGCCACGGCGCGCAGTTCATCGCTGTCCGCCTCATGGCGCAGCTGATGATCCACGTTCTTCACCCAATAAAACTCATGTCCTTTGTGTCCCGCCATCAACTGACCGGAAAACAGCGCGCAGGTCAGCATCACCATCGATAACGTTTTTGTAAACATTCTGCCACCACCCGGTTACGTTGAGGGAACATCATGCCGATAGTTCAGTGAGGTTATTATTAGGATCTTCAAAGGCACGAAAAGGTTTTGTCAGATTTTGTCGGTGAGTGGGGCAGCGGACTGTCTTCTCTCCTCTGTGAGGAGAGGGCCAGGGTGAGGGGACATCATGCCGATAGCTCAGCGATGTTAATACCAGCCCCTTCAGAGGCGCGAAAAGGTCTTCTCAGCATTTGCCGGTGAATAGCGCACCGGACTGTTCCCTCTCCCCTATGGGGAGAGGGCCAGGGTGAGGGGACATCATGCCGATAGCTCAGCGATGTAAATACCAGGCCCTTCAAAGGCGCGAAAAGGTTGTTTCAGATTTTGCCGGTGAATAGCGCACCGGACTGTTCCCTCTCCCCTGTGAGGAGAGGGCCAGGGTGAGGGGACATCATGCCGATAGCTCAGCGATGTTAATACCAGCCCCTTCAGAGGCGCGAAAAGGTCTTCTCAGCATTTGCCGGTGAATAGCGCACCGGACTGTTCCCTCTCCCCTATGGGGAGAGGGCCAGGGTGAGGGGACATCATGCCGATAGCTCAGCGATGTAAATACCAGGCCCTTCAAAGGCGCGAAAAGGTTGTTTCAGATTTTGCCGGTGAATAGCGCACCGGACTGTTCCCTCTCCCCTGTGGGGAGAGGGTTAGGGTGAGGGGAAACAGGCGGCTCATACTGTGATTCTGCTGCCCTTATCAATGCGACTTGAACCCCGCTGCGGTCATCAGCACACGGAAGAACATCCCCACCAGCGCCAGTGCCAGTACGCTGCCGCCCCAGATAATCACCATCCACATCAGACGTTTCCAGACAGGTTGATTCATCAGTGATAGCCCTCCCCAGGCTGGACTTTGCCGCGAAACACGTAATAGCTCCAGAAAGTGTAGACAAGGATGATCGGGATAATGAATAACGCCCCCACTAACATGAAGCCCTGGCTCTGTGCTGGCGCGGCAGCCTGCCACAGGGTGATCGATGGCGGAATGATATGCGGCCAGATGCTGATCCCAAGCCCGCTAAAGCCGAGGAAGATTAGCCCGAGGGTCAACACAAAGGGCAAATGGTGGCTGTGCGGGTTATTCAGGCTGCGCCACTGCCACAGGCCCAACACGACCACCAGCACCGGAACCGGCAGCAGGAAGAACAGGTTCGGCAGGCTGAACCAGCGCCCGGCGATAGCGGGTTGTGAAAGCGGGGTCCAGATGCTGATGACGGCGATAATGCCCAGCAGGGCCAGCAGCAGACGTTTTGACACCTGACGCATGCGCCCCTGCAACGGGTTTTCACTTTTCATCACCAGCCAGGTGGCACCTAAAAAGGCATAGGCCACCACCAGCCCCAGGCCGCAGAACAGGTTGAAGGGGGTAAACCAGTCGAACGGGCCACCGGCGAAGGCGCGGCCGCTGACCGCAAAGCCGTTGATCACCGCGCCCACCACCATGCCCTGAGTAAAGGTGGCCAGCACCGACCCGCCGATAAAGGCCTTATCCCAGAAGGGGCGATGCGCGGGCGCCGCCTTGAAGCGGAACTCAAACGCCACGCCGCGGAAAATCAGGCCGATCAGCATTAACGTCAAGGGAATGGTCAGGGCATCGATGATCACCGCATAGGCCAGCGGAAAGGCACCAAACAGCGCCGCGCCCCCCAGCACCAGCCAGGTTTCATTGCCGTCCCACACTGGGGCGACGCTGTTGACCATAACATCCCGGTCGTCGGCATCCTGGATGGCAGGAAACAGAATGCCAATGCCCAAATCAAACCCGTCCATCACGATATACATCAGGGTAGCGAAGACGATAATTACAAACCAGATCAGGGAAAGATCGATACCCATTATGGTGTCTCCTTGGTAGTAAATTCAGTGCTTGCTGCCGAGAGCGGGCGTGCCGGACGGCCATCGTGTTCGGTCGGGAAAGACTCTTCTTCCTGCGGCCCCTTTTTAATCAGGCGCACCATATAGCTGTAACCGACGCCAAACACCGAGGTGTAGACCACAATAAAGGCCAGCAGGCTGACGCTCATGTGCAGATCGCCATGCGCCGACACCGCATCTTTGGTTCTTTGCAGCCCGTACACCACCCACGGCTGGCGGCCCACTTCGGTGGTGATCCACCCGGCGAGAATGGCAATCAAGCCCGATGGCCCCATCAGCAGGGCAAACCACAGGAATGGCCGGGAGTGATAGAGCCGCTGCTTATAGCGCAGCCACAGGGCAACGGCGCCCAGCAACAGCATCAACATCCCCAGCCCGGCCATAATGCGGAACGACCAGAAGACGATGGTGGCGTTAGGACGGTCCTCTTTCGGGAACTCCTTCAGCGCAGGCACTTGCTTATCAAGACTGTGGGTGAGGATCAGGCTGCCGAGCGCCGGGATTTCCAGCCCGTAGCGGGTGCGCTCCTGCTCCATATCCGGCCAGCCAAACAGCAGCAGCGGGGTCGGCTCGCCGGGCGGGTTCTCCCAGTGGCCTTCGATGGCGGCAATTTTGGCAGGTTGATGTTTCAGGGTGTTCAGGCCGTGCATATCCCCGACCATCGCCTGAATAGGGGCCACGATCAGCGTCATCCACAGTGCCATGGAGAACATACGACGAATGGCGGCGGTATTATTTCCGCGCAGCAGGTGCCACGCTGCCGAGGCCGCGACAAAGAGCGCGCTGCTGAGAAACGCGGCGATGGACATATGCAGCAGGCGATACGGGAAGGAGGGATTGAATACCACCGCAAACCAGTCCACCGGCACCACCTGGCCATTAACGATCTCAAAGCCCTGCGGGGTCTGCATCCAGCTGTTGGAGGCGAGGATCCAGAAGGTCGAGATAATGGTGCCCAACGCCACCATGCAGGTGGCAAAGAAGTGCAGTCCCGGCCCGACTTTATTCCAGCCGAACAGCATCACGCCGAGAAAACCGGCTTCGAGGAAGAAGGCGGTCAACACTTCGTAGGTCAGCAGCGGGCCGGTAATGCTGCCGGCAAACTGTGAAAAACCGCTCCAGTTGGTGCCGAACTGGTAGGCCATTACCAGCCCCGAGACCACGCCCATGCCAAAGTTGACGGCGAAAATCTTCGACCAGAAATGGTACAGCGAGCGCCAGACGGGGTTTTTGCTTTTCAGCCATAACCCCTCCAGCACGGCCAGATAGCTGGCGAGGCCAATGGTGATCGCCGGGAAAATAATGTGGAAGGAGACAGTAAAAGCAAACTGGATCCTCGCCAGATGAAACGCATCTAAACCAAACATGCACAACCTCAAGGTCAATCGGTGTGGCTGTTATGGTAAAGGGAAGGGAAACTGAGTATCAGAGACAGAAAAGGGGAATTTATGTATAACAGTTTGCCTTAATCAGATGAAATCCCTGGACTGTTATATCTCTGAGCAACCGTGAGCGGATGAGATCGCGCTGGCGGTCCTGCACTGTTATGAGGAAATATTAAGAAGGGGCAAAGGCCCCGTCATGTTATTGGGTTTTGTTTTTATACAAATATCGGGCGAATAGCCAGATTAACAAAGTGGTTAAGAGAAGGGATAAAACCGATAAAGTGAATATGTAACGGTCGTACCATTGTGCTTCGGTCAGAAAACCAAACTTATCTGTGTAAATGTCATAGAGATAGATGTCGGGCATAGTGATGCATAATAACGAATAAACAAGACACAGAAGAGCTAGCTCCGACAACCAAATCACTACACTTGTGCTGGGTTTCATCAATATACCTGGATAGTGCCAAATGCTTTAAGCTCCGCGGTAATGTGTAAAGAACCGGTGCTTAATAATGCATGATGGAGGATTCGATAATGAGAATGGACTGGCAACGTAATACATCCTTCACTGATACCAGAAGTGCCTGCCGGATGTAAACGGAAAGCGCCACGCTCTACGTTATCAATAAAAGTTAAGTCGTCTAAAGCGCCATCGTCCCGGTAAAGCGCAAACCAAAAATCGCGATTTGAACCGCTTTCCAGTTCTTTGAGCATATCGTGCCATCGGGATCTCATCCCACCGCGAGAACGAGTGACAATGTATTATTTCCCGGGAGGCAAAGGACCTTTCTTTTTAAGAGCTATAGCGTCTGGATTATTTCTGTTAATGCCTGAATGTCCAGAATAGGCTGGAAAGAAGCCCACTCCAGGACAACTTAAGGTAGACATTTGACCACCGTTCAAATGAAATGTGCAACGGATCATCTGTCATTCCATGTATCAGAAAATATAATGTTCCCATCACAATGCTTCCAGGTGATTTTTTCATACCGCAAAGCAATAGACTCGAGATGATTATGTTTTTCAGTGGAGGGATTTTTCACGTCATGCATAAGAGGACAAACGGAAACGACTTTCACACCTTCAAGGAGCATATTAAAATACTCCTGTTCTAACCCTGCATCATTGATGCGATACCATTTAAATTCTGCAGATTTCAGCGTTTGACCGTGAGCAACAGCTTTATAGAGATAAGGGCTTGAAGCGTCGAACTCTTTCTCAAAAACAAGGGCACTATGAACACATGTACCGGTTATTTTGCCCGTATTGCTGTCAGTAGTTAAATGAAGACCGTGACCAAATCCTAATATTTCAATACTGCCTTCACGTTGGCAAACATCTACAGAACCACGGATATCCGCTCCACCATCGTCTTTTAACCACAGATACGCCGGAATGGCCATAACAAACTCCTTTTGTCAGTTAGCTAAAACATGCATGTCTTAACATCGGATCTCTGACAAAGGCCAGGCATAACGTGCCATAGTTATTGCAAATATATAATGCGTTTATATACGTGATATTGATTCGTTCAGGTGCGAAACGTCTCGCGTAGCCCCCCACGCGAGACCGCTATTTACGCGTCGCGCCAGCCCATCTCCGGCGCAACGTGCTTCAGAATCGACTCAATCACATGCACGTTATACTCCACGCCCAGCTGGTTCGGCACGGTCAGTAACAAGGTATCTGCTTCGGCGATCGCTTCGTCCTGTTTCAGCTGGGCAATCAGCTTGTCAGGCTCGGCGGCATAGCTGCGTCCGAAAATGGCGCGGGTTTTCTCATCCAGGTAACCGACGCTATCGCTTTCGTTACGGCTGGAGCCGAAATACATCCGATCGCGGTCGTCCATCAGGGCAAAAATGCTGCGGCTGACCGAGACGCGCGGCGTGCGGGTATGTCCCGCTTCGGCCCAGGCGTCGCGGTAGGCGCGGATCTGTTTCGCCTGCTGGATGTGGAACGGCTCGCCGGTTTCATCGTCCTTCAGGGTGGAGCTTTGCAGGTTCATCCCGAGCTTTGCGGCCCATACCGCGGTGGCGTTCGAACCTGCCCCCCACCAGATCCTGTCCCGCAGCCCTTCGGAATGCGGCTCCACGCGCAATAGTCCCGGTGGGTTAGGGAACATCGGTTGCGGATTGGGTTTGGCAAAACCTTCGCCGCGCAGGGCCTCTAATAGCACTTCGGTATGGCGGCGCGCCATATCAGATTCGTTTTCACCTTCGCCCGGCACGTAACCAAAGTAGCGCCAGCCGTCGATCACCTGCTCAGGGGAGCCGCGGCTGATGCCCAGCTGTAGACGTCCCCCGGCGATCAGATCGGCTGAACCGGCATCTTCTGCCATGTAGAGCGGATTTTCATAGCGCATATCAATAACGCCAGTACCGATCTCAATCCGGCTGGTTTTCGCGCCAATCGCGGCCAGCAGCGGGAAGGGGGAGGCCAGCTGGCGGGCAAAATGGTGTACGCGGAAGTACGCGCCATCCGCGCCCAGCTCTTCGGCGGCAACCGCCAGATCGATGGATTGCAGCAGGGCGTCGGATGCGGTGCGGGTCCCGGACTGCGGCGATGGCGTCCAGTGACCAAATGACAAAAATCCGATCTTTTTCATGGCGGGAATTCCTGGGTTCGAAGAAAGACAATGATCTCTACTTTACGGATTACCGGTTGAGAAGAAATGCCGTTTATTTCACAGAAGCTGTCAAAAAATTTGAATGAATACAGAGAGTCGCGTAATAGAAAGAATATTAACGTGAAAACCGCTTGCATCCTGTACGAAGCCGTGCGTTAATGATCTATCGGTTTGAATCCAAAAAATATCCGTCGCAGTTTCTTAAAGCATTCTCATCACGTTGTGCCTCTCCGCAGCCTCTCTTGGGTTTTTTCTTTACGCTCTGAACGTTCTGATTAGTTTTGTCTCAGACCATTATTGCCTTCAAAGGCCCATTAGTATTTAACGTTTTTACGTTCTGGAGATTTACATGAGTTCTAATATTCATTTTCGTTGCCCATGCTGTCATGGTTCGCAGTTCCGTACTTCCGCATTTGACGTGTCTGAAAAAAATCCGCACGGTGCGAAATGCATTTTCTGCAAATCATCCATGATCACGCTCGATCATTTAGCCGCCTCACGCCATGCGCGCCGGGTGCCGTTTGAGCTTCGTAAGTAAGTCAGTCGGGCGCCGTCACGCCTGCTGAAATTCACACCTCTATCTATAACAGTTTATTAATCCTGCCTTTTTTCTCCTGCTGATATACTATGTGATGCAGCAAGGAGAACCCGATGAAAAAATACCAGCGCCTGGCGCAGCAAATCATTTCGCAGATCGAGATTGGTGTCTGGCAGCCCGGCGATAAACTGCCTTCCCTGCGTGAGCAGGTGACCAGCAGCGGAATGAGCTTTATGACCGTCGGTCATGCGTACCAGATGCTGGAAAGCCAGGGCCGCATTGTGGCGCGTCCGCAGTCAGGCTACTACGTGGCGGCCCGTCCAACCGGGCAACAACCCATGCCGCCCGCGCAGGTGATGCGTGATGAAGCCGTGGACATCAACACCTATATCTTTGATGTTCTGCAGGCCAGCCGCGATCCCTCGGTCGTGCCCTTTGCCTCAGCCTTTCCCGATCCCCGTCTCTTTCCCTTACAACAGTTAAACCGCTCTCTGGCGAACGTCAGTAAAACCGCGACCGCCATGAGCGTGATTGAGAACCTGCCGCCGGGCAACGTCGATCTGCGTCACGCCATTGCCCGCCGCTATGCCCAGCAGGGGATGAATATCTCCCCGGATGAAATTGTGATTACCGCCGGTGCCCTCGAAGCGCTGAACCTCAGCCTGCAGGCAGTGACCGAACCGGGTGACTGGGTGATCGTTGAGAACCCCTGTTTCTATGGCGCACTACAGGCGCTGGAGAGGCTGAAGCTGAAAGCGCTGTCAGTGGCAACCGACGTGCGCGAGGGGATCGATCTCAACGCGCTGGCGCAGGCGCTGAACGACTACCCGGTAAAAGCCTGCTGGCTGATGACGAACGGACAAAACCCGCTGGGCTTTACCCTCAGCGCCGACAAAAAAGCGCAGCTTATCGCCTTGCTTGCCGAACATAACGTCACCCTGATCGAGGACGATGTCTATAGCGAGCTTTACTACGGGCGCGAAAAACCACTCCCGGCGAAAGCCTGGGATCGCAGCGACATGACGCTACACTGCTCGTCATTCTCTAAATGCCTGGTGGCCGGGTTTCGCATTGGCTGGGTGGCCGCCGGGAAACATGCCCGTCGCATTCAGCAGCTCCAGCTCATGAGCACCTTATCCACTAGCTCCCCGATGCAGCTGGCGCTGGTGGACTATCTCGCCACCAAACGCTACGACGCCCACCTGAGGCGCTTGCGCCGCACGCTGGCCGAACGTAAACAGCTGGCGTGGCAGGCGCTGCTGCGTCATCTGCCCGCCGAAGTGAAAATCCATCACAGCGACAGCGGCTACTTCTTATGGCTGGAACTGCCCGCGCCGCTGGATGCTGGAGAGCTTAGCGCCCGCGCGCTGGGGCATCACATCAGCATTGCCCCGGGCAAGATGTTTTCCACCTCCAATACCTGGACGCCGTTTTTCCGCTTTAATACCTCCTGGGCCTGGGGAGAGCGGGAGGTGCAGGCGGTGATCCAGTTAGCACACATAATTCGCGGGATGTTAAAAACGCAAAAATAGTATTTTCTCGCTATTGATTATCGCCGCAGAATAATTGTTTCTTATCCTGTTAATAACGCCGCAATTAATTTGCGGCGTTTTTTTATTGTCGCCCATAGGAAATATGCATATTGCCCGCAACGGCTAACCCCTTGTCTATAATCCAGTTACCGGGGAATGCGCCCCCGGTCACAACCTGGTGAAATTTCTACAGCCCGCCGGGTGGGCGGCAATGGCGCGGTCTACGTTTAATTAAGGAGATATTCTTATCGGCACGGCTGCCTTCTGATTTCATTACGACAGGAGTAATAGGTATGAGCAAAAAATTTGCCCGTAGCAGCCTGTGCGCGCTCGGTATGACTGTTTTGACTGCGCAGGCGGCAGAGCCACCAAAAGCGATCGGTCAGGGCGAAGGGCGACTGGATATCATTGCCTGGCCGGGCTATATCGAACGTGGCGAGACCGACAAAGCCTACGACTGGGTGACCGCGTTTGAAAAAGAGACCGGCTGTAAGGTCAACGTCAAAACCGCAGCCACCTCTGATGAGATGGTCAGCCTGATGGCGAAGGGCGGGTATGACCTGGTCACTGCCTCCGGCGATGCCTCTCTGCGCCTGATCATGGGTAAACGCGTTCAGCCGATTAACCCTGACTTAATCCCCAACTGGAAAACCATCGACCCGCGGATCGTTAAGGGAGAGTGGTTTAACGTCGATGGCAAAGTCTACGGCACGCCTTATCAGTGGGGGCCCAACCTGCTGATGTACAACACCAAAACCTTCCCGACCCCGCCTGATACCTGGGGCGTGGTGTTCAAGCAACAAAACCTCCCGGACGGCAAATCCAACAAAGGGCGGGTCCAGGCCTACGATGGCCCGATCTATGTCGCCGATGCGGCGCTGTACGTCAAAGCCACGCAGCCGGAACTGGGGATCACCGACCCCTATCAACTGACGGAAGAGCAGTACGCGGCGGTGGTCAAAGTGTTGAAAGACCAGCATCCGCTTATCCATCGCTACTGGCATGACACCACCGTCCAGATGAGTGATTTCAAAAACGAAGGGGTGGTTGCCTCCAGCGCCTGGCCGTACCAGGCCAACGCCCTGAAAGGCGAGAATCAGCCGATTGGCACCGTCTTCCCGAAAGAGGGTGTGACGGGCTGGGCCGATACCACCATGCTGCACGCCGATGCCAAACACCCGATGTGTGCCTACAAGTGGATGAACTGGTCGCTGACGCCAAAAGTGCAGGGCGATCTGGCGGGCTGGTTCGGATCGCTGCCGGTGGTGGCGGAAGGCTGTAAAGCCAGCACCCTGCTGGGGGATAAAGGCTGCGAAACCAACGGCTATAACTACTTCGACAAGATCATGTTCTGGAAAACGCCTGTCGCCAACGGCGGCAAATTTGTGCCTTACAGCCGCTGGGTTCAGGACTACATCGCCATCATGGGTGGTCGTTAAACGCCAGGGAGCGGATTATGACGTACGCAGTAGAGTTTAATGATGTCTCACGCCTGTATGGCGACGTGCGTGCGGTGGACGGGGTAACGATCCGGATTCGTGACGGCGAGTTTTTCTCGATGCTGGGGCCTTCCGGCTCCGGCAAAACCACCTGCCTGCGCCTGATTGCGGGCTTTGAACAGCTCAGCGGTGGTTCCATCGCTATCTTTGGCAAAGATGCCAGCGAACTCCCCCCCTGGGAGCGCGACGTCAACACCGTCTTTCAGGACTACGCGCTCTTTCCTCACATGACAATCCTCGAAAACGTCGCCTATGGGTTGATGGTCAAAGGGATCAACAAAACCACCCGTCAGGCCCAGGCGCGGGAAGCCCTGGAGAAGGTCGGCTTAAGCTTTGCGGAAACCCGCAAACCCTCGCAGCTGTCGGGCGGCCAGCGTCAACGGGTGGCGATAGCCCGGGCGCTGGTCAATCAACCCCGGGTTCTGCTGCTGGATGAACCCCTCGGGGCGCTGGACCTGAAGTTGCGCGAGCAGATGCAGTTTGAACTGAAAAAATTGCAGCAGGAGCTGGGCATCACCTTTATCTTCGTTACCCACGACCAGGGCGAAGCGCTGTCGATGTCGGATCGGGTGGCGGTGTTCAATAATGGCCGTATCGAGCAGGTGGATACCCCGCACGAACTCTATCTCCGCCCGCGCACGCCGTTCGTGGCCAGCTTCGTTGGCACGTCGAACGTCTTCACCGATGCCCTGGCGCAACGTGTCTGCGGCCTGTCGGGAAGCTACTCCCTGCGCCCGGAACATATTCGCCTCGATGGGGAAGGTGAAATTCAGGTTCAGGGCCGGGTGCAGGCCGTACAGTTCCAGGGGGCGGCCACCCGTTTCGAGCTACGCCTTGCCGAAGGCGAAAAACTGCTGGTAAGTCAGGCGAACCTGGCCGGAACCACGCCGGGGACGGGGCTGGAACCAGGGCAGATGGTCACCGCCTCGTGGGCGCGCGACGCCATGGTGCCGCTGCATGAGGAGGGGTGAAATGGACATGAGCGTTTCACCTCCGCCGGCATCGCACGGTCTTTCAGGGCGTCTGTCGGCGCTGTTCTGGCGCAGACCGGCGCTGGGGCTGTTCTTACTCCTGCTCGGCCCGCTGATGTGGTTTGGCATTGTCTATCTAGGGTCATTGTTTGCCCTGCTGTGGCAGGGATTCTACACCTTCGATGACTTCACCATGTCGGTGACGCCTGACCTGACTTTCGCCAACATCCGCGCGCTCTTTAACCCGGCCAACTACGACATCATTCTCCGCACCCTGACGATGGCGATTGCCGTCACCCTTGGCTGCGCGATTCTGGCGTTCCCCATGGCCTGGTATATGGCGCGGTACACCCGTGGCAAGTGGAAAGCCTTTTTCTATATCGCGGTGATGCTGCCGATGTGGGCCAGCTATATCGTTAAAGCCTACGCCTGGACGCTGCTGCTGGCGAAAGACGGCGTGGCGCAGTGGTTTCTGAGCCATATGGGGCTGGAGCCGCTGCTGACGTCGCTGTTGACGGTGCCGGGCATCGGGGGCAGTACGCTTTCGACCTCCGGGCTGGGGCGGTTTCTGGTGTTCGTCTATATCTGGCTGCCGTTTATGATCCTGCCGGTGCAGGCGGCACTTGAACGTCTGCCCGCCTCAATGCTGCAAGCCTCTGCCGATCTCGGGGCCAGACCGCGTCAGACCTTCCGCTATGTCGTCCTGCCGCTGGCGATCCCGGGCATTGCCGCCGGGTCGATCTTCACCTTTTCACTGACGCTGGGCGATTTTATCGTGCCGCAGCTCGTCGGCCCACCGGGGTACTTTATCGGGCAGATGGTTTACTCCCAGCAGGGGGCGATTGGCAATATGCCAATGGCGGCCGCCTTTACGCTGGTGCCGATTGTTCTCATTACTGTCTATCTGGCGTTCGTGAAGCGCCTGGGAGCGTTTGATGCACTCTGAACGCGCACCGTTGTTTCTGAAAATCGCCACCTGGGGCGGAGTGATCTTCCTGCACTTCCCGCTGCTGATTATTGCCATCTATGCTTTTAATACTGAAGATGCGGCGTTCAGTTTTCCGCCGCAGGGGCTGACGCTAAAGTGGTTTAGCGCGGCGGCCGGGCGCAGCGACATCATCGAATCGGTCATCTTGTCACTGAAAATCGCTGCCCTCTCAACGGTGATTGCTCTGGTGCTGGGCACCCTGGCGGCAGCGGCATTATGGCGGCGGGAATTTTTTGGTAAGAACGCAGTATCGCTGATGCTGATCCTGCCGATTGCGCTGCCGGGGATCATCACCGGTCTGGCGCTGCTGACGGCGTTCAAAACCATCAATCTGGAGCCAGGTTTCTTCACCATCATTCTCGGTCACGCCACGTTCTGCGTGGTGGTGGTGTTCAATAATGTGATTGCCCGTTTCCGGCGTACCTCGTGGAGCCTGATCGAGGCGTCAATGGATTTGGGCGCTAACGGCTGGCAAACCTTCCGCTATGTGGTGCTGCCCAATCTGGGGTCGGCGCTGCTGGCGGGGGGCATGCTGGCGTTCGCCCTGTCGTTTGACGAGATCATCGTCACGACCTTTACCGCCGGACATGAGCGCACCTTGCCGCTGTGGCTGTTAAACCAGCTCGGCCGCCCGCGCGATGTGCCGGTGACTAACGTGGTGGCCCTGCTGGTCATGCTGGTGACCGCCATTCCCATTCTGGGGGCCTGGTGGCTAACCCGCGACGGCGAAGATGTTGCCGGAAGCGGGAAATAACGTTGATTCAAACAGGACAATACTATGCAAACGCAACTGCTGATTAATGGTGAACTGGTCAACGGCGAAGGGGAAAAGCAGCCGGTCTATAACCCTGCGACTGGCGAGGTGCTGCTGGAGATCGCAGAAGCCTCAGCCGCCCAGGTGGATGCTGCCGTACAGGCCGCCGACCGGGCCTTCGCCAGTTGGGGGCGCACCACGCCGAAAAGCCGCGCCGAGTGCCTGCTCAGGCTGGCGGATACCATCGAAGCCAATGCCGACACCCTGGCGCGGCTGGAGTCGCAAAACTGCGGCAAACCCCTGCACTGCGTACTGGGGGATGAAATTCCGGCCATAGCCGACGTGTTTCGCTTCTTTGCTGGCGCGGCGCGTACCCTGAACGGTTCGGCGGCGGGGGAATATCTGGAGGGACACACCTCGCTGATCCGTCGCGACCCGGTCGGCGTTGTCGCGTCGATTGCCCCCTGGAACTACCCGCTGATGATGGCGGCGTGGAAGCTGGCCCCGGCGCTGGCCGCCGGGAACTGCGTGGTGCTTAAACCCTCTGAGATCACGCCGCTCACCGCCCTGAAACTGGCTGAACTGGCAAAAACCATCTTCCCGGCCGGGGTGCTTAATGTGCTGTTCGGGCGGGGCAAAACTGTGGGTGACCCGCTGACCGGGCATGAAAAGGTGCGGATGGTGTCGCTTACCGGCTCTATCGCCACGGGGGAACACATCATTGGACATACCGCCTCGTCCATCAAGCGCACCCATATGGAGCTGGGCGGTAAAGCGCCGGTGATCGTCTTTGATGACGCGGATCTCGACGCGGTGGTGGAGGGGGTACGCACCTTCGGCTTCTACAACGCCGGGCAGGACTGTACCGCCGCCTGTCGTATCTACGCGCAAAAGGGCATTTATCCGGCGCTGGTGGAGAAACTGGGTGCCGCGGTCGCCAGCCTGAAAATCGGCGCCCCGGATGACGAAAGCACCGAGCTTGGCCCACTAAGTTCGCAGGCGCATCTCGACCGGGTATGCAAAGCCGTGGATGAAGCCAAAGCCCTCGGGCATGTGCAGGTCATCACCGGCGGCAGCAAGCACGACGGCAAAGGCTACTGGTTCCAGCCGACCCTGTTGGCAGGCGCGAAACAGGAAGATGCCATTGTCCAGCGGGAAGTGTTTGGCCCGGTAGTGAGTGTGACGGAATTCGACGATGAGGAGCAGGTTCTGGCCTGGGCCAACGCGTCGCAATACGGGTTGGCCTCCTCGGTGTGGACCCAGGACGTGGGCCGCGCACACCGCGTCAGCGCGCACCTGCAGTATGGCTGCACATGGGTGAATACTCACTTTATGCTGGTCAGCGAAATGCCCCACGGCGGGATGAAAATGTCGGGCTACGGCAAGGATATGTCGGTGTATGGCCTTGAGGATTACACCGTGGTCAGGCATGTAATGATTAAACATTAATGACTTATCACCGCCGGCAGAGAGTAATCTCACCGGCGGTGATAAATACATTCATTTAAAGAATATATTAAATATTTAATTTTCACTTCCCCGCAAGAATATATCGTCAGCTTTTTTCATCTGTTACCCTAAATTAAATCGCCTGGCCGCCGATACCGAAGTAAATCCATAATAAAATCGCCCTGACCATGCTTGCAATTAATCATAACGAGATTGCCGGGCTCTCACTTAAGTCCCGGAATGCTAACAGTACTTTACTGGCCCAGACGATTGAACGGCTCTCATCCGGCTTGCGTATTAACAGCGCGAAGGATGATGCCGCCGGGCAGGCCATTGGCAACCGGATGTTCGCCAACATCAATGCGGACAAGGCGATCTCACGTGGGCTGGATGACGCGATAAGCCTGGCGCAGACGGCAGAAGGGAGCCTGAGCGACGTCAGCGCGATGCTGATCAAAGCCAAAAGCCTGGCCATTCAGGCGGCAAACGGCACCTTATCGCAGTCCGACCGGGACAGTATCAACCAGGAATATCAGCAGATACTGGGGACAATTACCCAAATCTCCGAGCAAACCGAGATCTTCGGGCAATATCCGCTGGCGACCGATAAGCCGGTATTACCGCCGCAATTAATTGGCGATGTTATGCCGCTGGATCGTAAATTCCCGGTAGCGGGCACCGATTATTCTTTCAGTTCCGGTGTTATTCCGCTGGCCTATATTCCGGCCGGGTCGACCAATATCACTATTAACATTGATTCGCTGGGTCTGGATGACGATCTGCAGATATTTACCCGGGATGGTAAACATCTCGCGGGCACGCCATTAAACGGCCCGGATGCGGATTATACCTGGGTGAGCCGCGGCATCACCGATGGCGCGAAAGCGACCGCCTCGGTGCTGACGGCCAAAAACGGTTTCAGCAGCGGGGCGGTCTATGATGACTCGCAGCTGATTGACGGCGGTCCCAGCTGGAGTTACAGCGGTGAAACCCTTAACTATAACGGTATGAACATTTCCTATAGCGGGGATGGCGATCGCTATGAAGATAAGGCGTCCGGGGCCTGGAACGACGGTGCCAACGGTTCGAACCGCCTTGAACGCATCACGCTGGATACCGTGACGGAAGATTTGTTGGTGATGGTGGTGGGCAGCGGTTCTTTTACCAGCAACATCACCTGGGGAAATTTGCCGACACCGTCGATTACGCCTACCGTGCCGCCAAAACAGAGCCGCCCTATAGAAGTGGCGACCAGCGCCAATTTCGGTGAAGCCATGCAGTCCACCACCATTGAGCCGACGCCAACGGATCTGAAGACGCTGCAACTGGAAAGCACTGATATGATCACCGAGGCGGGGGCCAAAAAGTGTATGGGGTTACTGGATGCCGCGCTGGAAAAGGTGAGCGGCTATCGCGCGCAGTATGGCGCGGTGATCAACCGGTTCGAATCCAGCAAGGCCGTGCTGTCTCAGCAGAACATCTCCCTGCAAGCGGCCCGCAGCCGAATACAGGATGCCGACTACGCCGCCGAGGCCAGCCAACTGGCCCGGGCGCAGATTCTGGATCAAAGCCAGAATGCGGCCCTGAAAATGGCCAATCAGGTGCCGCAGACGGTGTTGGAACTGCTGAAAGGGTGACGGGGGCAGCTACCAGCCGCAGACCTCATGCTCATTTTCAGTGTCGTAAGCGCGCACGGTATTCACCAGGTCTTTGACCACCTGCGCGGCGACGTCCGGGATCATTAGCTCCATCGGGGCGTCCGTCTCGTAATCCACCGACACACCGTTGCTATTGTTAGTGACGGTGACGGTATAGGTTGCCTTGCCCATGAAGTTACTCCTTCTCTGTTTACGACTTTCTTAACACGTCGGGTTCAACGAAAAAGTCGATATTGAAATAGGTATCGTCGGTCATCACTTCGATGTGGTGCCAGCGTTCAGGTGGAAATACGCCAAAATGCCCGGCCTCAATGACCAGGACGCTGTCCGGCTCAGGCGAGGTTTCGTCGGCATAGCCGAGGTATCGCACCGCGCCCTGCATCACGCTGAGACGCGGATAGACGCCGGGTTGGGTGCCGGTATCCAGATGGCGTTTGAAAATTCCCGCAGGCGCGGTGTCTTTGTTCCAGAAGGGCGTTGAGCGGGTGTGAATACAACTTTTCGGAATAGGCAGCATAATGTTCTCCCTGTAAAACCTGGGACTATTACAGCACTAAAGGACAACGCAGATTTGGCAGAATGTGCATTTTAAATGCACTTTAAAGTGGTACTCCCGAAGCAGGCTATACTTACTTATTCCGAAGGTCACAAAGGAGAGTCTGATGTTACACGTTGATAAAGACAAATCCCGTAAAGTGCCCGACTCGGGTAATAAAAAGCCTCAGCCGGTGAAGAAGTAGTCCCGGGATCCAGGGCCGCATAATGCGGCCCTTTTTGTTTGTAGGGGAATGCAGGTCGGGTTAAAAGATGTAGCAAAAGCTACTCTTTTGTTAGTAACCATAAAATCAATGTGGCTAATTTGTAACGAAAAACTTGATCTGTCTCAACATTTGCCGCATATTGCGCGCGGTTATTGCACAGCAGACAAGGTGAATGAGATGACGTTGTATCAAAAAATGTTAATGTTTTATGCCGTCATGGCGGCCATTAGTGCCCTTATCACCTGGTTTCTCTCCAAAGATCGCAAACGCATCCGCTTTCTGAGCGCCTTCCTGGTGGGGTCTACCTGGCCGATGAGTTTTCCGGTTGCACTGCTGATTTCCCTCTTCTGAATGCTGCTCCGGCGCGGCTTTTTGCCGAATGCGGGGCAGGTGCCTTATCTGGCCTACAACATCTGGTAATAGCATCCTTCGGTGATGAACTGTATAAATAATCAGTCATCAGAAAAGGAGTGCTTATGAACAGCTTCTATTCCCACCAGGCCCGTTGCACGGTGCGCTGGCAGGAATTGCCCGGGCACGGCGAACCGCTGGTTTTTATTCATGGTCTCGGCTGTGCTTCTTCTTACGAATATCCTCGTATCGTCTGCGATCCTCAGTTCGGTTCCCGCCGGGCCATTCTTATCGATCTTCCTGGCAGTGGTTACAGCGATAAACCTGAAACATTCAGCTATCAGACCTCGGCGCAGGCGAAGGTGGTCATCGAGTTGCTCGATCATTTAGCGATAACGTCATTCTGGCTGTACGGGCACAGCATGGGCGGCAGCATCGCAATCGAAGCGGCAGAGCTGGCCGATGGCCGCCTGCTGGGTCTGATTGTTTCCGAACCCAATTTCCACAGTGGCGGTGGCGCCTTTAGTCGGGGCATTGCCGCCCGAACGGAAGAGGATTTTGTGCGTAACGGTTATCAGGCCATGCTGGAGGCTGAAACCTCACCCTGGAAAGGATGCTTGCAAAGCACTGCCCCCTGGGCAGTGTGGCGCGGTGCAGCCAGTCTGGTCGAAGGGGTACACCCCAGCTGGAGCGCACGTTATCTAACGTTACCTTGCCCGGTATGGCTGATTTTTGGCGAACTTTCGCTGCCCGATCCCGACGTAGACGAGATGCGTCAGCAGGGTGTTGAGGTAAAAATCATCCGCGATGCAGGCCATTCGATGTCCTGGGAGAATCCGTCGGCGCTGGCGAAGGTGTTATCTGATTGCCTGTCAGAGAGAAACGACCCGCATTGATACGGGCCGGTATTCCAGGCCTGATAAGCGTAGCGCCATCAGGCCTCAGTATCAGGCGAGCAAGCTCTGCAACGCCTGGCGATCCGCCATCGTTATATCGTGGGGATGCTGATACCCGATGTTCTCAATCGCCTGGGTATACAACGCCACCAGCCAGTCATAGACATAAGCGGTCGCGGCATGCACCGGCTGCTCTCCCAGACGGGTTAAGCGGGGTGCGCTGCTGTTGACCGTTGGCGTCACAAATACCGGCTGCCCCTTGCGGATGCGGCTGGCCGGACGATCAGAAGCAGGCGTCTGGGCATAGCCAACCCAACCGATGAAATTCCCCAGCGCGGCATGCAGCTGCGCGGCGCTGCTTTTATCGGTATCGACAATTTTCTTCAGCTGGGCGAGCAGGTTCAGACGGTAGCTGGCGATCACCAGGACATCGCTAATCTGTTGCAGCACCGCGTTATCCAGGCCGAGACGGCTGGCGACAGCCTCATCCCGGCTCCACTGGCGCAGGTGATTCACCCAGACGTGATGGGCAAGACGCGCTTTGTCCGTCGGCTGCCATATCTCATCCGTTTCCTGAGCGCTGTCAGCAAACAGGTCGATGGCATCGGTAAACAGGCCGTTGACCTGCTCTTCCCGCGGCTGCTGTACGGCAAGCAGCGTTTCAAACGCACGCAGCGGTGGGAGTAACCCTTCCAGCAGCTCCCCGTGGCGGGCAGCGCTTCCTTGCAGGGTACGCACCATGGCTTCGGCGGCGCTGCGCTGTGCGGCAGGCTCCTGCGTCAGGGGCATCAGATATCCCTGCATAAGCTGATGCAGTTCCCGTTGCTGGCGCTGGCGCAGGGCCAACAGGCGCTTCTGGCGCTGGGAGGGCAAGGTTGCTTGGGACAGCCACTCGATCACTCGCTGCATGCTGCTGCTGTCCAGCGCCTGCAGGGTGCCCCAGTGCTGGCCGGGTTTGCCGAGCAGCTGTTGCGTCGCTTCGTCGAGATTAGTGCGGCGGGTAAAGCGCGTATCCTGCGGCGTAATCGCCCACACCAGCCCCGGCAGGGCTGCATCGTCTCCCGGTTGGGTCGCTTTCACCCAGTTCAGCAGCGTTTTGGCGGTTTTTGCCGTCTGGCTGTGATGGGCGGTGGCGTTGCAGATCACCAGCACATCCGGCTGCAGATGCTGGCGATAGTGTTCCAGCAACCACGCCTGCTTCGCCTGAGCCAGCGGCTGATCGGGCTGGGCCGAGGGGGCGGGAATGTCAATGATATCCACGCCTGACAACGCGCTGTTTTCGACGGGCAGGATCAGCTCCCGGGTTAGCAGGGCCAGCACGTCCAGCGGAATGCTGATGGCGTTAAGTAACTCGCCGTTGTGCAGGGGATGCAGCACCGCCTGTTGCACATCCGGCAGGGCGATATCCACCCGGGTGAGGAAACCTTCGGTCGGCAGGCCAAAATTGTCCACCAGCAGACTCAGCGGCGCAGCCAGCACCTGTGCATGACTGGTCTGGTGCAGGATATGCGCCAGCTTCAGCCACTGCTGCGTCAGCTCCTGCTGTTCGCCCCACAGCAGCGACCAGACGCTGGCGCGGGTGCTCAGATCCAGCGACGGCAACAGCAGGGCAAACTGGTGCCACAGAGCATCGTCCATCTGCCGGGACGCGGCGGGCACCGTATCACGCCAGTAGTCGGCGATAGTCCCAACGTCGGCGGCGGTGATCCCCGGTACGCTCTGGGGTTGACGCAGGGCGCGCCACTTCTCCAGTCGCGCTTCGATCACGGTCTTGTCCACCGCGGGCAGCGTGGCGCGGGCAAGGAACACCTGCACCAGCTCCGCCTCGGTAAGCAGGCTCAGGCGCAGCGGAAAGGCGTCGTCAACCACCTCTGCCGCCGTCGGGCTGAAGCGCAGCGCCATGTTGGTCAGGGCATGGCCCGGGTTGATATGCGAAAAGTAGTCAAAGGTGCGTTGGCCGATAATCACGTTCATGCGCTGATTATCGCTACCGCACAGCGTCGTGAGCAGGTGGGCTTTCGCCGCCTGGGAGTGACCATACAATCCGATGGTGCTCCCGGTGGTCAGCGCCCGCGCAATCGCGTGCTCCCGCGCGTTGGCCACTGCCAGGCTCGCCAGCAGGGCATCGGCGTCGTTATCGAGGATCGGAGCGTGCTGGCGCGTTGTGTTGATCCACCCGATTAACGCCTGTGTTGTGGTCGTCGTGGCTGTCATTTCAGGTATACGCTCCCGCTGTCGATCCAGTAATGGCTCCCGCTGTGTCTGCGGTCGGCCAGGGTATTCAGTTTAAAGGTCAGGGCATCAGGCGGCACCGGCGTACCGTCCTGCAGCCAGGCATCGCTCAGCTCAAAGGCTTCCGGGCCTTCGTGTCGGGTGCCGCCGCGCAGCTGCAGGCGCACGTTCAGCACACCGTCTCCGGCGATGGATTTTGCCAGCTCCGCCGAGTTAATGCTCAGCGTATAGAGCGGGGTGGCCGGCCAGCGGGCGTTTGCCAGCTGGCGGAACCCGAGGGTCACGTTGCCGCGCAGCGGGAAGTGCAGGCGGGTATCCAGCTTCGCTCCCGGCTTGTCGAGATCAATATCCTGATACCAGACGTTCTCGTCGCGCAGGGTGTTAATGGTGTTATCCAGCACCCCTAAGTAGCGCACGGTCGAGTACGCGCCGATATCCGCCGCCTTAAAGTTAAAGCGCGGCAGGCGCAGATCCAGCGCCAGGCTACAGAGCATCGCCCCGACAGCCGCAGTGGATTTCGGGTTGCCGATGCGCCCCTGCTGGCTGAACGGATACCACTCATGCACCCGGTACTTATCCAGCCACACTATCCGGCTGACCGGCACCGGCTGCAGATGGCGGATCAGCGCCTGTACCCCTGGCAGACAGCCAGGACGCCCGGTGATCAGCAGAATATCGCAGGCGTAATGGGAGATGGCTTCTGCCACGGCGTGCAGCGGCGCGGCCAGAGTAAAGTGCCCGGCCAGCATCGCATCCTGCATCTCGCGGAAGTTGACGTGCAGCGGCACGGCGAACAGGTCGAACGGCTCAGCGCCAGCAGGCAGGGCGTGTTCGATGGCCTGCTGCAGATAGTTCATCACATTGCGCGTGGGCTTGCGGGTCAGCAGATCGCCAAAGGTGGCGTGCAGCCCGTCGAGCGGATCGTCGATATCGCTGGCTTCCCAGGCTGCGAGGATCGCATGTCCAATCGGCATAAACAGCTGCAACGCCGTCTGCTGGCGCAGCACTGCCTGGGTGTCGATGCGCCCCGAATCGCCAAACAGCGAGGCCATTAGCAACGAGGCATCCGCAATGCCGGATTTTTGCAGCTGCGTTTGCAGGGCAGGCAATACGTAACGCTGGATCACATCCAGCAGGGTGTCATCGCCCGCCACCTTAAAGCCTTCGCGGAACAGCAGCTGCGGCGTGATTTTGACGTTACTGCCAGAACCGTCGTCGAGCTGGTAGTGGGTGATCGCCATATCGGTCGTCCCGCCGCCGATATCAATCGAGGCCACGCGCAGGGCGCGACCCGGCGCACAGCCTGGCTCTGGTTCGCGATCCGGGCGGGCCACGGCCGCGAAGAAGTCTTCGGTCTGGCCGTTGTAATGGGAAATGGCTTCGTTATAGAGCCAGACCAGTTGGCCGCAGCTGGCTTCGTCCCACTCCATCTGGATCTCCGGCACCGGAACCACGCTCTTCTCCTGCTGCTTACGGCTGGAGAAATCGTCATCCTGCGGGTGCCAGCCCATTGCTTTCCAGACGATGGCAATCGCCTCGAACATGCGGCGGCGGAAGATTTCACGCTCCTGCTTCGGCATGGCCGAGGGCAGGGTGAGGATCAGGGTGCGCAGCTGACGCGGCGAGGCCGGGAAGCCCAGACGCAGACGGGTAGCCACGCTGTTGATCTGCCCCAGCGCCTGCGCCAGCAGTTCGCACAGCATATGGGTCATCAGGGTGCTGCGGCTGTACTGCGGCGAGAAGACCGGCAGACGCTCATCCTGTGGCAGGGTGAACAGCGGCTGGCCGTCATCGTTCATCAGGTTCATCAGCGGGAAGGCGGTCGCCAGCGGCTCGCGCTGGGTTTTGCTGTTCATCTGGCTGAAGCGCCAGTCCTGCACCACCGGGGTTTCATCCCACAGGTAGCGGCGCGGGCTGGAGATGCCGCTGTTGCCTTCCGTGCCGAGACGCTGGGTCGCCAGCTTCCGCGCTTCGTCGCCGACCCGCACGATGGACGGCCAGACAAAGGCATCTTCGCGGCCGCTCTCCACCGAGAAGTGCTGCTTGCCGAAGCGGGCTTCGGAAAACTCCAGACGGCTGGTAAACAGCGGTTCATTAAGGAACTGCGGCTCGCTCAGGGAGCGCACCTGCAGCTCGGCGGTCTGACGCAGACCGTCGTTGGCGTCGCCGTGATCTTCGATGATCACGCCGCAGGTATGGGTATTACCCACATCCAGAATCAGATCTACCGGAATAGCCGGGGTGCTGAGGGTATGGGTAACGAATTTCACTTCCGGCACCGTGAGCTGTTCGCCCAGCATGGCCAGGATGTTCAGCCAGTGCGCCTGATACTCAAAGTTACGCATCGCCAGCTGTAGCTCGCGTTCGGCGCGGTTCTCCACACCGGTGGCGTACTGGGTAAAGGCTTCACGCAGCCAGCCGTCAATCCAGGTTTGATCGAGGAAGTTCGCCACCTCATCATCGCGCCAGGCAAGTGCAAAGCGAGTGCCATTGAGAATGTCGTTCTCCACCGGCGACAGGGCGCTGGTGGCGTGCGCGGCAATCTGGCTGTCCAGCGCCAGGGTCACACGGTGGCTGTTCCCGGCGTTGTCCGGGGTATCGAGCTTGCGCACCTGCACCCGTGCCCAGTTATCCGGGCCATCAACAAAGGTGCGTGGCGGGTTAAAGCGGAAAAACGGCAGCGGCAGCCAGACGCCGTCCAGCACCGCCAGCGACTGCTGGAGCAGGATAGTGCTTTCGGGTTTAACCACTTCCGGTTGTCCACCGCCTGTGGCAGGCAGGGTGTAGCGGCCATTCACCAGATCGAAATCCAGGCGCAGCAGAGGGCCGTTGGCCGTTTTACGCACGAAGCGTCCACTCTGGGCGGAGTCTTGCGGCGTCAGGCCAAAATCAAGAAACTGCACGCCACTGTTCGCAATCAGCGTGACGCTCTGTTTGTAGTCGCAAAGATTTACCAGCATAGGATCACGCACCTGCCTTCCTGAATGTCAATGGAACCACGGTTTTTGCGTCGTAGCGCGCGCTGCATTCCGCCACATCATTCGTACCGGCTTTACAGGTAATTTCCGGCATCGGATAGCGGGAGCCATCGGTGCAGCGGGCATTGCCACGGGTTTTAATCAGCAGCTCACCGTTGCTGTGCAGCCCGGAGAAGACCTCCACGCGGCAGACGATGTTGTCACCGTGAACGACGCGGGCCGTCCCTTTATTGTTTTGAATCTGATAGCGCAGTGACGGTGGCTTGCCGGTGATCGGGTCAGTCACATCCAGCATTACCCGCCAGCTGCCGTTAAGAAAACGGGTCGAGCCGGATTTCACCTGACCGGCCTCCATCACCATCGCCTCTCTCGGGATCGCGGTAATCACCACTGGCTCAGCCGCGACCGGGGTCGGGGCTTTTTCTGCGACCACTTCCGCCTGATGCAGGGGTAAATTCAGCGGCAGAGGTTCAACGGCGGCGACCGGTTCAGGCTCGATGGCCACCGGGGCGGCCGCCACGGTTTTAACCGGCTCTGGGGCGGGTGCGTGCTTCGGCCACATCAATGGGGCGGCAACGGCGGCCATGACCACGGCGGCGACCGGCAGGGACCACAGCGGAACGCGGCGTTTTTTGGCCGCTACGGCCACCGGGGTCGGTTCCGGCTCTGGCGCTGGCTCGCGAGTGGTCATCACCGGGGCGGGATGCGCCTCGTAGAGATCGTCAGCGGTGATATGGACCTTCGCCGGGGCGGCAACCAGCGGTTCATCGGCTTTTTCAAAGACGAGAGCCGGTTCCGGCTCGGGTTCTGGCTCCTCAACCGGGGCAGGCATTGGGACCGGCAACAGGGAGGCGCGCAGGCAGTCGAGAACATCCTCGCGCGCATTTTCATTGAGGTTTACAAAACCCCAGAAGGTGAGCACCGGTTTGCCATCCACCAGGAACAGGAAGTTCTCCCCCGGGAACTGAAACGCTTTTGACAGCAGGGAACCAAACAGTTGCTGGGCGGTTTTTGGCGACTGGAGCGATTTTTTGCTCAGGGACTCCACGCTGGACAGGGTGCTTTCCAACAGGCGCAGCGCCCGGAAGCGCGCATCTTCATCGGTGGCTTTCCAGCTGATAACGGTGCCTTCCGTGGGGGAGTACCAGTCAACCCGGTCGCCTTCATCATTGACCTGCGGGATCGCCAGGGTTTCGACGATCGACTGCTGTTTGCGCAGGCGCAGGGCCTCACGGATTTGCAATGCTGATTCAAATACGGCCTGTCCGCCGCCGCCAACGGCCTGAAAATCATCAAGATTGCCGCTGCGTAAAAGGGTTTTTGCCACGATTTGGTCCCATAGACTTTTTCACGCGTCTACTTTACGAAATCTGGTGGCAAGCAAACGGCAGAAGAGACGGCAAAAGGGGCGATTTCTTACAGCATTGAGGCCGCGGAAAGTGCTTGACGTTGAATGTACCTTAAGGCAAATCACTGTTTCGCTGCTGGTGAGAAAATCAGCGGAAATAACTGCTTTAGAATAACCTGATAGTGTTTCGTTATTTGCCAGGGAACAGTGGCTGTGCTGTTATTACCATTCCATATAATAAAACCAAACAGGTAATAACTATGTCCACAGGGAAAACTCTCCTCGCGCTGGCATTAAGCGCGCTGTTGCCGGCAGGTGCCGCATGGGCGGCCAATAACGACACCATTATCTACTGCTCAGAGGCCTCGCCTGAGTCGTTTAACCCGCAGATTGCCAGCTCCGGCCCGACCTTTGTCGCCAGCTCGCAGGTGCTCTATAACCGCCTGATTAATTTTGATCCGGTGAAAAATACGCCGGTGCCGTCGCTGGCGGAATCCTGGACCATCTCCCCGGATGGCAAAACCTATACCTTTACCCTGCGCAAAGGGGTGAAGTTCAACAGCAATAAATTCTTTAAACCGACCCGCGACTTCAATGCCGATGATGTTATTTTCTCGGTGCTGCGTCAGAAAGACCCTAATCATCCGTATCACAAGGTGTCACAGGGCAACTACGAATACTTCAATGATGTCGGCCTGGATAAACTGATCCAGGAGGTGAAGAAGGTGGATGACACCCACGTCCAGTTTGTGCTGAGTGAACCGAATGCCGCGTTCCTTGCCGACTGGGGGATGGACTTCGCCTCGATCCTGTCTGCGGAATATGCCGACGCGATGATGAAGAAAGGCACCCCGGAGAATGTCGATACCTGGCCGATCGGTACCGGGCCTTACGTGCTTCAGCAGTATAAAACCGACTCGCTGATCCGTTATCTGGCTAACCCGAACTACTGGGATGGGGCGGTGCCAACCAAACATCTGATTTTCTCCATCACGCCTAACGTCGAAACCCGTCTGGCGAAGCTGCAGACCAACGAGTGTCAGATCATTCCTGCGCCATCGCCGGTGCAGTTTGATGTGATCAAGAAAAATAAAGATCTGACCCTGCACTCGGTGGATGCGCTGAACGTCGGCTATCTGGCGTTTAACACCGAGAAAAAGCCGTTTGATAACGTGCTGGTGCGCCAGGCGCTGAACTACGCCACCGACAAAAACGCCATTATCAATGCGGTATTCCTCGGTTCCGGTACGGTCGCAAAATCGCCGATTCCGCCGAATATGATGGGCTTTAATAAAGATTTAAAAGACTACGGTTACGATCCTGAAAAAGCGAAAGCGCTGCTGAAACAGGCCGGGCTGGAGCAGGGGGCGGAAGTGACGCTCTGGTCAATGCCGGTGCAACGTCCGTACAACCCGAACTCACGCCGCATTGCCGAGATGATCCAGAACGACTGGGCGAAGGTAGGCATTAAGGCGAAAATCGTTTCGTATGAATGGGGCGAATATCTCTCCGGGATGCGTAAAGGCGAGCACGACAGCGCGCTGTTTGGCTGGATGTCGGATAACGGCGATCCGGATAACTTTGCTGATGTGCTGCTGGGCTGCGACAGCATTAAAACCGGCTCCAATGCCGCACGCTGGTGTGACAAGGGCTATGATGACCTGGTGAAAAAAGCGAAGCTCACCAGCGATCCGGCAGACCGTGCGAAGCTTTACAGCCAGGCGCAGGAGATCTTCTACCAGCAGGCCCCGTGGATTGCGCTGGCTAACGGCAAAACCTTCTATGCTACCCGCAGCAACGTCAGCGGATATAGCGTGAGCCTGATGGGAAGCGATTTCTCGAAGGCGAAATTAAACTGAGTGGAGTGCGGATTTAACCCTTCACTCTGACCCTCTTCCCCTCGGGGAGAGGGCATGAATCCCAGGCCCGGCCAGCGTAACCCGCCGGGCCAACAACTAAGGAGTGACAATGTCACATTTAGAGGACGTCATTGCCCGTGTGGATGCGGCGGTAGCCGAAAGCGTGATCGTGCATATGAACGAACTGCTGATCGAATTAAGCGAAGACAACGAACTCAGCCGTGAAGATCGCTATGTTCAGCAGCAACGTCTGCGCACGACCATCGCCCATCACGGCAAACACTATAAAGAGGAGCAGGAAGCCCGCCAGGAGAGCCTGACCAAAGGCGGGGTGATCCTCTGACGTCAGAACTGGCGCCGGGTGACTAACCAGGCGCCAATCACCAGCAGTACCGCGCCACACACCGGGCCAATCAGCGCCCTCAGCGGCACGCCCTGGCTGCGCACCACGTCCATCACCAGACCGCCAATCAACTGGCTGGCGACCAGCACCGCAATGGTCGTGGCCGCCCCGACATACTGATACCCGCTGATGCTGGCAAAAACGAAAAACGATCCCAGCAGGCCGGGAATTAAGGTCCACCAGCGCACCGTATGCACCAGCTCGCTGAACCCGGCAACACCGTTTTTAATCAGCAGGATCGATACAAAGAGCACAATCCCCACCAGCGAGTTGAGCAGCATGGCGATAAGAATGGTGCTTGAGGTCTGGGTGATGCGCACCATCAGGGTGTTCTGCACCACCAGGCCAATGCCTGCCGCCACCAGAAACACCAGCGTCAGGGACTGATTCATCCGATGGCGTCCGGGTCGGTGCGATCGTCCAGCTGCAGCTGCATAAAGGTCAGATCGAGCCAGCGGCCAAACTTGGTGCCCACCTGCGGCATCTGGCCGGTGGTCACAAACCCCAGGGTCTCATGCAGATGAATGGAGGCGCTGTTCTGCGCTTCAATTCCCGCCACCATCACGTGTTTGCCGATGCGACGCGCCTCCGCGATCAGAGCCTTCATCAGCGCACGGCCAATGCCTTTGCCCTGATGACCGGGGTGAACGTATACCGAGTGCTCAACGGTATGACGGAAGCCATCAAATGCGCGCCAGTCACCGAATGAGGCATAGCCCGTCACCACCTCGTTCTCCACGCTCACCAGCACCGGATAGCCGGCCAGCTGACGCGCTTCAAACCATGCAATACGGTTATCGGTATCGACCGTGGCATCGTTCCAGATCGCGGCGGTGTGCAAAACCGCATGGTTGTAGATTTCACCGATGGCGGCGCAATCCTCTTTGCAGGCGTGACGAATAATCATGGAGATCCTCTGGGTGGGTGTGTTCACTATAGTGGTACATAACGTCACAATATTACACAGGTTGGCTGACTTATCGCTACGCTATAAGTCATATCTTTTTGTTATGAAAAAAGCACCTTGTAATCCATTACTTACACTATAGTATTACGCGATGAATACTATGCCAGACAATATCAATGAACGGATCAGCGCCCGCATCCGACTGGAACGCGAATCCCGCGGCTGGTCGCTGAGCGAGCTGGCGGAACGCGCCGGTGTCTCCCGGGCGATGATCCATAAAATTGAACGCTCAGGGAGCAGCCCGACGGCCACGATGCTGGCCCGGCTCTCCGGCGCGTTTGGCATCAGCATGTCTACGCTTATTGCCCGGGCGGAACTGCAGGAAGGGAAGCTGTTGCGTTTTGCCAACCAACCGGTCTGGCGCGACCCGCAAACGCACTATCTGCGGCGTCACGTCTCACCGCGCAGCGATCTCCCTATCGACCTGGTGCAGGTTGAACTTCCCGCTGGCAGCGATGTGCCCATGCCTGCCTCTTCTTATGCCCTTGCACGTCAGCTGATCTGGCTGCAGTCGGGCGAACTGGTCTTTCAGGAAGGCGATACCCGCCACGAAATGCGTGCCGGGGACTGCCTGGAACTGGGGCCGCCGAACGATTGCCGTTTTATCAATGAAAGCCCTGAACCCTGCGTGTATCTGGTCGTGCGGCTCAATCAATCCGGCTCATAATGCAAAGGCAGGCAGAGGGATCTACAGCTAGTCTCTAAGGACATTTGTGTAAAATGGAGTGAGTTATGAGTCAGCCTTCTGTATCAAACCGTCGTTGGGTTCTCGCCTCGCGTCCACAGGGCGCGCCGGTTGCCGACAATTTCCGTCTGGAAGAACAACCTGTGCCTGCGCTTGCTGACGGGCAGATCCTGCTTCGTACCATCTGGTTGTCGCTGGACCCTTATATGCGTGGCCGCATGAGCGATGCACCGTCCTACTCGCCACCGGTTGAGATTGGCGCGGTGATGGTGGGCGGCACGGTCAGCCGCGTCGAGCAGTCGAACCACCCGGACTACACCGCCGGTGAATGGGTACTCGGCTACAGCGGCTGGCAGGAGTATGACGTCTCCGACGGCAGCGGGTTGGTCAAGCTGGGTGATAACCCGCAGCACCCCTCCTGGGCGTTAGGCGTGCTGGGCATGCCGGGCTTTACGGCCTACATGGGGCTGCTGGATATTGGCCAGCCAAAAGAGGGCGAAACGCTGGTGGTGGCTGCCGCGACCGGTCCGGTGGGCGCAACCGTCGGGCAGATTGGCAAGCTGAAAGGCTGCCGGGTGGTGGGTGTTGCTGGTGGGGCGGAGAAATGCCGCCACGCAACCGAGGTGCTGGGCTTTGACCAGTGTATCGACCACCATGCCGACGATTTCGCCGACCAGCTGGCGCAGGCCTGCCAGGACGGGATCGACGTCTATTACGAAAACGTCGGCGGGAAGGTGTTCGACGCCGTGCTGCCGCTGTTAAACACCGGCGCGCGCGTTCCGGTGTGCGGTCTGGTGAGTGGATATAACGCGACCGATTTGCCGGAAGGCCCGGACAGACTGCCCTTGCTGATGGGGACGATACTGAAAAAACGTATTCGTATGCAGGGCTTTATCATCAACCAGGACTATGGACATCGCATTGAAGAGTTCCAAAAGGAGATGGGCCGCTGGGTTAACGAAGGCAAAATCCACTATCGGGAGCAAGTGGTTGATGGGCTTGACAATGCACCAGAATCGCTAATCGGCCTGCTGGAAGGTAAGAATTTCGGCAAAGTCGTGATACGCGTCGCGAAGGATAACGAATAGTACTTGTAAGGGCGGGTAAAACCGCCCTTAAGGGCTATGCAAAAATCCGAATAACGTCTTTAATAATACATGTCTACAATAACTCATCCGCAAAAAAGACGGATGAGATACCTAAAGAAATTTATTAATTTTAGTTCTGTTTTTATGCGGTCAAGAATACCAGGCATGCAGATACAGGATATATCATCACGCGTCGCTTCACGCCTTTTGCCCATTGGGAAAAGGCGTTTTGCATCTGTTACAGGAATTGAACATGCTTGATTTGGATAATATAGAAAAAGCGCAGCGCATGAGTCTGACGACTCAGGTTGAAGTGGCGCTTAAAGGGGCGTTAATTGCCGGTTCACTCAGGCCAGGGTCACGTCTTGTGACGAAAGAGATTGCCGATAAATTAGGCACCAGTATCACTCCGGTTCGTGAAGCATTACTGCGGTTGGTCTCCGCAGGCGTCTTACACGCTGCACCGGCTCAGGCTTTTCTGGTGCCAGAAGTGACTCAGGTAGGGTATGACGAAGTCAACAGGATCCGTCGGGAGCTGGAGATGATGGCGGTTGCCGCAGCCTGCGAACGCATGACGGACAGCAAGCTTGATGAGCTTCGTAAACTCAGTGAGGCGTTTCACGACGCCATGAGCAGCAACGATGTGGAGAAATCCCTGGAGGCAAACCGCATCTTCCGCTTTACCCTGTACAAGCAGGCAGAAATGCCTACCCTGTGCGCGCTGATCGAACAGCTGTGGATGCGGATCGGACCCTGCTTTAATTACTTTCACGATCAGGACATCGACCTGCCCGCTGCCAGCTATCGCTACGATGAATTACTCGACGCGCTGGAAAAACGTGATGTGGAACGGTGCCGCGCGGCTGTCGCCGACGTCGTGGACAAAGCGAACAGCCTGATCATGCAGCAATATTTAGCGTAATACGCAACCGTCCGCGAAACGCTCTTTTTTAATATTACCGCTTCGCTTGTTTATTCCCGGCAGACGATCGCCTGCCGGGAAAATTAATTACTCAAAGCGGTAAGAGATTGCCAAACCGACGCCATAATTACGTCCTGGCGCTGGCTCGTAATAACGTCCGTTAGACTCATTAACGATGACCGAACCGATATATTCTTTGTCGAACAGATTATCCACGCGGCCAAAGACGTCCATTCCCCAGTTACCCACATTCAGCTTATAACCGGTGTTCAGCCCTACGACAGTATAAGAGGGCGCTTTGGCGGTGTTTTCGTCATCGGCCTCGATATCGCTCATGTAACGCACATCCGATCCTGCATACCAGCCCTCTTCAGGCTGCCAGCCAAAGGAAGCATAGCCCATATTGCGCGCAATGCCTGGCATCCGGTTGCCCTCACAGTCTGCAGCACCGCACACGTTGCTGCGGTAGGTCGCATCCAGCCAGGTCCAGGCCATTTTCAGCTTCCAGTTTTCGGCAAACTGCTGGTCAAGAGAAAGTTCCATCCCCTGGCGACGGGTTTTACCGGCGTTTTTGTAGCTGGTGCGCCCGCCTGAGCTGGCGTCGACAACGATCTCATCGTCAGTATCGGTGCGGAACAGCGCCGCAGTGAACAGGCCATTGCCGATCCGCGTTTTGCTTCCCACCTCATAAGTATTGTTGGTGGATGGCTTCAGGCCGAAGTTCAGGCCGCTCTGGTTGTCGGAACGGTAGGAGAGTTCGTTGATGGTCGGGGTTTCAAAACCACGGCCAGCAGCGGCATAGACGTTCCAGGCATCGGTGACGCGATATTTCAGCGCGCCTGCCGGGAGCCACTTGTGGTAGCTGGCCTCACCGCTGTCATCCCCGTTGGCTCCTTGCACATAGTGATCGTTTGAGTCGAACCACACGGAGCTGTAGCGTACACCCGCGTCGAGGGAGAGCTTTTGCGTCAGCTGCCAGTTCGTTTGCAGGTAGGGATCGACGTTCCACATGAGGTTGCGCTCATCGCGGCGTTTCGCCCCTTTAACGCCATAATCCGGCGCGCCGTTGTTCATCACGAAGTTTTCATACCCGCGACGATTTTCGCTCAGGTTTTCGTAGTTCAGGCCGGTGGTGAACGTCATCGGCACCAGCAACTCCCCACGGTGGGTCCAGCGGGTGTCGATCCCCTGATAGTGGCGCTGCATGTCGATCACGCCGCCAGCATGGGTTGGCCGCAGCTGCGGCTGGTAGGGGATTGACTGGTACTGGGTCATCTCACGTTCGCCCGCGTAGGCCATCACGCTGAGGTCGTCCTGCGCGCTCAGCTGACGCTCATAGCGCAGGCCCGCCTGGGTCTGCTTAATAGTTTTGCGGGTGTTGTACTGATCCCCGCGCGGGGACTGGCGTGGGTTATCCCGCCACTCCTGATAGTCCAGTCCGCCGGGATCGTTGGCTTTCATATCGACGCTGTTAAAGATCAGGCTCAGCTTGCTGGCGTCATCGATGCGCACGCCCAGTTTGGCATTGGCGAGATTTTTACGCGCTCCGCTGTGATCGCGATAGCCGTGGGTGGTGAAGCGGGTGGTGGAGACGGTGTAATCCACATCCCCGGGCTGGGTGCCGTCGCCCATCGCGCCGGTGGCCTTCATGCCGTAGCGCCAGCTACCGTAACTGCCGTAATAGCTGCTGGCCTCCACGGTGGTGGGCTGACGTCCGGTTTCGGTGGTCATATTAATCACGCCGCCCGAGGCGTTGCCGTACAGGGCAGAAAACGGCCCGCGCAGGACTTCCACACTTTCGATGCTGTTGAGATCGATATTCGAGGTTTGCCCCTGACCGTCTGGCATAGTGGCCGGAATACCGTCCACATAAAGACGAATGCCGCGCACCCCGAAGGTGGAGCGGGCGCCGAAACCGCGGGTGGAGAGCTGGAGATCCTGAGCGTAGTTCTGGCGGTTCTGGATCTGTAGTCCGGGCACGCTGCCGAGTGATTCGGAGAGGTTAATACGCGGGGTGGCCTGGCGTATATCATCGCCATTGACCACGCTCACCGCAGCAGGGGTATCCAGCTCAGAGAGCGTTTGCGGCGACGCGCTGACGATCATGGTTTGCTCTTCTGCCGCCATAGCGGCGACGGGAGAAAAAATAACGGGAACCAACAACAGAGGAAGTGAAACCTTACGGGCAGAAATGATTTTCATGAATACAACCGGTTAAGGAAAGAACGAACCAAATGGAACATGTGCCTGTATGGTAAATCTTTTGTAAATATATTGAAAACCATAACAGCACATAGCGTTAAGCAAAGTGTAGGTTAAATCAGCGGATAGGCCTGTGACGATCAAGAATTACTCCACATTGCGATAAATAATGATTACTATTCTCATCCATAATCAGGCGAAGCGATGACTTTGTCGGCCGGAAGCGATGTCAGCGATACCATTTACGTTAAAAGGGAGTTGTTATGAATTTACGTCACCTGTGCTCGCCGCGTCTGCGTGGCTCACTGTTATTAGGTTCGCTGCTGATTGCCGGGACCTTTAATGTTCATGCCGCCGAAGAGATGCTGCGTAAAGCGGTTGGTAAAGGCGCGTATGAGATGGCCGTCAGCCAGCAGGAGAACGCGCTGTGGGTCGCCACCACGCAGAGTCGCAAAACCGACAAGGGTGGGGTGGTTTACCGTCTCGATCCGCTGACGCTGGAAGTGACACAGGCCATTCATAGCGATCTGAAACCTTTTGGCGCGACCATCAACAACGCCACCCAGACGCTGTGGTTTGGTAACACCACCAACAGTGCCGTAACGGCGATTGACGCGAAAACAGGTGACGTGAAGGGCCGTCTGGTGCTCGACGAGCGTAAGCGCAGCGAAACCGTTAAACCGCTGCAGCCGCGTGAGCTGGTGGCAGATGACACCACCAATACCGTCTATATCACCGGCATCGGTAAAGAGAGCGTGATCTGGGCAGTGGACGGCGAAACGCTGAAGCTGAAAGAGACCATTACCGGCACCGGCAAGTTCAGCACCGGCCTGGCGCTGGATGCGCAGGCTAAGCGCCTGTACACCACCAACGGTGACGGCGAGCTGCTAACCATCGACACCGCGACCCACAAAATCATCGCGCGCAAAAAACTGCAGGACGACGGGAAAGAGCACTTCTACCTGAACCTGAGCCTCGACGTGAAAGGGCAGCGCGCCTTCATTACCGACTCTAAGCAGCCGGAAGTGCTGGTGATCTCCCTGAAAGACGGCAGCATCATCAGCAAAGTGTCCGCCCCGGAATCCCTGGCGGTGCTGTTTAACCCGGCTCGCGATGAAGCCTACGTCACCCACCGTGAAGCGGGCAAGGTGAGCGTGATCGATGCGAAAACCTACAAAGTGACCAAAACCCTCGACACCCCGACCTTCCCGAACAGCCTGGCGCTCTCCGCCGACGGTAAAACCCTGTTCGTTACGGTGAAGCAGAAGTCTTCCCGCCAGCAGGAAGCCACCCAGCCGGATGACGTGATCCGTATCGCGCTGTAAGGCCTGTTTTCCCTCTCCCGTTGGGAGAGGGATCCCCCCCAAAAATTGGCACGATCGGCTGCCTCTCCTGATACTGGCACGGTCGGCTGCCTCTCCTGATATTGGCACGGTCGGCTGCCTTTCCTGATACTGGCACAGTCGGCTCTCTCTCCTGATATGGGCACGGTCGGCTGCCTCTCCTGATATTGGCACGGTCGGCTGCCTCTCCTGATATTGGCACGGTCAGCTGCCTCTCCTGATACTGGCACAGTCGGCTCCTTCTCCTGATATTGGCACGGTCAGCTCCCTCTCCCCATAGGGGAGAGGGTTGGGGTGAGGGGAACATGCGCCTCAGGTGGCGGTTCCGTTCACCTTAGGTTCTGCACTTCTCTGCCAGCCGCGTCACCCGTGAACGTGTGAAGGGGGCTCGCCGTCGCCCCCTTCACAATCCCGGCTCCCGGCCAGGAAAATCGCCGCGTCGCGGTGCACTCAGCTTATTCCTCCAGGCTTTCGGGTCGGGCATAGCCTGCATCCCTGCAGGCTATGCCCTCTCGGCGCGTCCCTGCGCCTCGCCCTGGCCTTACGGAAACGCTTCGTCGATTTTCAGCCGGACAGGGTAGTCGCTGTAAGTCATTTATAAAATTGTGATTATTTTATTGCTTTGAGGGCAGTAAAATTACTGGGGATCTTTCAGCCCGGTGGGTTAGGGAGAGAGCCAGGACCGCCTGCCGCCGGGCAAAGAGTGCCGATATACACTCATGTTATTGCGAACGCTGGCACAGGCCGCTTGCCAGCTCCGTGAACACTGCAATGATCGCCGGTAGCGCCTTCTGCGGGTCCGGGCTGGCTGCTATCCAAAGTGCGGCATTCATGGCGGCGCTGTTTAACATATAGGCCGCGGCGTCAGCGTCCACGGCTTTGATCACGCCGCGTTCGAGCAATTGGGTGAGGGTCTGGCGGGTGGATTCAAGGCAGCTCAACTGCCCCGGCCATTGAGCGGGATCGCCCAGAAACGCCGGACCATCAAGCAGAACGATTCGTCGCACTTCAGGGTCGAGCGCCATTTTGATATAGGCGACGCCTTCCGCTAACAGTTTCTCCCAGTCATCTCCCGCATCAGCGGCTTCAGCCTTCGCCTGTTGCGCCATTTCGCCGTCCATCTGGGCCACAACGGCGGCGAGAAGCCCCTTTTTATCGCCAAAATTGTGGTAGAGCGCCCCGCGGGTAAGGCCCACGCTGGCGGTGAGTTCATCCATGGATGCCGCGGCAAAGCCCTTCTCGGCAAAGGCTTTTCGCGCTGCCATAAGCAGTTTTGCGCGGTTCTCTTCCATCGTTTCGCTGCGGCGTTTAACAACCATAGGTTCTCCATCTTCATTTGACATACGCGGCGTATGTGTGATTAATTTGACATACGCCGCGTATATTAAAGCATTCGTACGCGCTGCGCTTTACGTTTTTCACCCTTGATAATGTACAGGATACCTTATGATCCAGCGCGAACCGGTTTTCCCCGCCAACCGACATGCTCTTTATGAAGAACACGGTTATTCTGCCGCCATCCGTTCCGGCGATTTACTGTTTGTGTCCGGCCAGGTGGGCAGCCGCGCCGATGGCACGCCGGAGCCGGACTTTGCCGCGCAGGTGCAACTTGCGTTCGATAACCTGAAAGCGACGCTGGCCGCGGCGGGGTGTACGTTTGATGATCTGATCGATGTCACCACCTTCCATACCGATCCGCAAAATCAGTTTGCAACCATCATGCAGGTCAAACAGGCCATTTTTCCCCATCCGCCATACCCGAACTGGACAGCCGTGGGCGTAAACTGGCTGGCTGGATTTGATTTCGAAATTAAGGTGATTGCCCGGGTTCCTGCGCAGGCTCAGTAGGGCCGGGCAAGCGCAGCGCCGCCGGGATAAAGGGGGAGCACATATAAAAAACGGTCACCTGAGTGACCGTTTTGCTTTTTATCTGGACGTCTCTTCCACCAGCGGACTGTCCCGATTTTCATCGTCCGGGTGTTTCGGCGCGGTGCTGTGGATCTCATGCACGCGCTTACGCACGCCAAACCAGCCAGCCACCAGCAGTACGGCCAGCAGAGGGATAGTGGCGATGGTATAGGTGCCGTTCGGGTAGTCGAACGCCATCAGAACCAGGACGCTGAACAGGAACAGCAGGGTCAGCCAGGAGGTCACTGGGGCGCCCGGCATTTTGAAGCTCACTTCCGCCGCGGTGCCTGCTTTGATCGCTTTGCGCAGACGCATCTGGCACACCACGATAAAGGCCCAGGAGGCAATGATGCCCAGCGCCGCAACGTTCAGTACGATCTCAAATACCTGCGATGGCACCAGATAGTTCAGGAACACGCCAAAGACGTAGACCACCAGGGTCGCCAGAATGCCCGCGTACGGCACCTGCTGCTTGCTCATCTTCGACATAAACTTCGGCGCAGAGCCGCCCATCGACATGGAGCGCAGGATACGGCCAGTGGAGTACAGGCCGGAGTTCAGGCTGGAGAGCGCCGCGGTTAGGACCACGATGTTCATGATGCTGCCTACGTAAGGCACGCCGAGCTTCGAGAAGAAGGTGACGAACGGGCTTTGTCCCGCCTGATAGGCGTTCCACGGCAGGAGCAGCACCAGCAGCACGACGGAGCCGACATAGAACAGGCCGATACGCCAGATCACGCTGTTGATCGCTTTTGGCACCATGTTCTCTGGATCTTTACATTCGCCCGCCGCCGTTCCCACCAGCTCAATAGAGGCAAAGGCGAACACCACGCCCTGGACCAATACCAGCGCAGGCAACAGGCCGTGCGGGAAGAAACCGCCGTTATCGGTGATCAGGTGGAAGCCGGTCATGTTACCGTCGAGCGGTTTGCCGCTACCGAGGAATACCGTACCGACGACCAGGAAGATGACAATCGCCAGTACCTTAACCAGCGCAAACCAGAACTCCATCTCGGCGAACCATTTCACGCCGATCATGTTCATGGTGCCGACAATCGCCAGCGCGCCAAGGGCAAACACCCACTGCGGCACATCGCCAAACGCGCCCCAGTAGTGCATGTACAGCGCTACCGCGGTGATATCCACGATCCCGGTCATTGCCCAGTTGACGAAGTACATCCAGCCCGCAACATAGGCCGCTTTTTCACCGAGGAACTCACGGGCATAAGAGACGAAGCTGCCGCTGGAGGGACGGTGTAACACCAGTTCGCCCAGGGCACGCAGGATAAAGAAGGAGAAGATACCGCACACCAGATAGACCAGTGCGAGGGCCGGGCCAGCCATTTGCAGACGGGCGCCTGCACCTAAAAACAGCCCCGTACCGATAGCGCCGCCGATGGCGATCATCTGCACCTGACGGTTGCCCATCGCCTTGTGGTAGCCCTCTTCGTGGGCATTCAGCCAACGACGTTTCGCAGCGTGATGATCGGCTGCGCTTTTATTGCTTGTTTTCATTGAGTTACCTGTTTACCTGTCAAAATCACTCTCATGATGTCCGTACCCGGCGGTCGCAATACAAACGATTGCTCATGCACGGAAATGCGCTGCCTTTCCAGTCATTCTGCGTATGGATAAGGCAAAAACATGGCGAAGCATCCTACCTGCAATTAATGATCGACGCAAAAAATAACGGAGTGAAAGTGATATGTATCGAACTAAATTTTTCGCCGCCACGATTTATGAATCCTGCTCATAACCACAAGCATTTGTCGGCTGTAGTACGCATAAATAAATGTGCCTACAGTAGAGACAATCAGACAACGACCCTTGAGGTGAAAAATGCAACAACGGCAACTGGGTAAAAATGGCTTAACGGTCTCAGCGCTTGGCTTCGGCTGCATGGGACTGAGCCACGGCTACGGTCCGGCCACGGATAAACAGCAGGCCATCGCCCTGATTCGTGCCGCGGTGGATAAAGGTGTGACCTTCTTTGATACCGCCGAGATCTATGGCCCGTATCTCAACGAGGATGTCGTGGGGGAAGCCCTGGCCCCGGTGCGGGACCAGGTGGTGATTGCGACGAAGTTCGGGTTTGATTGCGAACAGCCCGGCCAGGTGCTTAACAGCCGGCCAGAACATATCCGCGCGGCGGTGGAAGGCTCGTTAAAACGACTGAAAACGGACGTTATCGATCTCTATTACCAGCATCGGGTCGATCCTGATGTGCCGATTGAAGAGGTGGCGGGTACCATTGCCGATCTGATTGCTGAAGGCAAAGTGAAGCACTTTGGCCTGTCGGAAGCCGGCGTGGAAACCATCCGCCGCGCCCACGCGATCTATCCGGTGAGCGCTTTGCAAAGTGAATATTCCCTGTGGTGGCGCGAGCCGGAGCAGGCCATTCTGCCGCTGCTGCAAGAGTTGAGTATCGGCTTCGTGCCGTTCAGCCCGCTCGGGAAAGGTTTTTTGACCGGGACGATTAACGCTGGCACGACCTTTGACAGCAGTGATTTTCGTAACCAGGTGCCGCGCTTTAGCGAAACTGCGCGTCAGGCCAACCAGCAGTTGGTAGAGGTGGTGCAGCAGCTGGCAGCAGAGCAGGGCGCGACGCCTGCGCAAGTGGCCCTCGCATGGCTGCTGGCGAAAGCGCCATGGATTGTGCCGATCCCCGGCACCACAAAAATGCACCGACTGGAAGAGAACCTCGGCGCGGCAGGCGTGACGTTGTCACCGGAAGCGCTGAACCACATCAACCAGACGCTGGCGAACATTGACGTGGTAGGCGATCGTTATCCGCAACATTTGCAGGCCCGGGTCGGGAAATAAACTACGTTTGACGTAACGCGTCGACCAGCAGGGAAAAGGCAGTGGTGTGCTGGCGGCGGCTGGGGTAGTAAAGACGGTAGCCATCAAACGCCGGGCAGTAGGCTTCCAGCACCCGCACCAGTCGGCCCTGGCTGATAGCGTCCTGGACCGTATCTTCCGGGACGTAAGCCAGACCCAGGCCAGCCTCAGCAGCATCCAGGCGCTGGGGCAGGTTATTCAGGGTTAACTGCCCGTCCACCCGCACACGGATCTCCCGCCCATCACGGGTGAACTCCCAGGCATACAGACCCCCGCGCGTGGGCAGACGCATATTAATGCAGCGATGATCGGCCAGTTGCTCGGGGGTTTGCGGCTCTCCGTGCCGGGCGAAATAACCTGGGGAGCCGACAACGGCCATCCGCATATCCGGGGCAATCCGCACCGCAATCATATCCTTCGCCACCTGTTCGCCCAGGCGCACCCCGGCATCGAAACGCCCGTCGACAATATCCGTCAGGCCGTTATCCACCGTCACTTCCACATTGATATCCGGGTACTGAAGCATAAAGGGTTTCAACACCGGCCACAGGACCGCAGTCATGGCGTGCTCTCCGGCAGTAATACGGATATTGCCTGCCGGTTTGTCGCGCATGTCGCGCAGGGCGGTCAGTTCCTGTTCAATCTCCAGCAGGTGCGGGCTGAGGCGCGTAAACAGCTGTTCGCCCGCTTCGGTGGGCACCACGCTGCGGGTGGTCCGGGTCAACAGGCGCATATCAAGACGTGCTTCAAGGTTACGCATGGCGTGGCTGAGGGCTGACTGCGATACGCCCAGTTGGGCCGCTGCGCGGGTGAAACTGCGCTCCCTTGCGACCACCATAAATGACAGCAGGTCGTTAAAATTATCTTTAAGCATCGCGGCGCTCCCGATATATGAATCTGGCTCATGGTTCCTTTCTGATTATGCAGTCTAATCCTCGCCCCGGTCTTAGGCTACTGTTAAGCCCACAGCAAACGAGGAGGCAGCATGAAAATTATCCGCAGTGGTTCGTTACCGTCAGTCCGTGGCCCCGAGGCCTGGTTTACCGGCACCGTGCGCATCGACGCGCCATTTCAGGCCACCGAGCCGGCGAAAGTGGGCGGGGCGACCGTTACCTTTGAGCCGGGGGCGCGTACCGCATGGCATACCCACCCGCTGGGACAAACGTTGATCGTCACCCAGGGGCGCGGCTGGCTGCAGGAGTGGGGCAAAGAGGCAGAAGCGCTCAATCAGGGCGATATCGCGTGGATCCCCCCGGGCGTCAAACACTGGCACGGTGCCTGCGCGCAAACCGCGATGACCCACATCGCTATCGCGGAAGCGGTGGACGGCAGCCCGGTGGCGTGGCTGGAGAAGGTCACTGACGACCAGTATCCGCAGCCGTAAACCAGCGCTTTTTAAGCAGGTGGATCAGCGACACGTCTGTGGGGTGAACCACCGCATGCAGCGCCCGGGTATAGTCCAGCACCAGCCCGGGCGTCCAGGCCATGTTGGTGGCGCGCTTACGCAGCTGCGCGGCAATCCATAACTCAGGGATAAATAGCAGTCGCATAAAGCCGCCCCGGGAGCAGCGCTCTTTCAGCGCACCGTCCAGAGCGGCTTCCAGGGCGTAGGCCACGCTGCTGGAACAGTTGCGCCAGGTCAGGTTGTAGGTTTCGGTTTGTCGGTATTGCGTCCAGAAGCTGGTCAATGAGGCCGCATTAAAGGTGGAGAAGTGGATTTTGCGGTCGGACTCGCACCACATATTGGCTTCAAAGCGGTAGTCCGGTTGATACTTGCCCGCCACCGTATTGGCTTCCACCGCCTTCAGCAGGTTAAAAAACTCCGACGGCGAACGGTCGATCTCGGCCGCCGGGTAGAGGCTGATATAGAGCGTCGGCGGGACTTCCAGCGCCGCATGACCGGTGGAGATCACCCCGTTGGCATCGACGGCAGCGATGTAGCGGTTGATCACCGGGCGCGGGAGCGTCTGTTGTTTAGCGGACCCTTCCGGGGTCCAGACGTGGACGATCAGTTGATCCCCTGGCGTGCGCTGTACATCCTGCGGCAGGGCCTCACGCGGGCCGATCATCAGGGTCTGCGGGGCCAGAATATCGAACACCGAGCGGCCGTGGCGGATCTGGCGCATCCGCAGGGAGAGGATCACGGAATGCACCCCGCCGGTGAGCATCACCATGCCGATAAACTGCGACACGGTGCCGTCATGTTCTGTCGGAAAAGGCAGGAACAGGAAAATGGCAAACAGGATTTGCAACACCCCGGACAGCAGGGCGCGACGCCAGTGGGTGAAGCGTACCACCACCGCAGAGGCGATGGTAAACAGGCCGGTAATGAAATACGCAATCCCAAACACGATGGCCAGCACAAGGGTACCGTCATGGCGACCCGATAAAATCAGAATGGCGATCAGCAGAAATACGCCGCCCTTAAAGTAAAAAATCCCCCGCTGAGTGCCTTTGGCCGCAGAGCCGAGCGCCAGCGACACCAGGCTGTCGAGCAGCAAAAACAGACCAAAAACGTGCAGGGGGAAGTGCAGCCCGCCCTGCAAACCATCAAGAAAAATGGCCAGCCCCAGCCCGCCCCAGAGCAACCCTGCCACCATAAAAAAGGGGGCCGCTTTGCGGACAAATGTCGCCCCGGCAAGTAAAAAAGCGATCTGCAGCATGGTTAACCTTCCTCCTGCGGCGCTGGGTGAAACAGGCTTCCCTTGTCTTCAGTCCAGAAGGCGACAATCACCGGGCGATCTTTGTCGGTCATCATCAGCATATTTCGCTCTGTTAAGGTGATGGGCGAATGACCGGGAATCGCCAGCGTAAAATGAAACGTCTCAGCGACAGGCTGGTCATTCGCGACCGCCTGCCAGCGCGCGGCCATCCGGGCCTGCTGTTGCGCATCGGGTAGGCACGCCAGCAGCGCGTCCCGGCTGTTAACCGGGGCTAAGGCGGCAGTAAGGGAAGGGTCCGCATCGGGATCCCAGGCGAGGTGGCCCGTTTCGGGATCAAGAGAGTACGCCATCGTCCGGGTTTGACGCATCGCGGTGCTCTGCGTTTTCTGGGCGCGAATTAACACCAGCAGCAGGGCGGCGGCAGAAAGATAAGACTGCGCCAGCAAAACCGACTCTTCCGCTGCCAGCCGGGCAAAATAGAAGGGGCCGGTTTCGCGCCAGGAGGCATAGAGCACCACCGCGCTAAAAAGAATAAACGTCAGTGAGGCCAGGCGATTACTGCAGATAACGGTGGCGGCCGTCAGCAGAACCAACGGCAGGCAGGCCAAAGCGTAGATCAGGGCGATGTTGTCGCTGCGGTCAGGCACATCGCTGAAGATCCACAGGGTCGCCAGCAACACGGCGAACACCAGACAAACACCGGGTAACGATGCTTGCCGCATCTCTTTATTCGTCGGTGACAGCAGGCCCATCAGCGGCGGGGTGACAAACAGCGTGCCAGTGACGTTGGCGCTCCAGGCGATCCACAGCCACTGCATTTGCCAGTTCCCGGCCAGCAGGGAAAGCCAGCCTACGCCCGCGAGTGCGGCCAGGGCGCTGATAACAATCGTGGAGATCACCCAGGTGACGATGTGGTGCAGCCGATCGTAGCCGCGGGAAAACCGCTGCACGCACCAGGCGATGCCCAGGTGGCTGGTCAGGGAAAACAGCGCCAGCACCAGCGAGACGTGAAACGTATGGTGAAAGGTCAGCCCCAGTATCAGGCGGGCGAGGAACAGGGTGAGCAACAGCGCGAGCCACTGCTTTCGCGCGGTGATCAGGAAGGCGGCGACGGCCACGCCCGACGGCAACCAGATAAAGGCCACCCGGCTTTCCGGGCCGTCAAGGTTTAACGAGATCCAGCCCAGCAGATAATAGAGTGCGCCCCAGGCGAGTAACGAGACAGCTAAGGTCTTCTTATCTGCTTTCATCCAGGCCTCCCGGCAGCGACTATCGCTTTAAAAAGATATGACCTTTTCGCCGGGTTAGCCATTTTTGCTGCGGCGTTAGCCGCCGAACACCGCAATCGCCTGTTGCAGGCGGGTGGTGCGCTGGGTGAGATGATTTGCCGCCTGGGTGACGTGCTCCACCATCCCTGCGTTGTTATGGGTCATCACCCCGATACGTGAAATCGACTCGTTAATCAGGGACAGCGCCTGAGTCTGTTCCTGGGTTGCGTGGCCGATCTCCTTAATCAGAGCCGACATATTCAGCACATTACCCATCATGGCGGTCAACTGGGTTTCGGTCTGCTCGACCATATTTACCCCGGCGTTAACGCTGGCGACGTTTTTCTCGATAAGTGACGCGATCTCCTTTGCCGCAGAGGCAGAGTGTTGGGCCAGATTACGCACCTCGGCGGCGACCACGGCAAAACCGCGTCCAGCTTCTCCGGCACGGGCGGCTTCCACCGCGGCGTTCAGGGCCAGAATATTGGTCTGGAAGGCGATACGGTCGATCACGGCGATGATATCGACAATCTGGCCGTTATCCCGTGACACCGACTGCATCACGTCGATGGTCTGCTTCAACACCGCTTCGCCGCGGTAGGCGCTGGCGCTGGTCTGGTCGGCCATCGTGATCGCCTCTTCCGCCGTCTGGGCGGTCTGTTTGACCGCGCTGGCAATTTCTTCCACCGCTGCGGCCGTCTGCTGCAGATCTCCAGAAGTCTCTTCCGAGCGGGTCTGCAGGGCATCACCTTCTTTGGCGACCTGCTGGCTAATCTCGCGGATGCCGCTGATTTGCGTCCCGACATCATCCACCAGCGAGTTGAGGTTTAAGCCGGACTGATTGACCAGCCGCATCATCAAGCCAATCTCATCGACCCGATCGAAATGGGTATAGTCGGTTTTGCGGCCCGAGACCACGCGCTGCATCTGTTTGACGATGGTTGTTACCGGTCGGCATATCTGGGCATTAAGAAATAACGCCTGCAAAATAAACAGCAGCGCCAGGCCACCAGCCTGTATTACCCCGCCCGGAAGTAATAAAGGAAGCGCCAGGGCGAGCAGGGCGGTAATACCAACGGAGTAATTAACCCGCTTCGCGGTGCTGAGCCGTTTGAATATTGAAAGAAAAGAGAGTATTCCCCGACGCACCAGCACGCCTTTATAAAAACGATGGCCTTTTATTTCGTTATTTCGCACCCGCTGATAAAGCGCCTCACTGGCATTAATTTCGTGGCGCTCGGGAATATTACGCACCGAAATATAGCCAGTGAGCGTATCGTTCTGGTAGACCGGCGTAACGTTGGCCCGCACCCAGTAGTGATCGCCGTTGCGACGGCGATTTTTAACCAGCCCGGTCCAGCTCTCGCCCTGTTGCAGGGTATACCACATATCGCCAAAGGCTTCTGCGGGCATATCAGGATGGCGAATCACATTATGCGGTTCACCGATAAGGTGTTCTTCTTTATAACCACTGGCATCAATAAAGGCAGAGTTGGCGTAAGTAATATGACTCTGAATAGTGGTGGTCGACATTAGCGTCGAACCTTCGTTAAGCAAATACTCGTTTTGTGTAACGTGATTGTTACGCCTCATGAATAACTCCATGGTGATGTCTGAGTAAAAGAGAAGCCGCCCGAAAAAGAGTCAGGCAAGGTTAAGGTTTTATTCTTTAATATTACGGCTGGCGTATTCTCCACAATCTTCAATGAATTAGAAAGCGCCGGAATTAACTATTTTTTCGTATTAACCTGTGCTTATGTAATCAAATTGCAATGCGCGTGGGATAAAAAACAGCGCGGGCGGGAATTAATGTGACTTAAGGTAAATATTAAGGAAATAATGAATCCGTGGCAAAAACCAGACTGCCGATATCGTGTTTCATTAACATTCATAAAACATTATGATTGTTGGCCCGGTTTTTCCGTCTCAGCAGGAAATGTGATGAAAATCAATATTGTTGGCACCAGCGGCAGCGGTAAGAGTACGCTGGCCCGCAGAATGGCCGCCGAACTGGCGCTCCCTTATATCGAAATGGACACCCTGTACTGGCTGCCTGACTGGCAGGGCACACCGGATCACCTCCTGTTCGCCAGGCTCGAAACAGTGCTCAACGCCAGCCCTGGCTGGGTGCTGGATGGCAACTACAACCGCACCCGTCCGGTAAAATGGCGCAACGTCGATCTGGTGGTGTGGGTGGATTACGGCTTTGTCCGTACCCTGCGCCAGGCGGTGACGCGGGCGGCAAAACGCGCCTGGACCCAACAGGAGCTATGGCCCGGCACCGGCAACCGGGAAAGTTTTCGGCGCTCCTTTTTCAGCCGCGAGTCGATCCTGCTGTGGACGATGAAAACCTGGCGCAGCAATCGCGCACGTTATGAAGCGGACATGCAAAACCCCGCCTTTGCCCATATTCGCTTCGTGCGTATCACCTCCCGTCATCAGGCTGACGCGCTGATCGCAGAGCTTCGTGCCTCACGCTAACCTGGCGCCTTATATCTGAAATCCGGCAAACCAAATGTAAATTAATTGTTTCTCAGCGGTGAAATCGCCCCTTAATAATGGCGACATGTTTAGTCAAACGAGATTGCAACATGTCATGGCGAATCAGCATCTTGGATAAAAGTCCTGTCGCAGAAAACGAAACGGCCGCCGATGCGTTAGCACGCACGCTGAGCCTGGCGCAGCAGGCAGAAACCCTGGGTTATCACCGTTTCTGGATTGCCGAACACCACAACACCCCGCAACTGGCCAGCCCGTCGCCCGAACTGCTGATCGCCTGGATCCTCGGGCAGACCAAACGCATTCGCGTCGGCTCCGGTGGGGTAATGCTGCAACATTACAGCCCCTACAAAGTCGCCGAAAACTTCAACCTGCTGGCCGCCATTGCCCCCGGTCGTGTGGATCTGGGCGTCGGTAAAGCGCCGGGCGGTCTGCCGCTTTCAACCCGGGCGCTTCAAATCGGCCTCAGCCAGCAGGAGAAGGGCGATTTTGCCGCCCAACTGGCGCAGCTGAAGGGCTGGATCACCCCGGGCTCACCAGACGAGGAGGTTCGCGCCACGCCGTTACCGCAGGTGGCGGCGGCTGGCTTCCTGCTGGGTGCCAGCGCGGAGAGCGCGCGCCTTGCTGCCAGCCTCGACTGGGACTTCGTTTTCGCCGCTCATCTGAATGGCGATCCTGAACTGCTGCGGGACGTGATCGGCACCTGGCGCGAGCATAGCCTCAGAGAGGTGATTGTCGCGGTGCAGGCCATCGTCGCCCCGACCCAGGCGCAGGCCGAGGCGCTGGCGAAATCTGTCGAAGTGTGGGGCGTAGAATTGACCAATGGCCAGCGCGTGACGGTCGCCAGCGAAGAGCAGGCTTACGCCTTTGCCCGTCAGGCAGGCAGCGAGCCGCTACGCATCGCCCGCCGCGCCCAGTCTCTGCTGGTGGGCACCGCGGAGTCGGTGCTCGGGCAACTGGAGGCGCTGCATCAGCAGTGGGGCATTGATGAGTTCATCATTGATACCCCGGTGGCTGACGGGGCTGCCCGGGTGCAATCTCTGCGCCTGCTGGCCCAGGCCCGGGAATCGCGGGAGGTGGCGGTATGAGCCTCGAACAACAGCTGATCGCCTGGCGTCGCGAGCTGCACCAGAACCCTGAACTCTCCGGCGAAGAGGTGCAAACCACCGCCCGCCTGCGCCAGTGGCTGGGGGAGGCCGGGATCACCGTCCTGCCTTATGACCTGGCAACCGGGGTGGTTGCGGAAGTGGGCAAGGGCGAAAAACAGATTGCCCTGCGCGCCGATATCGACGCCTTGCCGATTGAGGAGCGCAGCGGCGTGGCCTTTACTTCTCAACGTCCTGGCGTGATGCATGCCTGCGGCCATGACATTCATACCAGCGTGATCCTCGGCGCGGCCTTAACGCTGAAAGCGCGGGAGGCCTCACTTAATGGCCGGGTGCGGATCCTGTTCCAGCCTGCGGAAGAGAACTTCGGCGGTGCCAAAAGCCTGGTGCGCGCCGGGGCTTTGCGCGACGTTAGCGCCATCTTCGGCATGCATAACGAACCCGGTCTGCCGGTGGGCAGTTTCGCCACACGCAGCGGCCCTTTTTACGCCAACGTCGATCGCTTCGTGTTCCGCATTACCGGCAAAGGGGCGCATGCCGCCCGTCCACATGAAGGCAACGACGCCATTCTGCTCGCCAGCCAGCTGGTCACCGCCCTGCAAAGCGTTGCCAGCCGCAACGTCAACACCCTCGACTCGGTGGTGCTGAGCGTGACGCGCATTACCGGCGGCAATACCTGGAACGTGTTGCCTGAGAGCGTCGAGCTGGAGGGCACCTTGCGCACGCATCGCACACAAGTGCAGCAAAACGTGAAGGCCCGGGTGGCTGAAATCGCCGCCGGGTTTGCCAGCGCCTTCAACGCGCAAATTGATATCACCTGGTATGCCGGACCCACTGCGCTGGTCAACGACGCCAACTGGGCGGAATTTGCCACCTCGGTGGCCAGCGAGAGCGGCTATGAAACCCGGCAGGCCGAGCTGCACATGGGTGGGGAGGATTTCGCCGTCTATTTGCAGCAGATCCCCGGGGCCTTCGTCAGCATCGGCAGCGCCAGCCAGTATGGTTTGCATCATCCGGCCTTTAACCCGGACGAGGCATTAATTGCACCCGCCGCGCGCTATTTCGCCCGACTTGCGGAAAAAGCACTGAATCAACTTTAAGGGTAAGGAGTGAATATGTCCGCAACACGACAGCTGCGACTGGGCACAATATTGCATGGCGCCTCCGGGAACATGTCGGCCTGGCGTCATCCGGCGGCACCTGCCGATGCCAGCATCAATTTCAATTTTGTTAAAGAGACGGCCCTGAAGGCCGAAGCGGGGAAACTCGACTTTATCTTTGTCGCCGATGGCCTCTACATCAACGAAAAGTCGATCCCGCATTTTCTCAACCGCTTTGAGCCGCTGACCGTGCTGTCGGCGCTGGCGACCGTCACCTCACGGCTGGGGCTGGTGGGAACGCTGTCCACCTCATACAGCGAGCCGTTTACCGTGGCGCGCCAGTTTGCCAGCCTCGATCACCTGAGCAATGGCCGGGCGGGCTGGAACGTGGTGACCTCGCCGCTGGAAGGATCGGCAAAGAACTTCTCCCGCGACACGCACCCGGAGCATGCCCTGCGTTACCGCATCGCCGATGAATATCTCGACGTGGTGAAAGGGCTGTGGGACTCCTGGGAGGGCGATGCCTTTGTGCGCAACAAAGAGACCGGGCAGTTCTTCGATCCGCAAAAGCTGCACACCCTCGATCATCATGGCGATTTCTTTAAGGTGGCCGGGCCGCTGAATATCGGCCGCACGCCGCAGGGCAGACCGATTGTCTTCCAGGCCGGTGCCTCGGACGACGGCAAAAAGCTGGCGGCAAAACATGCCGACGCCATCTTTACCCATCATGACACCTACGAAGAAGCCCAGGCGTTCTGGCACGACGTGAAAAGCCAGCTGAAACAGCATGGGCGAAGCAATGATGAGCTGCACATCTTCCAGGGGGTGAGCGTGATCGTCGGGAAGGACGCCGACGACGTGGAGCAGCAGTACCAGACCACGGCGGCGCTGGTCTCCATCAACGATGCCCTGAACTATCTCGGCCGCTATTTTGAGCACCACGACTTCAGCCAGTACCCGCTGGATGAACCCTTCCCGGACATTGGCGACCTGGGGAAAAACAGCTTCCGCAGCACCACCGATGAGATCAAGCGCAACGCCCGGGAGCGCAACTTAACCCTGCGCCAGGTGGCGCTGGAAGCCGCCTCGCCGCGCCCACGTTTTTCCGGCACCCCGGAACAGGTGGCTGACGGCCTGCAGCAGTGGTTTGAAGGCTATGCCGCGGATGGTTTCATCATCCAGGGCGGTACCCCGGATACCTTCCCGCGTTTCGTTGACCAGGTGGTACCGCTGTTGCAGGCGCGCGGTCTGTTCCGCACCGAATACCCCGGCACCACGCTGCGTGAGAGCCTGGGATTAGAGCAACCCGCCAATCAGTTCACACAACAATAAGAGAACCTGCCATGCAAAAATCATCGCTTATTCTAGCGCTCGCGCTGGCCTTTACCCCAGCCGTCTGGGCAGAGAACGTCAATATTAACGGCACCGGGGTCAGCCTTGAGGCTAACAAAACGCCGATCAACACCGCCAAAAACCCGCAGGCCATCGCCCAGCTGCCCGCCAGCTTTAAGCCGGTGGTGCCGGGGAAATTCACCGTGGCGATTGCCGGGTTGAGCCAGCCGCCGCTGACGGTGTTTGCCGATGACAACAAAACCCTGATCGGCAGCGAGGCTGACATTGCCCGTCTGGTGGCGGATAGCCTCGGGCTGGAGCTGAACGTGGTGCCCACCTCCTGGGAGGACTGGCCGCTGGGGGTGACCTCCGGGAAATATGACGCGGCGATCAGCAACATCACCGTGACCAAAGAGCGTAAAGAGAAGTTCGATTTCGCCACCTACCGTAAGGATTCGCTGGGCTTCTACGTGAAATCCTCCAGCCCGATCAAGAAACTGGAGACGGCGGAAGACATCGCCGGGCTGCGCATTATCGTGGGTTCCGGCACCAACCAGGAGGCGATACTACTGGCGTGGGATGCGGAAAACCGGAAGAAGGGGCTGAAGCCCTTCACCCCGATCTACACCAAAGACGATGCCGCCCAGACCCTGGCGCTACAGTCCGGTCGGGCTGACGCCTACTTTGGCCCGAACGTGATCGGCGCATGGAAAGCGGCCCTCAACGGCAAAACGAAGCTGGTGGGCAGCGTTGACGGCGGCTGGCCGAAAGCGGCGCACATCGCCGTGACCCTGAAGAAAGGCAGCGGCCTGGCGGAGCCGGTGCAGACCGCCCTCAACGGCGTAATCAAGAACGGCGACTACGACAAGGTGCTGAACCGCTGGGGTGAAGGCGTGGAGCGTATCCCGAGTTCCGAAGTTAACCCGGCTGGCCTTGGCGACTAAGGAGAACCTATGCGCGACTTTTTTCGTGATGTTTCGCCGGAAGACGCCGATCTTCAACCCATCATTAATGGGCTGTTCGGAGAGTACGCGGCGCGCTACGGCGACTATTTCTCAAAAGATGCGGAGGTCGAACTGACCGAGTGGTATCTCGCGCCGCAGGGGCTGTTTATTGTGCTGGAGCGCGACGGAAAAATCATCGCCACCGGGGCCTATAAACCCTTCGATGCACAGACCGCCGAGATCAAACGGATCTGGACTGACAAATCCCTGCGCCAGCAGGGGCTTGCCGCCCGGGTGGTACAGGAGCTGGAGCGTCGGGCGATACTGGCCGGATACAGCCAGATCTACCTCACCACCGGCTTTCGCCAGCCGGAGGCGGTGCGACTCTATCTGAGTCAGGGCTACACGGCCCAGTTCGACCTGACCCGCGATCCGGAAGAGTACAGCCAGCCGCCGTTCGACGGGCGGCTGCGCTTCACCAAAACGCTGGTACGTGAAACGTTCAGTAAATCGGCATGAGGAACGACCATGAACAACGTTGAAACCATCAAAGTGGTCCCGGCGCGCTACCCGCTGCGCACGGTGGGCGCGATCGTGGCGCTGTTTGTACTGGCGGTGGTGATCCAGTCAGTGGCCTTTAACCCCCGCTGGGAGTGGAGCGTGTTTGCGCGCTGGTTCTTCGACCCGGTGATCCTGGAAGGGGTGGGGCAGACGCTGCTGCTGACCCTGATTGGCACCGCGCTCAGCGTGGTGATCGGCGGCCTGTTAGCGCTGGCGCGGCTCTCGTCATCCTGGCTGTTGAGCAGTCTCGCCTGGGGTTACATCTGGCTGTTCCGCTCCCTGCCGCTGATTGTGGTGCTGATCATCCTCTATAACTTCTCCTATCTGTACGACACCCTGTCCCTCGGCGTGCCGTTCACCGGCATTACCTGGGGCAGCTTTGAGACCATCAATGTGCTGGGGCAATTCTCCACCGCGGTGGTCGGGCTGACGCTGGTGCAGAGCGCCTATACGGCGGAGATCATTCGCGGCGGCTTCCTCGGGGTCGATCACGGCCAGTATGAAGCGGCAGCGGCCCTGGGGTTACCGGCTTCGCGTCGCACCCTGCGGATTATTTTGCCGCAGGCGCTGCGCACCATTCTGCCTGCCGGATTTAACGAAATCATCAGTCTCGCCAAGGGCACGGCGATGGTTTACGTCCTGGCGATGCCGGAGCTGTTCTACACCATCCAGATGATCTACAACCGCACCCAGGAGGTGATCCCGCTGCTGATGGTGGGGGCCGTCTGGTATCTGGTGATCACTACCGTCCTTTCCGCCATCCAACATCTGGTTGAGCGCGCCCTGGCCCGCAGCGAGCGCCGCTCGGCGGTGAACTCCACCCGCGCAACCCGCACCCGTTCCGTTACCACCCAAACCACACAGGAGCCTGTCCATGCAAGCCTCTCCTGAAGGACATATTTCGATAACTGGCGTCAGCAAATTCTTTGGTCGCCACAAGGCGCTGGATAACGTCTCGCTGGAGATCCCGCCCGGCTCGGTAACGGTGATCCTCGGCCCGTCCGGCTCCGGTAAATCCACGCTGCTGCGCACCATTAACCACCTGGAGCGGGTCGATGAAGGCTTTATCCAGATTGACGGGGATTACATTGGCTATCGGCGGGAGGGCAATACGCTGTACGAGCTGAAGGAGAACGCGATCCTCAAACAGCGGGTTAACGTCGGCTACGTGTTCCAGAACTTCAACCTGTTCCCGCACCTGACGGTGCTGGAGAACCTGATCGAAGCGCCCATCGCGCATAAACAGCTGAGCCGTAAAGAGGCGGTAGAGCGGGCCTACGATCTGCTAGACGTGGTGGGGCTACGCGATAAAGCCGATGCCTGGTCACGCCATCTTTCCGGCGGGCAGCAGCAGCGCATCGCCATTGCCCGCGCGCTGGCGCTGCGCCCGCGAGTGATGCTGTTTGATGAGCCGACCTCGGCGCTCGATCCCGAACTGGTGGGCGAGGTGCTGGACGTGATCAAAAAGCTGGCCCGCTCCGGCACGACTCTGGTGGTGGTCACGCACGAGATTGGCTTTGCCCGGGAAGTTGCCGACCAGGTGGTCTTTATGGTGGATGGCAAAATCGTGGAACAGGGCAGCAGCGACGAGGTGTTGAACCGTCCGTCCCACGCCCGAACGCGGCAGTTCCTGTCGAAAGTGCTCTAAGGAGAGAAGATGAAAAAAGGATTACTGGCGCTATTCATGGTGGCGTCGACCAGCCACGCCGCCATCGATTTGAAAGCTAACGAGCAGCCGCTGCCGGTATCGGTAGACCCGCAGGCGGTGACGAAGATCCCGGCGAACTACAAATTTGTCGAACCGGGTACATTAACCGTCGCCATTTCGGCCCTGAACTCACCGCCGCTGGCGTTGCTGGCCAGCGATAACCGCATCCGCATTGGCAGTGACCCGGATATCGCCCGACTGCTGGCGGGCAGTCTCGGGCTGAAGCTTAAGCTGGTGCCGACGGCGTGGGAGGACTGGCCGCTCGGCATTACCTCCGGGCGCTATGATGTGGCGCTGGTGAACATTGCGGTGACCGAGCAGCGTAAACAGAAGTTTGATTTCGCCACCTATCGCGTCGATTCGCTGGCCTTTTCGGTAAAGTCCACCAGCGAGGTGCAGTCGATTAAGGGGGCCGCCGATCTGTCGGGTAAAAAGGTGATTGTCGGCTCTGGCACCAACCAGGAGCGCATTCTGCTGGGCTGGAACGAAGAGAATAAAAATGCCGGGCGCGAGCCTGCGCTGCCGGTCTACCTGACTGACGACGCCTCCGGCAATCTCTATATTCAGTCCGGCAGGGCAGATGTGTTCTTCGGCCCGCAGTCGGTCTCGGCCTATAAAGAGGCCCTGACCGGCAAAACCCGGGTGGTGGGCTTAGGGCCGAAAAAAGCGTACGTGGCTACTACCACCAAAAAGGGGAATGGGCTGGTGTATGCCTTGCAGGCCGCGCTCGACGGCGCCATCCAGCGGGGTGATTACCAGAAGGTGCTGGCGCGCTGGGGCGAGCAGGGCGAAGCGGTGGCGCAGTCAGTGGTCAACCCGCCCGGGATAACCTACTGAGGCTGCTCTACACTTAAGGCTTTGACTGAGGTGTTACCGATGATCAAAGTCTATGGCGTCCCTGGCTGGGGTTCAGCCATCAGTGAAGTCATGCTGACCCTGGCCGACATTCCCTATCAGTTCATCAACGTTGACGGGTTTGATAAGCCCGGCGAAACCCGTGAACTTCTCGAAAAACTCAACCCCTTGTGCCAGGTGCCGACCCTGGAGCTGGAAAACGGCGAGATCATGACGGAAACGGCAGCCATTGCGCTGCTGGTGCTGGATCGCTGTCCCGATCTGGCACCGCCCGTCGGGCACGCGGATCGCCAGCAGTTCCAGCGCCTGCTGATCTGGCTGGTGGCCAACGTCTATCCCACCTTTACCTATGCCGATTACCCGGAACGCTGGGCGCCAGACGCCCCGGAACAGCTGCAACAAAGCTGCCGCGAATACCGCAAATCGCTCTACCTGTGGCTGGATAATCACCTTAAAGCCACGCCCTATACCTTTGGCGAGCAGATTACCCTTATCGACTGTTATCTGTGTGTGATGCGTACCTGGGGGCCACGCCCGGACTGGTTTGCCGCTAATACGCCGAACATCACGGCAATTGCCGATAGCGTGTGCAAGCTCCCGAAACTGCACAAGGTGCTAAAAGCGAACGATATTCTCTGCTAGTCTGAAACGCTTACTCAAAAGGAGCCTGCACATGCCACACGTAGATATTAAATGTTTTCCCCGTGACCTGAACGACGAGCAAAAAACCGCCCTGGCCGCAGATATCGCCGAGGTGATTACCCGCCATCTGAACAGTAAAGATCGTTCTATTTCTGTGGCCCTGAACGAGGTTCAGGAAGCCGACTGGAAAACGCAGGTGTGGGATACGGAGATTGGCCCGAAGCTGGACGAGTTGATTAAGAAGCCGGGTTATTCGATGTAAAGGCGAAACGGTAACTCAGGTTACCGTTGCGTGCGTTTGCTCTCTCTGCTGTGGGGGAGTGGATAAGAGCGCACTGTTTTGCCGGGCGGCGCTGCGCTTGCCCGGCGATAATCGCGCGATATCCATCGGCCGGATGAGGCGTAGTTGCCACTCGATGAACAGGGTGATTTGGTAAAATACTGTATTTTGTTGCCATGTCATTTCCTCAGGCGTTCTGCTGATTATTAGAATAATGATTAATAATTTTTTATCATGGTGCTTATATGATTCGGCTTCACTTTCATTTTCCTTTTGTAAATAAATAATCCATTTTTATATTTGCTTGTTGATTGCTTTATATTTATTAATTTCTTTGGTGAATGTTATTAAGCCTTTGGCGCCTGGTTTTGCTGGGTTGAATCATATTTTAATTATCAATAGAGGTGTAATATTGAAATAAAGCCACCGTTAATTAAAAGGATGTTTGACAATGGAAGGGCAATCCGAATTACTCCAGCAACAGACGACCTTAAACCGATATTTACTGTACTTTCCCCATAATCAAAACGTTATTCCTGATGTTCATTCATTTACTGGAACAGAGGGATTGAGCGAGCCCTGGCGCTATACTATCCGCTTTACCAGTCCGGATCAGAACATTGCCATTGATGCCGTCCTTAACCAGATGGCTGAATTTATTCTGCGCGCCCCCAATCCAAAAGCCGCCTGGCAAGGGCAAACGCCCTGGCTGCCGGTACGGCAGATCAATGGCACGATCACCAAATTTTCCCGCCTTAAGTCTTCAGGTGATGAAGCCCTGTATGAATGTGTGCTGGAGCATGAGCTGGCGCTGCTGGATAAGAACTATCGTTCCGCCGTGTACATGAACATGACGGTCCCGGAACTTGTCACAAAGCTAATGAAGGACAGTGGTCACTTTGAAGGCTACAACATCGATTTTGACCAACTGAGCCACAACTATCTGCGTCGGGAAATGATCGTTCAGTGGAAAGAAACCGATTTGCAGTTTATCCGCCGGCTGTTGGCTGAAGTGGGGATCTGGTTCCGCTTAGAGAATCACGACAAAGTGAAGGCGGAAACTGTGGTTATTTTCGGCGATTCTGACCGCCGTTACCGCTTTTGCGACAAACAGGTGCCTTATGTCCGCCATTCTGGCATGACCAGTTATGCCGAATACATAACCGATCTGGAAGAACAGCACGACCTGATCCCTAAAAACGTGCTGGTTCGCACCTACAACTACCGCGAACCGCATTCGCCGCAGGCGGATAAAACCATTGAAATGAGTGACATTCCTCAGGGCATCACTTTCGGGCAACACTATCACTACGCCGATCCCTATCTCACTGATGGTGACTGTTATGGCACAGAGGCGGAAACGGCTACGTTTTACGCAAGGTTGCGCTATGAGCGTCTGCTGAACAGCCAGAGTGTTCTGGGGGCAACAACCAGCGATCCCGAACTTCAGCCGGGCATTATGTTTAACCCCACAGGTCCCATCCCTGACGGGTTTAAGTCCGGTTTTCTGATAACGAAGATGACCATCCGCAGCAGCCGCGCGGAACACTACCGCGCCGTGTTGTCGGGGATCCCCTGTACCAAGAGCTACAGCTTCCGCCCTGGCTATATACCCCGACCAGTGATAGCCGGAACGATACCCGCCAGAGTGGCGGCTATCGGGGGAGATAAAACCTATGCCGGGCTTGATGCGCATGGTCGCTACCGGGTGAAGTTTGATTTTGACCTTGATGAAAAGCGTGACGGGTTCGAAAGCGCCCTGGTACGCCTCGGCAGAGCGTATGCGGGTGACACCTTTGGTATCCACTTTCCACTACTGGACGGAACCGAGGTCGCCGTGGGTTTTGAAGGCGGCGATCCAGACCGGCCTTTCATTGCTCACGTAATGCACGATGGCAGCCGCCCGGATTTGGTCACCAACCGTAATGACAGCCGCAACGTGATCCGCACGGCCGCGTCCAACAAGATCCGTCTTGAGGACCGCCGCGGCAAGGAGCATATCAAGATTTCCACGGAGTACGGCAAAGGGCAATTCAGCGTTGGCCACCTGGTGGATGCGGAAGGTAAAAAACGCGGGGAAGGCGTGGAAGCCCGTACCGACGACTGGATGGCGCTGCGTGCCGCTAAAGGAGTGATGATAACCACAGAGGCCCAGCCGCGTGCCGCGGGAAAACAGCTGGATATGACGGACGCCATTGCGCAACTGGAGAAAGCCTTAACGCTGGCGATGACCCTGCAGCAAAGTGCGCTGACGGCTGGTGCCAGTCATGTGGAAACCGATCGGCAGAATGCGCTCAGCCAGACGTTAAGTCACCTCACGGGGCCTGGCATTCTGGCGTATGGCAAAAACGGCGTCGCTCAGGTGACCCCGGATAGCCTGCAACTGTCAGCCGGGCAAGACCTGATCGTCACGGCAGGCAATGATACCAGCATGAATGTGGTGAAAAAATTCTCGCTGGCCGTGGGGGAGAAAATTTCGCTGTTTGCCCGCAAGCTCGGTATCCAGATGATTGCCGGCGCGGGAGATATTACGTCTCAGGCACAGCGCGGTGAAATGCACATGCTGTCGCAGAAGGATTTTACGCTGACCAGCACCGCCGGGAAGATGAACGGCAGTGCCCGGGAGGGGATGCAGTTTGTCTGCGGCGGGGGCGGGATCCGTATCAGCCCAAACGGGCTGGTTACCCTTTTCTCGCCAACCGGCATTGAACTGAAAGCGCCGAGCCTGAAATACGACGGTCCGGATAGTGCGTCAGTCCAATCACCATCCTTCGAGAAAGGCGCATTTAAACTCCGTTACAAGCTGCACGCTGGCGATGACCCGGAGCAAATTCTGGCGAACAAAAAATTCAGACTGACGAATTCGGCCGGCCAGATTGTAGAAGGCGTCACGGACAGCAAGGGTCATTCACCGCTGCTTGATGCTGACGACCTCGATAGTTACAAAATGGAGCTGATGGAATGACGGAGTCGAAGACAAAACCGTACGCCCCGCGGGTGGTATCGGAAGGGGATATTCCGGTACACAGAACTCTGGGAGAGGCTGCCCAGACGCGCAACGTGGGAGTACCGCGCCCGATGCCGGGGATTATCATTCTGATCCACGGCGTGAACGATGTGGGTGAAGCCTACCAGAACCAGGAGAAGGGGATCCTTGCAGGACTGGGGAAACGGCTTAACCGCCAGGATTTTTACGCCCATCAGTGGAAAGATTACAGGATCGCGGCGCCCGGTCGCTCGCCAATTATCCCGTTTTACTGGGGATATAAACCGGTCACCCATGACGATTACCGGGCAGATCAGAAACGCTACCGGGAAGAGGTCGGCAAGATGAGTGACAAAGCCCATTTACCCTATGATGCTTACCAGGAAGATAACGAAGCGAATAAAGCCGCGCTGGGTAATGACGGCAACGGACCGTTTAAGTACCACAACGATAACTTCAAAAATGCGCTGGATACGCACTTTGCCAAAAATGGCGGGACCTTTGCTAATGCTACGACCACTATCCCCGATATGTTAGGACCCGGTGCGGGAGGTTTCGGGGTGGCCGCTGCAGGATTTGCTTCATTGCACTTTAATGATGGCGATTTCACGCATCCTATCTTTGAAAACCCGCACCGGATTTATCAATTCTTTGCCGCTCAACGGCTGGCGGATTTGATTCTGCAGATTCGAAGTGATCCTGTCACTGAAAAGGATACGATCAATGTGGTAGCCCACAGTCAGGGCACGATTATTACCATGCTTGCAAATATGCTGGTTAAGCAAGCCGGGTATGATCCAGCTAACTGCGTCATTCTTAATCACTCTCCCTATTCTCTGGAGTCGCGCTTGGCTGAAAATATTCAGCCTGGCTATCAGCAGACCGACGCCGCAAGGCAGAAAACCTTTAAAAACTTCTGTCGCCTGATGTATACGCAATGGAGAGGTGGCGGAAAAATGTCTGAAGGGGAATTATCGAACCTGGAGGCCTCCTGTACCCTGCGAAAGCCCTCCGATAACCCGCTGCGATCCGATGACAGATATTGCCGTAGCAACGACGGTAAAGTGTATAACTATTTTTGCCCGAACGACGGTGTCGTGTCGCTGGAAAATGTGCAGGGTATCGGCTGGCGTGGCATTCCTCAGAAACTAGCCAGTGAAATTCCTAATCTGTATCAGCGCGTGTTTTATCAGCATGGTGAGGTGGGAAAAGCCCCTGACGCTAAACCCTTAGAGTTACCGCCACGAAAGGAGGGGGATGCAAAATATGCCTTCTGGACAAATGCCAGCTACAGTGCGCGCGATGTAGTGGTTAATGGCGAGGAATTACCGGAACCTTTTATTTTCAAGCTTCAGGGTCAGGATAATTATCCTGATAACGATCCGAAAACCAGCGACACGCCCTATACGTATTATATCGATCCCGATAGCCCGGATGCCTACATCTCTTATTCAGCCAAGGCCTACGCCATTAAACGTACAGTGACGGAAACGTGTGTAGTTAATAGCTATCAAAGTATTGGCTTGCGTCCCGGTCAGGTTTTGACTTCTTCTGAGTTAGAAGTCGAGAGCATAGAACGCAAGCATAAGGTTATTCATGGTGAGGTATCAGGTTCAAAAGATTTTCAGTTACTCACGCTAACCTGGCTCAAAACACCGGAGGAATTGCAGGCTGAATGGCAGAAAATCGATCCAGTAGGTTACAGCCAGCACTCTTCTATTGTGATGAGTGAATTTGCTCCATCACATGCGATGGCGTTCGACCTGGCGATTGGGCAGTGTAAATCGTTTGACTATAAGGCAGGGAAATTTTGGGAAGAACTGTTACATCGTGCGGATTGGCGAGATCCGCAGAATAGCAATGAATTTGCTAATAATTACCATAAAACGGGGCAACTTAACGAACAATATACAAAAAACTACATGAATAAACCTGAAGAGGTTTTACCAACAGGAGAGTTTGGCGTAATAAACCAATTTAACAATGCTACAAGAGTTAAACCCTCCAATGACCTGGCTACGGAAAATCAGGAAATAGCAAATTTGCAATGGGATATGCCGGAGCCTAAGAGTGACGGCCAACTTGCTTAAGGATAGAGCGTGAAAATATTTTATATGGGACTGACAGCCATGGCATTAATATTTACGACAGGATGCCAGGCCAAACAGCAGCCAGTGCAGGTAGTTTATCGGTTCGATGATCACCGCTACCTCGAAATCAAAGGCTGGGGCTGCGAAGGTGAGCTCTGGTATACCGATGTAAAGCGAGGTTTCCATTCAAGAATAGCCAGTCAGTTTTATCGAATCTTTACCAAAAAATTCGTACATCCATCAGAACGCTATCTTGCAATTCCGTGGTGGGGAAATATTACTGGCGGTTTTTCAGTATCCAAGGACTATGGGAAAACATGGGAAAGAGGGGGGGCATCCATGTCGCCTGGAGGCAATGAACCTGATGGAGGTAACGCGCCTTATTATGATGATGTTATCTCTTTCACTGTCGTCAATGATCAGGGTTTTCTGCAGACCAAACACCGGCTGTACATGTCATCAAAGCCATTTGAAGACCCACGCATTTTGCCCGGTGGGCCTGGGATTAAATTCTCTGTGGATGACGGTATGGGAAACATAGTAAATGGAAAACTGGAACCTCGATCCCCTGGATGGGCCTGGGGCATGGTCTACATGACTAAGCAAGCGCTGGAGAACAGCACTCAGCAATTTAAGACGAACTGGCAAGATTTACCCGATAAAGTCCCCGAAGTGAAAGATTACGCCGGCTGGGATCGGATGCGCTGTGATATGGATGCAGGGCGATAAATGATGAAAGGATTATGTACCGTTCTCGCAGTGGCCGCTGTTGCACTGGCTGCTGATTGTATGGCAAAGGAGCCACCGACGCAGGTGGTCTATCGGTTCGATGACCATCGCTATCTGGAGTTGAAAGGCTGGGATTGTCAGGGAGAACTCTGGTATACCGATACAAAGCGGGGCATTCACTCACAGCCTTATTTTCAGTTTTACCGGATATTCACCCGTAAATTTATCCATCCTTCAGAACGTTATATTTCTATACCAAACTGGGAGGTGGATGGATTCCTTGTTTCGAAAGACTATGGCGAAACATGGAGGGCTGTTGGCTTTGCTCCCGGTCATAATGAACCTAATGGGGAGAAAAGAGCACCGGCCGAAGACGCGGTGTCGTTTACCGTCGTCAATGATCAGGGTTTTTTGCAAACTAAACACCGGCTGTACATGTCATCAAAGCCGTTTGAAGACCCGCGGATTCTGCCTGGCGGCCCGGGCATTGAATATACGGTGGATGACGGTATGGGAGGCACAGTCCACGGGAGGCTGGAACCTCATTTCCCAGGGCATGCATGGGGACTGGATTACATCACCAAAGAAGCTCTAAAAGAGGATACCGCGCAGTTTAAGATAAACTATCAGGACCTACCCGACAAAGTCCCCGAAGTTAAGGGTTATACCGGCTGGGATCGGATGCGCTGTGATATGGATGCGGGGCGATAAGTGATGAAAGGATTATGTACCGTTCTCGCAGTGGCCGCTGTTGCAATGGCTGCTAAATGCACGGCAAAAGAGCCACCGACGCAGGTGGTATATCGGTTCGATGACCATCGCTACCTCGAACTTAAAGGCTGGAACTGCGAAGGTGAACTCTGGTACACGGATACCCAAAGAAGGATTCGGTCACAAATTTTTTCGCAGTTTTATCGCATATTTACCCGTAAATTTATTCACCCTTCGGAGCGTTATATTGCTATCACTGGCTGGGGCGCAGATGGTTTTCGCGTCTCGAAAGATTATGGGAAAACCTGGGGAAATGTACAATTTGCGCCAGGTCATAATGAACCGAATGGTGATGATTATGCACCTTATGAAGATGTGCTCTCTTTTACTGTCGTCAATGATCAGGGTTTTTTGCAGACTAAACACCGGCTTTATATGTCGTCAAAGCCTTTTGAAGACCCGCGGATTCTGCCCGGTGGGACAGGAATTAAATTTTCTGTGGATGACGGCATGGGAAGCGTAGTAAATGGAAAACTGGAACCCCGATCCCCTGGTTGGGCCTGGGGCATGGTCTACATGACTAAGCAAGTTCTGGAGAACAGTACCCAGCAATTTAAGACGAACTGGCAAGATTTACCCGATAAAGTCCCCGAAGTGAAAGATTACGCCGGCTGGGATCGGATGCGCTGTGATATGGATGCAGGGCGATAAATGATGAAAGGATTATGTACCGTTCTCGCAGTGGCCGCTGTTGCACTGGCTGCTGATTGTATGGCAAAGGAGCCACCGACGCAGGTGGTCTATCGGTTCGATGATCACCGCCACCTAGAAATCAAAGGCTGGGGCTGCGAAGGTGAGCTCTGGTATACCGATGTAAAGCGAGGTTTCCATTCAAGAATAGCCAGTCAGTTTTATCGAATCTTTACCAAAAAATTCGTACATCCATCAGAACGCTATCTTGCAATTCCGTGGTGGGGAAATATTACTGGCGGTTTTTCAGTATCCAAGGACTATGGGAAAACATGGGAAAGAGGGGGGGCATCCATGTCGCCTGGAGGCAATGAACATGATGGAGGTAACGCGCCTTATTATGATGATGTTATCTCTTTCACCGTCGTCAATGATCAGGGTTTTTTGCAAACTAAACACCGGCTGTACATGTCATCAAAGCCGTTTGAAGACCCGCGGATTCTGCCTGGCGGCCCGGGCATTGAATATACGGTGGATGACGGTATGGGAGGCACAGTCCACGGGAGGCTGGAACCTCATTTCCCAGGGCATGCATGGGGACTGGATTACATCACCAAAGAAGCTCTAAAAGAGGATACCGCGCAGTTTAAGATAAACTATCAGGACCTACCCGACAAAGTCCCCGAAGTTAAGGGTTATACCGGCTGGGATCGGATGCGCTGTGATATGGATGCAGGGCGATAAATGATGAAAGGATTATGTACCGTTCTCGCAGTGGCCGCTGTTGCACTGGCTGCTGATTGTATGGCAAAGGAGCCACCGACGCAGGTGGTCTATCGGTTCGATGACCATCGCTATCTGGAGTTGAAAGGCTGGGATTGTCAGGGAGAACTCTGGTATACCGATACAAAGCGGGGCATTCACTCACAGCCTTATTTTCAGTTTTACCGGATATTCACCCGTAAATTTATCCATCCTTCAGAACGTTATATTTCTATACCAAACTGGGAGGTGGATGGATTCCTTGTTTCGAAAGACTATGGCGAAACATGGAGGGCTGTTGGCTTTGCTCCCGGTCATAATGAACCTAATGGGGAGAAAAGAGCACCGGCCGAAGACGCGGTGTCGTTTACCGTCGTCAATGATCAGGGTTTTTTGCAAACTAAACACCGGCTGTACATGTCATCAAAGCCGTTTGAAGACCCGCGGATTCTGCCTGGCGGCCCGGGCATTGAATATACGGTGGATGACGGTATGGGAGGCACAGTCCACGGGAGGCTGGAACCCCGGTTCCCTGGTTGGGCCTGGGGCATGATCTACATGACTAAGCAAGGGCTTGAGGGCAGCTCTCAACAACTGAAGAGGAACTGGCAAGATTTACCCGATAAAGTCCCCGAAGTGAAAGGTTACACCGGCTGGGATCGGATGCGCTGTGATATGGACGCGGGGCGATAAGTGATGAAAGGATTATGTGCCATTCTCGCAATGGCCGCTGTTGCACTGGCTGCAGAATGTATGGCGAAGAAGCCACCGATGCAGGTGGTATATCGGTTCGATGACCATCGCTACCTGGAATTGAAAGGCTGGGATTGTCAGGGAGAACTCTGGTATACCGATACAAAGCGGGGCATTCACTCACAGCCTTATTTTCAGTTTTACCGGATATTCACCCGTAAATTTATCCATCCTTCAGAACGTTATATTTCTATACCAAACTGGGAGGTGGATGGATTCCTTGTTTCGAAAGACTATGGCGAAACATGGAGGGCTGTTGGCTTTGCTCCCGGTCATAATGAACCTAATGGGGAGAAAAGAGCACCGGCCGAAGACGCGGTGTCGTTTACCGTCGTCAATGATCAGGGTTTTTTGCAAACTAAACACCGGCTTTATATGTCGTCAAAGCCGTTCGATGACCCACGCGTTGTCACTGGGGGCCCCGGTATTATGTACACACTTGACGATGGTACCGTCCAGTCAATTACCCCGGAATTTCCCGGTTGGAAGTGGGGTATGGTGTACTTTACTAAGGGATGGCTCGAAGGAAAAGTTGTAAGTCATGAACAAAACTATCAGGACTTACCTGATACAGTCCCGGAGGTGAAAGGTTACACCGGCTGGGATCGGATGCGCTGTGAAATGGATGCAGGAAGATAAGGAGATAAAAATAATGAAAGGTGTCATTCGACTGAACGACCCGCTTATAGGCGGTGGAAAAGTTATAAAAGCCACTGGTGCTGACTTTATGGGTAAGCCTGTAGCCCTGAGTGGTGATCTGGTGCAGTGCCCTATGCACAAAGGGACATTCACTATCAATGAATGTCATCCAACCTGGACCATGCACGGCAAGGGGGTTGTGGTGGATGGTTGTCACGCGGCCTGTGGCTGCGAAATCAAAAGCACCTTGCCTGTTGCGGGGGCTGCGTGATGAAAGAGTGGTGGTTATACAAGCAACAGCCAGATGCAGAAAGTAATGTATCCGTCGCGGTAATTATTGCCATATATGTTCTGGCTATAGGCGCCAGTCTGCTGATCAGAGCATTAACCTGGCCTGAAAAGGAACATGTTACTGCTATATTTTTTGTGCCTTCCGTTATTCTGCCTTTCTGCCTTGTCTCTATGTTTGTATATATAGCGTTCATGTTTGATGATACCCATGTTCACTATTTCGAAACGCGTAAATTCATCGCAAAAGAGCGAGAAATCAATTTAAAAACGTATGCTCGGAAAAATGTGGCTATTGCAGCCTGGTCTGCAATCACTCCTCTGGAGCAACCGGCACTGAATATGTTGAAGCTTGAAGGGGAGTTTCCGCTGGCACCGAAAACGCCGGTTAAAATTCATCAGGAAGCGCTTTTCGACCAGTCCCGTAATGAACAGATATTTAATCGCCTGCTGGCCCCGATGGCCGAAAAGCTGAATCGATACAATTATCGTGTGTTTGAAACCGTTGTCTGGGTTCGCGGTGGGAATGAGAATTGTATTGAAGAACTCCGGCGCTCACTGGAGCGAATGGGTGTTGATCATGCCAGTACCTGCAAAATTGAATATATGACGGAATGCCCCGATTATGCGCTTATCAGCCAATGGGCTAATCTGGCAGATTACAGGATTGAAAACCGGTTAGTTGTTATTCTTGATTTGCATGAAGAAGACGACGAATCAAAGTGCATGGAAAATGCCTGTGCATTCCTGCTGACCAACCATTATGTTTGGGAGGAAGGTGAAAAACCGGTTTATCTGTATCAGCCCATGTCCGGTGTCACAGATATTGAGGCAAAAATGCCGATCTATCTGCAGGTGGAATCTGTGCTTACGCCAAAAACGCTCTGGTATACCGGTCTTTCCCGTACCGAGAAATACCCGTTAATGCAGGCCCTGGATGAAAAGGGGCAGGCGCCGGAACGTTTGGATCTTGATACCTCATTAGGCGAGAAGAGTGCCGGGTATCGGTGGCTCGCGCTGGCGTTGGCGGCAGATGCGGTGAAATATGCCCAGGGGGAGCAGTTGGTGGCTTCTTCAGAAAAAAACAAATTTAGTATTACTGCGCTCTCTTCTCAGAAAACCGCCACTCCTGCAAACCTTGTATGGGGGACATGGAGTAATCCACTGTTGCCTGCAGGTATGGCGGCGTTTTTCTTTATAGTTTCACTCTTTGCGTATTATATTAGTTTCGCAGTTGAAAATGATCCCCTCTCTATGTGGGAGCTTGTTGCAAGCATCATCATCCCATTTGTTGTTTTTATTGGCACAGGTTTTTTACTTTTAATAGTAAAAACCAACGAAGCTTATAAGGATATAGGATACTAAAATTTATACCGCCCAGGCGAGCCGCTTACTTTCAAAGGGTACTGGTATTTACCCGCTTGCCAATATCTTTTAGCTGAGAATATTTTTCCAGCAGTTGCGGCCCGTCATCCAGACTCATCGCAAACATCCACATGTAGGTCATGACCGAATAGATATGCCCGGCATCCATTCCGCCTTCGAACGACATGGTCAGTATGGTACTGGCGAATAAAATCGCGGTCACCGTACCGATGGCTAAATAGCCAAACGCTTCCCGATCTGACAGCTTAATTCGGAGCCGCGCCAGCACATCGTAGTGCCTGGACAACGACCTCCTGGATGCGCTGTTCACGAACGCCACCTCTTTTTCCAGCCGATCGTTTAGTCGCACGAATAGCGCTTCGTTCCTGGAGGAAAATCCCGGTAAAAAGAGGGCGAAGAAAGCCAGAATGAACAGGCAGGCGACGCCGGTCCAGAACTGTAGCAGGAGCAACATCACCGCGGCACCGATGATTGACGCGACAGATGTCACTAGCACCGGCAGATGTTTCTCGAAGAAATCAACAAATTCACGCGACAGCGCCACGCGTGCGGCAATGGTTGAGGCGCTGTGCTGCTCTTCGCGTTGCGCGATAATGACCGGAACGGCCAGCTCGGCGTAAATGCGCGCAAAGGTGCGGGTATCGATACTGCGTCTTGCCGCGCCAATCGCCCACATCACAAACACCATCACCGCATAGAGCACGGCATGTAACGCCTGGCCCGTAACAATGGCATTGATCGCAAAGCCTGCCAGCAGAGGGTAGAGCAGCATCGTGATATTTTCAGCCGCCACCAGTAAGAACGTGAGAATGAGTTTTCGGCTATGTCGTTGGCCCAGCAGTTTGAGGGTTTTGACCGCGCTGTTTGATACTGCGGCGGGTGCGGCATTTTTTAAGGTAAGCATAAAGTTTTTTGTTAAGATGGACTTGAGCGGTTGCTCAAATCTGTGGGGTGAGTCTATTTGAGCGCTTGCTCAAAGTCAACATAGGCAGGTCGATGAAAGAAGCAAAAGAGGCGTTAAAAGTCAGGATTCTGGACGGGGCTATCGCTCTATTTCTGGAGAAGGGGATCGCCAACGTCACCACGCGTGAGTTGACCGAGTCGTTAGGGATCTCACGCAGTCATATTTATCATTATTTCAGCAACTGGCAGGCCTTGTGTATTGCGGCGCTGGAGCGTTTTATGCGCGACGAGCTGGAAACCTTTACGCGTGAGGTGGCGGCCTTACCCTCCATGCAAAAAATGGATCGTCTGGTCGCCGATTTTTTGCCCTTTGAGCAGGATGCCGCCTGGCAGCTGTATGGCGCAACCTGGCAATTAGCGCTGCATAACGACGTTTACGCTGAACTGGTTGAGTCCATTATGCAGGCGTGGAGCGAGCTGGTGCGCGACATCATTGAGGAGGGCGTCGAAAATGGAATCTTCCGCGCGTGCGACGCCAGCCGCACCACGCGACAGCTCATCTCACTCCTGAGCGGATATGATGAGTTTCTGGGTGTGCGACCCTCAGCAGAAAAGTGCGCAATGGTCCAGGCCGATATTGCCGATTTTATCCAACGGTTTATTTATAAGGCGTAAGAGCCGGGTGTTACCGGCTGCGCTGCACTTATACGGGCCTACAAAGGCATGGTACCTGCAGGCCGGGCGAAGCGAAGCCGCTACCCGTCTGGTTGAACACGACTATTTTTGACATCTCTCACCTCGAATGACGTAACGGACAAATTGAAGGTCAAACTGTACCGGGCAGCATTCGTGGGAAAAACCGCTCACGCGGAACTTCACTGTTTCCCTGGGGGTAACAATCCATGCAGTTGGGCGCTATTGTCGGCAAAAAGCGCGCTTAACCAGTCGATAAAGACTCTCACTTTGGGGGCAAGGTAGCGGCGATCGGGATAAAGCACTGAGATGGGTTTAGTGACGGTAGTGTAGCTGGCAAGGACCTCAACCAGCCTGCCAGATTCCAGATGCGGAGCCAGAATCGCACGGATGCCCTGCAACATTCCCAGGCCGGCAAGCCCGCACGAGAGCAAGATATCCGAATTATCTACCAGCATGGTTCGTGCGGGGCGCACAATCACCGGCGTGCCGTCCTGCATAAAGCGCCAGTCCATCACCGCACGGCTATGACCGGAAAAGAACATCACGGCTTTATGTCCCGCCAGATCGTCAGGGGTTGAAGGCGTGCCGTGTTTTTCCAGGTAAGCGGGCGCCGCGCAGGTGACCAGTCGCGCATCACCCAGACGCCGGGAGATGAGCGTCGAGTCCTGTAACTCCCCAAGTCGGATCACGCAGTCAATCCCTTCTGCCACCATATCGACGCGGTGATCTGAGGAGGTCAGTTCCAGTTCGATATCCGGGTATTTTTCCTGAAACCCGGAGAGCGCGGGGATCAGCACCGCATGGGCCAGCGACAGCGGCGTATCGACTCGCAGCCGACCACGGGGGGGACGCGTGGGCGAGAAGAAAGCCAGCACGTCGTCTACTTCATGCAGTAAAACTTTAGCTCGCTGAAAAAAAAGCTCCCCTTCAGAGGTGAGGCTAATTTTGCGGGTGGTCCGGTGAAGGAGTTTTGTCCCCAGTTCGTCTTCCAACTGTTGCAGGGCTTTGGTGACGGCAGGGCGATGAAGCTGTAGTCTGTCTGCCGCCCGGGTAAAGCTGCCCTGTTCGGCAACCTCCACAAATATGTTCATCCGTTCAAACATCCTGGCGCTCATCGTCTTCAGCCTTTTGGTGGGATTGTTTCTTAATGGATAACAGTGTAATACGAAAAAGCCACTTTTTACTGTACCAGCAAATACTTATCCTGATGTCATCCAACGCAATGAGGTCATGACATGTCGATATTTCACAATTACCAAGCACCCGCAGTCAATCGCAAACAAGTGGGTGATACCCTGGTCACCCTGGTGAGCGATGGCTATCTGGATGCTTCATTTGAACTGTTATCCGGTATCACCGGTTCACAAGCGGAAGCGGTCCTGCAGCAGCGGGGAGTATCGGCGCTGCCGCGAATGAATATCAACGTCTACGTAATTCAGAACGGTAAGCAGACGATCCTGGTCGACAGTGGGGCGGGTAACTTCAAGGGCTGGGGCGGACGACTGCCCGTGGCGCTGGCAGCAGCAGGAATTGATCCGCTGCAAATTGATACGATCCTGCTCACCCATGCGCATCCTGACCATATTGGCGGTCTGGCTGGCCCGTTACAGACGCCACACTTCCGCAATGTGGAGCGGCTCTTTGTTCATCAGGGTGAGCTGGCTTTCTGGCGCAATAAAACGCTACAGGCTTCTGCCCCGGAGGGTTTCAAGCCCGCTTTCGCGCTGGCGCAAAATGCTTTTACGGCCTACGAACAGAAACTGGTTCCGTTCAAACACGATGATATCCTGCCGGGAATACAGGCGGTGGCACTGCCGGGGCATACGCCCGGGCACAGCGGCTACGTTATAGGGGACGAGAAAGAATCCCTTCTCATCTGGGGTGATATTGTCCATTTCCCACATATTCAGGTTGAACACCCGGACGTGACCATCGCCTTTGACAGCGATCCGGCGGCAGCGGCAGCCACCCGCAAACGTCTTCTGGAGCGCGTGGCGACAGATAAACTCATCGTCTCAGGCATGCATTTCAATGCGCCCATCACTGCCACGGTGAAACAGGCGGCGGCACAACAGTTTACGCTCCACTATGACGGCTGGTCTCCGGTGGTCTGATTCTCTCTACTCTTCGACCGCAGAATCACCCGTCCCCCTGTTGTCAGGGCACTACACTGATCTACATACCTGCACGCGCTACCCCAGCGCGTGATTGTCGTGTCCATTACATAAGGATGCATCATGATCCGGTCTATTCCTCTTGAGCGTTATCGCAACATCGGCATCTCGGCACATATTGATGCCGGTAAAACCACCACCACCGAGCGCATCCTGTTTTACACCGGGGTGAGCCACAAGCTGGGGGAGGTCCACGATGGCGCGGCGATCACCGACTGGATGGCGCAGGAGCAGGAGCGGGGCATTACTATCACCTCTGCGGCGGTAAGCTGTTTCTGGTCCGGGATGGATCGCGGTTATGAGCCGCACCACATCAATATTATCGATACCCCCGGGCACGTCGATTTCACCATCGAAGTGGAGCGATCCATGCGGGTGCTGGACGGGGCTGTGATGGTCTACGACTCGGTGGGCGGTGTGCAGCCGCAGTCGGAAACCGTCTGGCGGCAGGCCAATAAGTACCGTGTGCCGCGTATCGCCTTCGTCAATAAGATGGATCGTCCGGGGGCCGATTTTTTCCACGTGGTGCAGATGATGATAGACCGGCTGAAAGCCCACCCGGTGCCGATTGTGATCCCCATTGGGGCCGAAGATCATTTCACGGGCGTGGTCGATCTGATCAAGATGCGGGCCATTATCTGGGATGATGCTACCCAGGGGATGACCTTTAACTATGCCCCGGTGCCGGATGACCTGCTGGCTACCGCGCAGACGTGGCGGGAAAAAATGGTTTCGGCGGCAGCGGAAGCCAGCGACGATCTGATGGATAAATACCTTGAAACCAACGCCCTGGACGACGCGGAAATCATCCGTGGCTTGCGTCAGCGCACGGTTGCCGGGGAGATCCAGCCGATGCTGTGTGGCAGCGCCTTTAAAAACAAAGGGGTGCAGCGAATGCTGGATGCGGTGATCGAGCTGATGCCGTCACCTCTCGACGTGCCCGCCATCGACGGGGTGGATGAGAAAGGGCAGCACGCCGAGCGTCATCCCAACGATGACGAACCCTTCTCCGCGCTGGCGTTCAAGCTGATGTCGGACCCCTACGTCGGCCAGCTGACTTTTATCCGCGTCTACTCCGGGGTGTTAAAAAAAGGCGACGCGGTGTTCAACCCGGTTAAGGGTAAGAAAGAGCGCATCGGGCGCATCGTGCTGATGCATGCCAACGACCGTCATGACGTCGAGGAGTTACGCACCGGGGATATCGCCGCCTGCGTGGGGCTAAAAGATGTCACCACCGGGGATACCCTGACAGACCCCGGCGCGGTGATCACCCTCGAGCGGATGGAGTTCCCGGATCCGGTGATCTCGCTCTCCATCGAACCAAAAACTAAAGCCGACCAGGAGAAAATGGGCATCGCGCTGCACCGTCTGGCGGCAGAAGATCCCTCCTTCCACCTGCATACCGACGAAGAGTCCGGCCAGACCATCATCTCCGGGATGGGCGAGCTGCATCTGGAGATTATCGTTGACCGTATGCGGCGTGAGTTCGGCGTTGAGGCCAATATTGGCCGTCCACAGGTGACCTACCGGGAAACCATCCGCAAAGGGGTGAGCGATGTCGAGGGCAAGTTCGTTCGCCAGTCCGGTGGCAAAGGGCAGTATGGCCATGTGGTGCTGAGTCTTGAACCGCAGGAACCAGGCAGCGGTTTTACCTTTGTCGATGCCACCAAAGGTGGGGTGGTGCCGCGGGAGTATATCCCGTCGGTGGAGAAGGGGCTGCGGGAGGCGATGAACAGCGGCGTGCTGGCGGGCTACCCGGTAGTGGATGTCAAAGCAACCCTGACCTTTGGCTCCTACCACGACGTTGACTCCTCAGAGATGGCCTTCCGCATGGCGGCCATCTTCGGCTTTAAGGATGCGGCGCGCAAAGCCGACCCGGTGATCCTCGAGCCGATGATGCACGTCGAGGTCGAAACCCCGGAAGAGTATGCCGGTAACATTATGGGGGATCTCTCCTCCCGCCGCGGCCTGGTGCAGGGGATGGAGGAGCGGTTCGGCAGTCAGATTATCCGCGCCGACGTGCCGCTGGCTGAGATGTTCGGTTACGCCACCACGCTGCGATCCATGTCCCAGGGGAGGGCGACGTACAGCATGGAGTTCCACCATTACGCCGAAGCGCCGCGTATCGTGGCGGATGATATCATCGCCGGGCGATCGAAAAAGTAGCCCCGGAGTGAACCATGAAGCGTCCGCATCTTGCCCTCGCTGCGCTCATGGCCTCCCTGACACTGCTTGGGTGCGTGGTAATGTCCGGCACCAGCCGCACCGACTTTACCGCCACCAGGCAGGCAGATTTGGTGTTTATTGGCCTGCCTGCGCCGTTGAACTGGCTTGCGGCGGGGATGCAGGGCACCACCTTTCCGGTCTCCAGTACCCTGTCGCTTACTGCCGCCCACGTCGCGGTGCCGTTGCTGAAGCCCATAAAAGCGCAACATCCCCTCTGTGATGTGGCGGTGATTGGCGATAACAACCGGGGCAAGATTGTGCATCAGCTGGCCTACGCCAGGGCCGGACGCAACGTGACCCTGTTCGGCTACAGCGCTATCAACAGCCTGCCAAAATCCAGCATGGGCAAGATTGACGGTTTCGTGAAGCGTGACGGCTGCTACTACGGTGTCATCACCGGGGCGGGGGCGGTATCCGGCATGTCCGGCGGGCCGGTAGTGGACAGCCTGACCGGGGAGACGGTGGGGATCATTACCAACGTTATCCCGGGCAAAGGGGCCGTGGTCTTTATCGCGGTGCAGGATTTTACCAACCTGCTGGATCGGATGCGGATCCCCTATAAAACCTACTGACCCGGCGCTTTTACCTGCCTGCCGCTGGTCACAAAGGTGCCCGCGCCCAGGTGGTGCAGGGTATTAAGCTTATCGTCGTCAAACTGCCAGCGCCCGGCGACAAACGCCCGTTCATCCGCCGCGGCAGAGACCACTTCACCAAACAGGGTGTCATACTTTTCTGCTGCCGGGGTTGCGGGCAGCAGACGGCACTCCATCCACGCCAGACACTTCTCTTCCACAACCGGCAGGCCCAGCACCGGGCCATTGATGACCGGAATACCGTAGCAGTTGAATTTATCCTCATCCCGGCCGCTGACGCTGCCGACCGCCCAGGTCCAGTTGGCAGCCGCCACGCCGGGAATGACGATCCCGAACATGCCGCTGCGCTCAATCAGCTCCCGCGACCAGGTGCTTTTATCCACCACGATGGCGATGCGCGGCGGTTCGAACTCCACCGGCATTGACCAGGCCGCGGCCATCACATTGCGCCGGTCAAGGGTGTCGTCGCGGCTGGTGATCAACACTGTGGGGCCGTGATTCAACAGACGGCTGGCGTGCATTAACTCAACGGGGCGGAAGTGGCTCATAGAAATTCCTCACAGAACGGGTCAGAGCATTAAACGTCTGAAAGCCATCGGAAATCAATACGCAACATTTACGTCATGTATTCGTCACATAAGCTGCCTACAGTGGCGAGCATCAAATCCCAAAGAGGATAACAATATGCTCACTTCCATAACGCTCAACGGCGTCTCGTACGCTTTTGGCGCGAATACCGTTTTGAATCAAATCGATCTGCATATCGAGCCGGGTAGCGTGGTTGCGCTGCTGGGGCCGTCGGGCTGCGGCAAAAGTACGCTTTTGCGTCTGCTGGCAGGGTTAACCCAGCCTGCGGAGGGGGCGATCCATTTCGGCGACCGCCTGGTGGCGAAAACCGGTTGGGCGCTACCGCCGGAAGCCCGGGACATCGGCATGGTGTTCCAGGATTACGCCCTCTGGCCGCACATGGCCGTGGCACAGAATGTGATGTTCCCGCTGAAGATGCGCCATATCCCGCGTCAGGAGTGCGACCGTCGGGTCGCGAAGGCACTGGCGCGCGTGGGCTTAAGCGAGTTCGCCGACCGCAAACCCGCGGGATTGTCCGGCGGGCAGCAACAGCGCGTGGCGCTGGCCCGGGCGATTGTCGCCGAACCGCGGGTACTGCTGTTTGACGAGCCGCTCTCCAACCTCGACAGCGAACTGCGTGGAACCTTGTGTCACGAGATGGCCACGCTGCTGCGCCAGCTCGGTACCACCGCCGTCTATGTTACCCACGACCGCCGGGAGGCTGAAATCCTGGCCGATCGCATCGTGCATTTGTCTGCTGGCAGCGTCGCTGCCGATCGTTTGATTACATCCTCAGGGGAGTTCGCATGAAAGCTGCAATGTCCGTAAAAAAAGGAGTGCTGTTAGCCATGGCGTTATCGTCCGTTATGATGTCCAGCGCACACGCGCTGACCGTCTACACCGCAGGCCCGGGGTCGCTCGCCAAAAGCCTTGCCAGCGGCTTTGAAAAGAAAACCGGCGTCAAGGTGGATATCTTCCAGGCGACCACCGGCAAAGTGATGGCCCGCCTCGAAGCGGAACAGGCTAATCCGCAGGCCGATATTTTGATTTCCGCCTCCTGGGATACCGCGGAAGATCTGCATAACCGCGGCTGGCTGCTGCCGTACCAGAGCGCCAATGCGGCGAACGTGCCCGCAGACCTGAAATCAGACGACTTCGTGGCGCAGGGCGTCTCAGCGTTAGGCATCGTCTGGAACACCAAAAGCGGCACCCCGGAGCCGAAAGAGTGGCGCGATCTGACCACTGACGCGTTTAAAGACAAAGTCACCACCCCGGACCCGGCGCTGTCCGGTGCTTCGCTCGATCTGCTGATCGGTCTGCAAAATGGCATGGGCGATAAGGCCTGGACCCTGTTTGAGGATCTCAAGAAGAACGGTATGGTGGTGAGCGGCCCGAATGCCCAGGCGGTGACGCCGGTCATGCAGGGGGCGAAAGCGGCGGTGTTCGGCGCGGTGGATTATGTCTCCTATGGCAACATCAGTCAGGGTGAATCCCTGAAGGTGATTTTCCCGGCCAGCGGCACGGTGATGGCCCCGCGTCCGATGATGATCCTCAAATCTACCCAGCATTCGGATGATGCGAAAGCCTTCGTCGATTACGTCCTGTCGCCAGAAGGCCAGGCGATGGTGGCCGATGCCTGGCTGATGCCAGCCCGCGGCGACGTACAGGCTAAACGTCCGCTGCTCAACGACCTGAAAATCCTGCCGACCAACAGCGACGGCACCAGCGAACGCAGCGATATCCTCAAGCGTTTCAATACGCTCTTCACCTTATAATCACGTGACGGGGGCAACCCCGTCTTCAGGACTGCTTTGTGAATCCTAAATTCTTGTCGGTGATGACGCTGGCGCTACTGGTGATCCTGGTGGCGTTTCCCCTGGCGTTTATCTTGCTACAGGCGGTGTTTCCGCAGTTCAGTGCTGGGGTGTTCTCGGGTGCCTTGAGCGGCGTCGCTACGCTGCTGGCCGAGCCGCAGTTGCCCACCATGCTGGGCGGCACGCTACAGGTTGGGGTTGGTGTGGCCCTGGTGAGCGCCTTGATTGGCTTTCCACTTGGCGTGGCGCGCGGGCTGTTGAATCTGCCGCTGCCCCGGCTGTGGGATCTGCTGTTTCTGATCCCATTTTTAACCCCGCCCTATATTGCCGCGCTGTCGTGGATGCTGGTGCTGCAAACCAACGGCTATCTGCAACAGCTCACCGGCTTCAACCTCAATGATGTGTTGTTCAGCCAGACCGGGATTGTGCTGGTGATGGCGCTGAATATCTTCCCGGTGGTCTATTTCGCGGTATCGCGCAGCCTGCTGGCCAGCGGACAACGTCTGGCGCTGGTGGCCCGGGTTCACGGGGCCAGCCCCGGACGGGCGTTCTGGCATATCACGCTGCCGATGCTTTCGCCGTCGCTGGCGGCCGGGATGCTGCTGGCCTTCACCCTGGCGATTGAGGAGTATGGCGTGCCCGCCGCACTTGGCACCCGCGCCGGGGTGTTGATGCTGACCACCGATATCGAGAAAAAGCTGGCGGAATGGCCGATCGATCTCTCCGGTGCGTCGATGCTCTCCGTGGTGCTGGTGACCCTTGCACTCAGCGCCTGGTGGCTACAGAAAAAACTGACCGGTAATCAGGATGTGACCAGTATTACCGGCAAACCGACAGAGAACATGGGCGCGGATGCGGGGAGCTTTACCCTGCCGATAGTGGCGCTGCTGGGGTTGACCGGGTTTGTCGCGGTGATCCTGCCGGGTGCCTCGATGGCCTTATCCGGGGTGCTGGGCACCTTGTCGGGCGGGGTGTCGCTCGACAATCTGACCGCTTCCCATTATGCGGCGCTGTTCAGTCAGCAGGGGGATGCACTGTCGGCGCTGGGCACCAGCCTGTCGCTGGCGCTGGGGGCGGCCTGCATCACCGGCTTGCTCGGCCTGCTTGCTGCATGGCTGGTGGTGGTGCAGAAGATTAAGGGCCACGGGCTGGTGGATGCTCTGTCGCTGATGCCCGCTGCGTTGCCCGGCGTCGTGGTGGGGGTAGGGTTGATCCTGCTGTGGAACCAGCCCTTCTGGCCGGTCTCTCCTTACAACAGCTGGGCGATCCTGCTGCTGTCGTATTGCTGCCTGCTACTGCCGTGGCCGGTACGCTATGTCGGCAGTGCGCTGCGCCAGCTAGGGGGGAATCTGGAGCCTGCCGCCCGGGTACATGGCGCGTCGGCGCTGCAGGCGTTGCGTTTTATCGTCCTGCCGCTGGTCTCTCCGGCCATGCTGGCGGCCATGCTGATGGTGTTTGCCATTGCCTCGCGCGAGCTGGTCACCTCGCTGCTGCTGGCCCCTGCGGGTACGCAAACCGTGTCGGTGTTTATCTGGCGGCAATTTGAGCAGGGATCCGTCGGGCAGGGCATGGCAATGGCCACCCTGACGCTGCTCACCGGGCTGGTATTGATGCTGACGGCGCTGGGGATCATGCAACGCACCTCGCGCGGTTAAAAAGCACTTTTGAAACAGTCGCAGGCGAAAAATAGGTTATAAACACTTCATACTTCACGCTGCCTCTGCGTTGGCTGCGTCTGCACACCCCGGTCGCTTACTTGCGTCAGCGCGCGGGTGTTCTCAGACTTGCCGTCTTGATGCAACTTGAATGGTTTTGCGTAGAGATAAGGACGAATTGTTAAAGGAGCCAACCATGACCCCGTTTTTAACCGAGTATTTCGCCCGCACCGGCTGGCAGCAGCCGGTTTCTGTGGATATAGAGACCCTGCGGGCGCTGCACCTGCAACACAACAGCACCATCCCGTTTGAAAATATTGACGTGGTGCTGCCGCGGGAGATCCAGCTCGACGATCAATCCTTGGTGGATAAACTGGTCACCGGCCGCCGCGGCGGTTACTGCTTTGAGCAAAACGGTCTTTTCGAGCGGGTGCTGCGTGAGGTGGGCTTTAACGTCCGCAGCCTTCTGGGACGGGTGGTACTGGCGAACCCACCCCAAATGCCGCCGCGCACCCATCGTCTGCTGCTGGTTGAGCTGAATGGCGAACGCTGGATTGCCGATGTCGGCTTTGGCGGACAGACGTTGACCGCACCGATTCAGTTGATCGCCGAGAAGGAGCAGGCGACACCGCACGGGCTCTACCGGCTGATTAACGATGGTCTCGACTGGGTGCTCCAGTTCCGCCATCACGAACACTGGCAGTCGATGTATCACTTCGATCTCGCCGCCCAGTATCAAAACGATTACGTGATGGGCAACTTCTGGTCAGCGCACTGGCCGCAGTCCCATTTTCGTCATCACCTGTTGATGTGTCGGCATCTGCCGGACGGCGGCAAGCTGACCCTCACCAACCTGCACTTTACCCACTGGCAGAACGGGCAGGTGATTGAGCAGCGCAACCTGCCTGATGCAGATGCGTTGTATCAGCTGATGCAGGAGCGGTTTGGGCTTGGAGTGGACGATCCGAAACACGGTTTTTCACTGGCAGAACTGACGGCGGTGATGGCCGGGTTTGAAACCCATCCGCAGGCGGGAAAATAAAACGGGAAGGGGCGTAAGCCCCTCTCTGTTAGCCGATCAAAACCTTCGCCCGCATTCTCACGGCATCCAGTTCTTCGGCAGTTGCCGTTCCCTTTTTCTCTGCGTGACGCGCGCGCCAGTCCAGACTTTTGATCTGATCGGCGAGGGCGACATTGCGGCGTGCTCCGCTAATGACAACTTCGAAGGGGTAGTTTTTGATTTGCGACGTGACTGGACAGCAGAGCATCAGACCGGTGCGTCCATTGTAAGTGGCGGGGGAAACAACCAGCGCAGGGCGATGGCCTGCCTGTTCATGACCTGACTGCGGATCAAAATCCAGCCAGACGATATCGCCCGCTTCCGGGATGTAGTCCATTACAACAGCTCCTTACCTTGCGGTTCTCCAAAGGTGACTTCGTTGTGCAGATTGTCGTCGGTGATCGCAGCGAGCAGCGATTCCAGCGTCGGTTCGTCCTTCCTGACGGGTGTCAAAATAATGCGTCCTTCTTCGTCTACGTTAACGTTCACCACATCGTCAACGTGCAATTCAGCCTCGCGCATAACTGCGACAGGCAGCCTGACAGAAGGGCTGTTACCCCATTTTTTGACGGTGACTTGCGGCATAAAAAGACTCCAGATGTCGATACAAAGTATCGTCATCATAAAGGGTGGGGATTTTATGTGTCAACATTGTCGATAAAGTGGCGGGGTGAAAACGCCGGGCGACGCATGCGCCTGCCCGGCTGGGTGGGGCGGTTTCGTAAGCCGGGTAAGGCGTAGCCATTACCCGGCATGGCTCGGGCCTACCTTCTGGATCTCACCAGCTGATAGCGCCGGGTGATGTATTCAAACGGCGCGCTCCAGACGTGGACCAGGCGGGTGAAGGGGAAGATCAGGAAAATAGTCATCCCCAGCACCAGATGGACACGGAAGATAAAGGCCACGCCGGTCAGCATCTCAGACGAGCCGCCGCGGAAGGTAAAGATCCCCTGCGCCCAGCCGACCAGCTTCAGCATTTCACTGCCGTCCGGGTATTGCGCCGAAAACGGGATGGTGGTCAGGCCGAGCACGCACTGGGTCAGCAGAATACTCATGATGATGATATCCGGCGTCGTGGAGGTGGCGCGCACCCGCTGGTTAAACAGGCGACGATACAACAGCATCGAGCCGCCAATCAGGGTCAGCACGCCGCAGATCCCCCCGGCAATCATCGCCAGCTGCTGTTTGACCGCCATCGGCAGGAACCAGGCGTACATCCAGTGCGGGGTCAACATGCCGAACAGATGCCCGAAGAAAATCCCCAGAATACCGATGTGGAACAGGTTGGAACCCCAGTTCATGCCGCGCTTGCTCAGCAACTGGCTGGAGGAGGCGCGCCAGGTGTACTGGCCGTAGTCGTACCGCAGCCAGCTGCCGAGGAAAAACACCGCGGCGCAGATGTAGGGGTAAATGTCGAAGAAAAAGACGTTCAGATGGTGTGTCATTTTGGGCCTCCGGCACTGACGTCCAAGTACTGCGGCGCGACGTCCTGGCTAAAGCGTCGTTGATATTGCTGCATGGGCGAGCTGTCGCAGGCCGTCGCGTTATCTTCAATAAACTTCACTTGCTCCTCTTCCCAGACCGCATCCAGCGCCTGGCGGGTGTCATCCCGTTTTTCGCCCGCCACCTGCTGCGTGACACTGTCACTTGAGAGCTTGCTGCCTGCAAACCTCAGCAGGGCGTCGAACAGCTGATAGTGGGCCACCTGTCGCTGTTTCAGCCGCCCGCCAATCAGCGCCAGGATGGGCGCGACGTTCTGCAATCCTTCCCGGGCCTGCGCGTCGGGCAAGATGCTTAAATACTCCAGATAAAGCGGCAGATAGTCCGGCAGTTCGCGGCAGTCGAGCTGCAGCCCGGCCTGCTCGTACTGGTTCATCAGGTCAACCATCGCCTGGCCGCGATCCCGTGATTCGGCATGGACATGTTCGAACAGCAGCAGCGAGGTGGCGCGTCCGCGCTCGAACACTTCGCACCAGGAGGCCTGTTGGTCGAGCAGCGGGGCGTTAAGGTACTGCTGCGCAAACGGCAGCAGCATGGGCGCATCCTGCGTCACCAGGGCAAGCGCCTCGTCGCGGCTCTCCCACAGCGCCTCGTCCGGGTACTCAATCAGCAGGGCTATAATTTTGAGGATCTGCATTAGTCTCCCTCCCCATGTTCACGCACCTCGGTGATGTTGATGGCATCGATGCGGCTGCTGTTGAACAGGTTGAATTTGGTGTCGGAGCCGTGGCAGCCGTCACCAAAGGTAAAGCCGCAGCCGTTTTTCTCCGGGAAGGCGTCGCGGGCCATTTCCCGGTGGCTGGTGGGGATCACAAAGCGGTCTTCGTAGTTGGCGATAGCGAGATAGCGGTACATCTCCTCGACCTGTTCGACGCTCAGGCCCACTTCCTCAATGGCGCGGGTGTCGGTCACGCCTTCCACGGTCTGGGAACGTTTGTAGTGGCGCATCGCCATCATGCGTTTCAGGGCGCGCAGCACCGGGCCGGTATCCCCCGCGCTGAGCATATTCGCCAGATACTGCACCGGAATGCGCAGGCTTTCGACCGCCGGGAGGATGCTGTCGGTCTGCGGCAGGCCACCGGCGTCGGCGTAAGACTGGATCGGCGACAGCGGCGGCACATACCAGACCATCGGCAGGGTGCGGTACTCCGGGTGAAGAGGCAGGGCCAGCTTCCAGTCCATCGCCAGCTTGTAGACCGGTGAGCGCTGCGCCGCGTCAATCACGTTCTGCGGGATCCCTTGCTTAACCGCCTCTTCGATGATGGCCGGGTCGTGCGGATCCAGGAACACATCGCACTGACGCTCATAGAGATCGGTTTCGTGTTCGGTGCTGGCCGCCTCCTCGATACGGTCTGCGTCATAGAGCAGCACGCCCAGGTAGCGGATGCGTCCGACACAGGTTTCGGAGCAGACGGTAGGCTGGCCGGATTCAATACGCGGATAGCAGAAGATGCATTTTTCCGACTTGCCGCTCTTCCAGTTGAAGTAGATTTTTTTGTACGGGCAGCCGCTGATGCACAGACGCCAGCCGCGGCATTTGTCCTGGTCGATCAGCACGATGCCGTCCTCTTCGCGCTTGTAGATCGCCCCGCTCGGGCAGGTCGCCGCGCAGCTCGGGTTGAGACAGTGTTCGCACAGGCGCGGAAGATACATCATGAAGGTGTTTTCAAACTGGCCGTACATCTCCTTCTGCATCCGGTCGAAGTTACGGTCCCGGGCACGCTTTTCAAACTCGCCGCCGAGCAGCTCTTCCCAGTTTGGCCCCCATGTGATCTTGTCCATGCGCTTGCCGTCAATCAGCGAGCGCGGGCGGGCGGTGGGCAGGTGGTTACCCTCCGGGGCGCGGTGCAGATCCTGGTAGTCGAAGGTGAAGGGTTCGTAATAGTCGTCAATCTGCGGCATCTGCGGGTTGGCGAAGATTTTCGACAGCACCCCCAGCTTGCCGCCGAGACGCGGGGTCAGCTTGCCGGTAATACTGCGGATCCAGCCGCCTTGCCAGGCTTCCTGATCCTCCCAGTTTTTCGGATAGCCAATGCCGGGCTTGGTTTCGACGTTGTTAAACCAGGCATACTCCATGCCTTCGCGCCCGGTCCAGACGTTTTTGCAGGTCACCGAGCAGGTGTGACAGCCAATGCATTTATCGAGATTGAGGACCATGCCAACCTGTGAGCGTATTTTCATTTTTTCGCCTCCTGTACCTGATCCCGACCTTCGCCATCCAGCCAGTTAATGTTTTTCATCTTACGGATCATGATGAATTCATCGCGGTTCGACCCGACGGTGCCGTAGTAGTTAAAGCCGTACGCCAGCTGGGCGTAGCCGCCAATCATGTGCGTCGGCTTCGGACACACGCGCGTCACCGAGTTATGAATCCCGCCGCGCCGTCCGGTCACCTCTGAACCTGGAATGTTCAGGATGCGCTCCTGGGCGTGGTACATCATGGTCATGCCAGGCGGCACGCGCTGGCTGACCACCGCGCGGGCGGTGAGGGCGCCGTTGGCGTTAAAGCACTCGATCCAGTCGTTGTCTTCGATGCCCAGCTCGCGGGCGTCGGTTTCGCTGATCCAGACAATCGGCCCGCCGCGCGACAGGGTCTGCATCAGCAGGTTTTCGCTGTAGGTGGAGTGAATCCCCCATTTCTGGTGGGGGGTCAGGAAGTTGAGCGCCTTCTCAGGGAAGCCGTTCGGCGGGATCTCGCGCATGTGGGTCACGCTGCGGGTATCAATCGGGGGACGATAGGCCACCAGACTCTCGCCAAAGGCGCGCATCCACGTGTGATCCTGATACAACTGCTGCCGCCCGGAGAGGGTGCGCCACGGGATCAGCTCATGGACGTTGGTGTAGCCAGCGTTGTAGGAAACATGTTCGCTCTCAATGCCGGACCAGGTTGGGCTGGAGATGATTTTGCGCGGCTGGGCCTGAATATCGCGGAAGCGGATCTTCTCGTCTTCCTTGTTCAGCGCCAGATGGATGTGCTCGCGACCGGTAAATTCGGCCAGCGCCTCCCAGGCTTTGACCGCCACCTGACCGTTGGTTTCCGGGGCGAGAGCAAGGATCACCTCCGAGGCGTCGATTGCCGTCTCGATGCGCGGACGGCCTTTCGCCGGGCCATCGAGCTTCACATAGTTCAGCTTGCCGAGGAAATCGACCTCATCCTGGGTGTTCCACGAGATGCCTTTCCCGCCATTGCCGAGCTTGTCCAGCAGCGGCCCGAGGGCGGTAAAGCGCTCGTAGGTTTCCGGGTAGTTTCGCTCCACCAAGGCGATGTTCGGCGCGGTTTTGCCGGGGATCAGATCGCATTCGCCCTTGCGCCAGTCGGCAATGTCGAACGGCTGCGACAGTTCCGCCGGGGAGTCGTGTTGCAGGGGCTGCAATACCACGTCGGTTTCGCTACCCAGGTGGCCGACGCAGACCTCAGAGAAAGCTTTGGCGATGCCCTTGTAGATCTCCCAGTCGCTGCGTGACTCCCAGGCCGGGTCCACTGCGGCAGAGAGCGGGTGAATAAACGGATGCATATCCGAGGTATTCATATCGTCTTTCTCATACCAGGTGGCAGTCGGCAGAACGATATCCGAGAACAGACAGGTACTGGACATGCGGAAATCCAGCGTCACCAAAAGATCCAGCTTGCCCTCGATGGCGGCTGTCTGCCACTCCACCTCTTCCGGCTTCACGTCGTCCGTCGTGCCGAGATCGTCGCCCTGAATGCCGCTTTCGGTGCCCAGCAGGTATTTAAGCATGTACTCGTGACCTTTCCCGGAGGAGCCGAGCAGGTTAGAGCGCCAGACAAACAGGTTACGCGGGTGGTTGTTGCCGCTGTCCGGCTGCTCGCAGGCCATACGGATATCGCCGGATCGCAGCGCCTGGGCGGTGTACTCCTGCGACGACATGCCAACGGCATCCGCCTGGGCCTTAATGTGCAGCGGGTTAAGGTTCAGCTGAGGCGCAGACGGCAGCCAGCCCATGCGTTCGGCACGCACGTTAAAGTCGATCAGATGACCGGTGAACTTCGAGGCATCGGCCAGCGGGGAGAGCAGTTCCTGGGCCGTGAGTTTTTCATAGCGCCACTGGCTGGCATGGTTGTAGAAGAACGAGGTGCTGTTCATCTGGCGCGGCGGGCGGTTCCAGTCGAGGGCAAAGGCCAGCGGCAGCCAGCCGGTTTGCGGACGCAGCTTCTCCTGGCCGACATAGTGCGACCAGCCCCCGCCGCTTTTGCCCACGCAGCCGCAGAAGACCAGCATATTGATCATCCCGCGGTAGTTCATGTCCATGTGATACCAGTGGTTCACCCCGGCACCGAGAATAATCATCGACCGGCCATGGGTTTTATGCGCCGTGTCGGCGAACTCCCGGGCGATCTGCTCGATATGGCGACGCGGCACCCCGGTGATCTGCTCCCCCCAGGCCGGTGTGTAGGCTTTGATCTCGGCGTAATCTTTTGCCGCAAGGTCATCCTCCAGCCCCCGATCGAGACCATAGTTAGCCAGCACCAGATCGTAGACGCTGGCAACATGCAGCTGTCGGCCATCGGCGAGGGTCAGGGTTTTTACCGGCAGTTGGCGCACCAGCACCGGCTCCTGCTTCACGCTGCGGAAGTGCGGGTTTTCGTTGCCGCCAAAGTAGGGGAAAGCCACTCCGGCGACCGTGTCGTGGGTGCCCAGCAGAGAGAGCGCCAGGTCGGTTTCCTGGCCTGCCGCCAGCGGTTCAAGGTTCCATTTGCCTTTCTCACCCCAGCGGAAGCCGATAGAGCCGTTCGGCACCACCAGATCGCCCGTGGAGGTAAAGGCGACGGTTTTCCATTCCGGGTTATTGGCTTCGCCCAGCCCGTCGGCAAGGTCGGAGGCGCGGAGCATCCGGCCCGGCACGTAGCTGCCATCGTCGCGGGGATCGAGCATCACCAGCATCGGCATATCGGTGTAGCGACGGCAGTAGTTGAGGAAATAGTCGCTCGGGTTGTCGAGGTGAAACTCTTTCAGGATCACGTGGCCCATTGCCATGGCCAGGGCGCTGTCGGTGCCCTGTTTCGGTGCCAGCCACTGATCGCTGAGTTTGGCCACTTCCGAAAAGTCAGGCGTGATGGCAATGGTTTTGGTGCCTTTGTAGCGCACTTCGGTAAAGAAGTGGGCGTCCGGGGTACGGGTCTGCGGCACGTTCGACCCCCAGGCGATGATATAGCTGGAGTTGTACCAGTCGGCGGATTCCGGCACGTCGG
>JADHEE010000046.1_pt1 | contig 85814 bp, 69 predicted proteins | sample 8952401 | NCBI WGS metagenome assembly JADHEE01 (sample SAMN16124438, study PRJNA663242) | bioreactor sludge metagenome | isolation source: sludge (ammonium) | place: India:Bengaluru | collected 2019-02-28 | reverse complement strand
TCCTCGGTCGTCCCGAGGTGCTTCGCCTGCCCCTCGGTCGAGACGATCCCCGGCGTCGGCGAGTCGGCCCGGCCGAACGGCTTCTCCTCCTCGCCCGCCCAGGGCTCGGGGAGCGGCGCCGTCACCGCCTTCTCGACGTTCGCGCCGTACTTCCCGTCTTCCGAGAAGACGAGCGCGTCCTCGCCGGTGTCGGCGACGACCATGAACTCCTCGGACGCGGAGCCGCCGATGGCGCCCGAGTCGGCCTGGACGAGCGCGTACTCGAGGCCGCAGCGCTCGAAGATCGCGCGGTAGGCGGCGTCCATCTTCCGGTAGTGGGCGTCGAGCCCCTTCGGGTCGACGTCGAAGGAGTAGGCGTCCTTCATCAGGAACTCGCGCCCGCGCATCAGGCCGAAGCGCGGGCGGATCTCGTCGCGGAACTTCGTCCGGATCTGGTAGAGGTTGAACGGCAGCTGCCGCCACGACGTGACCGAGCGGCGGACCATGTCGGTCACCGCCTCCTCGGCCGTCGGCGCGAGCGCGAACTCGGTGGCCTTGCGGTCCTCGAGGTGGAAGAGGATGCCGTCGTTCAGGTAGCGGTCCCACCGCCCCGACTCCACCCAGAGCTCCTTCGGCTGCGCGATCGGCAGCTCGACCTCGAGCGCGCCGGTCCGGTTCATCTCCTCCCGGACGATCTCGGTCATCTTCTTGAGCGACCGGAAGCCGAGCGGCGTGAAGGAGTAGATGCCGGCGGCGGCCTTCAGGAGCATCCCCGCGCGGGCGAGGAGCTTGTGGGAGACGACCTCGGCATCGCCGGGGGCTTCGCGGAGGGTGGAGAGGAAGTAGTTGGACCAGCGCATCGGGGGCGGAGAATAGCGCAGCGGAGCGGGTTCCGTTCCCGGTACGATCGCCCTCCGGCCCGGGCGGACGCCCCGAGGCCGCGGGAGGCCCCTCGGATGGATGCCCGGCCGTTCGACTTCGTTCCCGTCGCCTCGCCGCTGCACGACGCGGCGGCCCTCCGGCGTTCGCTCGAGCCGTACCTCGGCGCCCTCGTCGCCCTGGGAGGCCGCGAGGCCGGTCCGGAGGCCGCCTCCGGCCCCGGCCCGCTCGCCGTCGTCGTCGGCACCGGCGGCACCGAGGCCTCGGTGCTCCGGCTGCGTGCCGACCGCGAAGCCGCGGCACCGGGCGAGCCGCTCCTCCTCGTCGCCCTCCCGGCCCACAACTCCCTCCCGGCCGCGCTGGAAGCCCTCGCGCGCGTCCGGCAGGACGGCGGTCGCGGCCGGATCGTTCCCCTGCGCGGACCGGACGACGGGCCCGGCCTCGCGCGCCTCGCCGCCGCCCTCGACGACCTCCGCGTGAGGGAAAGGCTCCACCGGGCCCGGATCGGCCTCGTCGGGACGCCGTCGGACTGGCTCGTCGCGAGCGTCCCGGCCGCGTCCGCCGTCCGGGAGACGTGGGGCCCCGAGGTCGTCCCGGCCGACCTCGGCCCCCTCCTCGAGGCCCCGCTCCGCCCGGCCAGCGAGGCGGCCGCCGGCCTCGCCGCATCCTTCACCTCCGGCGCGGCCACCGTCCGCGAGACCGACGCGGCGGGCGTGACGTCGGCCGCGAACGTTCTCCCGGCGCTCGGGGCCCTCGCCGCGCGCGAGCGGCTCGACGCCGTCGCCGTCCGCTGCTTCGACCTCGTCACGGAGCGCGGCACGAGCGGATGCCTCGCCCTCTCGGCGCTCAACGACGCCGGCACCGTCGCCGCTTGCGAGGGGGACCTCGCGAGCGCCGTCGCGATGCTCTGGGTGAAGGAGCTCCTCGGCACCGCCTCCTGGATGGCGAACCCCTCCGACGCCGACGCCCTGACGGGCCAGCTCCGCCTCGCGCACTGCACCGTCCCCCGCTCCCTCCTTTCCGGATGGGAGCTCCGCTCGCACTTCGAGTCGGGCCTCGGCGTGGCGCTCGCCGGGGAGATACCCCCCGGTCCGGTGACGCTCCTGCGCCTCGGCGGCCGCCGCCTCGATTCGGTCTTCCTCGCCGAGGGCGAGGCGCTCCCGACGCCACGCCGCGAGGACCTCTGCCGCACCCAGCTCGACGTCCGCCTCGAGCCCGGCGCCGTCGCCGAGCTCCTCGAGCGCCCGCTCGGCAACCACCTCGTCCTCGTGCCGGGACACGTCGCCGCGCGACTGCGGGCATACCGCGAGTGGGCGGTCGGAGGAGAGGCGGGCCCGCGAGCCCTCGGCCTGAACCGCTGATAGGCTTTCCGGATGGCTGTTCGTTTCGTCTCCGAGGAGCCGCATCGCGTCGCTCCGGAGCACGTCGGCGCCGAGCTCGCGTCGCCCGTTCGGCAGAGCTCCCTCGTCGTCCCGAACCTCGACACCTTCGCGGAGGAGCACGGGCGTGCCGTGAAGGGAGACCGCCCGTGACGGCCTCCCGTTTCCGCCTCGCGGCTCTCCTCGCGTTCGGATGCGCTCTCGCCACGGCGCCTTCGCCCGCGGCGGACTTCTGCCCGGCCTTCCCTCCGGCCACGGGCGACGTCGTCGTCGTGAGCACGGTCGCGCAGCTGCGGGCCGCCGTCGACGCGGCGGTACCGGGGAGGACGATCCTCGTGGCCGACGGGACCTACGCGCTCGACGGCGAGTACCTCCGGCTCGACGTCCCGAACGTGACGCTCCGCGGGCAGAGCGGGCAACGGGACGCCGTCGTCCTCGACGGGAACTACCTGACGACCGAGATCGTCCAGGTGGCCGCCTCCGACGTGACGGTCGCGGACCTCACGCTCCGCGAGGCGTACGACCACCCGATCCACGTGATGCCGGCGGGAACGTCGGCGACGAACCGGACGCTCGTCTACAACGTCCGCATCGTCGACCCGGGCCAGCAGGCGATCAAGATCAACCCGGAGAGCGACACCGGACCGTACGTCGACGAGGGAACGATCGCCTGCTCGCGCCTCGAGCTGACCGACGCCGGCCGGCCGCACGTGAGGGACAGCTGCTACACGGGCGGAGTGGATGCCCACGCGGCGCTCGGCTGGACGGTGCGCGACAACGTCATCGAGGGCTTCTGGTGCGAAGCGGGCCTCTCCGAGCACGCGATCCACTTCTGGCGCAATGCGCGCGACACGCGTGTCGAGCGGAACGTCCTCCGCAACAACGCGCGCGGGATCGGCTTCGGCCTCGCCGAGACCGGCACCCCGCGCCGGACGTACGCCGACGCTCCCTGCCCCGCCGCGGGGGGCGCCTACGTCGACCACTACGGCGGGACCGCGGTGAACAACTTCGTCTCCGCCGACGACCCGGAGCTCTTCGCGTCGGAGTACGGCTTCGACTGCGGCATCTGCCTCTGGCAGGCGTGCGGCGCCTCCGCGCTCCACAACACCGTCCACACGGCCGACGTCGCCTCGTCCTTCTCCGCGATCGAGTGGCGCTTCTCGCGCACCGCCGCGACGATAGCGAACAACCTCGCGAACTTCTCGCTGCGCGCGCGCGACGGCGCCTCGGCGACGCAAGCGACGAACGTGACGACCGCGACGGCCGCGTTCTACGTCTCGCCGGCCACCGGCGACCTCCACCTCCAGCCGACGGCCGCCGGGGCGATCGACCAGGGGAGCGCGTCGTCCGTCTCCACCGACGTCGACGGCGACTCCCGCCCGCGCGGCGCCGCGCCCGACGTCGGCGCCGACGAGACCGGTGCGCCGCGGGCGCTGCGGTTCCACCCGCTCGTGCCCTGCCGCGTCGTCGACACCCGCTCGGCCTCTCTCGGCGGACCGGCACCGCTCGCGGCCGGCGTCTCCCGCCCCTTCCAGGTCTCCGGAGCCTGCGGCGTGCCGGCCGGCGTGACCGTCGTCTCGGCGAACGTCACGGTGACCCAGGCGACCGCGGCGGGAAGCGTCGTCGTCTACGCCAACGGGACGCCGGTCCCGATCACGCCTCAGATCCCCTTCGCCGTCGGGCGGACCCGCGCCAACAACGCGATCCTGGGCCTCGACGGAGCCGGCCTCCTCGCGGCCCGGGCCGAAATGCCCTCCGGCTCCGTCCATCTCATCGTCGACGTGAGCGGCACCTTCGACTGAGGACGCTCGGCCCGCCCACAGTGCGATCGCGCCGTTGCCTCGCGCGGCTCGCGGTCATAGACTCGAGAAGCTCCCGTGCGATTCCTCTCCCTCGCGCTCCTCGCCGCCCTTTCGCTCGCCCGGCCCGCCGACGCCGGCTTGCTCGACGTCGCGACCGGGGCGGTCGCCCCCGGCGAGGCGATCGCCGTCGCGTGGACGCTCCCGCCCGGATTCGAGGAGAGCGAGCTCCTCATCCAGGTGGACGGGGGTCCCCGCATCCGCCTCACGCCGGAGTGCCACGACGAGAATCCCCGCTTCGTCGTTCAGGTGCCGGCGCTCACCGGCCGGGCCCGGTTCGTCCTCCGCGCCGGCCGGGTCGAAGAGGACGGAATCCACAGGGAGCGGACGATCGACGCGACGGAGTGGTTCCCGATCGCGCCGTCGTACGCCGCGGGCCCCCTCCCCATCCGCGTTCCGCACACCCATCCGAGCGAGGGCGAGGAGATGGAGTGGTGGTCGGAACCGGTCGGACGGGTCCCGGAAGGTCCGACACCGGGCCTTCATCGCCCCTTTTCCTCCGAGTTCTCTGCCGCCACACCGTCGTCGCCCGCGCTCTCGGAGAGCCGCTCCGAAGACATTCCGTCTTCGGAGTCCTCGGTGCGCCGCGACGTCGACGCCCGGGCACGGACCCGGACCGGGCACGAACGGGGGTATCGAGAGCGCGCCTTCCCCGGGGCGCCGGTCCCGCTTCGGAATTGAGTCCGGGAAGAGCCTGCGCAATCGGAGCGTTCCGTCCCGTCCGTCGCTCGTCGCGTCGGTGACGGGACACCGTCCCGGCCTGCGGCTGCCCTCCCCTCCCGCGCTCGATTCGAAGGAAAGGATCGTCGAATGCCCTGCCGTTGCCCCCGTGAGACCGGCTCGTCCCGGTCTGCCCGTGCGTTGCTTCTCACCGCGCTCCCGCTCCTCACGCTCCTTCTCTCTCCCGTCCTCGAGGCGGCGCGCTATCGCGTCGTCGACGAGAAGGGCCGCGCCGTCCCGGGCGCTCGCGTCTCGATCCTCGGCCGCGCCGGCTCCGTCGCCGCCGGTCCGCAGGGCGAGCTGACGCTCGAGGCCGAGCCCGCCCTGCCGTTCGAGGTCGGCGTCTTCTCGCCGACCGGCGCCTGGCTCGGGATCGTTCGCGTCGTGACGCGGAGCGGCGCGGACGAGGTCCGCGACCTCGTCCTCCCCGCGGCCCGCAGCACCGAGATTCTCGTCTCCGCGGGCGCCACCGCCTCGCTCCTCGCCCCTCCCGCGAACCCGGTCTCGCTCGTCTCGAAGCGGGAGCTCGCGGAACGCCAGCCGAACCGCCTCGTGGAAGCCATCGAGGCGCTCCCCGGCATCTCGAAGAGCGACGAATCGACGAGCGCCGTGCCGGTCATCCGGGGCCTCGCCCGCGGTCGGACGCTCGTGATGGTCGACGACGGGCGCGTCTCCGCCGAGAGGCGCGCCGGCGCCTCGGCTTCGTTCCTCAACCCGTTCGCGCTCGAATCCGTCGAGGTCGTCCGCGGCCCCGGCTCCGTCGCCTACGGCTCCGATGCCCTCGGCGGGATCGTCCACGCCCGGACGCCGCTCCCCGAGCCGGGCGCCTTCGGCGTCCGCTATCAGGTCAGCGGCGGCGTCGGCGGGAGCCCCGAGGCGGCCGCCGGCGTCGGCCTGAACGTCCCCGTCGGCCCGGCGGCCTTCCTCGTCAACCTCTACCAGCGGAGCGTGGGCGACTACGAGTCGCCCGTCGGAGAGCAGGACAACTCCGCCGTGAGGGACCGCGGCTTCCTCGTCCGCGGCGCCCTCCCCCTCGGCAGGCTGCGCCTCTTCGCCGGTTTCCAGCTGGACGAGGTCCGCGACATGGGCAAGCCGCAGGCCGACCTTCCGACGACGCGGACGTTCTACCCGTGGGAGGATTCGCGCCGCTTCTCGCTCGGGCTCGACGCGCCCGACGTCGCCGGCTTCTCCTCCGTCGAGCTGCGCGCTTTCTACGGCTCCTACGGAATCTCGACGAACCGCCAACGCCGGCCGAACGAGACGACGACGCTTCGCGACTCCCTCTCCGAGGTCGACGCCGACGACTTCTCCGTGCGCCTCCTCGGCCGACGCTCGCTCGGGCCCGTGGGGCTCCGGGTCGGCGTCGACGTGAACGGCCGGACGGGCCTCGAGGCCCGGAACGTGACGAACAACTACGACGTCGGCGGGAATCCGACGAGCTCGACGTTCGAGATCGCCGTCGACGACGCCTCCCGCACCGACTACGGCGCCTTCGTGGAAGGGGACCTCCCGCTGGCGGGGGACCGCCTGATGCTGACGGCCGGCCTCCGCGGCGACCACGTGAAGTCGGAGAACACCGGCGGGTACTTCGGCGACCGCTCGACCTCCGACGAGGCGCTCTCCGGATTCGCGGCGCTCACGTTCACTCTCGCCCCCGAATGGAAGCTCTCCGCGCAGTACGCCCGCGGCTTCCGCGACCCGACGCTCTCCGACCGCTACTTCCGCGGCGTCTCCGGACGCGGTTTCGTCGTCGGCAACCCCGACCTCTCCGCCGAGACCTCGAACCAGCTCGACCTGTCGCTTCGGGGACGCAAGGGCATCTTCGGCTTCGGCGTCTCCGGCTACGTCTACCGGATCGCCGACCTCGTGGAGCGCTATCGTGCCGGCTCCGACTACAACTTCCGGAACCGCGGCGAGACCGAGATCGCGGGAGCGGAGCTCGAGGCCGACGTGAGGATCACGCCCCGCCTCGTCGTCCGGCTCCTCGGCTCGCTCTCCCAGGGACGCATCCTCGACGACGACACCTGGGCCGCCGACGTCCTCCCGCCGACGGCGCAGCTGATCGTCGACCACGAGCCGTTCGGCGGCTTCTTCTGGCGCGCGCGGCTCATCGCGATGGCGCGCGACGAGCGGCCCGGCGCGAGCGAGGTCGTCGTGGCCGGCCACGCCCGGCTCGACCTCGCCGCCGGCTATCGCCTCTCCGACCTCCTGGCGATCACCGTCTCGGGCCGGAACGTCCTCGACGCGCGCTACGCCGACTCGGCCGACGAGAACAACGTCCTCGCGCCGGGGCGCGGCGCGATCCTCTCTCTCTCGGGCTCGTTCTAGCCCGCCCGCCCCCCCGGACAGGGCCCCTCGCCCCCGCGCGAGAGACCCTGTCCGGGAGCGGGAGCGCCACGCCGGGCGTCGACTTCTTGCGCGAAGGCCTCGAGGGTCCCTATTCTCCGCACCACATTCCGATGAAGCTCCTTCGAGGCCCGCGCGCTCTCTACGCGGCGTTCGACCGCTTTCCGACGCGGAAGGGGGCATCGACGCACATCGCCCGCTTCGCCCCCGCGCTCTTCGCGGAGCACGGCGGCGGCCTCCTCTACGTCCTCGGCGACGAACGCCTGCCCGCGCACCAGCTCGAGGGCGACGTCGAGATCGTCCGCTTCTCCGCCCCGGTGGAGAACTTCCTCGAACGGGCCGTCGCGTTCGGCGCACACCTCTCGCGCCTCCTCGACGAGTCGGGCGGCGCTCTCGAGGTCTGCCACTTCCGGGACCCGTGGGCCGGCGTCCCGATCCTCGAGCGGGAGCGACGGTACGCGACCGTCTTCGAGGTGAACGCGCTCCCCTCCGTCGAGCTGCCGTACGCCTACCCTTCGATCGCGCCTCGGACGCTCGAGAAGCTCCGCGCCGCCGAGCGCTTCTGCCTCGACGCCGCCGACCGCGTCGTCACGCCGTCGAGGACGACGCGCGACTTCCTCGTGGCGCAGGGGGTCCCGGCGGCGAAGGTCGCCGTCGTGCCGAACGGGGCCGACCCGATCCCGCCCCGGCCGCGGCCGTTCGAGGCGCCCGACGAGTACCTGATCTACTTCGGCGCGCTCCAGCCGTGGCAGGGTGTCGACACGCTCCTCCGCGCCTTCGCGCGGCTCGCCGACCTCTCCGCGCTTCGCCTCGTCGTCTGCGGCTCGGCGCGGTCGCGGCCGGCCCGCGCCGCCGAGAAGCTCGCGGAGAAGGTCGGCCTCGGAGCGCGGGTCCTCTGGCGCTGGGAGCTCCCCACGGCCGAGCTCGAGCCGTGGCTCGCGAACGCCGTCCTCTCCGTCGCGCCGCTCCGGGCCACGGAGCGGAACGTCGTCCAGGGGTGCGCGCCGCTGAAGGTCCTCGAATCGCTCGCGGCCGGCGTCCCCGTCGTCGCGTCGGACCTCCCGCCGGTCCGCGAGATCGTGACGGACGGCGTCGAGGGGCGGCTCGTCCCTCCCGACCGGCCCGCCGACCTCGCGCGGGCGATCCGCCTCCTCCTCCACCTCCCCGAAGTGAGGGAGCGAATGGCGGAGGCGGCCCGCGCCCGCGCGGAGAGGGACTTCGGATGGGACCGCTCCGTCGCGCTCCTGAAGGACGTCTACCGCTCGCTGCGCCCCCCCGCGGCGGCCTCTTCCGCCCGCCGCACGACCGAGGAGGAACCGGATGTTCGAAGCGCTGAAGGCACGAAGGTCGCTGTCGCCTGAGCAGAACGCGCTGCTCGAGACGAAGCAGCTCGCCGGCGAGTACGAACCCGGCGCGCTCGTCGCGCTCCTGGCGCCGATCGCCGTCTACGATCGGCTGAGCGACAAGGCGCGGACGCCGATGGGCTGCACGACGGGGGCCCTCTTCGTCCTCGCGTTCGTCCTCCTGATCGTCTCCGCGAACGTCTCCGTCTACCTCCTGCCGCTCCCGCTCGCGGCGCTCGGCGGGGGGATCGCGCTCCTCGTCACCGTGCTGAAGATGAAGAAGCTCGACCTCTCGAACAACTTCCGGCAGGTCGCCATGCCGCTCTTCGCCGTCCTCCGCGAGGACATGGAGCCGGGCGCCACGATGAACGTGCGGCTCGACCTCTCGCTCCCGACGGCGAAGGGGAAGAAGGTCGGCACCGGGAAGCCGTACGACGTCCCCGGCTACCGGAAGGTCGTCGACACGACGTACGTCGACCCGTGGTTCGGCGGCGGGGCGCGCCTCGCCGACGGGAGCCTCCTCCAGTGGACGATCACCGACGACGTCGTCGCGAGCGAGAGGACGAAGCGGACGGCGCGCGGGAAGATCAAGACGAAGACGAAGCACCGGAAGGTGACGACGATCGCCGTCGACGTGGCGCTGCCGAAGAGGGAGTACGCGGTGGCGGCGATGCCGGCCGCCGAGGGGGAGAAGGTGAAGGTGAAGGACGGCGAGAAGCGGACCTCGCTCCACGTCGAGAAGAGGGTGAAGACGAAGTCGCTCGACCCGATCGACCCGCGGGCGGTCTTCGACGCGATCGCCGAAGCCTACAGGCGCGTCCGCCCCGCGGACGCGGCGGGGAGCGCGTCGTGAGCGGCTGCGAGTGCAAGGGCGGGTTCTTCACGCTCCGGGACTGCGACGGCGCGCCCGCGGGCGCCTGCTCGGAGTGCGGCCGGACGGCCTGCACGCGGCACCTCTCCCCGGCGAGCGGCTTCACGCAGTGCCTCGACTGCCACGCCCGCGCGGAGCAGCAGCCGCGGGAGGGGCAGGCGGCGACCGGGGAGGAGGCGCTCGACGACGAGTGGACCTACGGCGCGCGCCACCGCTTCTGGTCCTCGGGCTACGGCCCCGTCTACACCGGCTCCCACCACAGCCGCTACTACGACAGCTACGACACCCGCTCGTTCGAGGACGACGGGGGCGGAGGCGAGGCCGAGGTCGACGACGGCGGCGCCGGGTTCGGGGACAGCTGAGCGTGCGGCCGCTCGTCGTCACGGAGAACTACCCTCCTGACCGCGGCGGGATGGCGCAGTCGTGCGACCGGATCGTCCGGTCGCTCCGGGCCTCGGGCTTCGACGTCGACGTCGCGCACGTCGGGCGGCGCGACCACCGGCCCCGCGTGGAGCGGCAGGAGCGGGGCCTCCTCCTCTCCGCCCCCTCCGACGAGGACCCGGCCCACGCGATCCAGCTCCTCTGGAACGAGGTCGCGCGCCTCCCCGCGCGGCCGAGCCACGTCGTCGCGTTCGGCGGGGCGGCGCCCGTCCTCGCGGCGCCCGCCTTCGCGGCCTGGCTCGGCGTCCCGCTCGTCACGCTCCTCCGCGGGAACGACTTCGACACCGGCCTCTTCTCGCTCCGGCGGGGCTGGGCGCTCCGCGACGCGCTCGGGCGCTCGGCGGCCGTCGCCACCGTCTCTCGCGACCACCAGCGGAAGGTCTCCGCGCTCTTCCCCGCTGCGGACGTCCGGTACGTTCCGAACGGCATCGACCCCGCGGAGTGGGCGCTCGCGCCGCACGACCTCGAGCGCGCCGCGCGATGGAAGGCCGAGCACGTCGGCGAGGGCCGGCGCGTCCTCGGGATGTTCGGGCACCTGAAGCGAAAGAAGGGGGGCGCCTTCCTCCTCGACGCGCTCCGGCGCGCGGGCGTGGAGGGGAGGCTCCACCTCCTCGTCGTCGGCGAGGCCGAGCCGGAGATGCTCGCGCACCTCTCCTCGATCGAGTCGTCGGTCCCGTTCACGCACGTCCCGTTCGTCGACCGGTTCGAGCTCCTCCCGTTCTACGCCGCGTGCGACGCCGTCGTCGTGCCGTCGCTCTACGACGGCCTCCCGAACGTCCTCCTCGAAGCCGGGGCGCTCGGACTCCCCGCCGTCGCTTCCACGGCGGGCGGGATGGCCGACCTCCTCGCGGACGCCCGGAGCGGGCTCACCTTCCCGCCCGGCGACCACCACGAGTGCCGCCGCGCCCTCGCGGAGTTCGCGACGCTCCCGCCGGAGACGCTCCGGAGCTGGGGCGAGCGCCTCCGCGCCACGATCCTCCGCGACTTCCGCCACGACCAGGAGGCGGCGCGCTACCGCGCGCTCCTCGCCGACGCCGCCGCGCGCGTCCCGCGCCCGGCCCCCACCCACGTCCTCACGGAGAGCTGAGCCATGAAGAGTCCTCTCGCCCGCCTCCTCCCCCTCGCCCTCCTCGCCGCCTCCTTCCCGGCCGGGGCCGTGACGCCGGCGACCGACGCCGTGAGCACCGTCGTCGTCCGATCGGCCGGAGGCTCGAAGAGCTTCACCGTCGTCGAGAAGGGGAACGCGATCGAGATCGTCCTCCCCGGCGGCGTCCGGCTGATCGGGGAGCCGGCCGGAGAGAAGCGGAAGTACCGGCGCGGCGCCGGCGGGCCGGCGATCTGCGAGGTGAAGCCGGGAGACGCCGGCTTCAAGCTCCGGACGACCGACGGGAAGCTCCTCTGGAAGGTGAAGCTCGCCGAGGACAAGATCAAGGTGAGCGACAACGAGGAGAACGCGAACCCGTACTCGATCAAGACGAAGTACCCCGACAAGGCGAAGGTCGTCGACGCCTCCGAGAAGGAGCTCGCCGAGGTCCGCTTCGGCCCCGACAAGACGAAGGTGAAGGGGGCCGACGGCGCCGAGCTGTGGGTCACGGAATCCCCGCGGCGACGCTCCGCCTCCTTCGGCGTCCTCGTCCTCGAGAAGATTCCCGAGGAGCACCGGGCGATCCTGATGGCGGAGATCCTCGCGCGCCGCCGCTGAGGCGCGCTTGCTCCTCTACTACGCGCTGGGGGGCGGGCTCGGGCACCTCGTGAGGGCTCGAGCCTTCCTCCACACGCTCGGCCTCGGCGCGGAGGCGACCCTCTTCACCTCCTCGCGCTTCGCCGAGGACCGTCGCGTGACGGGCGGGCTTCCCGTCGCGCGCGTCCCCGCTTCGCTCGACGGCGACCGAGCCGGCCTGCGGAGGCTCCTCGAGGAGACGCTCGCGGAGACGCGCGCGACGCGCCTCGTCGTCGACGCCTTCCCCGCCGGTCTCCTCGGAGAGCTCGCGGGCTGGGCTCCGCCGGCCGGCCTCGTCCTCTGGCACGTCGCGCGCCTCCTCCGCTGGCGCCGCTACGCGGCCGACGCTTCGCTCCGACTCCCGCGCACCGACGTCACGTTCGTCGTCGAGGAGCTCCACGCCGAGCACCGCCGGGCGCTCGAAGCGGCCTCCCGCGAGCTCCGCCCGCTCGACCTCGTCGACCCGCCGGCTCCCCCGCCCGAGCCGGTCGAGGGCCGGCACGTCCTCGTCGTCCACTCGGGCCCCGACGAGGAGACGCTCGACCTCGTCGCCTGCGCCCGCGAGCTCGCTGCCGCAGGCGGGAGAGGCGCGCGCGTCGTCCTCGCCTCCCCCGCCCGGCCCGAGGCGCTCCCCGAGGACGTCGAGTGGCGCGACGCCTTCCCCGCGACGGGCCTCTTCCCCGCCGCAGACCGGATCGTCGCCGCCGCCGGCTTCAACGCCGTGCGGCAGACCGAAGCCTGGCGCGAGAAGCGCTTCCTCGTCCCCTACCCCCGCCTCTTCGACGACCCGTTCACGAGGGCGGCGAGGAGGAGGGCCGCGTGACGGCGCGCTTCGGCGCCGAGCCCCCGTCGTCGAGGAGAAGCACGTCTCCGGGAGCGCGAAGAGCTTCGCCGGGAAGGAAGAGACGGTGCTCGAGACGTCCCGGCTCTCCTACGAGGTCCCGTTCGACGTGACGGGCGGCCGGCAGCTCGCGACCCGCCGTTGAGCGAGGCGTCCGGACGACCCGGCAGCCGCTGGTCCCCGCCGGGAGGAGAGAGGCCGGTCCGCCCGGCGGCCGCCCGGCCGGTCCCGGGGCGGGGGGCCGGGGCACGCCGGTGCCGCTGTAACTTTCCGGAGCCCCGCGTGTCCCTGGAGATGTAGATGCACGGACTCGAATCGCCCAGCAGCGACCCGTCGGAGTGGAAGGCGGCCTTCTCCCTCCATTCCGGGCCGGTCCTCGGGTTCCTGAGGCGGCGGCTCCCGCCCCAGGAGGCGGAGGACCTCCTCCAGGAGACCTTCCTGCGGGTCATGCGGAGCGGCCCGGCCTCCCGCATCGAGAACCTCCGCTCCTACCTCCTCGCGACCGCGAAGCACCTCGCGCTGAACAGCCTGCGCCGTCCGCGCCTCGTCGAGTCGACGCCGGGAGACCCTTCCGAGGCGCTCGGCGACGTCCCCGCGGTCCGCCCCGGACCCCACGAGGAGACGTCCTTCCGCCTCCTCTCCGACGCCCTCGCCCGCGCCCTGAGGGAGCTCCCCGGGAGCCAGCGGCGGGCCTTCGAGCTCGCCGTCCTCGAGGGGCACTCCTACGAGGAGGTCGCGCGCGCGACCGGCACGACGCTCGCCCAGGTCAAGGTCCACGTCTACCGCGCCCGGCGCCGCCTCGTCGACGCCCTCGGTCCCTACCGCGGAGGAAGCCCGACATGATCCCGACGCCTCCGTCCGACCGCTGCGAGGAGCACGCCCTCGCGATCTCCGCCTTCCTCGACGGCGAGCTCCCGTTCCCCGACTGCCTCCCCGCCGTCGACCACCTCGCCTCCTGCGAGGCCTGCCGCCGCTTCTACGCCGGCGCCCGCCGGCTCGCGGAGCGTCTCGTCGAGGCCCCGGCCGCGCCCGCCCCCGAGTCGGCCTGGGAGAGGATCGCCGGGGCCGGGGCCTCCCCCCGCGCGGGGCGCCCGCGCGGCTTCTTCGCCCGGCGGAACGTCCGCGCGCTCGGCCTCGCCGCCGCCGCCGTCCTCGCCGTGGCCGTCGGCGTCTCCCGCTTCCGGACGCCCTCCCCGGCCGGCGCGTCGCCGGACGGGTCGCCGGCGCCCCTCCGCGAGATCGTCGTCGAGGGGGCGCGCGGGAGGATGACCGACGAGCGCTTCCTCTCCCTCCTCTCCGAGCTCCTCTCGGCCGACAGCCGCTACCACCGGGAGACCGAGCGGGTCCTCCGCTTCGTCCTCCGCCGCGAGGACCGGACCGACGCCGGGGAGACCGCCGTCGCCCCGAACGAAGAGACAGAAGCCGCCGAGGGGGAAGAGGGCGAAGCCCCGCGCCCCGTCCGGACTCCCGTCCCTCTCGCTTCCTGAACCCGGAGGATCGTCATGAAGAGCGCACGAAGCCTCGCCGTCGTCCCCCTCGCCGTCCTCACCCTCGCCGCCGCGCCGGAGCTCCTCGGGTCCGACGCGAAGGGCTTCCTCTACGGCACCGTCCTGACGAAGAGCGGGACGACGTACGAGGGACGCCTCCGATGGGGGAACGAGGAGGCGTTCTGGACCGACCACTTCAACGCCACGAAGGACGAACGCCCCCTCGTCCGCGACATCCCGCGCGAGCACCGGGACTCCAGCGAGCAGCTGAAGGTCTTCGGCGTCCCGATCGGCCTCCGCTGGTCGGACGTCGACCGCCAGCTCGTCGTCCGCTTCGGGGACCTGAGGTCGATCCGCGCCGAGGGCTCCGACAGGGGAACGCTCGTGACGAAGGACGGCGAGGAGGTCCCGTTCCGCGACGGGTCGAACGACGTCGGGGCGCGGATCACCGTCTGGGACGCCGCCCTCGGAGAGATCCGGGTCCCGTGGGAGAAGGTCCGCCGGATCGACTTCAAGCCGACCCCCGCCAACCTCCCCGGCGTGCCGGCGCGGCTCCGGGGGACCGTGAAGACCGAGGCGGGGACCTTCCGCGGGACCCTCCAGTGGGACAAGGAGGAGTGCCTTTCGACCGACGTCCTCGACGGGGAGTCCGAGGACGGGAAGCTGAAGGTCGAGATGGGGAAGGTCCGCTCGATCGAGCGCGACGGGCGCCGGGCGTCGCGGGTAATCCTGAAGGACGGGCGCGACGTCCTCCTCCGGGGCACGAACGACGTGAACGACGACAACCGGGGCCTCTTCGTCGACGACCCGCGGTACGGCCGCGTCCTCGTCCCCTGGTCCGCCTTCCTGAGGGTCGACTTCGAGGACGGAGACTCCGGGCCCGGCTACGACGAGTTCCCGCCGCTCGGGCCGCTCGACGGGGCGGTGAAGACGCGCGACGGGAAGGTCCTCCGGGGACGCGTCGTCTACGACGTCGACGAGAGCCGCGGGTGGGAGACGCTCGACGGCGACCAGGACGGGGTGAGCTACAGCATTCCCTTCGCGCAGGTCGCCTCCGTCGTCCCGTCCGGCAGCCGCCGCACGCGCGTCACGCTCCGTGGCGCGAAGGAGGAGCTCGTCCTCGAGGAGTCGGGCGACGTGACCGAGCGGAACGCCGGCGTCTTCGTCCTCTCGGGCAGGCAGAAGACCTACGTCCCGTGGGACGAGGTCTCCCGGATCGACTTCGGGAAGTGAACCGGCGGGCCGGAGGCCTCTCCCTCCGGCCCTGCCCGCCGTCCGCGTCGGACGCCCCGGCGACGGAACCCGTGGATTCCGGTCTCCCGCCCGTGGCAGCATTCCGCGACGTGTCCCTCCGCCTGCGCCCGTTCCTCCCGCCCGCCGCGGCCGGCCTCGCCGCGGCTCTCGCCTTCGCCGCCTCCGCCGCGACGCCGTCCGTCGTCGTCGAGGTCTTCCACAGGGAGGACGTCGCCGGGCGAGTCACGCTCGAGGTCCCGGGCGCGCCCCCGTGCGTCGTCGACCTCCGCGGCGACGGGACGGGGAGCGTCGCCTGCACCGTCCCCCTCCCCGAGGCCGTGAAGGCGATCCGCCTCTCGGGAGAGGTGCGCTGGAAACACTGGAAGACGGGGAAGCGCGTCTCGAAGGGGACCCAGTCGTGGAAGGTCCTCGACGTCTCGCCGATGGCGGCCCCGCTCCGCGACGCCTCCCGGCCGTTTGCCGAGAGGATGAAAGCCCTCCTCGCGGCGCGCCCGGCGTTCGAGAGGGCGAGCGGCGGCCTGATCGAGGAGTCGGAGTCCCGGATCGGGGCGGGCGAGAAGAGCCCGCCGGCCGCCGTCGCGGCCGCCGAGAAGCGGCTCGGCTACGCCCTCCCCGCCGGCTACGCGAGCCTCGTGACCGGGCTCGGCGCGGCGACGATCGGCGACTCGTACTTCGAGCGCCCCGAGGGCCTCGCCGACGCCTTCGAGCAGATGGTGACCGGCTGGGGGACGCCGAGGGCCGTGCTCGAGAAGGAGCTCTCGCCGGCGGCGAAGGCGCTCTACCGCTCCGGCACGATCCTCTTCACGGAGGTCGGCGACGGCTACGGCGGGCTCCTCTACCGGCCCGCTTCCGCCGGGGAGTGCTCCGGGAAGGCGGAGCTCTCCTGGTTCCACCAGGACGACCTCCACCGCGCGGCGGTCCTCCGCCGGTCCGACGGCTCCTGCATGGACTTCCCCGCCGCCGTCCTCCGCGTCCTCGCCGGGCAGCTCTTCAGCCAGTACGACGACACCGGCGACGAGGGCATCGTGATCGACCGGAGCTCGCCCGCTCCGTTCCGGCTGAAGCTCGTCCACGACGGCGGCCGGCCGGGGCCGGGCTTCTCCCTCCTCCCCGACTGGTCGAGGTACGAGTAGGCTCGGCCGGCCACACCGAGAGGAAGGACCCGATGGCCATCGACTCCTACCGCTTCCTCGACTTCGCCTCGCGCCGGATCATGAAGGCCTGGGCCGCGCGCGAGACGGCGGGCGAGGTCCCGTTCACCCCGCTCCGGAAACCGCTCCGCGAGTGCACCGTGGCCCTCGTCTCGACCGCCGGCGTCGCGCGCCGGGACGACCGCCCCTTCGACCAGGAGGGCGAGCGGCGCAACCCCTGGTGGGGCGACCCGAGCTTCCGGGAGATCCCCCTCGGGACGACGGAGAAGGACGTCGCCGTCCACCACATGCACGTCGACCCGCGTTTCGCCGAGGCCGACCTCGACGTCGTCCTCCCGATGCGGCGGCTCGCCGAGCTCGCGGAGGCGGGCGTCGTCGGGCGCCCCGCGCCGACCCATTACTCGATCATGGGCTACATCCTCGACGCGACGGAGCTCGTCGGGACGACGGCGCCCGCCCTCGCGGCGCGGATGCGCGCCGAGGGGGTCGACGCGGCGGCGCTCGTCCCCGCCTGACCGTTCTGCTGCCGGTCCGTCGGACTGGTCGCCCGCGTCCTCGAGTCGTCCGGCATCCCGACCGTCGCGCTCTCGATGATCCCCGACCTGACGCGCGCCGTCGGCACGCCGCGGCTCGCCGGCCTCGCCTACCCGATGAGCCGCCCGCTCGGCCGGCCCGGCGACGCGGACGGCCAGCGCGCCGTCCTCCGCGCGACGATCGCGCTCCTCGAGGAGGCGACCGGCCCGGGCGCGTACGTCCAGCTCCCCTTCGAGTGGCCCGAGTCGCCGGCCGCGGCCCGCAACGCCTCGAAGGGCGTCCCCCCGCCCCCGATCGTCGAGCTCCTCGCCCGCAGGCCCTGGCTCCTCGCCGACCTCTACTCCGGGCGCATCCCGCGCGACGCCCGTTGACCCGGGACCTCGAGGGACTTTGGCGCCACGTCTCTCGTGCCGCTCTGGTGCCAGGCGCTCTGGTGCCAGGCGTGAAATCGTGTATTGTTTACAACAATACACGATTTCACGCCTGGCACCGTTTCCGGGGGGACCCCATCTCCGGGTCGGGTCAGGGCTTCAGGGTCTTGCGCTCGAAGGCGAGCCAGCGGGCGAGGTCGGTCGCGTACCAGCGGGAGAAGCGGCGGTCGGAGGGGCCGCCGGCGAGGGCCGTCTCGGAGGCGTCCGTCGCGAGGTCGGTGACGAAGCGCCAGGAGGGGCAGAAGGCCGACTCGCGCCCCGCGAGCGAGAGGAGCTGCCCCTGCACGACGGTCGCGCGGCCACCGACGACCTCGAACGGCCCGCGGTCGAAGCCGAGGGCCGGCGGGAGCTTCCCGCCGAAGAGGAGGTGCCGGAGGAGGACGCGCCGGGACGCTCCCCACGGCCCCATCGCGGAGGGATCGACCCCCTCCAGGGCTCGCCGGGCGACGCGGGCGACGAATGCGGCCTTCCCTTCCGCGCCGAACCACTCCTCCCCCTCCTCGCGCGCGAGGAGGTCGTCGAAGAGGCGGAAGAAGAACGCGTGGACGAGCGTCGTGTCGCGGAGCGCGCGCCACGCCTCTCTCCCGAAGAGCCCCGCGCCGAAGAGCTCCTCGCAGAGGGCCGCGTAGAGGCTCTCGAAAAGGACGGCTCCCTTCGAGCCGGCGTCGTAGCGCCGGTCCCACGCGCGGAGCTCGCGGACCCCGGGGAGCTCGGGGAGGTACGGATCGAGCGCGGAAAGGAGCCGCCGCGCCTGCCCGGAGACGAGGTCCGCCTGCATCGCGCCGAGGTCGGCGGCGGAGAGGCTTCCCCCCGCGGCACCCTTCGCGCCGGCGAGCTCGCGAAGCCGATCGGCCCGGTCTGAGCCCATGCAGAGCGTGATCCCGACCGGCTGCCACGCGCCGTGGCCGCCGTCGTTGGCGGTGACGAGGACCCCGTCCGGGTCGCCGGCGACGCGCGCGAGAGCCGACAGCGGCAGCGTGCCGTCCCAGAGGTCGCCCGGCTCCCAGCCGCGGAGCGGAAGGAGGCCCGGATCGCGGCGGCGCCTCGGCAGGAGGCCCGACTGCTGTGCCGCGATCCGCCCGTCGCGGCCCGCGAGGAGCCAGCTTGCGCTGAGCGCCACGCGGGCCGCGGCCTCGGCGCCGCGATCGACGTCCGGCGCCGCCCAGAGGTCGAGGATCGCCTCGAGCGAGGCGGCGCCCCCCTCGCGCCGGCCGGTCCAGGCGCGGGCGATCCAGAGGCCGTCGTCGACCCGGCTCGCCTCGTCCGGCGTCTCGAGGACGCCGGCGTCGGTCTCGAAGAAGACGACCTCGCAGGGCGGGCCCTTCTTCCTCCGAAGCGCCTCGCGCCTCTCCCGAAGCGGGAGCCACTCCTCGCCGCGGCGGAAATGCCCGTCCCTCACCTCCTCGAGCACGAGGTCGATGGTGTCGGCGAACCCGTACGTGAAGCCCGCCGCGATCGCTCGCGTCCTCCCCATGACGAGGCCGGGGACGCCGGGCACGGTGACCCCGGTCCGGAAGTCGCCATCGGCGAGCGTGCCGACGACCTCGTACCAGATCGCCGGCAGGCGGTTCACCTCGAGGTGCGGGTCGCTCGCGTAGAGGGCCGCGCCCGACGCGGACCGGCGCCCCGCGACGGCGACGTTGTTGCTGGCGCGGAGGACGGGCAGCGGCGGAAGACCCGGAACGAGGGCCGGAACGTGGCGGAGCGAGCGGATCGCCTCGAGGAGCGCGTCGTCGAGACCGTCCAGGTGCGGGCGGAAGAGGCGGGCCAGCTTGCCGCGGTCGACGCCGGCGCGGAGCGCCTGGAGGACCGCGACCTCCGCGTCGCCCTGCGCCTGCGCGAGGCCGACGAACGTCATGAGCCGGAGCGTCAGGAGCGTGTCGGACGGCGTCCACGGCTCGTCGGGGACGCGGAGGAGCCGAAGCTCCCACGGCCGACCTCGCGAGAGCCGCGCGTTCACACCCGCCGTGTAGGCCTCCGCGAGCGTCCTCGCCCGCCCCGACAGCGACGTCGCCTCCTCCACGGAGGCCGCCGCGAAGAGGTTCCGCCGCATGAAGAGGTCGATCGCGAGCGAGGCGGGCGAGTCGTCGAGGAGCTCGCAGAGCCTCCCCTGGCCGACGATCCGGGTGAAGAGGAGCTGAAGGGCGCGATCGTGGGCATGGGCGAATCCCCACGCGGCGGCGAGGCCGAGGTCGTCTCCCGCCTCGGCATGCATCACGCCGGCCCCGTCCCGACGGAGGGCGAAAGACCGCCCCCCCGCCTCGAACGCGCGGGGCGCCGACCCGATTCGAAGGCTCACGGTCGCGCGATTCTACGGACGCGCGCGACGGTGCGCCGGGCTCAGTGGCCCGTGCAGCCGGGATTCCGGCCGAGCGCGACCTCGTCGCCGTCGCGCGAGAGCTTGCCGGCCGAGCCGAGGAACTCGAGGAGCCCCTCGAAACCGAACCGGTCGCCGTGGCAGTTCCCGTAGAGCGCGTCCGGGCCGAACGCTTCGGCCGCCGCCCGCTTCAGCTCGGCCACCGGCAGCCGCCCACCTCGGTCGGCGAGGATGCTCAGGACCTCGTGGCCGAAGACGAAGCCGTCGGCTTCGTGGGAATGGTCGTGGTGGTGGTCGTGGGCCGCGTCCGTCATGCCGCGCACCGTAGCACGCGCCCCCGCTCCGCCCGGGATGACGGACGTCATCCCGGAGGCCGGTTCCGGCGCCTCAACGCGGCAGGGCGGGCGGAAGTCCCCTCTCCGTCAGGAGATAGACCGCGAACGTCCCGAGCCAGTGGCTCCCCTCGTAGTGCTCCGACGTGACGCTCGGGAGGCTCGCCTTCGCGTGGGCTTCCGCGGCTGCCCGGAGCGCGGGAACCCGCCGGTCTCGCGGCGGGAGCCCCGCCGCGACGCCCTGGAGCATGAAGGCCCGCGAGAGGTTCAGCCCGTCGAGGTGGACGAGCTTGCCGTCGGTCCGGTCGGTGACGATCCCGGGCGCGAGCCAGGCCGAAGAGCCGTCACGCGGGAGGTCGGGGAGGAGTCCCGAGAGCCACTTCGCGAAGCGGTCGCGCGGCATCACGCGCCGCATCAGGTCGGCCTCGCCGAGGCACGGCGAGAGGAAGTCCTGCCCCGACGGCTCGTACCCGATCGGGCACTTCCGGTCGGCGCCGTAGAGCTCGACGATCCGTCGGGCGAGGAGCCCGGCCTTCTCCGTCTCGCCCGCGACGCGAGCCCAGTCCAGCGCGAGACCGAACGCGAACGCCGTCTGCGGGTGCTCTCCTTCGCGGATCGGATACGCGAGCTTCGGGATCCAGGCGAAGAGGAGCTCGGCGGCCCTCGCCTCGAGCGGCGCGAGCGATTTCGACCACGCCTTCGCCTCCGGGTCGTCCCACTCGCGGAGCTCCGCCGCGAGCTGGAGGAGCCACGCGAGGCCGTACGGCCGCTCGAAGCCCGTCCGTCCCGGCGCGGCGAGATAGGCGACCTCCCCCGCGACGTTCGCTTCCGTGAGGCTCCGCGCGAGCGCCGCGCGCGCCGGCGCCGCGAACGGCGCGGCGGGATGGAGCCGCGCGAGGCGCGCGAGGAGCCAGTGCCCGTGGACCGAGGAGTGCCAGTCGAAGCAGCCGTAGAACGCCGGGGTCAGCTCGCGCGGCGGCTTCGCGTCGGCGTCGCCGTTCATCACGTGGGCGATCTTGTTCGGGTACTCGCGGTGGACGCACCCGAGCGCGAGGCGCGCGAACCGACCGGCCGCGGCCTCGTCCAGGCCGGAGTCGTCCACCGCCGCGGCCGCCGGCGCGACCAGCAGGGCGAGCGGGAGGAGGAGGATCGCGCGCAGACGCACGAAGCGATTCTAGGCGCCGCGGGGGCACCCGGCGGCGGCTGCCCCCGATCCCCGTCAGTCCGGGTTCGCGAGGATCCGCACCCGCAGCTTCGCCGCGCGCGGGAAGTCGGCGGCCCGCATCTTCACCGAGACGCGGTTCGTGTCTCCGGCCTCCGAGCCCCCGAGGCTCCGCTTCTGCACTCCGGACCCGATCTCCCGCCCCTCCGCGTCGAGCACGGTCACCCGGTAGGTGCAGCTCCAGTCCTCGTCGTCCCGGTTCGTGTAGGCGAACTTCACCGTGAGCTTCGCCGTCTCCCCCGGCTTCCCCTCGGCCTTCCTCAGGTCCTCCGGCTTCGGCCAGTCGGTGACGGTCGCCGTCTCGATCGTGATCGAGCGGTCGACGATCCCGACCGGTACCGCCTCGCCGGTGCGGAACGGGACGACCCGCTCGAGGCGCGAAGACGGGTCTGTCTCGACGGGTCGGGCCGGCACCGAGTCGCGCTCCGGCGTCGACGCCTCCGGAGTGGGCGCGACGGAGCTCGTTGTAGACGGGGGCGTCCGGCGCGTCGCCGCCGCGAGCTGCGGCGAGTTCGGGAGGGACGTCGCGCCATCGGCCGGAGTCGACGGCACCGCCGTCGGGATGCCGAGCTCTTCGATCGTGACGGTCGACGCATCCTCGGCGGAGGAGGAGTCCGCAGTCGTCGAGACCACGGACGCATCGCCCGGACGCTCCGTGGAGGGCGCGGTCGGCAGCGCGGCCGCCGGGGTGGCCGCGGCCGAAGGCTCGCCGCCGGGCTTCGGCCGCGCGAAGAAGAACCAGCCGACTGCCGCCATGCCTCCGACGAGGAGGAGGGCCGCGACGGCGATCGCGGCGACCGCCCCCGCCGGGAGGCCCGACGAAGCCGGGCGGCGCATCGTGACCGCGGTCTTCGGCGCCGGCAGCGTGACGTTCGACGGTGGGGGCGGCGGCCAGGACGGCCGCGGCGTCGCGATCGGCGGCGCCGCCGCGCCCGATCCGGCGATCCAGGTCGGGTCGAGGGCGCCGACCGGACGCACGGCGGTCGCCGGCCGGACCGGGACCGGGACGCCGAGCGCGCCGGCGAGCGCCTCGACCATCTCGCGGCAGGTCGCGAAGCGCTCCTGCGGCAGCTTCGCGAGCGCCCGCGCGAGGACGGCGTCGACCGATGGCGGGAGCGACGGCACGAACGTGGAGGGAGGCGGCGGCGCTTCCCGCAGGTGCTTGTCGAGGACGGCGAACGGGGACTCGCTCCGGAACGGCGTCCGCCCGGTCAGGAGCTCGAACGCGAGGACGCCGAGGGCGTACTGGTCGGCCCGGGCGTCGACCGGCCGGCCGATCGCCTGCTCGGGCGCCATGTAGGCCGGCGTGCCGACGACCATCCCGGCCGCCGTCAGCTCGGACGACACCGCCGTGCTCTTGGCGAGCCCGAAGTCGGCGAGGAGGAGGCTCCCCGAGGCGTCGACGAGGACGTTCGAGGGCTTCACGTCGCGGTGGAGGACGCCGCGCGCGTGGGCGTGGTCGAGCGCCGCGGCGATCGACGCGAGGCAGTCGATCGCCTCCTCGGGGTGCATCGGGCCGGCGATCCGCTCCCGGAGGCTCCCGCCCGGCAGCAGCGGCATGACGAGGTAGGTGACCCCCGCTTCGGTGCCGAAGTCGTAGATCGGCAGGATGCGCGGGTGCTCGAGCCCGGCGGCGAGCCGCGCCTCGCGGATGAACCGCTCGCGGAACTCCGCTTCGCCCGCGATCTCGTCCCGGACGACCTTGACGGCGACGCTCCGGTGGAGCCCCTCGTCGAACGCCTCCCAGACCTCGGCCATCCCTCCCGCGCCGAGCTTGCGCGAAAGGACGTAGCGCCCGAGCTTGCGCCCCGCCTCGACGGTCATCGCTTCTCCCGGCCCCGCCGCAGATCGTTCGCGAAGCGGTCGTAGACCTTGCGGAGCAGGTCCGGGCCCGGCCGGCGCGCGCCGGGCTCCGGGTTCGCGGCCGCCCAGCGGGGAGCGAGGACGAGCGGCACGAGCGGCACCGGGTCCGTGTCCGGGATCCCCTGCTCCTCGCGCGCGACGGCGGCCCAGACGCGCGTCGGCAGGGGGACCGGCGCGATCGTCTCCGGAGTCGGCGCGGCGCAAAGGGCCGGATCGGACGTCACGAGGTACTCGCGGCACGCGATCGGGCGCTCCTCGTAGATCGAGCAGCTCTCTTCCTCGAGGAAGGGACACGGGATGCCGAGCCGGAAGACGGCGAGGCCGACCTCGACCGCCCCGCCCGGCGCCCGCGGTCCCCGCCCCTCGAGCGCCGGCAGGAGGCCGGCCTCCTCGATTCGCTTCCAGGCCTCGGCGAAGCGCCCCTTCACGACGGACCGCCTCGGCTCCGGCATCTCCTCGACGAGCGCGGCGACGCGGCGCGCCTCCGCCGGCGCGATCGGCACGACCTGTCGGCAGCAGGCCCCGCATCCCTTCGTGCACGAGACGGGCCGGCCGTCGCGCTTCGAGAGGGCCGCCCCGAACGCGACGAGCGCGTCGGCGGTCGTCCGGAGCGCCGGGAGGAGCCCTTCCATCGGCACCTCTCCCGTCGGCACGTCCATCTCGACGCGGACGTTCCCCTCGGGGAGCCCCAGCTCGACCGCCAGCCGGCGCGTCTCCGTCTTCGCGTTCCCCATGGGCGCGAATTAGAGCAGACCCGGGGTCAGCCCGCCCGGCCCGCGTAGAGGAAGCGCTTGATCTTCTTCGTGGGGGTCTTCTGGAACTCCTCGGGCACCACCTCGATCGAGGCGACCTGGCAGAACGGAGGCAGCTTGAGGTTCAGCTTCTGCCGGTTCTTCTCCATCTCCCGGAGGATCCCGTCGTGCCCCACGTGCGCGGCGTCGGCCGCCTCGAGGTCGGGGTAGACGAGCGCGTGGAGGCGCTGGTCCCGCTCGACGAGGAGCGACTCGGCGACGAGAGGCAGCGCGTTCAGCCGGGCCTCGATCTCCTCCGGGTAGACGTTCTGCCCGGTGGCCCCGAGGAACATCGTCTTCGAACGTCCCTTCAGGTAGAGGCAGCCGTCCTCGTCGAGGAGCCCGAGGTCGCCCGTCCGGAGCCAGCCGTCCTCTCCGAGCAGCTCGCGCGTCGCCTCGGGGCTCTTGTAGTAGCCGGCCATGACGTAGGGGCCGCGGACCCGCACCTCCCCGGGCACCCGCGCCGGGTCGGGAGAGTCGACGACGAGCTCGAGGCCGTCGACGGCGCGCCCGACGCCCTGCGGTCGGTGCTCGCGCCACCCGGAGTAGGTGATGAGCGGGCCGCACTCGGTCATCCCGTAGCCGACGGTGACCGGGAAGCCGATCCGGAGGAGGAACTCCTCGACGGCCGGGTTCAGGGCGGCGCCGCCGACGACGACCTCGAGGACCCGGCCGCCGAAGGCGTCGACGAGCTTCCGGCGCAGGAGGGCGTCGACCTTCCGGCGGAGCGCCGGAACGCGCGTGAGGAGGCGCACGGCGGGCTTCTCCAGGAACGGCCGCACCCTCCGGGCGTAGATCTTCTCGAGGACGAGCGGGACCGTCAGGACGAGGCGCGGCTTCTCGGTGGCGAAGGCCTTCAGGATGACCTGCGGGGACGGGGTCTTGTCGAGGAACGCGATCCGGCAGCCGACCGACACGGGGAAGAGGAACTCGAACGCGCACCCGAACGCGTGAGCGAGCGGGAGGAACGAGACGACGGCGTCGCCCGCCTCGAGCGGCATGTGCTTCTGCGCGTAGAGGACGTTCCGCAGGAGGCTCCGGTGCGGGAGCATGACCCCCTTGGAGAAGCCCGTCGTTCCCGAGGTGTAGACGATGGAGGCGAGGTCCTCCGGCCCGGCGCTCGCGAAGGTCTCCGGGACGCTCGCCGGCGCGACGTCTCGCGCCGCGGCGTCGGCCTTCCGGAGCGCGGCGGCCGCCCCCTCGCGCCGGAGGAAGAGGGGCGAGAGGTCCTTCGTGGAGAGGACGGCCCTGACGCCCGGCATCTTCTCCGGGTCGAGGCGCTCGAGGAACGCGTCGGTCGTCAGGAGCAGGGCCGCCTCGGAGTGGTTGAGGATGTGGTGGACGTCCTCCTCGCGGAAATCCGGGAGGATCGGGACCGCGACCGCCCCGAAGGAGACGACCGCGAGCCAGGCCGTCGCCCAGCCCGCCGAGTTGCGTCCGAGGAGGCCGACCTTCGTCCCCGGCTTCACGTGCAGCTCGCGGAAGGCCGCGTGGATCCGGGCGATCCGGACCGCGACGTCGGCATAGGTCATCGCCGGCCCGGGGAAGTCGGAGAAGGCGGGGAGCTCCGCGTTCCGCCGGAGGCTCCGCGCGAGGAGCGGGATCAGGCTCTCCTCGTCCATCGATCGGCCATCTTACGACGCGCCCTCGTCGCCCGGCGGGCTAAGATCCGCGCCGTTGGGGCCGCCGGAGCGGCTCCGGGAGTGAACCGATGAGCCGAAACGTCGATTTCGCACGTCTCGACCTGAAGGACGCCCTCGACCTCGCCATCCTGGTCGAGGACGAAGCCCGCGAGCGCTACGAGGAGTTCGCCGAGCAGATGGAGGTCCACCACACGACGGACGCGGCGAAGTTCTACCGCTTCATGGCCGCGAACGAGGCCAAGCACGGCGCCGACCTCGCCGCGCGGCGGAAGATCCTCTTCGGCGACGCCCCGACCCGTATGAGCCGCTCGATGCTCTGGGACGTCGAGGCCCCCGAGTACGACAAGGCGCGCGCCTTCATGTCTCCCCGGAAGGCCCTCGAGGTCGCCCTCGAGTCGGAGATCAAGGCCCACGACTACTTCGCCGCCGCCCTCCCGTTCCTCAGCGACCCCGACGTGAAGGCTCTCTTCGCAGAGCTCCAGGGCGACGAGGTGGAGCACAAGGCGCTCGTGCAGGCCGAGCTGGCGAAGCTTCCCCCCGAACCCGAGATCGACGTCGAGGACCTCGTCGACGAGCCCGTCGGGCAGTAGCCCGGCCCGCCGGTCGTCTTCGCCGAGTCAGCGGCTCCGGGGCCTCCCGGCGCCTGCGACCGGCTCGGCGAGGACGACGCTCGACAGGCTCTCGCGGGCGGCGACGACGAGCCAGGCGCCGTCCGGCGAGATCGCGAACGACTCGGCGGGGAGCGTCGGGTCGAACCCTCCGAGACGGTGCCGGGTGGCCGTCGTGTCGACGCCCGCGACGACCTCCTGGGCGAAGACGCCCGCGACCCCTTGCGCGTCGACGCCGACGAACGCGAGGCGGCCGTCGGGCATCCAGCGCGGACGGCCCGACTCCCCCGCCGTCACGGGGTCGACGACCTCGGGGAGGACGATCGAGGCGACCTCGGCGCCGTCCGCGAGGCCGACGATCCGGATCGCGCGCGGCCCCGTGCCGATCCCCTCCCGGAACGCGACCCACCGGCCGTCGGGAGAGACCTCGGGAAGCTGGAGCGCCTGACCGCGGACGAGCGGCTTCGCCCCCGACCCGTCGGGACGCGCGCGCCAGATGCCTCCCCGGCCTCGCTCGAGCGAGCCCCAGAGAAGCATCCCGCCGTCGGGCGTCAGGACGGGGTTCTCGGCGTCCCCCTCGCCGCGGGTCAGACGCCGCGCGTCGGTTCCGTCGAGGCCCGAGGTCCAGACCTCGAAGCGGCCCGACCGGTCCGAGCTCCAGAGGATCCTCCGGCCGTCCGGGCTGAAGGCCGGGTCCCAGTCCTGCGCCGCGTCGTCGGTCACGCGCCGGAGCGCTCCGGTCTCGCGCTCCAGGACCCAGAGGTCGAGCTGGCCCGAGCGGTCCGAGGAGAAGAGGATCCGCTTCCCGTCCGGCGAGTAGACCGGCTGCCGGTCCGTCGCGGTGCCGTGCGTCAGCCAGCGGACAGGTCCCACCCTCCCGATGGGCACCTCGTAGAGGCTCTCGCGCGTCGCGACCGAATCGAAGACGACGCGCCCCTCGGCGAGGACGTCGAGCGTCCGGCCGGCCGAGGGCCACCACGCGACGACCTGCGCGTCTCCGCCGGAGGCCGGCATCCGAAGCACGCGGAGCCCGACCGTCCGGGCGTGAGGGACGCTCGCGTCGAAGACCCCCGCGAGGAGCGACTCTCCCGAGCTGAGCCAGGCGACCGCCGTCGGCTGTCGCGCGGCGAGCGGCAGCGGCAGCCTCCGGACCCGCCCGTCGCGGCCGACGAGGACGATCGACCCCGCCACGCCGCTCTGCGCGCTCCCCTCCTCCGAGAGGGCGATCGTCTTCCCGTCCGGCGAGAAGCGCGGGCTCGCCACGACGGTGTCGAAGCGCGCGAGCTCCCGCGCCTCGCCCCCCGAGACGGGGCCGAGGAGGAGGGCCGTCGCGCGGTCGGCGGGGCGAAGAAGCCGGAGGAAGGCGACTTCCATTCCGTCGGGAGAGACGTCGCCCGACTCGGCGGCGGAGAAGAGGCGGCGTTCCGCGCCGCCGACGAGCGGGACGCGCCAGAGGGACGGCCCCGCGCTCCCGTCGGTCCGCGTGAAGAGAAGCGACTGTCCGTCGGGAAAGAACCTCGGGAGGGAGTCGCCGGGCCCGGCCGTGAGCGCGGTCTCCCCTTCGCCGCGGACCTGCTTGAGCCAGATCCGCGAGCGCCCGCCGCGCCGGGAGGAGAACGCCACGAGGCTGCCGTCGGGGGAGGCCGCGGGCTGGGAGTCGACGCCGGAGTGCGTCAGCGTGCGGAGGGCGGGTGGCGGCGCCGCGGCCGGCCCCCGCAGCGCGAACGCCCCCGCGAACCCCGCGGCCGCGCCGGCGGCGACGAGAGCCGCGGGCCCGAGGAGCCGCGAGCGTCCGCCCCGGCCGCGCAGGCGCACCGTCGCACCGGCTCGGCCCGGCTCGGCCGGGAGCGAAGCCGTGTCGAGCGACTCGAGCGCGAACGCGAGGTCCCTCGCCGACTGGAAGCGCGCCCCGCGCTGTTTCTCGAGGCACCGCCTCACGATCCGCTCGAGCTGGTGCGGGATCCCCTGCCGCAGCGACGTCAGGTCGGGGGGCTCCGAGAGGAGGATCGCGGCCATCGTCTCCACGGCGGAGCCGGCGCCGAAGGCGCGGCGACCGGTGAGCATCTCGTAGAGGCAGGTGCCGAGCGCGAAGACGTCGACCCGCCCGTCCAGCTCCTCGCCGCGCACCTGCTCGGGGGCCATGTAGCCGGCGGTCCCGACGACGATGTCCGAGCGCGTCTCCGGAGCGGAAGAACCGCCTTTCCCGCCCGGGGGTCCGTCGCCGAGCAGCTTCGCGAGGCCGAAGTCGAGGACCTTCGTCTGGCCGTCCGAGGTCAGGAAGACGTTCTCGGGCTTCAGGTCGCGGTGGACGATCCCCTTCTCGTGGGCCGCCGCGAGCGCCGAGGCGACCTCGATCGCGATCTCCACCGCCCGCCGCGGGGCGAGCGCCCCGCGCCTCAGCCGGTCCGCGAGCGTCTCCCCCTCGAGGAGCTCGGAGACGAGGTACGGGACGCCCGCCTCCGTCCCGACGTCGTGGAGGACGACGACGTTCGGGTGGCTGAGCGCGCCCGCCGCCCGCGCCTCGAGCTCGAAGCGCCGGAACCGCTCCTCGTCCGCGCAGGCGCTCCCGGAGAGGACCTTGAGAGCGACCTCGCGACCGATCCGCGTGTCGCGCGCCCGGAAGACCTCGCCCATGCCGCCGCGGCCGATCGGGGCGACGACCTCGTAGGGTCCGAGCCGCGAGCCCGCGACGGGCGTCATTCCGGCTCGGCTCCCGGGGTCGCGTTCACGACCCGGGATGATACGGCGCGGAGCCGGCTCAGCCCCGGCCGCCGATCCCGCGGACGGCGCGCCAGGCGATCCAGACCGACGCGGCGAGCCAGAGGACCCCCCAGGCGAGCGCGGGAATGCCGGTCATCCGGGAGAGGGTCGCGGCGTCGCTCGCCGGCACCGAGCGGAGGATCAGGTCCGACGTGATGTCCCACGGCGCGTAGAGGAGGCTCGTGACGCCGAGGAGGCGGAGGACGAAGCTCGAGGCCCCCTCGGGGAGCCAGCGCGCGACGCCGAGGAGAAGGACCCCCGCGGCGAGGCCGTAGACGAAGCCGAACGCGCTCCGCACCCAGACGAGCGTCAGGAGGAGGAGCGCGGCGCCGAGGACGCCCGTCGCGACGCGGTGGGCGCGCGGCCGGCCGCGCATGCCGAGGAGAAGGAAGAACGCTCCGAAGAGCGCGCTCCCGAGGTAGCCCGCGGAGGAGATGACGAACGGCCAGCCCCCCGCCGTCGTGCAGAGCCCCCCCTCTCGCGGGGAGAGCTCGATCGCCACGATCCGGCCGCCCGTCAGGAGCGCCGCGAGGCCGTGCGAGACCTCGTGGAGGAGGACGACGAAGAGCCGGAGCGGCCAGACCGCGAGCGTCGACCAGAACGCGTAGACGAGGAGGGCGAGGAGGAGCGGGACGAGGAGTCGCCTCGCCCCGCTCTTCGTGAAGGCCACCCGCGCCTACGCCGGGAACTTCTCGAGGAGGCCCGCGACGACCCGGCGCGAGAGGCCGTGGTACGTCGGGCTCGCCGCCGCGAAGATCTCGCGCGCGAGGGCGCGGGTCCGTTCCGTCGCCGCGAGCGCGCCGTAGAGCGGGCGGAGGTACTTCATCCGGCCGACGCGCACGAGCACCTCCCGGATCTTCCCGAAGGCCGGCTCGTAGTCGCTCCCGGCCGCGATCGTCAGCCATTCGACGAGGAGCTCGTAGTTCCCCTTCCCGGTCAGGCCGAACGCCTCGTCGAGCGCGGCGCATTCCTCTGCGGGGAGCCGCCGCGGGAGCTTCTGGAGATAGAGGAGCGTCTCGGAGGCGGTCCAGCTCGCGACCTGCTCGCTCGTCGGCCGGACTCCCTTCTCCCAGCCCGCCGCGAGCGCGGCGAGCGCCTCGGCCTTCTCCGAGCGGAAGACGGGGGCGTTCGCGGGGAGGCCCGGCTCGTGGAGCCACGCGTCGGCGTTCGCCTTCGCGGCCATCCCGGGGAGCTTCTCCTCGAGGAACGCGAGGAACTCCTCGGTCGTGATCGACTGGAAGCGGAACCGCTTCATGTAATCGGCGAGGAACTCGTCCCACGCCGCGCGCCCGACGGTCCGCTCGAGGAGGACGACGAGGCGCGCCCCCTTCTCGTACGGGACGGAGGAGAACGCGTCGTCGGGGTCGATCCCTTCGAGGTGCGTCCGGAGCTTCGTCAGCGGGGAGTCGGCGCCGAAGCGCGCGATCGACTCCGCGAGCGCCTTCTCGCCGATCGCCCAGCCGAGCGTCGCCGCCTCCTCGCCGTGGATCGCCTCGAGGATCCGCCGCTCGGCCCAGACCGTGAACCCCTCGTTCAGCCAGAAGTGCTCGGAGGTCGCGTTCGTGACGAGGTTCCCGGTCCAGGAGTGGGCGAGCTCGTGCGCGACGACGTCGACGAGCGAGCGGTCCCCCGCGAGGAGCGTCGGCGTCAGGAACGTCATCCGGGGGTTCTCCATCCCGCCGTAGGGGAACGAGGGCGGGAGGACGAGCATGTCGTAGCGGTCCCAGTCGTACGGGCCGAAGAGCCCCTCGGCCTTCACGATCATCTCCTCGACGCCGGCGAACTCCCACGCCGCCTTCTCCACCGTCGCCGGCTCCGCCCAGACGCGGGCGCGCGGCGAGAGGTCGCGCGACTCCAGCTCGCCGACGGCGAGGGCGAGGAGGTAGGTCGGGATCGGCTGCGGCATGTCGAAGAGGAACGTCCGCGTCCCCTTCCCCTCGATCACGCCCGAGGGGCCGGCCGACATGACGGCCGAGAGCGGCGCCGGGACGGTCACCTCGGCGTGGTACGTCACGCGGAAGCGGGCCGTGTCCTGGCACGGGACCATCGTCCGCGCGTGGATCGCCTGGCACTGGCTGAAGAGGAACGGGTGCCTCTTCCCTTCCGTCTGCTCCGGCGCGAGCCACTGCAGGCCGATCGCGTCGGGCGAGGTGTGGTAGCGGAGGAGGACCTCCGTCGTCCCCGTCGGGAGCTTCAGCCGGAGCCTCCTTCCGAGGATCGGGTCCTCCGGACCGAGGTCGAAGAGGACCTCTCCGCCGCCCGAGGCCGTGACCGCGGAGATCGTGATCCCCTTCGTGTCGAGGTCCATCGGGCCGCCCGCCGGGGCGGCCAGCTCGAGGACCGCCCGCCCGTCGATCCGCTTCCTCTCGAAGTCGACCGCGAGGTGGAGGCGCAGGTGCTTCGTGACCGGCTGGGTGTCGTCGGCGTACGAGTGGGGGTCAACGAGGGCCATGGAGGTCCCCTTTCGCATTTCGATCCGCCTCGCGGCGGGGACGGCATTTTCCCACCTGTTCGCCTCTATCATCCCGGCCCATGAGCGAAGCGAAGCCCGCCGGGCTCCTCAAGTCCTTCCCCAGGGTGTTCTGGGTCGCGAACGTGATGGAGCTCTTCGAGCGAGGGGCCTACTACGGCATGAACTCGGTCCTCGCCGTCTACCTGACCGCCGACGTGGCGAAGGGCGGCCTCGGCTTCGGCGAGAGCTCCGTCGGGTTCCTCCAGAGCCTCATCTACGCCTGCACCTACGTCGTCCCGATCCTCGGCGGGGCGCTCGCCGACCGGTACGGCTACCGGCGGATGCTCCTCCTCTGCTTCGCCCTCCTCTCGACCGGCTATTTCGCCGCGGGGTACATGTCGTCCTACGCGGCGGTCTTCGCCTCGCTCCTCGTGATGGCGATGGGCGGCGGGCTCTTCAAGCCGATCATCTCGGGGACGATCGCCCGCTCGACGAACGAGTCGAACTCGGGCTTCGGCTTCGGGATCTACTACTGGATGATCAACCTCGGCGCGTTCCTCGCGCCGCTCGTCGTCTCGATCCTGAAGGGCTTCTCCTGGCGGTACGTCTTCCTCGCCTCGTCCGCCTACGTCGCCCTCATGTTCCTGCCCACGATCTTCGTCTTCCGGGACCCGCCGCTCCCCGAGAACCGCAAGACGCTGGGCGAGGTCGCCCGCGGCGCCGCGATGGTCCTCGGCGACGCGCGCTTCATGCTCATGATCGTCGTCTACTCGCTCTTCTGGATCCTCTACTTCCAGAACTTCGGGTCGGTCCTCTGGTTCCTCCGCGACTTCATCGACCCCGCCCCGATGAACGCCGTCTTCGCCTCCCTCGGCCTTCCGTTCAAGTTCGACGCCGAGTTCGTGACGGTCATCAACGCCGGGACGATCATCCTGCTCCAGGTCCTCGTGAGCCGCATCGTGAAGGACCTGAAGCCGCTCCCGACGATGCTCGGCGGCGTCGCGATCGGGGCGCTCGGCTTCCTCTGCCTCGCCTTCGCCCAGAACGTCTGGCTCTTCATCCTCGGGATCGCGGTCTTCTCGGTCGGCGAGATGACGGCCCACCCGAAGTACTACAGCTACGTCGGCCTCGTCGCCCCGCAGGACAAGAAGGCCGTCTACATGGGCTACGCGTTCCTCTACGGCGTCTTCGGGAGCCTCATCGGCTCCTCGCTCGGCGGCGAGCTCTACAGCGCCTGGCTCAAGCCGCTCGTCGGCTCGCCCGAGGGGATCCTCGCCGCGCGGAACTTCTGGCTCCTCTTCGTCCTCCTCGACGTCTTCGCCGTCGTCGGCCTCCTCTTCTACAACCGCGCGTTCGCCCACGACACGCCCGAGGCGAACCTGAAGGCCCGGAGGATCATGATCGGGCTCTACGTCCTCTTCATCGTCGTCGGAGGCTTCTTCCTCTGGAGGGCGCTCTTCGGCGGCGCGGAGATCTCCTACAAGACGCTCGTCCAGGCGACGATCCTGACGCTCCTCGGCGTCGGCGGCGTCCTGATCAGCCGGAGCCGGCCCACCGGGGCGTAGCGCGGATGGAGCCCGGGGCGGCCCCGGCCTGCCGGCTCTGCGGCGGGGAGATGCGTTCCTTCCTCGACGTCGACGAACGCTTCTCCCTCGCCCGCTGCGAAGCCTGCTCCCTCGTCTCGACGCGGCCGGAGCTTCCCGAGGAGGAGATCGCGGCGTTCTACCCGCCCGAGTACTACGGGCGGCGGAACCGGCGCTTCAACGTCGTCTTCGAGCGTCTCATCGTCGTCTTCCGCGAGCGCCGCGCGCGGCTCATCGCCCGGCGCGCCCGGCGCGGCCGGGTGCTCGACGTCGGCTGCGGCCGGGGGGTCCTCCCGGCCCAGCTGCGGCGCCGGGGCTGGGACGCCCACGGGCTCGAGCTGTCGGAGACGTCGGCCACGCACGCCCGCGAGGTCCTCGGCGTCCCGGTCTTCGTCGGCCCGATCGAGGAGAGCCCGTTCGAGGACGGGTCGTTCGAGGCGGTCGTCTTCTGGCACGTCCTCGAGCACCTGCGCGACCCGCGGTCGGCGCTGGGGCGCGCCCGCCGGCTCCTCGCGCCGGGCGGCCTCCTCGTCGTCGCCGTCCCGAACTTCGAGAGCCTCCAGGCCCGGGTCGGCGGGCGCGGCTGGTTCCACCTCGACGTCCCCCGCCACTACCACCACTTCGGCCGCGGCGTCCTCGCGCGCCTCCTCGACGAGGAGGGGTTCGACGTGGAGGACGTCAGCCACTTCGCGCTCGAGCAGAACCCGTATGGCTGGATCCAGAGCCTCCTGAACCGGCTCGGCCTGCCGGCGAACCTCCTCTACACGGCGCTGAAGCGCGACGGTGCGCGCGACGTCGCGCACCCGGTCCGATCGGCGCCCGTCTCCTTCGCCCTGACGCTCCTCGCGCTCGTCGCGGTCCTCCCCCTCTCCGGGCTCCTCTTCACGGCCGAGCTCCTCCTGCGCCGGGGCGGGACGGTGGAGGTGTGGGCACGCCGGCGTGAGGCCCCCGCGCCGACCGCGGCCCGCTGACCTCCGGGACGCGGCCCCTCGCGAGGCGTGCGCCGCGTCACGGGCGCGTCGAGGAAAACGGCCCCCTCCGGCTCGCAGTTCCCCCTCGAGCCCCGTCCCGTGGCATCGTGCGCGGTCGGGGCGGGCTCACTCCCGCCCGAGGAGAGAAATCGATGAAACGGATCCCCGTCCTTTCCGCGCTCCTCCTGCTCGCCGCGGCCTCGGCCGCGCCCGCCGCCGACCTGACGACGCTCCAGAAGGCCTACTTCGCTTCGACGAAGCCCGGGAGCTGGGCCCGGTACGAGATGACGTCGACCGACCCGAAGGGGAAAGTCCAGAAGAGCGAGATGACGATGTCGCGCCTCGGCGGCGACGGCGACCGCGTCTGGTTCGAGATCCGGTCGGTCCCGAAGGAGGGGTCGAAGGGGAAGCCGACGACGATCAAGTACCTCCTCGACACCGGCTTCAAGGTCGAGAAGAACGCGCTCGACTACATGAAGTACGTGGAGTCGATGATCTTCCAGGTCGACGGCGAGGAGGCGATGGAGTACCCGCCGGACATGATGCGGCAGGTCGCCTCGGCCTTCGTCTCGAACGTCGACTACGGCGCCGACGTGACCTCTCTCGGCCCCTGCATGACCGACGGGAAGACCGGAGAGCAAGTCGTCATCCGCGGCTCGTTCGACGTGAAGGTCGTCATCGTGAGGATGAAGGGGACGACGGAGACCGAGCTCTGCCTGAGCGACGCCGTGCCGTTCGGCCGCCTCTCCGAGAAGACCGTCACGAAGGACGACAAGGGGCGCCTCACCTCGACGACCGAGTCGCGCCTCGTCGACTCCGGGACGGGCGCCACGTCGGCGATCAAGGGACCGGTCAAGAAGATCGAGCTCCCGAAGATGCCCTGGGGCTGAGGCCGGAGCCTCCCGGACCGGAAGGGGCCGCGCCCGGCCCTTCCGGTCCCCGCCGCGCCCGGTCAGCCCCGCCCGAAGGCGACGAGGAGGACGATCCCCGCCGTCACGACGAAGATCCCGGCGAGCGTCCGCGCGTCGAGGCGCTCGCGCCCGATGACGAGCGCGAACGGCACGGAGAGCGCCGGCGCGAGGGACGTCAGGGCCGCCGCCACGGCGAGCGGCGTGTGCGTCAGCCCGACGACGAAGAGCGCCGTCCCCCCGACGCTCTCGAGGAGGAAGACGGGCCAGACGCGCTTCATCTCGGAGGCGGGGACGACGAGCGACGACGGCCGCCGCCGCATCAGGAGCGTCCCGGCCGGCAGGAGCGCCGCAGCGAAGCCCATGCGGAAGACGTTCACGGCCGCGACCGGGAGGTCCGCGCCCCCCTTCGTCACCGCGAACGTGTTGAGGGCCCAGAAGAGCGAGGTGGCGAGGGCGAGGAGGACGCCGGCCGTTGCCGGGCGAGCGCTGCTTCCCGCGGAGGCGCCGTCGGACGCGTCCGGCCCTTCGTCCCGCCCCCGCCCCCGGCCGATCACCGTCACGACTCCCGCCACGACGAGGCCAACCCCGGCGAGGCCTGCCGCGCCGACGCTCTGGCCGAGGAACGCCCACCCGGCGAAGGCCGACCAGAGCGGATAGGTGGAGGCGATCGCGAGGGAGACCGGGACGCCGAGGGAACGGGCGCTCGCGAGGAACAGCGCGTCGCCGACAACGTAGCTCCCGACGACGCTCAGCAGGAGCCATCCCGCGCGGCCCGGCGTCACGAGGGCGAGGCCGGTCGCCGGCCCGGAGAGGAGCGCGACCGCGAGGAAGATCGGGAAGGAGAGGGCGGCGCGCATGAAGTTGACCGCCATCGGCCCGCGGTCGCGCGCCACGCGGGCGTAGACGTTCGCCGCGAGGGCCCAGAACGCGGCCGACCCGAGGCAGGCGAGCGGGCCGAGGAGGAGGGCGGCGGTCACGGAGGGAGGTGCGTCAGGCGGCCGCGGCCGCGCGAAGACCGGTGGTTTCCGCGGGTTCCCGGTGGCGGTCGATCGCGTACGCCCAGACGACGAGGAGCCACTGCGCGTGCCCCGCCCAGGCGATCGCCTTCGAATCGGGCGGCGCGCCGCCGAAGAGGTTCGCGGCGTAGACGACGAGGAGGAACGCGACGAGGCCGGCCAGCGCCCAGGTCCCGGCGCGATCGCGGGGGCGCGTCGCGCGAACGTAGAGCGCGACGCCGCCGGCGAAGAGGGCGAGCTCGACGACGAGCGTCGCCGGCAGGGAGCTCCAGAGTCCGAGGCCGACCTTCGGGCCGCCTCCCGGGAGGAGCGGGAGGTCCGGGCGATGCGTCAGGAGGTCGAGGAGCCAGTGGCTGACGACCGCGCCGAACAGGACGGCGGAGCCCGCGGCGGAGCGCTTCGCCAGGTGGTAGACGCCGGCGAAGAGGGCTCCCCAGAGGACGACGGCCAGGAGCGAGTGGGAAATCGGGTAGGAGACGAAGTCGAGCGGCGTGACGCGGGTGATGCCCGGACGGACCTCGACCCGCTCGAGGCCGAGGAGGAGGAGCGTCGGCCAGAGGAGGTCGATGAACTGGGAGGCGAGGACGAGGGTTCCGAGCGAGACGCGCGGCGCGGCCGCCTTCCCCGCGAAGCCGACTCCGAAGTGGCCGACGAACATGGCGGCGGAGAGTAGCAGGGGCGCCCGGAGGTTTCCCGGGTCAGCAGTCGGGGAGGCCGACGCTGACGTTCGCGTGGGCGGCGAGGCGGGCCGCGAGGCCGCCGCGCGCCGTCTCCTTGTACTTGCTCTTCATGTCGAGCCCGGTGTCGCGCATCGTCCGGATGACGTCGTCGAGGGAGACGAAGGCCTGCCCGTCGCCGCGCAGGGCGAGGCGCGCGGCGTTGATCGCCTTGACCGCCGCCATCGCGTTCCGCTCGATGCACGGCACCTGGACGAGGCCCCCGACCGGATCGCAGGTGAGGCCGAGGTTGTGCTCCATCGCGATCTCCGCCGCGTTCGCCGCCTGCTCCGGCGTCCCGCCGAGCACCTCGGCGAGCGCGCCGGCGGCCATCGAGCAGGCGCTCCCGACCTCTCCCTGGCAGCCGACCTCGGCGCCGCTGATCGACGCTCCCTCCTTGCAGAGGAGGCCGATCGCGCCGGCCGTCAGGAGCATCCGCACGACCCCCGCGTCGGTCGCACCGGGGATGAAGCGCCGGTAGTAGTGGAGGACCGCCGGGAGGATCCCGGCGGCGCCGTTCGTCGGCGCCGTGACGACGCGGCTTCCGGCGGCGTTCTCCTCGTTCACCGCGAGGGCGTAGAGGCTCACCCAGTCGATCGCGGTGAGCGGGTCGGCGAGGCCGCTCTCGGGGAACTCGGTCAGCTTCCGGAAAAGGGCCGGAGCGCGCCGCTTCACGCCGAGCCCGCCCGGGAGGGCCCCTTCCGCGCGACAGCCGCGCCGGACGCACTCCTGCATGACGTCCCAGATCCGGAGAAGGCCCGCCTCCGTCTCGGCCTCCGCCCGGAACGCCGCTTCGTTCAGCCGGACCACTCCGCTGATCCCGAGCGCCGTCCGCTCGCAGGCGGCGAGGAGCTCCTCCGCGGTCCGGAACGGGTGCGGGACCACGACGTCGGCCGTGGCGTCCGCTCCCGCAGCCCCCTCCTCGACGACGAAGCCGCCGCCGATCGAGAAGAACGTCCGTTTCGCGATCGTCTCTCCGGCCGGCCCGAAGGCCGCGAGAACGAGACCGTTCGGGTGATACGCGAGCGGCTCGAGCTCGAGGCGGAGCGCCTCTCCCTCGAGGAAGGGCACCTCCCGCCGACCGAGGAGCGCGAGACGCCCGGTGCGGCGGACTTCCTCCACGAGCGAGGTCACCTCTTCGGGCGCGACGGCGTCGGGCCTCTCGCCGAGGAGGCCGAGGACCACCGCGCGGTCGGTCGCGTGCCCGCGGGCGGTCGCCGCGAGCGAGCCGTGGAGCGTCACCCGGACCGACGCGACCGCTTCCAGGACGCCCGCCTCCGCGAGGTCGGCCACGAACGTCCGGGCCGCCTTCATCGGACCGAGCGTGTGCGAGCTGCTCGGCCCGATGCCGATCTTGAAGAGGTCGAAGACCGAGACGCTCATCGCGCGCCCCGCACGGCGGGCGGACCTCCGGCGTCCCTCACCGCGCCTTCTCGCGGCTGCAGACGACGAGGGCGCCGATGACGCCCGGCACCCAGCCGGCGAGCGTCAGGAGCGAAACGAGGAGGAGCGTCCCGCACCCCTTGTCGAGGACGGCGAGCGGCGGGAGGAAGATGCAGACGAGCGCGCGGCCGAGTCCCATCCGTCTATTCTCTCCTCGCCGGCGGCCCGGCCGCGACGCGCGGCGGGAGCCGGCAAGCCCCCCTCCCCGGAAAGGAGCCACCCGTGATCGACGAGACGCTGACGATGATCCCCGGACCGACGCCCGTCCACGCGCGGGTCCTCGACGCCCTCGCCCGTCCCACGACGTCGCACGTCGCCCCGGCCTTCGTGGCGGCGTACCGCGAGACGCTCGCCGGCTTCCGCTCCCTCTGCCGGAGCGAGAAGGGGCAGCCCTTCGTCGTCGCAGGCGGAGGGACGCTCGCGATGGAGATGGCGATCGTCAACGTCGTCGCCCCCGGCGAGAGGCTCCTCGTCGTCTCGCACGGCTACTTCGGCGACCGCTTCGGCGACCTCGCCGCCTCCTTCGGCATCGAGGCCGACGTCCTGAAGGCCGAGTGGGGAAAGGCGATCCCGCCCGCTGAGGTCGCGGCGCGCCTCGCCCGGGGCGGCTACGCCGCCGTGACCGTCAGCCACGTCGACACCTCGACCGGGACGCTCGCCCCCGTCGAAGGGTACGCCGAGCTCCTGAAGGGACGCCCCGAGCTCTTCCTCCTCGACGGCGTCTGCGCGACGGCGGGCGTCGACGAGCGGTTCGACGCGTGGGGCGTCGACGTCCTCCTGACCGGCCCCCAGAAGGCGATCGGCGCCCCTCCCGGCCTCGCGCTCTGCCTCTTCTCCGAGAGGGCGATGGCCCGGAGGAAGGCCCGCGCCTCCGTCCCGGCCTACTACGCCGACGTGCTGCGCTGGCTCCCGGTGATGGAGGACCCAGGGAAGTACTTCTCGACGCCCTGCGTGAACGAGATCGTCGCCCTCGCCGAGGCGCTCCGGATCCTCCACGCCGAGGGGCTCGAGGCCCGCTTCGCCCGGCACGCTCGGATCGCACGCGCCGTCCGGGCCGGCCTCGAGGCGCTCGACCTCGCGCTCTTCACCGACGCGGGCGCCCGCGCCGACACCCTCTCCGTCGTCCTCCTGCCCGAAGGCGTCGCCGACTCCGACTTCCGGCGCGAGGTCGCGGCGCGGGGCGTCGTCGTCGCCGGTGGCCTCGGGCCGATCGCCGGGAGGGCGTTCCGCCTCGGGCACATGGGGAACATCGGCCCCGCGGAGGTCGCGACGACGCTGACCGCGATCGAAGGGGCCCTCACAGCGCTCGGCCGCCCCGTGAAGCCCGGAGCGGCCCTCGCCGCCGCCGCCGCGCACCTCTGACGCTCCCCCGACCCGGAGCCGCGCAGAGTGTAGAAGGTAGATCTGACCCCCTCGTCTTTGGGGTCAGGTCTACCTTCTACACTCTGCGGGAAGGCGTCCCCTCGGGCGCTCGTTTCGGGCAGACTCCCGCCGCACCGCAACGTCTCGGGGGATCCGGCCGGGAAGGCTCCCGGGCGATGGCGTGCAGGGAGGGGTCCGCCTTGAAGAACGAGAGACCGACGTCCCCCGCGGAGAGCCGCGCCTCGGGCGCGCCCGGCTTCTCGAAGCGCGCCTTCGCGACGCCCGAGCCGTACGTCCGCCTCTTCTCCCGCCGCGTCCAGCAGGAAGGCGCCCTCGACCTGACGCAGGGGGACTACAAGAACGCCGACTTCGCGCCGCACCCCGAGGTCGTCCGGGCGGCGCAGCGGATCACGCGGAACACCGTCCACAGCTACGGCCCGGCCGTCGGGCGGATGGACGTCCGGGGCGAAGTCGCCGACTTCTTCAACCGCGACGGCCTCCTCGACTACCCCTCGTCCCGCGTCCGGTTTCTCCCCGACGAGGTCCTCTTCACGCCGGGGACCCGCTCGGGCCTCGCGATGGTCCTCGAGGTCCTCGGGGCCGACGGCTCGGGCGTCGTCGTCCCGCGCCCGAGCTGGGAGTACGACTGGTACGTCGAGCGGGCCGGAAAGAGGCTCGTCGAGCTCCCGACGTCGCCCCCCGACTTCCTCCCCGACCCGAAGGAGCTCGACCGCCTCCTCGGCAAGGGAGGCATCTCCTCCGTCATCCTGAACAACCCCCACAACCCGACGGGCCGCGTCTACCCGCGCGAGCTCGTCGAGGCGCTCGTCCGCGTCGCGGTGAAACATCGCTGCTACGTCCTCTACGATTCGGTCTACCAGCGGCTCGACTACGTCGGCTGGTTCGTGAACCCCGCGTTCGCCGACCCCGAGTGGCGCGACTGGGTCGTCTCCCTCTCGGGCCTGTCGAAGATGGACATGTTCGGCGCCTCGACCGGCGCGCGCGCCTGCTGGATGGTGATCTCCGACCAGATCCGCGCGAACGGCATCCGCGCCCGGGAGATCCTCGCGAACCTCTCCGCCTGGCTCGTCGCCACCCCCTCGACGCTCGCGCAGGACTGGGCGCTCGCCGCTCTCCAGAGCCCGCTCGCGGCGCTCCGCCGTCCCTCCCCCTACATGCGCGAGCGGCGCGACTACATGGTGAAGGCCGCCGACGCGCTCGCGCCGCTCGGCGTGACGCGGACCGACTTCGGCGGGACGTTCTACGCCCCGCTCGCCTTCCCCGGCCTCGTCGGCGAGCCGTTCGACCGGCTCCGGAACGGCGTCCGCGAGAAGGCCGTCGTGAGGGACTCTGTCGACGCCTTCGAGCTGCTCCTCTCGGGCGGCGTCGGCGGGATCCCGTTCGTCGCCTTCGCCGGCTCCGACCCGGCGCGCTACGGGACGTGGCAGCGGCTCTCGTACGGCTCGAAGGACGTCAAGGAGCTGACCGTCTTCATCGACCGCGTGAGGGCGCGGATCGAGGCCCAGGGGAAGCTGGGGTCGAGCGCCCCGGCGGCGGGGGCCGCCGAGACGCCGCTCGCCGCCGTCTGGGAGAGCGTCTGCACCGCCTCGGGCTACGGCGCGCTCGACAGCCTGGACCCGGAAGCGTTCGCGAAGGAGAGGAAGGAGTTCCTGAAGGCGCCGCGCCGCGAGGAGCTCCGCCTCACCGGGACGAAGCACCCCGACTCGACGACCCACCGCGCCGAGCAGCTCGACCGCGCGCTCCGGGCCGCGCCCGCCGGCCCGGGCCGCGCGAGGCTCGCGCTCAAGCACCTCGAATGGAACCCGCTCGTCGACGCGCGCCTCGAGTACGAGGAGACGGTCGCGGACCTCCTCGGGCCGTGCAGCGAGGTCCTCCTCGACTTCGAGGGGCGCCAGATCAGCCCGGAGTGGCTCGACCTCCCGGAGAAGGTCGTCCTCGCCCTCCTTCGCCGCGGCGTCGTCCCGGGCGAGGACCGCCACCTCCTCTTCCGGGTCCCGAACCCCTTCATCGAGCAGGACGAGGAGAAGATCGTCCGGATCCTCGGCTCGGTCGCCCGGGCGAACGTCCTCTTCCACCTCGCCTGCGAGAAGGTCGGCGTGACCCCTTCGCAGAACGCCCTCCCGGAGCTGACGGTCCCGCAGGTCAACTCGATCGCCGAGATCGGCGCCGTCGTGAAGATCGGCACGCTCTACCGCGCGGCGATCGCGTCCCTCTTCTCCGACGACGCGCACGGCGACGCCTTCCTCCGCTCGCGCGTTCCCGAATCCCGGCGGGCAGAGGTGAGAGCGAAGCTGGAGCGCGTCCGCCTCGTCCCGCTCTGCGAGAACGTCGGGGCCCTCGCGCACCTCCCCGAGTTTCTCGAGGCGTTCTACCTGGCGCTCGAACGGGGACGCGGACTCCCCGACGTACCGACGGCCGCCGTCTTCCGGACGCGCTGGGACCGCGACGAAGCGGTCGTCCGCGTCTTCGTCGCGATGTCCGACACCGCCGAGCAGAGCGGGAAGGTCGCCACGGACGCCGCCGTGACCCTCGCGCTCTCGGGGCGCGAGGAAGCCGAGCGACGCCTGGCCCCGCTCGCGAACGAGGCCGGCGAGCCGGCCCCGCGCGTGACGTTCCTGATCGGCGCGGGGCGGGCCGGCTTCCGCGGCGGCTTCGACCCCGGCCACCCGGGCGTCGTCCGTCAGTTTTCGCGTGCCGACGGCGTCACGATGCAGGGGATCCGCGCGGACGACCCGGCCGCCGCCGAACGCCTCGCCGCCGCGTTCCGCGCCGCCGTCGCCTCGCCCGCGCCCTCGCCCGCGATGACCTCGGCGGACCGCGACGCGCTCGGCAGGCTCCTCGAGGCGGGCGTGAAGGCGCATACCGAGACGCTCCTCAGGATCGCGCCCCTCCTCGCGCCGTTCGGCGGCCTCGTGCCGCAGACGCGCGTGCGGATCCGCGCGACCGGCTCGGTGAGCTACGGCCGCTCGATCCCGACGTACCCCGGTGAATGGGGCGGCGGGGCGACGCTCCCGGACGACCGGGACCTGCGCGACGCCTGGCCCGAGGGGGTCACCCTCCCGCGCGCCATCGTCTACAACCTCGGGTCGACGACGCTCGGCCTCCCCGCGGTCACGAGCGACCTCGCCGTCCTCGACCGGCGCGGGGCCGTCCTCCTCGAGCGGCACGTCCCGGGCTACCGCGAGATCGTCGCGAGCGAGCTCCCCTTCTTCGTGAAGGAGGCCGCGGCCCTCGTCTTCGGGAAGAGGCTCGCCGAGACGACGGCCCGCCGGTGCCTGCGCGCTGCCGCCGCGCTCTGGGTCGACGCGCGGACGCGCGAGGACCTGGTGCTCCCGACCTGCCTCTTCGCGATGGAATACCTCCGCTGGCTCGCGGAGGACTCGGAGAGCTGGGACGAGACGAAGGAGCACGAGAGCCGGACGACGCGGGAGGAGGAGCTGATCCGCGAGACCTCGAGCGCCGCCTTCTCCGCGCTCTGCGCCGAGCGCCCCGGCGAGCGCTGGCCGGTCCTCCAGGGGTTCGTCGACGCCGAGGACGCGACGCGCCTCCTCCTCGCCCGCGATCTCCTGCTCGAGGAGAAGAGGGAGTTCGTCGACCTCCGGATCGAGGGGTGGCTCCGGACGCTTCCCGAAGCCCTCGCCCGCGAGCTGCGCCGCGAGTGGGCGCGGCTGCGCGAGCTCGGCAAGGACGACCTCGAGCTCGACGCCATCGAGCGGCTCGTGGCGCTCGAAACCCTGCGCGGGAGCCGGGGGGCCTGACCGCGGGAGAGGCGCCGCTCTCTCCGTCCGCTCGCCCTCCGGATGCGGATATCCTCTCCCGCCCGCGGCGCGCCGCGGGAGAGGGAGGCGATCCGCTGCGCCCGAGCTGGGAAGAGAGAGTCGGGACGCTCGCCCGCTTCGCGGCGCTTCACCAGGCCGTCTTCTGGACGCTGCACTCCCTCTGGGCTCTCGGCTGGGGAGTCGTCTTCGTGATCGTGGGGAGGGACCGCCCCGAGCTGCTGCGCTGGGGGCTCGTCTCGCTCGGCGCCGTCTGGGCGAGCAGCCTCGCGCTCCCCGCGCTTCTCTCGGCCGGGTGGCTCGCCGCCGAGCGGAAGGGGGCGGCTCGCAGGCTCGTCCTGTGGGCCCAGAAGTGGCTCCTTCAGGGGCTCGCCTTCTTCCTCCTGCCCCTCTATCACCGGAGCGCCGTCTACACGCCGGGCCAGACCGCGTTCATGGCGCTCCTCTCCGCCGCCGCCCTCGCGGCGACGATCGACGTCGTCTACGACGACGTCGTGGCGCCCCGGCGTGCCCTGCACGGGTCCCTCCTCGCGTTCATCACGTTCGCGACCGTCCACGTCACGCTTCCGATGGTCTGGCGCACGGGGGGCCTCTGGAGCCTCGGCGCGAGCGGCCTTCTCGCGACCGCCGTCTTCGTCTCGTTCGTCGCCACCTCCGGACCGGACCGCACGTTCGGCCGCGCGGCGCTCGTCGGCGCGCTCTTCCTCGGGCTCGTCACGCTGGGTCGCCCGGCCGTCCCGCCCGCCCCGCTGCGGCTCGTGAGCGCCCGCGTCGGCCGCGCGCTCGCTCCGAACGGCCTCGACGTCGCCTCGCCGCTCCGATCGCTTCCCGCGGGGGCGGGCGGACCTCTCGTCGCCGTCGCGGCGGTTTTCGCCCCGGCGGGGCTCGACGAAGGAGTCCGCCACGTCTGGTCTCTGGACGGCCGAATCCTCTTCCGCTCGCGCGTCATCGGGATCTCGGGCGGCCGGCGGGCGGGCTTCCGCTCCCGCTCGGGCGTGACGGTCGGCCGGCTCGTCTCCGGGCAACGGCTCCGCCTCGACGTGGAGACCGCGCACGGGCAGCTCGTCGGGAGAACGGAGCTCGAGGTGACCGACTCGGCGCCTCGGAGGGCGGGCCCGGCGAAGCCACTATGATCCAGCCGCCATGAGATCGGTCTCCTGCGAAACCCTGGTCCAGGCGCCGCCGGATCGCGTCTTCGCCGCCTTCACCGAAGTCCCGGAGGTCCTCGCGTGGCTCGCCGACGCGGCGGTGATCGGAACGCGGGTCGACGGGAACTGGGCGCTCGGGTGGTACGTCGACGAGGACTCCGAGGACGGCGACCACGTCCTCGGCACGTTCGAGGTCTACGAGCCGCCCAGCCGGCTCGTCGTGAAGGACCTGCGCTACTCCAGCTCCGAGGGCGAGCTGCTCGAGGGGATGCGCCTCTCGATCGAGCTCGCACCGGAAGACGGCGCGACGCGCGTCTGCGTCCGGCACGAGGGGCTCGGCGAAGGGGTGTCCTGGGACGCCTACGTCGACGGCCTCGGACCGGGCTGGGAACGCTCGCTCTCGGACCTCCGATGCTGGCTCGAGGAGGGGCGCAAGCTCCCCGGACGCTGAGCGGACCCGGTCCGCTTCGAGCCGGGGTGCACCCCATCGAGCCGAAACCGAGCACCGGCGCGATCCCTCGGGGCTGAAGAAAGCCTCGCGATTCCGTACCATCCCTCTCCGCGTCTCGCGGGCGGAGCGCGAGGAGAGAGGAGACGTCATGGGCGACGGAGCCTGGGTGAAGGAGCTGAAGGTCGGGATCACCGTCTGCGACCGCGACGGGACCGCCCTCGAGATGAACGACCGCGCCGCCGAGACGTTCGCCGCGGACGGCGGGCGCGACCTCGTCGGGAAGAGCATCCTCGACTGCCATCCGCCGAGGGCCCGCGCGCTCTTCGAGGAGCTCCTCCGCACCGGCGGGACGAACGCCTACACGATCGAGAAGAACGGGGTGAAGAAGCTCATCTACCAGGCCCCCTGGTACGAGGAGGGCGTCTACCGGGGAATCGTCGAGCTCTCGCTCCCGATCCCGTTCGACCTCCCCCACTTCGTCCGAAGCTGAGGTCCGGGGGGTCTGGTCTACACTCGAAACCCTGGGCGCGCGCCGAGTGGGGTGTGTTTGGCAGAACCCCACCCGGGGCCGTCGCCGGGGGCTCCGGCCCGGGGGGTGTGCCCCCCCCCCCCCACCCGCCCCCCGGGCAGAGTGTAGAGTGTAGACCAGACCCCATCCGGGTGCTCCGCGTGGCGAAGGGGGACGGCCCCGGAGCGAGGCTCGGGGCGGTAGGCGGAGAACTCGAAGCGGAGCTCGCGGCGGAAGGGGAGGACCATCGCCGCGGTCGCGGTGATCGAGATCTCCTCGCGGCAGGGGGCCCAGAGGCCCGGGAGGACCTCGCGCGTCTCGTAGAGGAGGCGTACGCCCTTCACCTCGAGGAGCGCCCCTCCGAGGACCCGGACCGGCGTCGTCAGCCGCCCGTCGATCTTCCGCACCTGGATCTCCGCGACGTCGATCCAGGCCGTCCCCGCGAACGCGTTCAGGACGCGGTCCCGGATCGTCTTGGCGACGAGTCCGGGCTTCGGCCGGAACGCGACGACGAACGTCGGCCGGCCGTCGATCCGCTCTTCGCCGAGGAGGCGGAAATCGAGGCGGTGGTAGAGGTCGAGGAGCGGGACGCGGCCCGACAGCAGCTCCTCCTCGTCGGACCGCGCGCTCCCCGGCTCGAGCGCGGCGCGCCTGCGCTTCTCCTCCTGACGCCGTGCTTCCTCCCTCTCGGCCGGCGTCGCCGCGCGGTCGTCGACCTCGAGAAGCTCCCGGCCGGCGAGGCCGCGCCGGTCCATCACGACGGCGTACCGCCTCCGCTCGGACTTCTTTCTCCGTCCCCCCGCGTCGAGCTCCGTCTCCACCTCGACGCGCTCGAGGGTGATCCGCCCGGCGGCCACCTCGCCTTCCCGCTGGCGGGCGGCCGCCTCGAGGACGAGCGCGTCGACGTCCCAGGCGCGCGCGGGAAGGGCCCCGGCGAGGAGCAGCGCGCCCGCCGCGAGGGGCGCGAGCAGGCGCCCGGTGCGCGCGCCCGGCACGTTCGTCAACCTCGCGCCGGCGCCTCGGCGCCGGCCTCTTCCGCCGGCCGGGGCGGAAGGACCGGCCGCGGCCCCTCGAGCGGACGCGGCTTCCAGACGTACGTCAGCGCGTTGGCGAGCTCGGCTTTCCACCAGCGAAGGAGCCCGTGCCAGAGCATGACGTGGGCGGAGCTTCGGAGCGAGAAGCCGACGAAGCCGGGGCGGCGCCCGGCGTTGTGGTTCCCGTAGATCCCGAGCGCCTTCTTCCTCTTCGCGATCGAGACGAGCCGCTGCTGGTAGAAACGCATCGGGACGAGGCCGACCTCGGCGCCGTCGCCGTAGTACGGCGGGACCCCGAGGCGGTCGGCCGACTCGGTGTAGACGGGCTGGACGGCGACGAGGTAGTAAAGCGCCGTGTCCATCAGGAACGCCGTCGTCATCGTGTCGTAGTCGCCCATCAGGTGGTACTTGTCGCGGTAGATCGCCTCGTAGAAGTACTCGAAGAACCGCGCGTACCGCCGGTTGTGCCCCTCGTACTCCTTCGCCATCTCCTCCGGCGGCGTCCCCGCGAGCGCCTTCAGGATCAGCTCGACGCGCATGTGGACCGAGAAGCTCAGCTGGTCGAGGCCGGGGGAGTAGAACGGGTCGAGGAAGCCTCCCGCGTCGCCGACGCAGGTCCAGCCGTGGTCGATGAAGCGGTCGACGAGATAGGGAAGCGTGCCGTAGTAGCGGCAGTCCCCCGCCACCGGCTCGGCGTGCTCGAGCATCTCGCGCGTCAGCGGGTTCGCGGAGAGGACGCTCGCGAGCTTCTCGAGCGGGGTCGACCCCTCGGGGCGGACGAGCCGCGTGTCCCAGACGAGACCGACGCTCGTCTCGCCTCCGCGGAGCGGGATGAACCAGACCCAGTAGCCCCATCCCGTGAAGTGGTTCGTGGCGAGCCGGCGGGAGGCGACGACGCTCCGGACGAACGGATCGGCCGGGTCGGTGCCGACGACCTCCTTGCCGTCGAGGTCCTTGACGCCGCGGTAACGGACCCAGATCGACGAGGTCGGATGCCCCTCGACCGGCCGGATGCCTCCCCGCTTGCGGGCGAGGAGCGCCTGGCGCCCGGAGGCGTCGACGACCCACCTCGCGCGGACGGTCGCGCGCGTTCCGTCGGCCTTCTCCACCGTCACGGAGCTCCCCGCCTCCCCGCCCAGGGCGACGTCGACGACCTTCGCGGGGCGCCAGACCTCGCTCCCCTCCTCGGCGGCGAGCTTCAGGACGTGCTCGTCGAGGACGGCCCGGTCGAGCTGGAACCCGGGGGTCCGCGCGAGCTGCGTCGGGCCGACCTCGGACGCCTCGCGCAGGCAGGCGACCTTTTCGTTGTGGAACCAGTAGCGGAAGGCCTGCTTCGGGAGGTGCTCGCGCGAGAGGTGGTCGTAGAGCTTCAGGACGCGCGTGAGGAAGTACGCGGAGATCTCGACGGTCGACTCCCCGACCTTCCAGTCGAACGCGTCCGACTTCTCGACGACGAGGACGCGGACGCCCGGGTTGCGGCGGCGAAGCAGAATGGCGGTCGACGCGCCGGCGATCGCGCCGCCGATCACGACGACGTCGAACTCGTCCGGAGAGGTCGAAGAGACCTGTCCCGATTGCGGAGCCTTTTCCGTCCGAATCATGCGCGGATGATATGGAATGGGCGCCGCGCGCTCCGAATAACGCCGAACCGGCTACGGTGCAATCACTTACGCCACGCGCCCCCACGTTCCCCGCGTCGAGCGGCAGGACCTGTCCGGGAAACACCCCTCGCGCCGCTCCGTATGGAGGGGGCATGGACCACGCCCGACGCTTCGCCCCGCGATGTCTCGTCGTCGCCGCGCTCCTCGCCCTCCCCGCGCTCCCCGCGTTCGCGTCGCGGCCGGCCCCGACGCCGCCCCCGGCCGCGAGCGACGGCCGCTGGTTCGACCGCGGGATGGAGCTCCACGAGGACGAGAAGTGGGACGAGGCGATCGCCGCGTTCCGCCGGGCGATCGATGCGGGCGAGCGCGTCGGAGTCTCGTCGTTCAACGTCGCCTGCGCGTACGCGCGCAAGGGCGAGAAGGACCTCGCCTTCGAATGGCTCGGTCGGGCCGAGGCGGCCGGGTTCGAGCTTCGCCGCCACCTCGACGACCGCGACCTCGATTCGCTCCGCACGGACTCCCGCTTCACGGCGCTGAAGGCGAAGGCGCGCTCGGCCCGGTCGGGGCGGAGCGGTGAGAAGTGCCGGGCCGCCGTCGTCCGCTTCGACCAGCTCGACGGACGGGGCGCGAAGGACGGCCGCGCTCTCTTCGACGTCGGACAGGACCTCCTCGCGTGCAACGAGCTCGACCGCGCCGCCCGGGCCTTCCTGGCGGCCGCGGAGGCCGGACGGCGCGAGGGGACCTCGCTCTACAACGCGGCCTGCGCCCGCGCCCTCGAGAGCCGGAACGCCGAAGCCCTCGACCTCCTCGAGCGCGCCGTCGCCGCGGGTTTCGACGGAGCCGGGCACCTGCGGCGCGACGACGACCTCGACGGACTCCGCGCCGAGCCGCGCTTCGAGAGGATCGCGAAGGACGCCGAGGCGCTCTCCCTGGGGGACTTCCCGAGCCTCGGGGCCCGGCTCCTCCGCTCCCAGATGGTCACGGAGGCCGACGAGGCCGCGGCGCGGTTCGAGGCGTTCCTGCGGACGAACCCGCGGAGCGGGCGGGCGTGGTGGAGCATCGGCAAGGTCCGCCTGACCGCGGGCCAGGACCGGGAGGCCGTCCATGCCTTCACCCGGGCCCTCTCCCTCGGCTACCGGCGCGGCGCGACGGCCTACGACCTGGCCTGCGCCCACGCGCGTCTGAAGGAGCGCGACGCGGCGTTCGCCCGCCTGTTCGAGGCGATCGACCTCGGCGCGGCCACCGCCGACCACGTCGAGGAGGACGACGACCTCTGGAACCTTCGGCGCGACCCTCGGTTCGAAGAGGCGGTCGCGAGGGCGCGGCGCGTCCGTGGCACGCGCTGAGGCGACCCGCCCCCGCCCGTCCGGGACCTGGACGCCCCCCCGGACGGACCGCCCCCGGAACGCCCACGCCCCCCCGGGGCGAAGTCGTGCTACTCTGATCTTGGCCCTTTCGCCACTCTCCGCCTCCTCGCTCTCCGAACTTCGGGCAGACGGCGCGGCAAAGCGTAACGAGCAGGCCCCGTCCCCCGCGCGCTTCCGACTCACCTATCTCCCCACCAGATCGTCTTCGGACGACCGAGACAGAACACGAGGACTCTCGATGAAGCTTTACGTTGGAAACCTCTCTTACAACACGACCGACGCCACCCTCAATGAGCTCTTCGCGCCGTTCGGCCAGGTCGAGTCCGCCCGCGTCATCACCGATCGCGACAGCGGCACCTCGAAGGGCTTCGGCTTCGTCGAGATGTCGAACTCCGACGCGCAGAAGGCGATGGGCGCGCTCAACGGCCGCGAGATCGACGGCCGCGCCATCCGCGTGAACGAGGCCAAGCCGCAGGAGAGCCGCACGGGCGGCGGCGGCGGCGGCCGCGGCCGCTGGTAGTTCGGGACCGGTCGTCCGGCCCCGAGTTCGGTTCGCGGGAGCCCGGGTCACCCGGGCCTCCGCGGGCCGTCCACGGGGGCCGAAGGGAGCGCAGAAGATGGAATTCGGAATAGGCCTCCTGATCGCCGCGGCGCTCGTTTTCGGCATCTACCGCTTCTACGTCGCGCACACCCGCCGCGAGGCGGAGCGCAAGACGAGGTCCGACCGCAGGGCGAAGATCGCCCGGGACGACGCGAAGGCGATCCAGCGGGCCATCAACGCCCGGCGCTGAGCCGGAGCCGCGCGGCCGGGCCGCGCCCCTACGTCATCCTGAGGAGCGACGCCCTCTTCCTCTCGTAGGCCTCCCCGAGGCCCAGCGCGAGAGCGACGTCACAGAGGCGCAGCGCCTCCTCGAACTCGGCCCTCTCGCTCCGAAGGGCGATGCCGCGCTCGAGGAACCCGAGCGAAGCGACCTCCTTCGAGAAACGTCGGCCGAGGTCCTCGCGTGCGACCCCGAGGTAGCCCTCCGCGGTCGCCAGCGCCTCGAGCGCCTCCTCCTCGTCGTCGGCATCCGCCGCCAGGAGGGCGTACGCGAAGAACTTCACTCCGTTCGGCATCGAGTCGGACGAGGCGATGACGCGGGAGACGTACTTCGCCCCCTCGTTCCGCATCGACGCCTCGCGATGTCCCGCGAGGAGGTCGTCGAGGCGCTCTTCGGGGCTCTTCCGGCACGGCTCGATCCTCTTGCCCATGACACGGGAGAGTACGCGAGGCCGGGCGCTGCTAGACTCGGAAATTCCGATGAGCAAGGTCCCGTTCGCCGTCGCTTTCGCCGCCTTCGCATTCGTACTGACGTCCTGCACGCCCGCGGCGCGCCCGCCGGCCACGGCCCCGACCGAGACGGCCGCCCGCGCGGTCCGCCCGACCGACGAGCTCCACTGGGTTCGCGGCTCGGCCGAGTACCGGGCCGTGACGATCCAGACCTTCCGGGCCGCGCTCGAGGCCGCCGAGGAGGCGAGCGCGGGCCGTCCCGCCGGAAGCTGGGCCGTCTGCGTCGACGCCGACGACACGATCATCGACAACTCCGGCTACGAGGCCGAGCTTCAGGCGGCGGGCCGCGTGCACACCGACGAGGCCTGGGTCGCCTGGGTGAAGAGAAGGGCGAGGCCGGCCGTCCCCGGGGCCGCCGCCTTCCTCGCCGGGGTCCGGGCCCTCGGAGGCCGGGTCGCCGTCGTGACGAACACGCAGGCGTCCCTCTGCGACGACGTGGCGGCGAACCTGGTCCTCGCCGGCCTCCCGTACGACGTCCTGGTCTGCCGGCCGGACGACGCGGGGGACCGGAAGGAGCCCCGGTTCCGGCTCGTCACCGAGGGGACCGCGCGTCCCGACCTGGGGCCGCTCGAGATCCTGGTCTGGGTCGGCGACAACATCCAGGACTTCCCCGAGCGGAGCCAGAAGCTGCGCGACGAGCCCGAGAGCGCGTTCGGCGAGTTCGGCGTCCGGTACTTCGCGCTCCCGAACCCGATCTACGGGACCTGGGAGAAGAACAGCCCGCGCTAGCTAGCCCCGCGCACGGACAGTCCGGGGACGGGGCGGCCGCCCCGCGTTTGACGCCCCGTGGAATCGGCTCCAGACTCGTACGAAACGACGATCCGGAGAGCCGCGGCGCAGCCGGTGCGCCGGGAGAGGGGACGCGAATGCCCACGATCAGCACGCGGAAGTTCATCGCCCTTCGGAAGCTGACCCGCACCCTGGCGGAGACGCTCCGCGCCGACGTGCGAAGCACGCTCATCACGATCGAGCCCCTGCTCCGTCCGCGAGCGGTCTTCGGCGAGCACGTCCAGGGGCACGGGAAGGAGCTCGTGAAGGGCGCCGACCGGGCCTTCAAGGACCTCGCGACCGACTTCGCGGAGGTCGCCGGCAGCAAGCCGTTCCACCTCCCGAAGGAGCTGAAGTCCCCCTTCGAGGTCATGAGCGCCTCGCTCGAGATGCAGCCGGTCGAGTACTCGTACACCGCTCGCGGCGAGCGCGACAGCAAGACCGTCCGGATCACCTCGCCGCTGAAGTGGGTCGTGAACTACCGCGACTACGGCCTCGACGAGCTCAAGCGCGTCCTCGCCGATCGCAACCGGACGGAAGAGCAGCTGAAGCGCTTCGTCCTCCACTTCCTCCTCGTCGAGCACGTCTTCACGCGCCAGGCGGGGATCCGGGAGATGCTCGACGCGCTCCGCTTCCCGGTCGTCGTGGAGCGGCGCCCCGAGTTCGGGAACCTCCCGATCACCTGCGTCACGACCGCCGTCTCCACGTACCGCCCCGACGACGAGGTCATCATCGAGACGACGGAGATCTCGGGGAGCGAGGAGTTCGAGGAGTTCGTGAAGGTCTCCGACGTCTCGGGGATGAAGGACGCCCTGCGCGAGAAGCTCATGGAGCTCGTCCGGACCCAGGGGCCGGAGCTCCTGGAAGAGGCCTGACGCGTCGGAACGGCCCGCGGGGAGAAGCGGGCCGCGCACGTCAGCCGCACGGCTTCCGCGTCACCCCTTCCGGCGCAGCCAGAGCCCCCCGCCGCGGCTCCGTTGCCACTGCGGCAGCTCCTTGAGGAGCGCCCCCCGGTGGGCCGATTCCAGGAAGCTCGCGAAGAACGCCACCTCCCAGGCGGAGCTGTTGAGGAGGAACGCCCGCCAGAGGTACGCCTCGTTGAAGGCACGCCCCTCCGTCACCCAGGCGCTCGGGTACTCGAACGGCCAGAAGACTCCGTCGACGTGGACGTGGACGCCCGCCTTCAGCCTCGGGACGACGCGGAAGAGGAGGTGGTTCAGGTCGCTGCCGGTCTTCGAGACGTGGCTCGTCTCGACGCAGAGGACGTCGCTGGCGCCGAGCGCCGTGAACGTGTCGTAGGGGACCTCGTGCACGCGCGACGGCAGGAGCCGCACCTTCTCGGCCTCCTCCCGGCCGAGGAGCGGACGGAGGCGCTCGGCCTCGGGATCGACGACGGTGATCGCGATCGACCGTCCGCAGACGTGCTCGTTCAGGTCGAGGAGCGCCGGGACGAACGACCCCGCGCCCGCGCAGACGACGCGCCGCGGCCGCAGCTTCCGGAGGAAGGCGTGCAGGAGGGCGACGTCGGCCCAGCCGTACGCGGGGTCGTCGGCGTCGCTCCGCCGCCCCTCTCCCGGCGCCGGGAGCGCAGGCTCGGCCCCCCACCTCTTCATCTCCCGGATCAGCGTCAGCTGCGGCTCGACGAGCAGGTCGAGCCCGGGCAGCTCGTCGGGAGGGCGCCCGAAGAGCTCGCTCTCCCGGCGGCGCACGTCGTCGAGGTCGGGAATCGGCGAGCGGACGTCGCCGGGCGGCACCCACAGCTTCCGCGTCGTCTCCCGCGCCCGGACCAGCTCCTCGCGCTGGGCCGTGACCGCGGCCCGGAGCTCGTCCCGCTCGGCCTCGAGAGCGAGGATGTAGCGGTGGATCTCCTTCAGGACCGGCAGCTGCCGCCCGACCCTTTTCAGGAAGCGGATCAACGGGACCTCCTTGCTGCGAGGAGGCCAGTCTAGCGCGTCCCCCCCTATACTCGGCCCCACCTAACGTCGAGGAGGTCGCCCGCGATGTCGAAGCCGTTCTCTTTCGGTGCGATCGACGTCCGTCTCGATTCCGGCTCCGAGCCCCGCCCCGCGCACGCGGGGGACGACGCGCCTTTCCGGCTCCTCCTCGCCGGGGACTTCTCGGGACGGGGCGCGCGCGGCCTCGCCGAGACGGGCTCCGCGCTCGGCGAGCGGAAGGTGTTTCGCGTCGACCTCGACTCTCTCGACGCGACGATCGCCCGGCTCGAGCCGCAGGTGCGGCTCAGGGACGGCGACGTCCTCCGCTTCCGCGAGCTGGACGACTTCCTCCCGGACACCCTCTTCGCGCGCGTCGCGCGCTTCGGCGCGCTGAAGGACGCCGCCGCCGCCGAGGCGCGCCGGCGGGAGACCGCCCGGCCCGCGGCGGGCCTCCTCGACCGGATCCTCGACGGCGCGCCCCGGGAGGAGACACCGCTCGTCGAGGCCGGCCCCGACGGACCGACCGAGCTGATGAGGACGATCCTCCGGAACGGTGCGTTCCGAGGCCTCGAGGCGAGCTGGCGCGGCGTCGACTTCCTCGTCCGGCGGCTCGACGTCGACGGCCCGCTCACGCTCCACCTCGTCGACCTCTCGCCGGAGGAGCTCCGGGCCGACCTCCTCGCCGGCGACGACCTCGGGCGGACCGGTCTCCACCGCCTCCTCGTCGAGAAGACCGTCGGCACGCCCGGCGGGCTGGCGTGGGCCGCCCTCGTTCTCCTCGACTCGTTCGGGCCGTCGCGCGAGGACGCGGAGGCGCTCGGGCGCCTCGCTCGAATCGCCGCGAAGGCGGGGACGGCCGTCCTCGCCGGGGCCGAGCCGGGACTCGTCGGCTGCGCCTCGCTCGCAGCGACGCCCGACCCGGACGACTGGACCGAGCCCACGGGCGAGGGGTCCGAAGCCTGGGCGGCGCTCCGCCGGCTCCCCGAGGCGCGCTTCGTCGGCCTCGCCCTCCCGCGGCTCCTCCTCAGGCTCCCCTGGGGGAAAGAGACGAACGCCGTCGACGCGTTCGACTTCGAGGAGCTCTCCTCGCCGCCGAGCCACGAGGAGTACCTCTGGGGGTGCCCGTCCCTCGCGACGGCGCTGCTTCTCGGCGAGGCATTTCTCGAGGACGGCTGGAGCCTCCGCCCCGGGTCGGCGCAGGAGATCTCCGGCCTCCCCTTCGCCCTCGTCGAGGAAGACGGCGAGAAGCGCGCCGTGCCGTGCGCCGAGGCGCTCTTCACCGTCCGCGCGATGCAGGCCGTAGCGGAGAAGGGGCTGATGCCGCTCCTGACGATGAAGGGGACGGACATCGTCCGCCTCGCGATCTTCCAGTCGATCGCCGAGCCGCACGCGGAGCTCGCGGGCCTCTGGATCTGACCGGACGCGGCTTCACGCTCCGCCCGCCGCGGGGGCGCAGACGCGACGAGCCGGGCGATCAGTCTCCGATGAGGACCGACGTGCAGCCGACGACGATCGACCCTCCGTGCACCGTCGTGTCCCCGACGCGCGCCGCCGGCATGTAGCCGATCAGGCAGGTCGCGGCGCCCGTGGCGATCATGTCCGGAGGGCCGAGGCACGTCGCCTGGTCGCCCAGGCGGGCCGCGGGCATGTACTCGATCAGCACCGTGGCGTCGCCGAGCGCGATCGGCCCCCCGGTGTGGGGGCTCCCGTCCGGGTTCGCCGTCGGGCAGGTGTGGTTGTCGCCGAGACGCGCGGCCTGGGCCATCGCTCCCCTCCTCAGCTCGACTTCTGCCCGGTCTTCGCGTCGTCCGCCTCGGCCGGCTCGGCCGGCGAAGCCTTCGCCGCCTCCGCGGGCTCGGGCGGCTCCAGCTGCCAGCCCTCGTCCTTCGCACCGCCGCTGTTGATCCTCACCTGCGGGCCGACGATCGTCACGCCGGACGCGTCGATCTTGATGAAGGAGCTGGCCGAGCGGCCGACGGTGATCTCCGGCGCCGTGATGACGACCTTGCCCGCGCTCGAGAGGTGAGCCTCCTCGTTCGCCCGGAGCGAGAGGCGGGCGTCCACGAGAAGCCCCGCGTTCCGCGTGACCTTCACGCCCGCGTTCCCGTCGATCCTGACGACGCGGTCCCCCTTGACGTGCTCGTTCGCGGAGCCGTCGACGGTCGTCTTCAGCCCCCCCTCGACGTAGAGGTCGAGGTCTCCCCCCTCGTCCCCGCCTCCGACGAGGACCTTCGCCTCGCCGTAGCGCGCCTGCAGCGCGCCGTCGACGGCAACGTGCTTCCTCTTGAGGACGTGCTCCCGGTACTCGCCGGCCTTCCCGCCGTCGCCCTCGTGCCCGACCGTCAGGTGCCGGTCGTTGAGGACGCTCTCCCGCGCGTCGTTCTTCACCCGCACGTCGAGGTCCCGCTCGGCGTGGACGAAGAGCTGCTCCGCCCCCTTCGCGTCGTCGAAACGGAGCTCGTTGAAGCCGTTTCCCCCCGCCGTCGTGCTCGTCTTGATCCCCGAGACCCGGTTGTCGTTCCGGTGCTTGCCGTCCGGCCCCTGCCCGAGGTACGGCGGCATCTGGTCGGCGTTGTACACGGTCCCGACGACGATCGGCCGGTCCGGGTCCCCCTCGAGGAAGTCGACGATCACCTCCTGGCCGATCCGCGGCCAGAAGGACGTTCCCCACCGGCGTCCCGCCGCGAGCTGGGCGACGCGCACCCAGCAGGACGCGTCCTCGTCGTGCTTTCCGTCCCGGTCCCAGTGGAACTGGACCTTCACCCGCCCGTACTTGTCCGTGAAGAGCTCCTCCCCTTTCGGTCCGACGACGACGGCCGTCTGGCTCCCGGGCACGACCGGCTTCGGCGTCCGCCGCCTCGGCCGGAACGGGAGCGCCGTCGGGAAGCAGGTGAACGCGTTCGCGTAGGCGAGCGCCTCGTCCTTCCCGGAGCGGTAGTCGGCCCCGAACGTCGCCCGGTGCGTCACCGACGCGAGGACGTACGCCCCGTCGCCCGAAAAGTGCCTCTTCAGCGTCAGCGAGTGGCCCGCCGCGAGGTGCTTGACGTTGCTCGAGCCGCGGATCTCCACGGCCAGGGCCGCCTCCTCGTCCATCCGGAGGCCCGCCGTGCGCGCGTTGTCGTGGAAGATCTTCTGCAGCTCGTCCTGCTGCTCCCCGCCCGAGCGGTTGATCCCGTCGAAGCGCTGCGCGTACTCCCCCGGCCAGTCGTAGAGCTCCCACTCCTCGGAGCCCTGGACCGCGAGCGCGTGCGGCTCGCGACCGGCGGAGACGGAGTCGAGGATCGGCTCCTCGGCCTCCAGGTGCTTGTGCGGCAGCTCGAAGCAGTGGTCCCACAGGACGTACCGGACCGAACGCGCCTCCTGGGCCCGCTCCCAGGCCCAGATCCGGTTCTCGTCGCGGGTGCCGCCCCCGACCTCCTCGTAGACGATCTCGCTCTCGCCCGGCAGCGCGGGGAACTCGGAGGAGGCGTCGGCCACGACCATCGTGTGCGTCCCGTCCTCCTGCCGGAAGAAGTAGAAGATCCCCTCCTCCTCCATCAGCCGGGACGCGAAGTTGAAGTCGGTCTCCCGGTACTGGACGCAGTAGTCCCTCTTCTCGTAGGTCGCCTGCAGCTTCCAGTCGACCGTGACTCCCTTCATCACCTGCCTGAGGATCTCCGGCACCGACTTCCGCTGGAAGATCCGGCTCCGCGCCCTGTGGGAGAGGAGCTGGAACTCCGGCACGAGCTCGGCCCTGTAGAGCGTGAAGGTCTCGTCGCGTCCCGCCTGCGCGAACCGGACGCACACGCCGTTGACGTGGTGCTCGCTCGCCTCGTCCGGCAGCAGGAGGTGGACGGTCACCTTCTGTCCGAGGAGCCCGTCGAAGGGGACCTTCGCCTTGTTCTCCGCGATCATCTCGAGCCGGTAGCGGAACGGCCGGGAGAGCTCGTCCGTCCCCTCGAACGACTTCAGGAGGAGGACGTCCTCTCCGATCGGGGTCGTGACGCGGATCTTCCGGTTCTGCTGGACGTAGCTGCCCACGCGATACCCCCGTTTCCGTGTCCGCCGCCCCTTCCCGGATTCCTCCCCTTCAATATGGTCCCGGTTCGCCTCCGGGGCGACATCTCCCGGGTCGCTCGAGCGTGCCGTGCGTCACGCGAGGGGACGTTCGGGAGACGCGGACCAGCGACGGCTTCTCAGCGCCATCCGGCCGCCGCCCGGCTGCCGTCCCCGAGAACGTCCGGTCGAACGAAGGGCCGGGGGCGCGCGCGCGGCCCCCGCCCGCGGCCCCCCCCCCGGGGGGGGCGGAAGGCGCGGTTGGGGGGGGAGGCGCCCCCCCCGCCCCCCCGGGCGGGGGGCGTACAGATCGACGCCCCCTCCGCCATCCGGGCGAGGAACTCGCCCGAGAGGTCGGGGAGGACGGTCTTCGTGAGGATCGAGTCGACGTTGCGGGCGCCGCTCTCGACCTCCTTGCACCGGCTGCCGATCTCGTTCACGACGGCCTCGTCGTAGGTGAACGTCGCGCCGTGGTTCTCCATGAGGCGCTTCCCGATCCGGCCGAGCTGGAGCTTGATGATGAGCTTCATCACGCCTTCGGAGATCGGGTAGTAGGGGACGATCGACATGCGCCCGAGGAAGGCCGGCTTGAAGACCTTGTCGAGGCCGGGCTTGATCGTCTCGACGATCTTCTCCGGCGTCGGCGCCGTGTCCGGGTCGGCGCACATCTTCATCATCGCGTCCGACTCGGCGTTCGTCGTCAGGAGGATGACGCAGTTCTTGAAGTCGATCTCGCGCCCCTCTCCGTCCTCCATCTGCCCCTTGTCGAAGACCTGGTAGAAGAGCTCGAGGACGTCGGGGTGCGCCTTCTCGACCTCGTCCAGGAGGACGACGGAGTAGGGCTTGCGCCGCACCGCCTCGGTCAGGACGCCCCCCTCGCCGTAGCCGACGTAGCCCGGGGGAGAGCCCTTCAGCGACGAGACGGTGTGCGCTTCCTGGAACTCCGACATGTTGATCGTCACCATGTTCCGCTCGCCGCCGTAGAGCGTCTCGGCGAGCGCGATCGCGGTCTCCGTCTTGCCCACGCCGGAGGTCCCGACGAACATGAAGACGGCGACCGGCTTGCGCGGGTCGGTGAGGCCCGCGCGCGACGTCTGGATCTTCTGGGCGATCGCGGCGAGGGCGTGGTCCTGCCCGACGACGCGCTCCCCGAGGAGCTTCGCGAGGTTCCGGACCGTCTCGATCTCGTCGGCCTGCATCCGCCCGACGGGGATGCCGGTCCAGCCCGCGATGATCTCCGCCACGGCCTGCGCGTTCACGTCCGCCTGCATCATCGGCGTGTCGCCCTGGACGGCCTTCAGCTCGGCCTTGAGGCCGTCGAGCTCGGAGCGGAGCGCCTCGAGCCCCGCGACGTCGGCGCCGCCGACGGCCGCCTCGAGCTTGCCCCGGGTCTCCTTGATCCTGTTGACGAGCTCCGTCTCCTTCTTGCACTGCTCGTCGAGGACGGCGAGCCGCGCCGCAGCCTCGTCCCTCGCCGCCTTCGCCTTCTCGATCCGCTCGCCGTGCGCCGCTCCGGCCACGGCCTCGCGCTCGAGGGCGTCGATCTCGGCGGTCAGCTGGTCGATCCGGCGCCGGCAGTCTTCGATGGGGGCCGGCGTCGCCGCCTGGCTGATGTTGACCTTCGCGCAGGCGGTGTCGAGGACCGAGACGCACTTGTCGGGGAGCTGGCGGCCGGAGATGTAACGGTGCGAGAGCTTGACCGACGACTCGACCGCCTCGTCGAGGATGCGCAGGCCGCCGTGGTGCTTCTCGAGGTTCTTCGCGAGCGCCCGCATCATGACGATCGCGGTCTCCTCGCTCGGCTCCTCCACCTTGACGACCTGGAAGCGGCGGGCGAGGGCGGCGTCCTTCTCGAAGTACTTCTTGTACTCGGCCCACGTCGTCGCCGCGATCGTCCGGAGCTCGCCGCGCGCGAGAGCGGGCTTGAGGAGGTTCGCGGCGTCATTCTGCCCGGCCGACCCCCCGGCCCCGATCATCGTGTGGGCCTCGTCGATGAAGATGATGATCGGCGTCGGCGAGGACTTGACCTCCTCGATGACCTGCTTCAGCCGGTTCTCGAACTCGCCCTTGATCCCCGCGCCGGCCTGGAGGAGGCCGAGGTCGAGCGTCCGCACGACGACGTTCTTCAGCGGGCCCGGGACGTCGCCCTGGACGATCCGCTGCGCGAAGCCCTCGACGACGGCGGTCTTGCCGACACCCGCCTCGCCCGTGAGGATCGGGTTGTTCTGGCGGCGGCGCGTCAGGATGTCGATGACCTGCCGGATCTCGAAATCGCGGCCGAGGATCGGGTCGATCTTCCCCGCGCGCGCCTTGGCCGTGAGGTCCTCGGTGTAGAGGTCGAGGGACTTCGTCTTGCCGGGGACGCCCATCGCCACGTCGGGCCCGCCGCCCGCGCCGGGAGCTTCCGCGAGGGCCTGCGCCTCACGGTCCTCCGCGGAGCCCTTGACGATGTCCGGGAACGTCTTCGTCAGCTGCTCGACGGAGATCCCCGCGAGGTCCTTCGAGATCTCCCGCGTGAGGCGCGAGAGGTCGTCGTCGGTCAGGAGGACGTGGACGAGGTGGCCCGACCTCACCCGCGAGGCGCCGTATTCGATCGAGGCGACGACCCACGCCTTCTCGATCAGGCGGGGCAGGCGCGGGGAGAGCGCCGGCGTGCGGGCGTTGCCCGTCTTGAGCCGGTCGAGGGCGCGGACGACGTCCTTCGCGAAGCGCGACGCGTCGATCTCGAAGCGCCGGAGGATCTTCGCGAGGTCCGTGTCGGGCGCCTCGAGGAGCTTCAGGAGGAGGTGCTCGACCTCGACGTCGTAGTTCGTCCGGGAGAGGCAGAGGCCCGCCGCGCCCTCGAGCGCCTGGCGGCAGGTGTCGTTCAGCCGGCCGATCAGGGATTTCAGGTTCACGCTCATCTCGTCGTCCTCCCGCGCAGGGGTTTCTTTCAGTTGTCGACCGGCAGGACGACGTCTCCCGCGTCCTCCCGGGGCGTTTCTGTTGTGATCCACGTCGTCCACCCGAGCATCGGAGGGAGCGCGGCGTTCGAGTCGAGGGAGCAGGGAGGGACCTCCTCCTTCCGGAGGACGAGCTGGACGTCGTAGTCGAACTCGAGTCCGGCGAGGAACCGGACGAGCTCCGTCAGCGGGCGGAACGCCGGGCCGACGGGCAGGAAGGAGACGAAGGCCGCGAGCGGGAGCGGGCCCATCCGCACGCGGAACTTCGACTGCGAGACGAAGACCGAGGAGCCGGCGACCACCGTCCGCCCGAGCTCGGAGTTCGCCGCGCCGAGCCGCGTGACGTTCTCCTCTTCCATCGGAAACCACTGCCCCTGGAACTGGACGATCCCCGCCGGAACGCCGAAGTAGTCGCGCAGGACCGACGCGATCGACTCGCCCGAGTGCGGCTTCTGGGCGATGAGGCCGGCGTAGAGGAGGAGCGCCTGGTCGCGCACCGTCATCCGACCGCGCAGGCCCGTCGTCCCCATCCCGATCAGGTCGAAGAGGTACTCGGTGAAGGCGTCCTCGCCCGACCTCTCGAACGCGATCGGGAACCGGTACTTCTCCCACGCGCGGTAGAAGAGCGACGTGAACCGGTGGTGGAAGAGGTCGAGGAAGGACCAGAGCGCCGTGTCCTTGTAGGACGCCCGCTCCCGCACGAGCTCCGTGTACGGGTGCGGGAGGACCCCGAGCGGCCCCGTGAGGCCGATGAAGTTGACCGTCATCTCGGGCGGCCGGTCCTCCGAGCCGGGAGGCGGCGCCTTGAGGTCGGCGATCTCGCTCGCCGGGAAGGTGAGCGAAGGGTGGGAGCGGAAGCGGACGACCTCGTTCTCGGGCCGGACGGCCCGCCCGACGCCCTCCCTTCCCGGCGACGTCCGCTCGAGCAGGCGGACCGCCTGGAAGAAGGAGAAGCGGTACGGCTCGGAGAAGAGGAGGTCCTTCATCCCGGCTTCAGAGGACGATCTGCTCGCCGGCCCGCGGCTCCCAGCGCCGGACGACGCCCTCGCGCTGGCGGCTCGTCAGGACGAGCTGGCTGAAGGAGTTCACGGAGGAGTAGAGGCCGAGGAAGCGCTCGAGGACCTGGGCGAAGAGGAAGATCCCGGTGCCGACGAACTGGTTCTCGTCGAGCTCGAGCGAGACCTCCACGCCCCGGACGAAGCTCGGCTGAAGGACTCCGATGGAGCGGAGGACGCGCCGGGCGCCGACCTTCGTGATCCCGGCGATCTGCTGCCGCGTGACGGAGGAGTCGGCGAAGTCGTAGAGGCGGAGGATCTCCTGCAGCGCCTCGGGCCCCTGTCCGTCCGCCCTCTCGACGAGGGAGAGGAGGTTCAGCGAGAGGTGCGAGAGGAGCCTCCACTGCAGGCCCCTTCGGAGCGGCGGGCGCACCGTCGGCGTCGGGCGGCGCAGGCACCGGATGCCCGAGAAGACGCCGGCGCCCTCCAGCTGGAAGTCGGCCTCCCCCCCTTCGAACGGGAGGCGCGAGGGGAGGTCCCGGTTCGTGCAGAGGGTCTCGACGGTCAGCGTGTCCGCGTCGACCTCCGCCGGGTCGAACCCGAGGTCGACGAGCGAGAGGTAGGCGTCGGTCCCGTCGTCGTCCTTTCGGGCCGACGGGCGGCGGCTCATGTACCAGAACGCGGGCGCCTGTCCCTTCTCGAACCCGTGCCGGTACGAGTAGAAGGGCTCGTAGCTCGTGACCTTGTCGCCCCCCTTCGCGACGCTCGTGACCGCCTCGACGGAGTAGACCTCCATGACGTCCTGGCGCCGCACGTCGGGGATGACGCGGTACTCGGGCTGCAGCTGGGTCAGCCGGATCGGCTCGGCGACCTGGCGGAAGAGGTTCGCGACGGGGGTGCAGTTGAGGCGGAAGGTCTGCGCCGTGACGTTCCGCTCGAGCGGGAAGTCGCGGTCGAAGTAGAGGAGGATCTCGAGGACGTCGTCGAAGTCCTCGCGGGCCGCCGCGGCGAGGGAGTTCACGTCGAAGAAGAAGAACTTCTCCGGGAACGCGAAGTACTCGGCGAGGAGGCGGTACCCCAGGAACGACCGGTCCGTGTAGGGGAGGAGCCCCTCGTCCCGGCCGAAGCCGACCCCCGCGACGGCCGACCGCGGGAGCCTCACGGGCGACGGCACGTCGCGCGGCCCGCCGGGCCGGAGCTCGACAGCGACGAGGTGGTTGTGGATCAGCTCGTGGAGCGCATAGACGAGCTTCCCCTCCCCCTGGAGGAAGAAGCGGAGCGCGTCGAGCGGCTTCTCCTCCGACTCGGAGACCTTCTCCCTCAGCTCCCGCAGGGGCGCTCCGCCGAACGTCTTCAGCTCGAGACGCAGGACCGTACGGACTCCCTCTTCCGGGCCCACCCCCGGGATCGGCAGCTCGAAGCGCGCCTGCCGCATCTCGACGGGCCAGATGCGGACCGGGTAGGCCGTCCGGAACCGGCACGACGTCCCGGCGACCGAACGGGAGTAGAGCATCGAGCCGCGCGGGATCCTCTGCCCCGACTGGAGGTTGACCTGCGACGGGTCGAGGACGAACTGGACGATCGACATCGACGGGATCGGCGCGAGGAGGTGGGGGTAGAGGACGTTGAGGAGCGACTCGGTGATCTCGGGGAACTCGTCGTCGACCTTCAGGTGGACGCGCGACGCGAGGAAGGCGAACGCCTCGATGAGCCGCTCGACGTGCGGGTCGTCGCACGTGTCGGGCTCCAGCTGGAGGCGCCCCGCGATCTTCGGGTACTTCTCCGCGAACTCCGCCCCCATCTGGCGGAGGAACGAGAGCTCGCGTTCGTAGTATCCGAGGAGCTCGTCGCGCATCACTCCCCCTTCACGCGGAACTCCCCGCTCCCGATCTGGAGCAGGGTGTCGAACGAGACCGGCTCCGGCGCCGGGTCGACCTTGAGCCGCCCGTCGATGCGGAACTTCAGAGAGAGGCCGGGGCCGGGCTCCGGATCGACGGTCACGACGACCCCCTCCAGGCGCGGCTCGAACGTCTCGAGGACCCTCTCGACCGCGCGGCGGAGCTTGGCCTTGTCGGCCGGGCTCCGCCCCGAGAGGGCCGTGATGTCGGGCAGGCCGTAGACGACGATCGAGGACCAGACCTCCTTCAGCTCGGGCGGCACGGCCGCCGTCGCCCGCGTGTTGAGGAGCCACTCGAGGTCGCGCCGGACGGACTGCTTGAGGATGCGCAGGTTCTTCACGCGCGAGGCCGGGGCCTCGCGCGAGTACTCGGGCTCGTAGTCGATCAGCCGGTCGAGGACCGACGGGCGGACACGGATCTCGTTGTCGAACCGCGACATCTCGGGCGGACTCCTCGGGCGGACGGGCGGCGGATCGGCCGGACGGCGGAGGCCGCCGCCCGGCCGGGAGGGGCTACTTGCGCGCCGAGGCGGGCAGGTCGGCCACGAGGCGCAGCGAGACCTGCAGCTCGTCGAGCTGGAAGTGCGGCCGGAGGAACGCCACCGCGCGGTAGGCGCCCGGCTTCCCGGGGATCTCGGCGACCTCGATCTTCGCGTCGCGCAGCGGATACCGGGCCTTCGTGTCCGCGGACGCCGTGTCGTCCGGGGAGACGTAGTTCGAGATCCACTGGTTGAGGAACATCTCGCAGTCCTTCCGGGACATGAAGCTGCCGACCTTGTCGCGCATCATGGCCTTCAGGTAGTGCGCGAATCGGGAGACCGCGAAGATGTGCGGGAGCATCGTCGAGAGGCGGGCGTTCGCGTTCGCCGAGTCGAGGTCGTACTTCTTCGGCTTCTGCGCCGACTGCGCGCCGAAGAAGGCCGCGTAGTCGGTGTTCTTGCAGTGGACGAGCGGGATGAAGCCGAGGTCCGAGAGCTCCTTCTCGCGCCGGTCGGTGATCGCGATCTCCGTCGGGCACTTCAGGGCGACGTCGCCCTCGTCGGTCTGGAACGTGTGGACCGGAAGCCCCTGGACGAGGCCGCCCCCCTCCACGCCCCGGATCGCGACGCACCAGCCGTACATCGCGAACGCCTCCGTGAGGCGGGTCCCGAAGGAGTAGGCCGCGTTCCCCCAGAGGTACTTGTTGTGGTCCTTGCCGTCGACGTCCTCCTCGAAGTTGAACGTCTCGGTCGGGACCGTCTCCTTGCCGTACGGGAGGCGCATCAGCGTGCGGGGCATCGTGAGGCCGACGTAACGGGAGTCCTCGGAGTCGCGGAACGAACGCCACTTCGCGTATTCGGTCCGGTCGAAGATCTTCGCGAGGTCGCGGACCTCGGTCATCTCCTGGAAGCTCTCCCAGCCGAAGAGCTGGGGGGCCGAGGCCGCGATGAACGGGGCGTTCGCGGCGGCCGCGACCTGCGCCATCTTCTCCAGCAGGAGCATGTCCTGCGGGTGGTTCGAGAAGTAGAAGTCTCCGATGAGGGCGCCGAACGGCTGGCCGCCGAACGTGCCGTACTCCTCCTCGTAGACCTTCTTGAAGACGGCCGACTGGTCGAACTCCGCCGCCCTCTCGAGGTCCTTCAGGAGGTCCTTCTTCGAGACGTTCAGGACGCGGATCTTCAGCATCACCGAGGTCTCGCTCTCGTAGACGAGGTGATGCAGGCCGCGCCAGGAGCCTTCGAGCTTCTGGTACGGCTCGGAGTGCATGATCTCGTTCAGCTGCGCCGACAGGAGCCGGTCGATCTCGGCGATGCGCGCCTGGACCGACGACTCCAGGTTGCGCGAAAGGACCATCTGGCCCTGCATCGCCTGCTGCACGAACTCGGCGATCATGTCGCGCGCCTGCTGCGTCTGGCTCTCGTGCTGGACGAGGCGCCCTTCCTCGATGATCTTCGAGAGGAGGTCGACCTCGCCCTCCTTCTCGCGGACGATGGCGTCGGCCTTGCCGCGTTCGGTCGCGTTACCCATTGTCGTCCCCCTTCTTCGGCCCCTCGGGCGAGAGGCCCAGCGAGCTCGCGAGCTGCTGCTGGCTCCCGGAGTTCTGGAGGACGTCGTTCAGCATCTTCTCGAGCTTCTCGTTTCCGTCCGCCTTCGACAGGAGGTCCGAAAGGCGCTGCCGCGCCTCGACGAGCTTCCGCAGCGGCTCCACCTGCTGGACGACCCTGTCCGGCTCGAAGTCCTCGAGGCTCTGGAACTTCAGGTCGACCGCCATCTTCGACCCGTCGCCGGCGAGCTTGTTCTCCACGGACGTGGCCACGCGCGGCGCCATGCCCGCGAGGACCTGGTCGAAGTTGTCGCGGTCGATCTCGGTGATCTTCCGGTCCTTCATGCGCGGGAGCGGCTGCTCGGGCTGGCCCGAGAAGTCGCCGAGCACGCCGACGACGAACGGGAGCTCCTTGAGCTCGATCGCGCCCCCGATCTCTACGTCGTACGTGATCTGGACCCGCGGCGGCCGGACCCGCTTGAGTTTCTGCTGGATGCTTTCCTTCTTCACCATGAGCGTTCCTCCCTAGAAGTCCGTCGGCTTCTTCGTTCGCCTGCAGTCGCGTCTATTCGGTCCCGGGCCGGATCCCGAGAGTCTCCTTGATCCCGTCCAGGACGTTCGTGTCCTTGATCACATCCGCGAGCCACGTCTCGAGCGGCATCTGGCCCCAGGTGATCGCGCGCTGGACGAGGTAGGAGACGGGGCTGTGGGGCTCGGTCTGGCGGAAGAACTCGGCCACCTCGCCGAGCCGGGCGAGCGCCTCGCTCCGGCTTCGGAGCGGTCCCGCGGGGCCTGCGGCGCGGAACGGGCCTCCGGCCGCCGGAGCGTCTCCCGTCTCCCCGGCCTCCGCCGCCCCCGGCGCCGGCACGTCCGGCTCGAGCGCCTTCTTCTCCTTCAGGATCCCGTCGACGACGCGCCGGACCTCCTCGAGCGCCACCTTCAGCTCGCCGAGGCCCGGCGTCTGGCGCCCGAACTTCTCGTCCATGACGCGGTCGAGCGCCTGGAACTCGTCCCAGGCGACCGCCAGCGCCTTCGACGCCTCCTCGTAGAAGACCTTCGGCGTCGACGACTTCGCCTTGCGGAAGTCCTCGCCGCTCGTCTTGTTCTCCTCGGCCGCCTGCCGCTTCAGCTCCGAGAGGCGCGCCGCGGTGTCGCCGTCGAGAGGCCCGGCCACGGAGTCGGGGACGTCGAACGGGCGGGACTCGCTCCACTCGAGCCACGAGTAGTTCATCCCCGGCGCCCGCGTCAGCGGCGCCTTGCGCAGGGCGAGGGCGACCTGCCGGTCGAAGAACGAGAGGACGTTCGCCCGCCCTTCCATGTCGCCCTCGTCGATCTCCGGGTAGCAGGTCTCCCAGAAGTCGGCGTGAAGCCCCTTCATCAGCCGGATCCCGTCGCGCGCGCCCGCGAAGCCGTGCAGCATCGTGAGCCCTTCCGCGAGCCAGGCGGCGACCTGCAGGTCCTTCGTCTTCGTCTGGAGCGCGTCCGTCGCGAGCGCGACGGCTTCGTCCCAGTCGGCGACCTTCAGCTCGCGCTTCCAGTCTCCCTGCTCGAGCTGGTCGTCGGCGCGCCGCGCCTCCCGGATCTCGTCGAAGAGACCGGAGTACTGGAGGCCCTCGCCCGACGGACGGTCGTCCGAGATCGGGGCGAGGAGCCGTTCGAAGTCGAGCAGAGGAGCCTCCGACGACATCTAGATGCCTCCCAAGGATTGCGAGTTGGTGTTACTGTAACCGACTCAGCAGCCCCTGTCATCTCGTCAGCCCCGCTCCCCCGGGACGGTCTTCGCGCCGGCCGGAGGCGGGGTCCAGGAGGTTCGTGATGCCGACTCCCAAGGAGCTCCTCGACTCGGGGAACCTGAAGGCCGCGATCGAGGCCCTGACCCAGGAGGTCCGGGAAGCGCCCGCCGACCCGCAAAAGAGGACGTTCCTCTTCGAGCTCCTCGCCTTCGCCGGGGAGTGGGACCGGGCCGAGAAACAGATCGTCGCGGCCGCGGGCGTGGACGCCCCGTCCCAGATGGCCGCCGGCGTCTACCGGGGCCTCCTCCAGGCCGAGCGCGACCGCGCCCGGGTCTTCGCCGGGAAAGCCCGCCCGCACTTCCTTCGGCCGGTCCCGCCCGGCGTCGAGAAGACTCTCGCCGCCCTCGGACGAATCTCCGAGGGGGACCTCGCCGGAGCCCGCAAGCTCCTCGACGAGGCCGAGGAGGAGCGCCCCGCCCTCGCGGGCCGGCGCGGGGAGAGCCCGTTCGAGGACCTCCGCGACTTCGACGACCGGATCGGCGGCGTCGTCGAGATGGTCTTCCAGGGCAAGTACACCTGGTTCCCGCTCGAGTACGCCCGGAGCCTCGAGCCGAACGCGCCGAAGAAGCTCCGCGACCTCATCTGGCCGGGGGCGCGGATCACGGCCGACGACGGCACGAGCGCCGACGTCTTCCTCTTCGCCCTCTACCCCGGCTCCAGCGAGCACGAGGACGACCTCGTGAAGCTGGGGCGGATGACCGACTGGAAGAACCTCGCGGAGGACCTCCAGGCGGGTCTCGGCCTCCGCTCGATCCTCGTCGACGGCGAGGACGTGAGCCTGTTCGAGCTCGGACCGATCGAGCTCGAGGAGCGCGAGCCGCTCCCGAGCTGACGGCGCGGACCGCTCCGGCGCCCGAGCGTGCCGGAGCCCCCGAAAAGAACCGGCCTCCCGCGAGGGAGGCCGGTTCCGTCTCGGAGCGGGTCTCGGGAGAAGGAAGGGATCAGCCCCCCTTGTTCGCCTTGAGGTCCCAGTGCGTCTTGATGGGACCGCCGAGCGTGCCGTCCGCCTTCTGCTCCTTGTACTCGAACTCGATCTTGGCGAAGTTCAGGGAGATCGAGTCGATCGGGACGACGTCGCCGTCGCCGCTGCCTCCCGTCTGGTAAGACGAGACGAGGATGTCGGTGAACGTCAGCTTCAGGTATTCCTGCTGCTGCTTGCCGGCCTTCCGGGCGGTCATCACGGCCGACTTGATGTGCTCACCGCTCGCGCAGTGGAGAACCAGCTTCGGGGTCGCCTTGTTCATCCGCATCGTGAACGTGAAGTCCTGCATCTGCACTTTGCCGGCGCCGCCACCGCCGCCGTACTGCATCGTGCCGGACTGCTGGGCGCCCCACGACCACGACAGGACGTCGATCTCTCCCTTGTGTTTGTCGTCGGCGCTCTCGCCTTCGGCGCCCTCGATCTTCAGAAAATAGTCAACGGCTCCACCCATGGTTTGCTTCCTCCTTTCGGCAGCTTCCGGGCTATAAGATGGGTGTCGTCCCGACGGAATTCAAGGTCCGCGCGACGACCCGATACATCGGTGTGACCTCCCGCACCTTCAGTCCTCTCCACCTTCGGGCCGGAGAAACCGGGTCAGCGGCCGGTCCCAGCCGCGCGGGCGCTTCCCGGTCTCGGGAGCTTCCTCGTCTCCCCCGCCCCCCGGCGCGGCTTCCGTCCGGGCCGGGACCGCTTCCTCCACGAACTCGTGGTCGGACCGCTCGGGGTGGAGCAGGAGGAAATCCTCCGGACGCAGCTCCCGGAAGTAGAGGACGGCCCGCGACCGGCCGCCGGCCCGGCAGACGAGGACTCCCGAGGGAGACCTCCGGCCGAAGGCTCCTTCCGCCTCGAGCCAAGCGAGCCAGAGCTGCAGCTGCACCGTCGCCGGCAGGAGGTTGCCGACCGGGATCCGGACCGCGCCCGCCCCATCCCCGGGAGGAGCGTCGCAGGCCGCCCGAAGGCGCGCGAGGAACGTCGGCCAGGACGCGGCCGCGCCCTCGCCGAGAAGCGACTCGGCGAAGTCCGCGAGCGTCACGTCGCGGATCTCCTTCTCGACGCCCTCCGCGATCTTCGCGGGCCGCTTCACCGGCAGCTCGATCTTCGCCCCCCGGTAGGCCTCGTAGAACGAGGCGAGCGTCCGGCCCGCGGCGTACGTCCGGCGGATCTGCGTCGCGCGTTCCTCGAAAACCTCGAGGTACGACAGCGCCACCAGCGGGTCGGCGATCGCCTTCCCCTGCGGGACGACGGAGAAGAGCGTGAACGGGAAGCGCCGGAGGCCGCCCTCGTCGTGGCTCCCCCAGATCGCGCCCGCGACGGAGCGCTTTCCTCCCGGCAGGGGAAGGAGGAACGTGTGGAGCGGGATCTCCGACTCCCGGTACTCGTCGTCGTTCGCCCAGCGGCGGCTGAAGCCGTTCCCGAGCCAGTCGCGAAACTCCTTCGCTCCCTCCTCGGTCAGCCCGCTCGAGATGAAGTCCTTGTAGATCGGGAGCTTCCCGTAGAGGTGCAGGGCGCAGGTCTCCATCCTCGGGGGCCCGTCGGCGCCCGCGAAACCTTCCATCAGCTTCGAGATGAGACTCCACGCTGCCACTCGGTCACCTCGCTCCTTCGTGCTCGGTTCGGATGGGGAGACGGGCGGGGCCCGGACGAGCCGGGCCCCGCCCGAGAGCGGTTAGTTCGGAAGGATCGGCGGCATCGGCTCCTCGAACGCGAGCTCGAAGAGCCCCTCGAGCGGCTCCGTTCGCTGCACGGCATTCGGGATGACGACCCGGATCGTCCAGATCTTCTCCTTCTCCCGCGCGCGCTCGGGGTCGTCGGAGTCGTCGCGGCGGTCCCGCTCCTCGCTCGCCACCCGGACGAAGTAGAAGAAGCGGAGGGGCCCTCCGTACGCCTCGAGGCTGCCGGTCCAGCCGGAGCCCGACTGCTCGTCGCGCCCCGTGATCGACATCGGGGCGTCCGCGGGCCCGAGGCGCCAGACGTACGGGCTCGGCTGCCGGCCCGTCTTGAAGTCGGTCGACGGGCGGACGACGACCGAGCGGTCGAAGAGGAACAGGGAGTTGATCCGGTCGCCCATGAAGCGCTTCCCGGGGCCCGGAGTGAACTGCAGCGGCCGGATCTCGACCTTGTGCTCCTTGATGACGGACGTCGAGCGCCCGCCTCCGAAGAGGAAGAGCTGCCAGCCCCGGCCGACGGCGAGGAGCCCGCGGCCCGCGTCGCCGACGAAGTCGAACTGCGGCTCCCATCCCCAGAGGATCGGGTTCAGGGCGTACTCGTCCGCGAGCGCTCCGACGTCGGTCAGGATGCCGGAGAAGTGGTTCTGGCCGATCGTCGCGAGGTCGAGGCGGTAGGTCGCGCTGTTCCCGCTGCCGCCCGGCTTCAGCGAAGAGCCCGCCGCGTAGGCCACGCGCTCCTGCCGCAGCTGGCTTTCCCTCACGAACGGGAACTGGCCGAGGCACTGCTCGCGGATCTTCCGCACGACCGGCTCGGCCGCCTGCTGGAAGGAGGGCTGGATCGCGTCGCGGATCAGGTTCGCGCCGCGGTTCTCGACGGCGATCAGCTGCCGTCCGTAGGAGCTCCGCCGGACGGCGGGGTTGCGCGAGAACGCGTGGAACCCGCGGAGGGAGACGCCGTCCTGGCCGAGGGAGAGCTGCCGCCACGCCTTGAGCTCCTGCTCGGGGAGCGGGACGACGTTGTTCTTGAACAGGTTCGCCGCGGCGACGAGCTCCGGCGGCGCCTTCGCCGGGCCGGTCGAGCGCCGGGGCGCGGCCTTCCCCTTGAAGTACGGGAGGATCGAGGCGAGCCGCCGGTTCGACGCCGCGAACGTCTGGACGTCGTCGAACGCGAGGGCGCCCGACATGTCGGTCACGGGCGCCTCGCCTCCCTGCGACTCCGGGCTCCAGCGCGTGATCGCCGCCTGGAACTCGCGCCACGACGACGCGCGGAGCGCCGAGCCCGGCACGACGAAGCCGCCGCCTCCGCCCCCGCCGCCGCGGCCGGCGAAGCGGTCGACGTAGCGGCGGAGGTAGTCGAGCATCGCCTCGGCGTGGCCCTGGGCGAGCGCGTCGACGTCGGGGCGCGTCGAGATCGAAGACGCCTCGGCGAAGCTGATGTACGAGACCCCGAGCGGGACCATCTGCTGCGCGTGGTTACGCGTGAAGCAGACGTTCTCGAGGCAGGTCGGCCCGATCGAGCGATCGAGGAACTGCTGGGTGTACGGGAGGACGCGGTAGACGAGGGCGAGGTCGGCCGTCCGCGGGACGAACGCCGAGAGCGCCCCGTCCTGCCAGAGCGCCTTCTGCTCCGCCGGGATCGCCGGGATCGCCGTGACGTTCGCGACGACCTTCGCCTTCGCGTCGACCTGCTTCTTCGTGAACGCCTCGAGCGTCGCCTTCTGGTCGGCCGGGGTCGACTTGCGCGCCGCCTCCTCGACGACGGCCGCGGGGTTCTCGGTCGCCTCGAACGCCGCGAGGTCCGCGAACGCCGTCGCGTCGGCCACCATGGGCGAGATCGCCGCGGCCGACGGGCTCCAGCCCTTCTTCGCCGGGTCCTGCGCGTCGGGGACGACGAGGTAGGCGTACGCGAGGACCTGGACCTCGAGGTTCTTCCAGTCCGAGTCCATCTGGCCCTTGATCCGGCTGCGGGCCTGCTCGTTGACGACGCCCGGCACGACCGTCGTGAAGCGCATCAGCTGCGTGTAGTCGGCGTCGAAGTTCCGCTTCCACTCGTCGGGCCCCGTCCCCGGGAACTCCTTCGTTCCCGGGCGGGCCGTCCCGAGGTGCTTCGTGGCGTCGTCGTAGACCTTCCGGAACTCCTTCCCGGTCGCCGCGACGCGGTCGAGGTAGCCCCGCGACGACGGGTCCTCGATCTTGAGGAGCTCCGCGTACCGCTGCACGTACTGGGCGAGGAGCTGGTTCAGGCGGAAGTCCCAGCGCGCGAGGTTCGCGACGCTCCAGTACTCCTCGAACTTCTTCAGCGCCCCCGCGGGGTCGGGAACGCGGATCAGCTCCGGGTCCTTCGGCGGGTCCGACGGGAGGGCCGCGAGGATCTCGTCGGGCGTCCCGCTCGAGCCGATCGAGACGACCCACTCGTCGATCTCCTTCGACGCGGCGGTCCCGGCCGTTCCCTTCGTGTTCTGGAGGAACGCGAGGAGCGGGATCAGCTTCAGCTCCGACGCCGCCACGAGCGGCTTCTGCTCGGCGCCGAGGGCCCCCTTCTTCACGGCCCACCACTTCATGTGGCCGTCCAGGGCGGAGAAGAAGACGCGGTAGTCGTACGGGCCGCCCCAGTCGAGGCGGGCCATCCGCGCCTCGCCTTCCGCCATGAGCGGGTTGACCACGCGCTCGTACGTCAGGCGCTGGTTGATCTTCCCGAGGAGCCGGAACAGCTCGCCGGAAGAGGCGCGCTGGAAGAAGAGCGCGAACAGGAAGGGGCGCTGGCGGATCGCCGCCTGGTGCTTGTAGATGCTCTCGGCGATCCCGTAGGCCTCGCCGATCGAGCACGCCTCCTTCTTCTCGACGCACGCCTGCGCCCGGAGGGCGGTCTCGCGCATCGGCTTGACGAACTTCCGCATCGCGACGTACGGCAGGATCATCCCGAGGAGGCAGAAGATCGGCAGGAACACCGTGACGGCGCGGATGATCCAGCGCGTCGTCTTCTCGCGCTCGAGGGCCGCCTTCGTCCTCGCGATGAGCCCCTGCTCCGGGAAGACCTTCTTCTCGTAGAAGTCCTTGATGAAGAACGCGCGCGAGCGCTTGAAGATCTGCTCGAGGTTCTCGACGATCCCCTCCGCGGAGCTCCCGAGGAGCTCGCGCGTGGCCCGGGCGATCGGCTTGCCCTGCTGGACGCCGGAGGAGAGGTAGAAGCCGCGGAAGACGAACGCGTCGTCGTAGCGCGTCTCCTGGAAGATCCCCTGGAAGTAGCGCTTCAGCGAGCTACCGAGCGCGCGGAGCTCCTCCGGGAAGACGAAGATCCGGTCGACGTTCTGGACGATTTCCTCGTTCGCCGTGAACTTCATCCGGAGCTTGTGGACCCGGGTGAGGATCTCCTCCCAGGCCTCGTCGAAGGAGGCGAGGGCGTACGGCTTGTCGGGGCCGCTCGGGTTCGACCAGCCGACGAGCTGGCGCTGGTCGACCGGGTCGAGCTTCGAGAAGAACTCGGAGAAGCCGAGGATCCGGTCCGCCTTCGTCACCATGATGAAGATCGGGAAGCGGATCTCGAGCACCCGCTGCAGGTGGAGCAGCTTCGTCCGGATGTTCGCGGCCTTCTTGTCCTGCTCCTCCGGCGTGTCCTCGAGGAGCGACGTCGCCGGGATGACCACGAGGACGCCGTTGATCGGGCACTCCTTGCGGTACTTCTTGAGCATCTTCAGGAAGGTCGACCACTCCGTCGCGTCGGGGGCCGCCTCCTCCTGGAACGTGAACCGTCCGGCCGTGTCGAGGATGACCGCCTCGTTCGCGAACCACCAGTCGCAGTTGCGCGTCCCGCCGGAGCCCGAGAGGCCGTCGCCTCCGACCGGAAACTCGAGGCCCGAGTTCTTGAGCGTCGTCGACTTGCCCGACTGCGGCTCGCCGATCAGGAGGTACCACGGGAGCGAGTAGACCTGCAGCCCGGTCGCCTTCAGCTGGGCGAGCGACTCCGTCCACTTCTGGGAGAGCTCCTTGACGGCCTCCCGGACCTCCTGCTTGGAGGCGCCGGCGCCTCCCTGCGCGTCCCGCGCGAGGTCCTTCTCGAACGCGCCGCCGCGGGCCTTGTCGCCCTTCTTGACGAAGACGTCGAACGCGGCGACGAGGAGGGCGATGAGGATGAGCCCGCCGATGACGGCCCACCAGAGGTGGCCGAAGCCGGCCGCGCGCGCGACGACGAGGCAGACCGGGGAGAGAAGAACGACGATCCCGAGCGTCTTGATCGGACGGGGAAGGCGGTTGAGGAGGTCGAGCAGCTCGTACATGGGGCCCTCAGATCACTCCCATCGCCTCGGCCACGCTCTTGACCTGGCCCACCAGCGTGGCCCAGGCCACGAACGTCAGGATCCAGAAGCCGATCAGGACGCTGAAGCTGATGATGGCGACCCGGCCGAGCGTCACGACGGGGTTCAGCCTCTTCCCCGACGTGGCCATCACCGTGTAGGCCTCCGGGGTGATCTTGTCGCTCTGGCTCGCGAGGTACTCCGAGAGGAGCCGGTAGGTGTTCTTCCTCACCTCGGCGAGCTTCTCGGGCCGCTCCCGGTACTTGCCGCGGAAGCCGAGGGCGAGGCCGGCGTAGACGATCGAGCCGAGCTCCACGTCCTCCGGCCGGAGCTCCTTCGCGATCGCGAAGTACTGGTCCCCGCCGATGTTCGAGCGGAAGTATTTCTCCTCGAGGAGGCGGTCCTGCCAGTCGCGCGCGAACTCCCACCCGGAGTGGATCAGGATCTCGTCCGCGAGGACGACGAGCGGGTAGCGTGCCTGGTCGTAGAGCGCCTGCAGGCGCGGGTCGCTCCGCACCGCGGAGGCCTGCTCCCGGAAGATCTCGTCGAGGTCGGCGGCCACGTCCTCGATGTCGGCGCGGACGCCCTTCCTCACCTTCTGCCGGAACGACGACAGGAAGAGGAACTCCTTCGCCGCGACCTTGAAGAGCTCGGTCGTGTAGTCCATCTCAGCTCCCGGGCTTGGTGATGATGTAGAGCGAGAACTTCAGCTTGGGGTCGAGGGCGTCGGAGAGCGCCACGTTGCGGTCGCGGACGACGTTCGCCCAGTACGGCCCTTCCTTCTCGATCTTGAAGTAGAAGTAGTCCTCCCTCTGCGGGAGGCCCGCCGGCGTCCGCTTCAGGAGCTCGAGGTCGAGCCCGAAGAGGCGCCGCTGGCGGAGGACCGGGATGTCGCGCACCGTCCCGAGCTTCATCGTGACGATCCGGCCGCGAAGGTCCTTCTCCTCCATCTCGGCCTCGATCGCGAGGAAGACCTCCGTCTGGGAGGCGAGCCACTCCTCGAGCAGGTCGGCGACGAGGAGGTCCTCGCGAAGGACGAAGTCGACCTTCACGAAGCGCGAGGCGACGATCTTCTCGAGGAGCGCCTCGATGACCCGGCACGTCTCGTGGAAGCACGGGCCGAGCTTCTCGTGGTCGTAGACGGGGATCCGGACCGGGACCTTGCCGTCGTCGAAGATCGAGAGCTCGCCCGCGAGCCGGGCGAACTCGGTGTAGACGTGGAACGGGTGGATGCGCGGAATCTTCGTGAGCTGCTGGAAGAGGAAGAGGAAGCTCCCGAGGATCTGGAGCTTGATGATCGCCTGCCACCCCGACGTCCCGTCGGAGGTGATCGCGAGCCGCCCCTGCGCGACGTCGGTGAGGAGCAGGCGGTGCTTCGCCTCGATCCGGTTCGTCACGCCGTCGCAGAGCGCCTGGATCGTCCGCGAGGCGCCGAGCTCCGTCAGCGACGGGATGAACTCGCGCGAGAGGACCGGGAAGTTCCGGCCCGAGCCGGAGCGCTCGACGACGGCGACCTCCAGGCACTCGTAGCCCTCCTGGCTCTCGGCGCCGAAGAAGAGCTTGCCGTTGCAGCGCCGCACCCCGACCGGCTGCGGGTTCGAACCGGTGTTCTCGTCGAGGGCCTCGGCGTTCTCGGCGACGTAGCGCCGGTCGACGCCTGCCGGCCCCTCGCCCGGGGCGAACGTGTTCGGCGCCGTCTCCCGCATCACCGGGACGCCGACGAAGACGCGCATCCTCCCGCTCGCCTTGTCGAGCTCGTTCTTGAAGCTCCGGGGGGAGATGCGGAGCGTGGAGTCGGACGACAGCGCGGTGCCGTCCTTCAGCTTGAGGGAGACGTCGCGGATCTCGAAGACGAAGTTCTCGAGCTGGTCCGGCGCCACGTCCAGGGACTGCAGCCCGAAGTAGAACGGCTGGATCCTCTGGATCTCGCGCTGGAGCGCTTCCTCGCGATAGCGCTCGGCCGTCTGGAGGTGGTGGGGCCGAAGGAACATCCCCTCGGCCCAGAGGACCTGCGGCGTCTTCTTCATGGGACTCCGTTACCAGCGGCGCTCGACGGCGAGCTCCCGCTCGAGGACCGAGACGAGGATCTTCTGGCCCACCCACTTCTCGCGGGAGAGGACGACGACGTGCTTCGTCGGGTCGGGGTTCTGGAACTTGTAGTCGGCGATCAGGACGAGGAACCGCTCGCCCTTCGAGAACGGCACGGAGACGGTCTTGTCGCAGGCGCCGGCCCCCTCGCCCGTCGTGAACGTGACGGTCTGGATCCGGTTCTGCCCCTGGATGTTGAAGCGGGTCTGGTCGTAGAACCACTTCTCGCCCATCTCCTGGATCTTCCGGGACTCCTCCTCGGTCGCCCGGATCACGTCGACGGCGAGGGCGAGCCCGCCGTTGATCTGGGCGCCGCAGCGGAACGAGATCGTCCCGACCTTCGACGCGCAGCCGGTGAGCGCGGGGAGGGCCCCGAGGAGCAGGCCGCAGGCGGCGATCCGGAGAAGGAAGCGGGACGGCGTCTTCGTCATGAGTGTTCTCCTCGCTGTGTCTTCCTGAGCTTCTCGAGCTCTTCCTTCGAAAGTCGGGCCACTCCCTGGAGGATCTGGTCGTTGACGAGGTCGGGAGAGAGGTCCCGGACCGCGATCTTGTAGAGGTCCCACCACTCGGCCGCCTCGCCCCGGAGCTTCCAGCCGGCGCTCCGCGGCGCGGACTCGATCGTGACCGGGTTGATCCGCTTCCAGAGCCGGTCGAACCACTCCCCCGGGGCCTGGTGGAAGGCCGCGAGGATCGCGACCTGCCACTTCTTCAGCTCCTCGAGGTACTCCTCCACCCGCTGGATGCTGACCGGCTTGCCCTGCTCGATCGCGTGGAGGAAGTGGCGGAGCGTCTCCTTGAAGCCGGGGAGCTTGAAGGCCATCGTCTCGTTCCCCGGCATCGTGAGCGACTGGATGAGGCCGAGCGTCATCCCCTCCATCGCGAGCGCGTACTCGATCACGCGACGGAGGACGACGACGTTCCGGTCCGCCTGCGCGAGGTCCTCGCCGTGGACGAGCTGCTTGAGGGGAAGTCCCGTCCCCGGCACCCCCGCCGGCTGCGACTTGGCGCGCGCGACGCTCTTGCTCGGGCTCTCCTCGACGCGCTTGCGCTCGGACTCCTCGAGCTTGCGGCGAAGCCGGGTCACCTCGGGGTCGACGCCGGCGCCCGCCGGCAGGACCGGGAAGTGGCGCCGGAGGAGCTCCAGGAAACGGGTCCTCGATTCCTTCGGAAGCGGTGCGAGCTCCTTCTCGACGCGCCGCTTCAGCTGGCGGCGACGGTCGTCGGTGGTGCCGAACCGCAGCTCTCCCGCCAGGGCGAAGAGCTCGTCGGCGAGCTCGCGGGCCCGCCCGTCGAGGAGGATCTCCGCGGGAGTCCGGGACGCGCCCCACGCGAACGGCGCCGGAGCGGCCGCGGGAGGCGGCGCGGGGAGCGGCTCCGGCTCGCGTGGCGGCTCGGGCCGCGCCGCCGGGGCGGCCTCCGGCTCCGGCTCGCGGTGCCGGACGGGAGCCGGGGCGACCGCGGAGGTCTCCGGCGAGGTCGCGGGCGGAGGGGGAGGCGGGGGCGGGAGCGTCCGCGACAGCGGGGACGGTCCGCCCTTCGCCGTCGCCTCGCCGACGTCTTCCGTCAGGAGCGTCGTGGCCCGGCCCTTCGCGACGCCGCCCTTCACCGAAGCCCGTCCGGTGAGCTCCGGCTCCGCGGGGCGTACGGCCGGAGCCCGCGCCCCCGACTCCCCGACGAACCCGTCCGGGACGGCGGTGATGCCGCACGAGGTCAGCCAGTCGCCGACCGGCCCGAACCTGTCGGCGACGAGCCCGGCGAGAACGCTCCGGGCGGCCCAGCGGACCGCCTCGTCGCCGCCGACCCCGTCGGGGACGGCGGTGCGGGTGCCGTCGAGGAGGCGCGCGACGCGGGGAGAGACGACGGCGGTCTCGAAGCTCCCCGTCAGGTTGACCGGCTTGACGAGGATCTCGGCGATCCACCCGATCGCTTCACGGAAGAAGGGCTTCTGGAAGAGCGCCTCGCGGACCTCCGCCGGCCGGGCTCCAACGCTCGCGAGGAGCTCCTCGACCTCCGGGTCGCCGAGGGCGAGCACCGCGTCGAGAAGGTGGCGCGTGTCGACGTACCCCTCCCGCCTCCCGGCCGCGCAGGCGACCGCCGCGGAGAGGAGCGGCTCAACGGCCGCGCCTTCCCAGTGCGACACGGGGAGCGGCTCGAAGGGCGGCGGCGCCGCGAGCGGGCTCGTCAGGTAGACCTGAACCGGCGTCAGGGAGACGAGGAAGATCTCTCCCGACTTCACCTCGGTCTCGGTCGTCACCGCCTGCTGGGCCGCGAACGTCCCGTTCGAGCTGCCGAGGTCCCTGAGGAAGATCCGGCCCTGCGCGAAGCGGACCTCCGCGTGCGAGCCGGAGACGCCGGCGGAGACGGAGAGGACGAGGTGGTTCCGGTCCTTCGACTGCCGGTCGAACGGGAGGCGGCCGATCCGGACGAGCTGCATCGCCTGCCGCGCCTCGGCGGCGTAGCGGAGCCCCTCCATCGGACCGAGCCAGACCTCGAGCGTGAGGGAGCGCGGCGGGACGCTCACGGGCGCCCCCATGCGAAGGGGCGACACGCCAGCGCCTCGAACGAGGAGACGGACGACCTGTCGGACACAGTGGCCGGATATTACCCTCGGTCCGAAAACCCCGCGACCCGGCCCGGCGTCAGGTCCGCGGCACCGTCTCCGATTCCGCCTCGAGCAGCTCCGCGAGGACGTCCTGGATCTCGAAGTGAAGCGGCTGGCGATGGACGAGGAGCGACCGGAGCTCGGCGACGACCTCGTCCGCTTCCCGGAGCGCCTGCTCGACGCGGCCCGTCGGGTCCTCCGCCACGAAGTCTCCCGGACCGGTCGCGATCGAGAAGCCCGGGATCCGCGTCAGGAGACGGAGCGCGAGGAGGAGCGCCCTCTCGAACAGGGGCGGCGGGATCGCGTTCGGCCGGAGAGGGACGCGGTCCTCTTCCTTCCAGAAGATGCGGGATCGATCGAGGAGCGTCGCGGTCGACGCCTCCGCGGCGAGGGCCGCCTTCACGCGCGCGAGGGGGTCCCCGTCCTTCGAGCGGACGGCGACCGCGGCGGCCCGCTGGACCCCCTGCAGGAGCTCCGGCAGCTCGGTCCGCTCGCCCCCGGCGAGGGCCCGCAGGAGGAGGACGCCGAGGGAGTAGAGGTCGGACGGCGCGCCGAAGCGCGGGTAGACCTTGTAGCGTGCGCCGGGGAGGCGCACTCCGAAAGAGCGGCGGAGCCGCTTCACCGCGGCGTCGTCGAGCTCGATCGGCTCGGAGACGAACGTCAGCTCCTCGTAGGAGGCCGGGACGTCGGGCTTCCGCCTCACGACGAGGGCGTCGATCCCGAGGCCGAGCGCCTCGTCGGGGAACGTGACGTGGATCCAGTCGGGCTCTTCGGGCCTCGGGAAGAGGCCGTTCGGGTCGCTGAGCCGCCCCTCGACCTTCACGCCGAGCCCCGCGTCCGCCGGCTCGACCTCGGAGAGGTAGACGTCGCCGGGACGTCGCGAGGCGAGGCGGAATTCGAGGATCTCGGGCGCCGCGTACGGGAACATCGGCTCCGGCGGCGGGACGACGACCTCGACGCCGAACGACGACGTCCTCGAGGCCGCGGCCAGGCCGTGCAGCCGGACCTGGAACGTCCAGAGGGCCGGGAGCGAGGCGCCGGTGCCGTAGCTGTCGAGCAGGACGTGGCCCGGGTGCAGGTCGAGGTGCGGCTGCCCGGTGGCGCGGTAGAACGATAGGAGGCCCGCGGCGAGCTGCCGGAAGGCCGTCATCTTCAGGTAGAGGACCTCGATCGCGTCGACGCCCGATCCGTCGTGTCCGTAGAGGAATCGCCCGGTCGGCGGAAGCGACGAGCGCAACCACTCGAGCCGGTGGCGCGCCGACTCCGTCTCGAGGCTCTCGGGCGCAGCGGCGGAGACGAGGTCCTCCTCCGTGCGGCCGCCGACGAAGTCGGCCCACTCGTCCCAGCGCACCGGGGAGAGGCCGCTCACGAGGAACGGGGAGGGGCAGAACGAGAACGGGCTCCAACGCGCGGCGAAGTCCCCGAGGGAGCCGCCGCCCGAGGCGCGGAGACGGAGGGCCTCCTCGGCCGATTCGCGGGAGGCGAACGCCTTCACCTGGGTCTCGTCCCAGTCCCGGAGGAGCGCCCGGGAGAGCCCCTTCAGCAGCTCGTCGGGCCCGCCCACCGGGACGTCGGCCTCGCCCGGGAGGGGCGCGTAGGAGAAGACCGCGATGACGCGGTCCGTCGTGGCGCAGCTCGCGCAGCCGACGAGGCGGTGGAGCGTCTCGAGGTACGAGGGAAGGCGCCTCTCGCGGAGGAACTGCTCGTCGGTGAGGAGCTCGAGCGGCCGGCCGCACGCGGCGCACGGCGGGACGAAGAACGAGCGCGAGGGCTTGTCGTAGACGAGGGCCGGGAGCGTCCCCTCGTGGCCGCCGTCCGGCTGCAGGAGCCTCGGGAAGTACGGGCTCTCGGCGCGCAGGGCGCGCATCCGCTCCTTCTCCGCGGCGAAGCGCGCGACGAGGGTCCGGTTCGTCGGGCGCGCGGCGCTCTCGGCGAGCGCCTCGGGGAGGACGTTCGGCAGGAGCTTGACGGCGACGAGCTCGACGACGCTGTCGGCGTCCCCCTTGAGGGCTCCGAGGTAGACGCGGCTCGTCCCCTCGTCCGCCGAGAGCGGCAGCGGGACCGGCCCCTCTTCCGCGCCGCCCGCGAGCGGCCCGAGGACGAGGTGGAGACCGAAGGGCGACGGGGCGTCGCCCGGAGGGAGGAGACGGGCGGTGGGAAGGCCCTTCACCGGGACCCTCCCGCCCGCCGCGCCATACGGACGTTCGGCACGCGCGCGCTCACCACTGAAATTCCTCCGGAGGCTCGAGTCTACCCTTCCCCGCCCCCGGTCTCGTCCCCGGCCGGCCCGGGCGGGCGCCGGAGGAGGCGGGCCAGGAGGAGGAGAAGCGCGACGACGGCCCCGACGAGCGCGGCCCAGAAGAGCTTCGCCCCGACCGAAGGCGCCGCGACGGGAAGCGGCGCCGGCGCGAGCTCCACCTCGGTCGCCGGCGCCCCGAGGAGCCGCGGCGCGAGGAGCTCGAGGTCGTAGCGGGGCGGAGCGAGGCCCGGACGGCCCGCGAGGAGCGCGAGCGCCCCGTCCTCCCGGACGAAGCGGAGCCGGTGCGCCGGGAGGAGGAGCGACGCGCCCGCGAGCGGGAGGGGGGCGTTGTCGCCGTCGTCGATCGAGACGAAGAGCGTCCCCCCGGTTCCCGGCGGCAGCTCGAGGAGGAGCCGCGGCGCCTCGCGCGCCGGGTCGGCGCTCTGCCACGCCGAGGACGCGATCGCGGTGAACGTCCCGGCCGTCTCGGGCCGGCCTCCGAGCCGTTCGCGGTAAAGGACGACGTTCCGGGCGAAGACCCGCGCCGTCGTCGCGAGCTCGAGACGCGCCGCGGGAAGGGTCTCGTACGGGAAGTCGATCCGGTGGAACGAGAGGCGGCCCTCCGCGGCCTCCCCGGCGCGCGGACGCGGGTCACCGGTCGGCTGCGGGGCGGGAAGCTTCACGACGAGCGGCTCCCCGAGCGTCTCGAGGAGATAGGGGACCTGCCGGTCGTCGGAGGAGACGATCCGCACGTCGGCGAGACTCGGGCTCTCCGCGAGGACCGCCGCGTCGAGACGGAGGGCCGTCAGGCCGGGCGGACCGGGCGGGATCGAGCGGGAGACGCGGAACGACGTGCGATCGAGCGCCGCGCCCGCCGGGACGGACGGCGGCCCGGCCGCCTCGGCGGCGGGATCCGGCCGGGGACGTTCCTCTCCCCACGACGCGTTCGCCGGCGGAGGGGCTCCGCGCCTCGTGACGGCGGGACGCGCGGCCTCGAGGTCGTACCGCGGCCGCTCGAGCCCCGGCGCCCCGTAGCGGGCCGCGAGGGGCGCGCCGTCCGAGCTCTCGAAGTAGACGAAAGGGAGCCCTTCGAAGAGGGCCGTCACAGACGCGAGCTCGAGGGGCGGGTTCCCCGCGTCCTCGACGACGAGCTCCAGCTCGGCCTCCGTCGGCGCGGCGACGGAGATCCTCATCTCGGCCGCCGCCGCGTCCTCGCGTTCGGCCCTCCGGAGCGTCGCCGTGCCGAGCTCGTACGGCACGAGCCGCCCGGCCGAAAGGCGCGATTCGAGGACGCGCGCCTCGCGAAGGACGTTCCCGGAGCGGACCCCGACCTCGAGGGCCGAGATCGGCAGCCCCGCGGCCGGAAGCCGCAGGCGATACCGGCTCCGCCCCGGCTCGCTCTCCCGTCGCTCGAACGGAAGCTGCGCGCGCAGCGCCTCCGGCGCGCCGCCGGCCCCGGCCGCGCGGGCCTCGACGCGCGACGGAAGCGGGACCCGGCCGCTCTTCGCGTCGTTCCAGACGAGCCGGAAGTAGCGGTGCTCCCCCGCGGCGAACGCGACGACCGTCCGCGAGAGCCCCTCTTCGGGAAGGTCGAAGAGCGTCCCCTCCTCCGCGAGGAGCGCCCAGCGCGCGCGGTCGCCGCTCCCCTCGAGGCGGAGGCGCTTCAGGAACGGCGCCGGGATCCCGCTCACGCGGAGGCGGTCGACGCGCCGGAGCGCCCCGAGGTCGGCCTCGAACCCGCTCGCCGTTTTCGTCGCGGCGATCGGCAGGAGCGTGGCGGAGAGCCACTCCGGCTCGGCGCGGCGGGGGAAGACGAGGAGGTGCGGCACTTCCCGCCCGGCCACGTCGTGGAGACGCAGGTCGGAGAGGAGGCCGCCCGCGGTGCGCGCCTCGGAACCGGCGAGGAGCGAAACGTCCACGTCGAGGCGGTTCGAGCCGGGCGCGCCGGGAACGACGGCCCGCTCGTGCCGGAAGGACGGGACGGGGCGGACCCCCTCCTCCGCCGCGCCCGGGAGGGCGGCGGCGAGGAGGCCGGAGGCGAGGAGGAGGCGGATCGGCTTCATTCCTTCTCCCGGGGGCGGAGGACGAACCGCTGGATCGCGATCGCCACGAGGGAGAGCGAGATCGCCAGCCCGACGAACGAGGCGACGCGGTAGAGCCCTCCGAGACGACCGAGGTCATGGAGGAACGCCTTGAGGACCGTCACGACGAGGAGGCCGAGCGCCGCGGCGCGCGCCGCCCGGCTCTTCCCGACGATTCCCGCGGCGAGGAGGCCGACGCCGAAGACCGCCCAGGCGAGCGTGTACGCGAGGTCCTGCGCGAGAGACGTCCCCCGCGTCAGGTGGAACGTGAGCGTCGGACCTTCCGCGAACCAGTCCGCGATCTCGATGTTGACGAGGGCGAACAGCAGGACGGTCCCGAAGACGACGTCGGCCGTCGAGACGCGGAGCCGGCCGTCCAGGAGGTCGTCGGCCGTCCCCCGGAGGAAGCGCGCCGCGAGGAAGAGCGCCACGGCCGCCGCGAGGTAGGTGTAGAGGTACCAGTTCCAGATCGGCGTCGCGCTCCGCGCGTGGTACGAGAGGACCGCCTCGTTCAGGACGAGGCGGACGAAGACGACTGCCGCGAGGCCGCCCGAAGCGAGGAGGAGCCCGCGGTGCGGCACGCGCGTGTAGAGCCACGCGAGCGCCGCCGCCTCGAGCGCCCAGCCGATCGTGATCCACTCCTTGTCGAGCTGGAGCGGGACGGCGACCGTCACGAAGGCGAGCGCGGCGCCGGCGACGAGGGCGAGCCGGCCGAGATCCCGCGCCGCGGGAGCCTCCGTCCGGAGGAGCGAGAGGACGAGGAGCGCGAGCGCGGCGGCGATCGCGACCGGGAGGGCCCCGACGAACCCGTCCCAGCCCGCCTCGGAGAAGCTCCTCCGCGCGAGGAGGAAGAACGCGCCGCTCGCGAGGACCGCCGTCACCCAGGGCGCCCGGGCGGAGGGCGCGCCGCGCGCCGCGAGCGGCGCGTGGACGAGGAAGAGGAGCCAGAGCAGGCCGGCGAAGAGGAGGCGCGGAACGGCCACGTCCGCGCCGAGCTGCGCCGCCGCCCAGAGGTGGACCGTGAAGAACCCGAGCACCGCCGAGAGGACCGAGAGGCCGTGCCACCCCTCGCGCGCGGCGACCGCGAGGAGCGCCCCCGCGAGGAGGAGGACGACGGACGCGAGGAGCGGCAGGCCGGGCCGTCCCCGGGCCCCGGCGGCGAAGAGCGCGACGACCTGCCCGACGAGGAGCGCCGCGGCCGCGGCGGCCACGCGAGGGGCGGCTGCGTGGCGACGAAGAGGAGGAAGAGGTGCCCGACGAGGCCGAGGTGGATGCCGTCCGGCCCGGCCGTCGCTCCGGCCCCGGTCTTCGAGCGGGCCCACGCGCTCCCCCCGAGGACGACGAGGGCGAAGCCGAGGACGACGAGGAGCGCCGGGACGAGGAGCGTCCCGACGGGGACCGACCTCCACCAGACGGCCAGGACGCCCCACGAGAGGAGGACGCCGAGGATCGTCGCGACCGGGTAGCGGCCGGCGGCCCCCTCCGCGAAGAGGCCGACGTTCAGGACGGCGAGGAGGAGCGCGAGCCCCCAGAGCGCCGAGGCCGCCACGGGCCCGGCCGCCAGGAAGAGGAGGAGCGCGAGAGCCGCGTAGAGGAGAACGACCGACAGCCCCCCGGGCTTCAGCTCCCTGCGGAGGCGGCGCGCCAGGAGCGGGACGCCGAGGTAGAAGAGCGAGAAGACGCCGTAGAGGGCGAGCCCCGGAAGGAGCCGCTCCGGCGTCAGGTGCTTCGCCGACCAGACCGCCTGGGCGAGGAGCGCGAAGAACGCCCCGGCGAAGAAGACGCCCCCCTCCTCGCGGCGGATCGCGTACGCGGCGCAGAGCGCGAGGAGGACGAAGACGACGCCGAAGAGGAGGCCCGGCGCCGCGGCTCGGGGCTCCTCGGCGACGAGGACCGGCGCGAGCGCGAGGAGGAGCGGGGCGGCGTAGGACGCCCGGAGCCCGACCGCGTCGAGCGGCCTCCCGGCCTTCTCCGCGACGAACGGGGCCGCGAGGTAGAAGACGACGAAGAGCCCGAGGAACGCGAGGATCGCCGGCCAGGCTCCCGGCGCGTAGCTCCGGAACGCCCAGACGACGAAGACGAGGAGCGATGCGAGACCGCCCCAGAGGTGGAGCCACGAGGGGCCGCGCCAGACCGCGACGACGAAGAGCCCCGCGACGAGGAGGAAGAGGAACCCGAAGAGGAGCCCGTGCCTCGCGCCGTAGGCCGGGACCGTCGCCAGGAAGAGGGCGAAGAGAAGCGGGAGGAGGCCCGCAAGTCGAGCGGCCCCCTCGAAGAGGGGCGCCTTCCCTTCCGCCCCCTTCTCCTCGGGCCTCCCGAGCGCGAGGCCCGCGTAGAGGACGAGCGGGAAGACGAGGAAGACGCCCGCAGCGATGCCGAGCTTCCCCTCGGTCAGGAACTTCGCGACCCAGCCCCACTGGTAGACGGCGGTGAGGAGCGCGCAGAAGACGGTGAGGACGGGCCACTTCTTCCTGTGCGCCACCCAGGCGAGCCCGGCGTTCAGGAGAAGGAGGTAGCCGAAGAGGCCGAACGGCCGGTCCTCGCCCGTCGAGAGGAGGGCCGGCGTCGCGAAGCCGCCGACGAGGCCGAGGAGCGCGATGAAGATCGAGTCGCGCCGGACCGACAGGAGGACCGCGGCCCCCGTCACGAGCGCCATCAGGCCGAACGTCGGGAGGGCCGGGACGAGCTTCCAGAGCGCGTGGGCCGCGAAGAACGTCGAGAAGAGGACGGCGATCGCGGCGCCGTCGAGCGCGTTCGCCGTGACCGGGTAGCGCCGCGCCGCCTTCAGCTCGCAGACGACGAGCAGGCCGATGCCGGTCAGGAGGCCGATCGCCATCCGGAGCGGCGGCGTCAGCCAGCCGTGGTCGATCGAGTAGCGGAGGAAGAGGACCGCCGCGACGACGAGCGCGACCGCAGCGACCCAGGAGAAGAGCTGGACGCCGACGAGGCTCTCCCAGTCGAACGGAGCCTTCGGGGGCGCCGCGGGAGCGGACGCGGGCCGGGGGGGCGGAGGCG
>JADHEE010000045.1_pt1 | contig 88171 bp, 80 predicted proteins | sample 8952401 | NCBI WGS metagenome assembly JADHEE01 (sample SAMN16124438, study PRJNA663242) | bioreactor sludge metagenome | isolation source: sludge (ammonium) | place: India:Bengaluru | collected 2019-02-28 | reverse complement strand
GACCGCTCGGTTCGTAGCCGAGTACTCTATCCAGCTGAGCTATGAGTGCATGGGGTGCGCATTATAGGGAAGTCGCTCTGTGTTTCAAGTAGGCTGTCAGCTATTTCAACACCTTGCTGCTCAACTCACCTGCACCACACCCAGGTAATGCAATGGCGGAGAAGGGGGGATTCGAACCCCCGACACCCTTGTGAGGTGTACTCCCTTAGCAGGGGAGCGCCTTCGGCCACTCGGCCACCTCTCCGCAACGGGGCGCATGATACCCATGTTCCCCCGCTTTGCAAAGCCAAAATTTTGAGAAAAATTAGTGGCTTGGTTCTTGATCTTTCTCTTTCTGGATGCGCTGGTAAATCTCTTCGCGGTGAACCGCCACTTCCTTGGGCGCATTCACGCCGATGCGCACCTGATTACCCTTCACCCCCAACACCGTGACCGTCACGTCGTCACCTACCATAAGGGTCTCCCCTACCCGGCGAGTCAGAATTAGCATTCCTTTCACTCCCTTTCGGATTCATAGCAAGACAACTGTGTCTGCAGATATTCACTACTGCCCGGCGCAATCTTCCGGCCGGGCTTGCTCCCCAGTATTGACCGTCTTCGAGGAACGTAAAGTTCCGCCAGCCTGGCCAATTACGACAAAAGGCGCGAAATAGCGCCTTTGTCAGGGGTTCACTCCTGATCGCCGGGTCGCGAAGGCGCATCCAGTTCGAAGGCGGTGTGCAGTGCTCGCACCGCCAGCTCGAGGTATTTCTCCTCGATCACCACTGAAACCTTTATTTCGGACGTGGAGATCATCTGGATATTGATACTTTCCTTGGCCAGCGACTCGAACATGCGACTGGCGACACCGGCGTGAGAGCGCATGCCGACGCCGACGATGGACACCTTGGCGATCTTCACGTCGCCGACGACCTCCCGGGCGCCGATTTCGCGCGCGGTGTTTTCCAGTACGGCGTGGGCGCTCTGGTAGTCGTTGCGGTGCACGGTGAAGGTGAAATCGGTGGTGTTATCGTGCGCGACGTTCTGCACGATCATGTCCACTTCGATGTTCGCCGCGCTGATCGGGCCGAGAATCTTGAAGGCCACGCCGGGATTGTCCGGCACGCCACGGATGGTCAGCTTGGCTTCGTCGCGGTTGAAGGCGATGCCGGAGATGATCGGCTGTTCCATGGATTCCTCTTCATCAAGGGTAATGAGGGTGCCCGGACCCTCCTGGAAGCTGTGCAGGACGCGCAGCGGGACGTTGTACTTGCCGGCGAACTCGACCGAGCGAATCTGCAGCACCTTGGAGCCAAGGCTGGCCATCTCCAGCATTTCCTCGAAGGTGATCTTGTCCATGCGGCGGGCTTGCGGCACCACGCGCGGGTCGGTGGTGTAGACGCCGTCGACATCGGTATATATCTGGCATTCGTCGGCCTTCAGCGCGGCCGCCAGGGCGACGCCCGTGGTGTCCGAACCGCCGCGACCGAGAGTCGTGATGTTGCCGTGCTCGTCGACGCCCTGGAAACCGGCGACCACCACCACGCGGCCAGCCTTCAGCTCGGCGCGCAGCTTGCGATCGTCGATCTGCAGGATGCGCGCCTTGTTGAAGGCGCTGTCCGTGAGGATACGCACCTGGTTGCCGGTGTAGGACACCGCCGGCACGCCGCGCTTGTTCAGCGCCATGGCCAGCAGAGCGATGGTCACCTGCTCGCCAGTGGAGATCATCACGTCCAGCTCGCGTGCGAGCGGCTGCTCGTCGATCTGCTTCGCCAGCGCGATCAGGCGGTTGGTTTCACCGCTCATGGCCGAGACCACGACGACGATGTCGTCGCCATTCTCGCGGAATTTCTTGACCTTCTCGGCCACCTGTTCGATACGCTCGACGGTGCCGACGGAGGTGCCCCCAAATTTCTGTACGATCAAAGCCATTTCAAAAGCCGCCTAAGCCCGCGAAGGGCGCCCATTAAACATACAACCCCAACCCCTGCCAAGGCCCGCGCGGCGCCGATACCCGACCGGCGCCGGCAGTCACATCAGAGTCCCTGCTCGACGAACGTCTTCGCCAGCGCCAGCGCCTCGTCGAGCTTCGCCGGCTCGTTGCCGCCGCCTTGAGCCATGTCCGGACGACCGCCGCCCTTGCCACCGACCGCTGCCGCGGCCTGTTTCATCAGTTCGCCGGCCTTGAGCTGGCGGGTCAGGTCGGCGGTGACGCCGGCCACCAGCACGACCTTGTCGTCGAGCACGCCGCCGAGCAGGATCAGCGCGCGCCCCAGCTTGTTCTTCAACTGGTCGACCAGCGCCAGCAGCGCCTTGCCGTCGAGCCCGTCGAGACGCGCGGAAAGCACCTTCACGCCCTTCACCTCGACCGCCGAGCCGGCGAGATCGTCGCCGGCGCTGCTCGCGGCCTTGGCCTTGAGCTGGGCAAGCTCCTTCTCCAGTTGGCGATTACGCTCGAGCAGGCCGGAGAGCTTGTCGATCAGGTTGTCGCGGCTGCCCTTGACCAGATTGGCAGCTTCCTTGAGCTGCTCCTCGGCGCCATTCAGGTAGCTGAATGCCGCCGCGCCGGTAACCGCCTCGATACGGCGGATGCCGGCCGCGGTGCCGCCTTCGCTGGTGATCTTGAACAGGCCGATGTCGCCGGTGCGCGATACGTGGGTGCCACCGCATAGCTCGACAGAGAAACCGCCGCCCATGCTCAGCACGCGCACGCGGTCGCCGTACTTCTCGCCGAACAGCGCCATGGCGCCCTTGGCCTTGGCGGTTTCGATGTCGGTCTCCTGCGTTTCGACCGCGGTGTTGGCGCGGATCTCGCGGTTGACGATGTCTTCCAGCTGTTTCAGCTGCTCGGGCTTGATCGCCTCGAAATGGCTGAAGTCGAAGCGCAGGCGCTGACTGTCGACCAGCGAGCCCTTCTGCGACACATGCTCGCCGAGCACCTGGCGCAGCGCGGCGTGCAGCAGGTGGGTCGCCGAGTGGTTGAGCGCCGTGGCCTGGCGCACCGAGGCGTCCACGGTGGCCTCGACACTTGCGCCGACGCTCAGCGAGCCGCTGTCGAGGATGCCGTGATGAAGGAATGCGCCGCCGGCCTTGGTGGTGTCGCGTACGTCGAAACGCAGGCCTTCGCCGGCAAGGAAACCGGCGTCGCCGATCTGCCCGCCGGACTCGGCGTAGAACGGCGTCTGGTCAAGCACGACCACGCCCTCCTCGCCCGCGTGCAGCTGTTCGACGGCCGCGCCGTCCTTGAACAGTGCCAGCACCTTGCCTTCGCCGGTGGTGCCCAGGTAACCAGTGAAGCGTGTCTCGCCCTCCACCTTGACCAGTGCGTTGTAGTCCATGCCGAAGGCACTGGAGGCACGGGCGCGCTTGCGCTGGGCGTCCATCTCGCGCTCGAAGCCTTCCTCGTCGAGGGTCAGCTCGCGCTCACGGGCGATATCGCCGGTGAGGTCCATCGGGAAGCCGTAGGTGTCATACAGCTTGAAGATGATTTCGCCGGGAATCACCGAGCCCTGCAGGTCGGCCAGATCCTGTTCGAGGATTTTCAGGCCCTGCTCGAGGGTCTTGGCGAACTGCTCTTCCTCGGTTTTCAGCACGCGCTCGATGTGCGCCTGCTGCTGTTTCAGCTCGGGGAAGGCCTCGCCCATCTCGGCCACCAGGGCGGCGACGATGCGGTAGAAGAAGCTGCCGGTGGCGCCCAGCTTGTTGCCGTGACGGCAGGCGCGGCGAACGATGCGGCGCAGCACGTAGCCACGGCCTTCGTTGGAGGGCGTGACGCCGTCGGCGATGAGGAAGCCGCAGGAACGGATGTGATCGGCGACCACCTTCAGCGAGGCCTGGCCTTCGTTGGCGCAGCCGATGGCCTGCGCAGAGGCGTTCAGCAGGTTCTGGAACAGGTCGATCTCGTAGTTCGAGTGCACGTGCTGGAGCACGGCGCTGATCCGCTCCAGGCCCATGCCGGTATCCACCGACGGCGCCGGCAGCGGGTGCAGCACGCCATCCGCGGTACGGTTGAACTGCATGAAGACGTTGTTCCAGATCTCGATGTAGCGGTCGCCGTCCTCTTCCGGCGAACCGGGCGGGCCGCCCCAGATATCGGCGCCGTGGTCGTAGAAGATCTCGGTGCAGGGGCCGCAGGGGCCGGTGTCGCCCATCGCCCAGAAGTTGTCCGACGCGTAGGGCGCGCCCTTGTTGTCGCCGATGCGGACCATGCGCTCGACCGGGATGCCGATATCCTTGGTCCAGAGGTCGAACGCCTCGTCGTCCGAGGCGTAGACGGTGACCCAGAGCTTGTCCTTGGGCAGGTTCAGCCATTTCTCGGAGGTCAGGAATTCCCAGGCGTAGCTGATCGCATCGCGCTTGAAATAGTCGCCGAAGCTGAAGTTGCCGAGCATCTCGAAGAAGGTGTGGTGACGCGCGGTGTAGCCGACGTTCTCCAGGTCGTTGTGTTTGCCGCCGGCGCGTACGCACTTCTGGCTGGAGGTGGCGCGGGTGTAGGCGCGCTTTTCCAGGCCGAGGAAGCAGTCCTTGAACTGGTTCATCCCGGCATTGGTGAACAGCAGGGTCGGATCGTTCGCCGGAATCAGCGAACTGGACGCCACACGGGTGTGCCCCTTCTCTTCGAAGAAGCGGAGGAAGGCTTCACGGATTTCTGCGCTTTTCATTGGATTTTTCCAGGGAAACGGCCGGACAGGAAATAACGGCAAAGGGCCGCATTATATAGGCCCCGCGCCCGCCCGATAGTGCTTTGTGAATAGACTCACACTATCGGCACATCAGGCATTCGGGTATCGAGCGAAACGCCCCGAGGGGCGTCGCATCGGTCAGCGGAAGCCGGCGAACAGCTCGCGAACCCGCGGGATGTGTTCGGCGCGGAAATCCAGGTGAGTCACCAGGCGCGTGCGCGGCGCGGTGGTCAGCTTGATCCCCTGCTCCGCGGCCCGCGCCTTCAGCACGCCGGCCTGATCGCCCATCTGCACGTAGACCATGTTGGTCTGCACCGGCTCCACCTCGAAACCCAGCCCGCTCAGCTGTTCGGCGAGCAGCTGCGCATTGGCGTGGTCTTCGGCGAGACGTTCGACCTGGTGCTCCAACGCATGCAGCCCCGCCGCCGCCAGCATGCCGGCCTGGCGCATGCCGCCGCCGACCATCTTGCGCCAGCGCCGCGCCTTGCCGATCAGTTCCTGGCTGCCGCAGAGCACCGAGCCGATGGGCGCGCCGAGTCCTTTGGACAGGCACACCGAGACCGAGTCGAAATGCCGGGCGATCTCCTGCGCCTCGACACCCTGCTTGATCGCCGCGTTGAACAGCCGCGCGCCGTCCAGATGCAGGGCGAGGCCGCGATCGCGGGTGAAGCTGCGGGCACGGGCCAGGTAGTCCAGCGGCAACACCTTGCCCTGCATGGTGTTTTCCAGCGCCAGCAGGCGCGTGCGGGCGAAGTGGAAATCGTCCTCCTTGATGTACGCGGCGACCCGGGCCAGGTCGAGCGATCCGTCGGCCTCCACTTCGATCGGTTGCGGCTGGATCGAACCCAGCACCGCTGCGCCGCCGCCCTCGTATTTGTAGGTGTGCGCCTGCTGCCCGACGATGTATTCGTCGCCGCGTTCACAATGCGCCAGCAGGCCGAGCAGGTTGCTCATGGTGCCGCTCGGCACGAACAGCGCCGCGACGAAGCCGAGCCGCTCGGCCAGGTAGGCCTCGAGACGGTTGACCGTCGGGTCCTCGCCGTAGACGTCGTCGCCCAGCGGCGCGCGGGCCATGGCTTCGCGCATCGCCTCGGTGGGCTGGGTGACGGTGTCGCTGCGCAGGTCGATCAGGGACATTCTCGGGCTCCGGTGAGTGCGGCGGGCCGCCGCAGAACGGCGGCCGGGCGCGCAGGATAGCGTCAGCCGTCAGCGTTGTGCAGGCGGCAGCGAAGAGGTTCAGGCGCCGCCGGGCGCCTGCGTGGGGACGATCAGGATGCCGGCGCGCAGGCCGTTGGCGACTTTCGGGTTGGGAAAGATGATCCGCGCGCCCTCCTCCTCCACTAGCCAGCGGCTGCCGGCGATGTCCTCGGCGAGCAGGTAGCCCGGCGGCAGCTCGCTGAAGTTTTCCACGTCGGCGGCGAGATGAAGCTGGAACGCATCGCTGTGCTTGATCACCTCGCGGGCCACGGCGAACAGCTGCAAGGCGTCGAGGCTGTCGCCCGCCGACTCCTCGCGACCCTCGATGAGGGCTGCCAGGCGCGCCTCCAGCAGGCGCAGGTCGACGCCTTCGTTGTGCCCGAAGGGCCGCGCCTTGCCCAGTTCCAGGGTGAAGGCCTCGGCCTGCAGATGCGTGTAGGTGTAGGCGCTGAAGGTGATTCCCGGCTCGTTCTGCAACAGCACGGCGTCGATCCCCGCCGCGCTCAGGCGGGCCAGTTGGCGCCGCGAATGCTCGCGACCGCTGGCGAACGGATAGAGCGCGAAACGCTCGATCTTCGAGCCACGAATCGCGGTGTGCAGGTCGTAGTGCAGGCGCTCGCGCCCAGGACGGGAGAAGAAGGCCGCAGCGAGGCGCTCCAGCTCGGCGGCGCGCAGCGCCTCGAAGCCGCTGGAGTCCTCATGGCGACCGTTGAACAGGCGGTTGAGATCCTGCTCCAGGAAACGCTCGCCACGGCGCATCGCATCCGGGTTGCCGTACATGAACAACACGCGCGCGCGGGGCTTCAAACGGCCGCTGGCGATGTCCTGCAGCAGCCGGTCGAGCAGTTCGATCGGCGCGGTTTCGTTGCCGTGGATGCCTGCCGAAAGCAACAGGTCGAGGCCATCGTCCTTGCCGGAGGGCGGGCTGACCTCGAGCACCCCCTCGGTCAGCCAGTGCAGGCGGACGCCGCCCACCGTCAGTTGAATCTTCTCGGTCGGCTCACGGCCGACCAGGGTCAGTTCAAGCAATTTGCCGAGGGCAAGCATGGGCGTACTCCCTGTCTGGCGCGTCGCGCTCCGCTCAATGGCCGCAATCCGGGCCATGCACGTGTTCCTGGCCTTCCTCGTCGGCCTCGACCGGCTCCATCTCCAGCTGCAGGCTGACCAGGTTGGTGGCCATCGGGCGCAGCAGCAGGTTGGCGTATTCGCTGTCGCCGTCCTCGATGTCGACGCCGATCAGCAGTTGCCCGTTGTTCTGCTGAATCCACAGCTCGCGGCCCTGCCAGACCACGGCGAAACGCGTGCAGGAGGTTTCAAGCTGGGTGCCGTCGGTGTCTTCCAGGATCAATTGAAGGGCGTCGCTCATGGGTTACTCCAGATGGCGGGCGCGGCCCGCATGGCAAGGCGGAGGCCGCGGGAAGCCCGCGGCCGGGAGAATCAGTTGGTCTGGAACGGATAGACCGAGCCCAGTTTAAGTATACGGGTCAGCTCGTCCAGCGCCGTGCGGCACTCCAGCAGCAACTGGGGGTCGCCCAGGTCGGCTTCGCCGAGGCGATCGCGGTAATGGGTATCGACCCAGGCGAGCAGTTCCTGGTACAGCGCCGGCGTCAGCACCACACCCGGATTGACCGCCGCCCGTTCGGCGTCGTTGAGCGGCACGCGCAGACGCAGGCAGGCCGGACCGCCGCCGTTCTGCATGCTCTGCTTGAGGTCGAAGGCCTTCACCTCGCGGATCGGACCGCCGCTGGCGGCGAGCCCTTCGAGGTAACGCCACACTGCCGGGTTGCTGCGGCACTCCTCCGGGACCACCAGCAGCATGCTGCCATCGGCGCGGCTGAGCAGTTGGCTGTTGAACAGGTAGGAGCGCACCGCGTCGTCCACCGCCACCGCATCGCGCGGCACGCCGATCGCCTGCAGGCGGCCGCCGCGGCGCGCCAGCTTGTCGTGCAGCTCGGCGAGCACGCGCTCGCTGTCGAGGAAGGCGTCCTGGTGATGGAACAGCACCTCGCCGTTGCCCACCGCGATGACGTCGTTGTGGAACACGCCCTGATCGATCACCGCCGGGTTCTGCTGCGCGTAGACCACGCCCGCCTCGCTCAGCCCGTGCAGGCGCGCCACGGCCTGCGAGGCTTCCAGCGTCTGCCGCGCGGGGTAGCGCGCGGGTTGCGGGTAGCGGCCATCGAAGGCACTGCGGCCGAAGACGAAGAACTCCACGCCAGGCTCGCCGTAATTGCGGCAGAACCGAGTGTGGTTGGCCGCGCCTTCGTCGCCGAACTGGCTGGCGGCTGGCAGCGCCGGGTGATGGGCGAAATGCTGTGGATCGGCGAACATCGCCGCCAGCACGCGACTGGTCTGCGGGTGCTCGATGCTGCGGTGAAACTTGCAGTTGAGGTTGGCGGCGGTGAAGTGCACGCGGCCGTCGGCGGTGTCGGCGCTGGGGCTGACCGTCGCGGCATTGGCCGTCCACATGCTGGACGCCGAACTGCAGGCCGCCAGCAGCAACGGTGCTTCGCGGGCGGCCTTCTCCACCACCTGCGCATCGCTGCCGGAAAAGCCCAGGCGGCGCAGCGCGGCGACGTCGGGGCGTTCCTGCGGGGCCAGTACGCCCTGCTGGAAGCCGAGGTCGAGCAGCGCCTTCATCTTCGCCAGGCCCTGGCGCGCGGCCTCCCTGGGATTGGACACGGCCTGGCTGTTGTTCTGCGAGGCGACGTTGCCGTAGGACAGCCCGCCGTAGTTGTGCGTCGGCCCGACCAGCCCGTCGAAGTTCATTTCATGTGCCGTCATAGGCTGACTCCCGGGGTCAGAGTGGCGGGCAGGCTGAGACGCTCGCTTTCCAGCGAGGCGACCGGATAGGCGCAGTAATCGGCGGCGTAGTAGGCGCTGGCGCGATGGTTTCCGGAGGCGCCGATACCGCCGAAGGGTGCGCTGCTGGCGGCGCCGGTGAGCTGCTTGTTCCAGTTGACGATGCCCGCGCGGCTTTCCAGCCAGAACTGCGCGTAGCGCTCCGCCGAATCCGACAGCAGCCCGGCGGCGAGCCCGTAGCGGGTGGCGTTGGCCTCGGCGATGGCCGCGTCGAAATCGACGTAGCGGATCACCTGCAGCAGCGGGCCGAACAGCTCTTCGTCGTCACGCCCGGCGACCGCGCTCACGTCGAGGATGCCCGGCGTCAGCAGCGCCGCATTTTCCAGCGGTTGCGCCATGTTCAACAGCGAAACCGCGCCGCGCTCGATCAACTGGCGCTGCGCCTTGAGCAGCTGCTGCGCGGCGTCCAGGGAAATTACCGAACCCATGAACGGCGCCGGCCGTTCGTCGAAGGCGCCGACCCGAATGGTCGAACTGACCGCCACCAGGCGCGCCAGCAGCGCATCGCCCCAGGCGCCCTGCGGCACCAGCAGGCGGCGCGCGCAGGTGCAGCGCTGGCCAGCGGAAATGAACGCGGACTGGATGATGGTGTAGACGGCCGCGTCGAGGTCCTCGACCTGGTCGACCAGCAGCGGGTTGTTGCCGCCCATCTCCAGCGCCAGGATCTTTTCCGGACGCCCGGCGAACTGGTTGTGTAGCAGATTGCCGGTGCGGCTGGAGCCGGTGAAGAACAGCCCGTCGATGCCGTCGTGACCGGCCAGCGCGGCGCCGGTGTCGCGCGCGCCCTGCAGCAGTTGCAGCACACCGGCGGGCAATCCCGCCTCGATCCAGCAATGCAGCGTCAGTTCGGCGGTTTTCGGTGTCAGTTCGCTGGGCTTGAACAACACCACGTTGCCGGCCAGCAGCGCCGGCACGATGTGCCCGTTGGGCAGGTGTCCGGGGAAATTGTAGGGGCCGAACACCGCGACCACGCCATGCGGCTTATGGCGCAGCGCAGCCGTGGCATCGGCCAGCGGCGCGCGCTTCTCGCCGGTGCGCTCGCGATAACTCTGCAACGAGATGGCGACCTTGTTGACCATGCTGGTGACTTCGGTGGCGGCCTCCCACAGGGGCTTGCCGGTTTCCGCGCCGATGCAGTGGGCCAGCACGTCGGCACGTGCCTTGAGCACCTCGGCGAAACGTTCGAGCCCGCGGACGCGCTCTTCGAGCGGGCGCCGCGCCCAGGCAGGAAACGCCGCGCGGGCCGCATGCAGCGCTGCATCGACCTGCTCGGCGCTGGCCGCGCGGCCGCTCCACAGGCACTCCTGGGTCACCGGGTTGAGCGATTCCAGGGCCTCGCCCTGCCCCGCCTGCCAGGCGCCGGCGATGTAATGCGTATTCATGGCGAAAACTCCTCGACCGCGCCCGGCTCAGGCGCTCAGCGGCACGGCGCGCACCTGGGCGCCGGGGGTCAGTTGCAGGCGCCGCGCGGTCATCGGATCGACCACCAGGGTGCCGGCGGCCATCCGCGCGGGGGCGGCGGTGATCCGGCAATCCTGGCGCTTGCGGTTGTGGATGAGGAACGGCGTGGCATCGTCGCCCGGCGTGCCGACGGCGAGCACCAGCGGCTGGCTGTCGCGAACCGCGCGGATCTTCGCCGTCTCGCATTCGATGGCCGGGCCGGCGTCGAAGATGTCGACGTAGCCCTGGTGGCTGAAACCTTCGCTCTTGAGCATTGCCAGCGCCGGTTCGGTGTCCGGGTGCACGCGGCCGATCACGTTGCGCGCGTCCTCGGACAGAAAGCAGGTGTAGAGCGGGAACTTGGGCATCAGCTCGGCGATGAAGGCCTTGTTGCCGACCCCGGTGAGATAGTCCGCCTGGCTGAACTCCATCTTGAAGAAGTGCCGGCCCAGGCATTCCCAGAACGGCGAACGGCCGGTCTCGTCGGACATCCCGCGCATTTCGGCGATGACCTTCTCGCCGAATAGCTGGCGAAACTCGGCGATGAACAGGAAGCGCGCCTTCGACAGCAGCCGGCCATTCAGACCGCTGCGGTGGTCGGCATGCAGGAACAGCGAGCACAGTTCGGAGTTGCCGGTGAGATCGTTGGCGAGGAACAGCGTCGGAATCTGCCGATGGATGTTCAGCTCCTGCGAGGCGCTGACGGTGAGCCCGACGCGATAGTTGTACCAGGGCTCGCGCAGGCCGACGGCGCCGGCGATGGCGGAGATGCCGACCACCTGCCCGGCGTCGTCCTCGAGCACGAACAGATAGTCGGCATCGGCCCGTTCGGCCTCGCCGCGGAAGGTCTTCTCCGCCCAGCCGACGCGGTGCGCCAGGCGCGCCTCGTTGGCCGGCAGGGTGGTCAGCCCGGCGCCGGTACTGCGCGCGAGGTCGATCAGCGCCGGCAAATCGGCGCTGCGTACGGGACGAACGATCATGGAATTCTCCGCAAGACTGCCGCGCTCATCACACCGCCACCAGGCGCACTGAGGCTCCGTCGCCGGCACCCAGCGCCTCGGCCGCGGCGCCAGGCAGGGACACCGGCTTGCCGGGCACCCAGTCCAGCTCCACCACCAGCGCACGGAAATCCTGCAACTGGCCGTTGGAGACCAGGTACGGACGACCGCCCCGGATCGGCTCGCGACGCTCCTCGAGGATCGCCACGGGCACCATGCGGCTCTGGGCGATCGAGCGGATGCCCGAGGTCCGCGCATGCAGGGTCGGCCCGCCGTCGAAGATATCGATGTAATGGTCGGTCTCGAAGCCTTCGCGCATGAGGATGTCGAAGGTGATCTGCGCGCGCGGATGCACCTGGCCCATCGCCTCCTGGGCTGAGTCCGGCAACAGCGGCACGTAGATCGGGTAATGCGGCATCAGCTCGGCGAGGAACGTACGGCTCTTCAACCCGCAGAGACGCTCGGCCTCGGCGTAGGTGATGTCGAAGAAATTGCGCCCGACCGCGTCCCAGAACGGGGAATCGCCGTTCTCGTCGCTCTGCCCGACGATCTCGGTGACGATGGCGTCGGCAAAACGCTCGGGATGATTGGCGACGAACAGCAGGCGCGCACGCGACACCAGCTCGGCGGCGATCGAATCGACCAGCCCCGGCTCGATGTAGAAACTGGTCAGCAGGCTGTTGCCCGTGAGGTCATGGCACAGCGAGAGCACGTGGGTCTTGTTGTGGATCTTCAGCTCGCGCGCAGCGTGCACGAAGGTCTCGTTGCGAAAGCTGTAGAACGGTTCGGAATAGCCGGCGGAGGCGACGATTCCGGAACAGCCGAGCAGGCGGCCGCTGTCGCTGTCCTCAAGGACGAAGAAATAGGTCTCCTCGCCGTTGAAGCTGACTTCGGCGGCGAACGAGGCCTCGGAGGCACCGATCTTTTCGCCGAGGCGGCCGCTGTCGTCGGGCAGCGACGTGACACCGACCGGGCTGTCCGCGGCCAGGCGCTGCACTTCGGCCAGATCGGACATTTGCGCGGGGCGCATCACCAGCATCCTGTGATTCCTCCAGAAAAACGCGCCGCCAGAGGGCGGCGCGCGAACACGGTAGCGACGCGCCGAAACGCGACGCCGGGCTTGGATCAGGCGGAAGTCAGCTTGGCGACCGCCCGCTCGAAGCGCGCCAGGCCTTCGTCGATGTCGGCTTCCTCGATGACCAGGCTGGGCGCGAAACGGACCACGTCCGGCCCGGCCTGAAGCACCATCAGCGCCTCCTTCTCGGCGGCGACGAGGACGTCCTTGGCCTTGCCCTTCCAGGCATCGGCGAGTACGCAGCCGATCAGCAGGCCGAGGCCACGAACCTCGCTGAACAGACCATACTGCTGGCCGATGCGCTCCAGCGCGGTGCGCAAACGCTGGTGCCGCGCCTTCACGCCGTCGAGCGTCTCGCGGGTGTTGACCACGTCCATCACTGCGCAGCCGACGGCGCAGGCCAGCGGATTGCCGCCGTAGGTGGTGCCGTGCACGCCGACCGAAAAATGCCTGGCGAGATCGGTGGTGGTGAGCATCGCGGCGATCGGGAACCCACCGCCCAGGCTCTTGGCGCTGGTGAGGATGTCCGGCGTCACGCCGAAATGGGTGTGGGCGAACAGCTCGCCGCTGCGGCCCATGCCACTCTGCACTTCGTCGAAGATCAGCAGCGCGTTGTGCGCATCGCAGAGTTCGCGTGCGCCCTGCAGGAAGGATTGCTCGGCCAGCAGCACGCCGCCCTCGCCCTGGATCGGCTCCAGCACCACCGCGCAGGTCTTGTCCGAGATCGCCGCCTTGAGCGCGTCCAGGTCGTTGAACGGAATGTGGCTGATGCCCTGGATCTTCGGCCCGAAACCATCGGAATACTTGGCCTGGCCGCCGACGCTCACGGTGAACAGGGTGCGCCCGTGGAAGCTGTTCAGCGCGGCAATGATCTCGTACTTCTCGTCGCCGAAACGGTCATGGGCAACGCGCCGGGCCAGCTTGAAGGCGGCCTCGTTGGCCTCGGCGCCGGAGTTGCAGAAGAACACCCGCTCGGCGAAGGTCGCCTCGACCAGTTTCTGTGCCAGGCGCAGGGTCGGCTCGTTGGTGAACACGTTGGAGACGTGCCAGAGCTTGTTCGCCTGCTCGGTCAGCGCACCGACCAGGGCGGGATGGCAGTGGCCGAGCACGTTCACCGCGATGCCGCCGGAGAAATCGACCAGTTCTCGGCCGCTCTGGTCCCAGACTCGCGAACCCTGGCCGCGCACCGGAATGAAGGCGGCAGGTGCGTAGTTGGGAACCATGAACTGGTCGAAATCGGCGCGTTCTACTTGCGCGTGCGGAGCGGACATCGAGGTTTTCTCCTGCCATGAATGGCCAGTGGTGAGCGGGATTGTAGGGACTGCACCGGGGCCGTCATTGCCGCCATGCGACAACTTGTTATAGCGGCCACCCGGGTGCTCGCCGCGCTTTCAGCAATGCGACAGAAAGCGTCGGGACTGCGCAGTTTAAACGCACTGCCGGGACCGTTGGCGTCGTCGGGGAAATTTTCCGTGGCGGCTTCCGCGGAACGCGTCTGCCAGAGGCGCTGGGCTAAAGCGCACCCCTTATTGCGTGCGGACCTGGGATCTTTCGAGCGGCATCGCAGATCGCTGAGCAGCGGCGTGCCGCATCGCCCGCCAAGAGGCCGGGCGCTACTCGCGCTCGCCCGATCCGCTCAGCTCGAAGGGGTTGGCGCTGCGCCGCTGGTTGCGGTCTTCGCGCGGGGTGGCGCCGAAGAAGTTGCGGTAGGCACTGGAGAAGTGCGGGCCGGACGAGAAGCCGCAGGACAGGCCGATCTGGATGATCGACTTGCTGGTCTGCATCAGCATCTGCCGCGCCTTGTTCAGGCGCAGCTCCAGGTAGTACTGGCTCGGCACGCGGTTGAGGTACTGCTTGAAGATGCGCTCCAGCTGCCGGCGCGAGACGCAGACATGCTGGGCGATTTCGTCGGTGGTCAGTGGCTCCTCGATGTTCGCCTCCATCAGCAGCACCGCCTGGGTGAGCTTCGGGTGGCTGGAGCCGAGGCGGTTCTGCAGCGGGATGCGCTGGCGCTCGCCGCCCTCGCGGATGCGCTCCACCACCAGTTCCTCGCTCACCGCGCCGGCCAGTTCGGCACCATGGTCGCGCGCCAGCAGCGCCAGCAGCAGGTCGAGAACGGCGAGGCCACCGCAGGCGGTGAGGCGATCACGATCCCAGTCGAACAGGTGACTGGTGGCGATCACCTTGGGAAAGCGCTCGGCGAAGTCGTCATGCCAGCGCCAGTGCACCGCGGCGCGGTAACCGTCGAGCAGGCCGAGCTGGGCCAGCGGATAGACGCCGGCGGACAACCCGCCGATCACGCAGCCGCTGCGCACCAGTTGCTTGAGCGCCCCGGCGAGCGGCGCGGAGACGTTCAGCGGCGGCTCGTCGGCCACCACGAAGAGCCGCTGCAGGCCCTCCAGACGACCGTTCCAGGGCTCGCCCGGCAGGCGCCAGGCATCGGCCTCCGGGATTTCGGCCTGCAGGAAGGACAGCTCGTAGACCACCTCCGGATGCAGACGCTGCGCCACGCGCAGCGCTTCTTCGGCCAGGGACAGCGTCATTGCCCGGGTCTCGGGCCAGATCAGGAAGCCGATTCGATAAGAGGTCATGGCGGTCGAGTCTAGGGCTTATTTGAGGCTGCCGGAAAGAAACTGCTTGAGTCGTTCGGACTGCGGATTCGCCAGCACCTCGCGCGGGTTGCCGCGCTCCTCGACCAAACCCTTGTGCAGGAACACCAACTGGCTGGAGACCTCGCGGGCGAAACCCATTTCGTGGGTCACCACCAGCATGGTGCGCCCCTCCCCGGCGAGGTCCTGCATCACCTTGAGCACGTCGCCGACCAGCTCCGGGTCGAGCGCCGAGGTCGGCTCGTCGAACAGCATCACCTCCGGCTCCACCGCCAGCGCGCGGGCGATCGCGACGCGCTGCTGCTCGCCGCCGGACATGTGCGCCGGGTAGGCATCCTTGCGATGCGCCACTCCCACCTTGGCCAGGTAGTGCTCGGCCTTTTCCAGGGCTTCCTTCTTCGGCACGCCGAGCACGTGCACCGGCGCCTCGATGACGTTCTCCAGCGCGCTCATGTGCGACCACAGGTTGAAGTGCTGGAACACCATCGACAGCCGCGAGCGCATGCGCTGGAGCTGGCGCTCGTCGGCGGCCTTAAGCGCGCCGTGCTTGCCGGGTTTGAGCTTGAGCGCCTCGCCGTTGAGCAGGATGCTGCCGGCGTGCGGCTGTTCGAGCAGGTTGATGCAACGCAGGAAGGTGCTCTTCCCCGAGCCGGAGGAGCCGATGATGCTGATCACGTCACCGGCCCTGGCCGCCAGCGACACGCCCTTGAGCACTTCGTGGTCGCCGTAGCGTTTGTGCAGATCCTGGACTTCGAGCTTGTACATGTTCTCTCTCTGGTCAGTCGCTTAGCAGGCGACCCTGGCGAATGGGTTGGCGGCCGGCGACCTTGGTCAGCCACAGCCCCGGGCGGGCGAAACGCATGCGCTCGCGGACGAAGAGCACGCCGTCGACCTGGGAACGCACGACGCTGTGGCGGCCGTCCAGCGGGTCGATCACCTCGAACAACGGATCGCCGACGCGCACCTGCGCGCCGAGCGGCTGGAGGAAGCTGACCACCCCGGCATGCGGCGCCAGGGCGAACTCGGCGCCATCGAAAGGCGTCGCCCCGCAGCAGTCGGCCGGCGCCGCCGACCAGTCGCCGGCGATCAGCCCCTGTTCGGCGAGGAAGGCGAGAATCGCCTCGGCGCTGGCCTCGGCCTGCTCGCGGCCGGTATCGCCCATGCCGCCCAGCTCGACGGTGGTCGCCAAGCAGGCCAACGGCACGCTCGCCTCGGCGAAACGCCGCGCGAGGCTCAGCCAGGGCATCGAGCAGGCTTCGTCGAAGGAATTGCCGCCGGACTCCTCGGCCAGCAGCACCGCGCCGGCGCCCAGGCGCGCGGCCAGCGAGCGCCACCGCGGCCAGTGCTGGGGGATCGTGTACAGGTGGGTCAGCGCTTCCATGTCGCAATGCAGGTCGAGCACCACATCGGCGTCGCAGGCGTGGCCGAGCAGCAGACGCTGCAGCCCTTCCAGCTCGGAAGGTGCGGGCGGCAGGCACGCCAGCGCCTCGCGCATGGCGGCGCGGATCAGCCGTACGTTGGCCGCGGCGTCGGTGCCGAGCATCCGCTCCAGCGCCGGCGCGATGAGCTCAGCGAGGTCGAGGAAACCCCGGTTGAAGTTCCTCCCGCTGCCGAATTCGAAGCGCCCGAGGTGGCTCGCCTGTAGCAACTGGCCGAGGCCGATCGGGTTGGCGACAGGCACCAGTTCGATGGTGCCGGTGAGGCGGCCCTGGGCTTCCAGCTCCAGTAGGCGCCGCTTGAGCTCCACCGCCACGCGCATGCCGGGCAGTTCGTCGGCGTGCAGGGAGGCCTGCACGTAGGCCTTGGCCGCGCCGCTGCCGAAACGGAACACGCTGAGTGTGCGCTGGGTGCCCGGGGTGCCCCAGGGCAGCGGATGATCGATGCGTTGCATGGCGCTCTCCTCAGGACGCGCGGGGCGCCAGGTAGGCCAGCCAGCGACGCTCGGCCAACTTGAACAGGCGCACCAGGATGAAGGTCAGGCAAAGATAGAACACGCCGGCGGTGATGAATGCCTCGAACGGCAGGTAGTACTGCGAGCTGACGGTACGCGCCGCGCCGGTGATGTCGATCAGGGTGACGATCGAGGCCAGGCTGGTGGTGTGCAGCATCATGATCACTTCGTTGCTGTACTGCGGCAGCGCGCGGCGCAGCGCCGAGGGCAGCAGGATGCGCCGGTACAGGAGCGAGCGCGACATGCCCATCGCTCTGGCCGCCTCGATCTCGCCGTGCGGCGTGGCCTTGAGGCTGCCGGCGAGGATTTCCGCGGTATAGGCGCTGGTGTTGATGGCGAACGCCAGGCAGGCGCAGAACGTGGCATTGGACAGGTACGGCCAGAGCACGCTCTCGCGCACCAGGGTGAACTGCGCCAGCCCGTAATAGACCAGGAACAGCTGCACCAGCATCGGCGTGCCACGGATGACGTAGGTGTAGAGCCAGGCCGGGAAGTTGATCGCCGCCTGCCGCGACACACGCATCAGCGCCAGCGGGATCGCCGCCGCGAGCCCGACGACGAGGGCGATGGCCAACAGCTTGAGCGTCACCAGCACGCCGCCGAAGTACAGCGGCAGACTGTCCCAGATGACCGAGAAGTCGAGGATCATGCGCGGCGCTCCCTGATCGAGCTGGATTTCATAGCTCGGCCACCTTGATGCCGGCGCTGTAGCGCTTCTCGAGGAAACGCAGGGCGAGCAGCGACACGCTGGTCAGCACCAGATAGAGCGCGGCGACCGCGAGGAAGAAGGTGAACGGCTCGCGGGTGGCGTCCGCCGCCTGCTTGGCCTTGAACATCATGTCCTGCAGGCCGACCACGGAAATCAGCGCGGTGGCCTTGGTCAGCACCAGCCAGTTGTTGGTGAATCCGGGAATCGCCAGGCGGATCATCTGCGGCACGAGGATGCGGAAGAACACCTGACGCCCGCTCATGCCATAGGCGGCGCCGGCTTCCGCCTGGCCCTTGGGAATTGCCATGAAGGCGCCGCGGAAGGTTTCCGAGAGGTAGGCGCCGAAGATGAAGCCGAGGGTGAAGACCCCGGCGACGAAGGGATTGATATCGATGTAGTCCTCGTAGCCGAGCAGCGGCGCGAGGCGGTTCACCAGGTCCTGGCCGCCGTAGAAGATCAGCAGGATCAGCACCAGGTCGGGGATGCCGCGGATCACCGTGGCATAGGTCTCGCCCAGCAGCGCCAGCCAGCGCAGCGGCGACAGCCGGCAGGCCGCGCCGAGCAGGCCGAGGCCGATGGCCACGGCCATCGAGGTCAGCGCCAGCAGCAGGGTCAGCCAGGCGCCATCGACGATGGTCGCCCCGTAGCCGTTCAACATCGAGCAGTCCTCAGGCGAAGCGGCGCGCCAGATGCGCGCCGCACGGGTGAGCGACGAAGGCAGGACTCATCGCCCTGCCTTCGTCAGACGCGTTCCTGGCGTCAGCCCTTACTTGCCGTAGACATCGAACGCGAAGTACTTGTCCTGTACCTGCTTGTATTTGCCGTTGGCGCGGATCGCCAGGATCGCCGCGCTGATCTTGTCGGCCAGCGCCTTGTCGCCCTTGCGCACCGCGATGCCCTGGCCTTCGCCGAAGTACTGCTCGTCGGTGAAGTCCGGGCCGATGAAGGCGAAGCCCTTGCCGGCGTCGGTCTTGAGGAAGCCGTCGTCGATGTTCACCGAGTCGGCCAGGGTGGCATCGAGGCGGCCGCTGGCGAGGTCGAGGAAGACCTCGTTCTGCGAGCTGTAGCGGACGATCTCGGCACCCGCCGGGGCGAAGACGTCGGTGGCGTAGCGGTCATACACCGAGGAGCGCTGCACGCCGATCTTCTTGCCCTTGAGGTCGGCCACGTCCTTGTAGGTAGCGCCGTCCTTCATCGCCAGCTTGGCCGGCGTGGCGTAGTACTTGCCGGTGAAGTCGACCGACTTCTTACGCTCGTCGGTGATCGACATCGAGGAGAGGATGGCGTCGAACTTGCGCACTTTCAGCGCCGGGATCAGGCCGTCGAACTCCTGCTCGATCCAGGTGCACTCGACCTTCATCTCTTCGCACAGGGCCACGCCGATGTCGTAGTCGAAGCCGCTGATCTTGCCTTCCGGAGTCTTGAAGGCGAACGGCGGGTAAGCCGCCTCGATGCCGATGCGCAGCGGCTTGTCGGCCATCGCCAGCGGTGCCAGCAGGGACAGCGCCAGTGCGCCGAACAGGACGATCTTGTTCTTCATCGAAAGCTCCATGATGCGGAAATGTCGGGTGCCGCGGGGTTGGCCCGCCGGAACGAAGGGAGTTGGCAGACGCGCCGGCGACGCGAACCTTTTGGGATCGGCGGCCCTCCTTTCGAGTGGGCGGCATTCTAGCGGCAGGCCGAAGCAGGATATTTCCTCAATGCGACAACTAATTACAGAAGCATCGAAAGCACGCGGAGGTGATATTGACAGCCCATCCGAAACGTGACCAACCGGACGGGAAACAACCAACCGATGAGCGAAGCAATTAGCGCACCGCAATAGCCCGAGGGCTCTGGAATGCGCCTGCGCCCGTTGCGGGCAAGGCGCGGTAACCGCCACGGCGTTTCGATTCGCCACCGTCCGGTCAGGCGGTGACAGCCGCGATGAAAACGCCCCGCCCGGAGGAACCGGGCGGGGCGTCGTGGGCTGAGGTCAGGCGACCTGCATGGTCTTGTGGGTATTGATCAGATGTTCCACCACGCTCGGATCGGCGAGGGTGGAAATGTCACCCAGCGCGCCATATTCGGCCGTGGCGATCTTGCGCAGGATGCGCCGCATGATCTTGCCCGAGCGGGTCTTCGGCAGGCCCGGCGCCCACTGGATGACGTCCGGCACGGCGATCGGGCCGATCTCCTTGCGCACCCAGGCCTTGAGCTCCTGGCGCAGCTGCTCGGAATATTCTTCGCCGCTGTTGAGGGTGACGTAGACGTAGATGCCCTGCCCCTTGATGTCGTGCGGCACGCCGACCACCGCGGCTTCCGCGACCTTCGGGTGAGCGACCATGGCGCTCTCGATCTCGGCGGTGCCCATGCGGTGGCCGGAAACGTTGAGTACGTCATCCACGCGACCGGTGATCCACCAGTAGCCGTCTTCGTCGCGGCGCGCGCCGTCGCCGGTGAAGTACATGCCCTTGAAGGTCTTGAAGTAAGTGTCGACGAAGCGGTCGTGGTCCTTGTACAGGCTGCGCGCCTGACCCGGCCAGGAATCGATGATTACCAGGTTGCCCTCGGCCGGGCCGTCGATGATGTTGCCCAGGTTGTCCACCAGCGCCGGCTGCACGCCGAAGAACGGACGGGTCGCCGAGCCCGGCTTGAGCGCGGTGGCGCCCGGCAGCGGGCTGATCAGCACTCCACCAGTTTCGGTCTGCCACCAGGTGTCGACGATCGGGCAGCGGCCCTGACCGACGCACTCGTGGTACCAGTGCCAGGCCTCCGGGTTGATCGGCTCGCCGACCGAGCCGAGCAGGCGCAGGCTGGAACCGTCGGCACCTTCGACCGCCGCCTTGCCCTGGGCCATCATCGCGCGGATCGCAGTGGGCGCGGTGTAGAGGATGTTGACCTTGTGCTTGTCGATGATCTTGGCGACGCGGGTGATGTCCGGGTAGTTCGGGATGCCCTCGAACAGCAGCGTGGTGGCGCCATTGGCCAGCGGGCCATAGACGATGTAGCTGTGGCCGGTGACCCAGCCGACGTCGGCGGTGCACCAGTAGATTTCGCCGGGCTTGTAGTCGAACACGCGCTCATGGGTCAGCGCGGCGTACAGCAGGTAGCCGGCGGTGGTGTGCAGCACCCCTTTCGGCTTGCCGGTGGAACCGGAGGTGTAGAGGATGAAGAGCGCTTCCTCGGCGCCCATTTCCTTCGGCGCGCAGACGCTGCCGGCCACTTTCATCAGGTCCTCGAACCAGATGTCGCGGTGCTGGTTCCACTTGATGTCGGCACCGGTGCGCTTGCACACGATGACCTTCTGAATACTGCTGGTTTCCGGGTTGGTCAGCGCGTCGTCGACGTTCGCCTTGAGCGGAGTGCGCTTGCCGCCGCGCAAGCCTTCGTCGGCAGTGATCACCACTTTCGACTTGCAGTCGATGATGCGGCCGGCGAGCGCTTCGGGCGAGAAGCCGCCAAACACCACCGAGTGGATCGCGCCGATGCGGGCGCAGGCGAGCATCGCCACCACCGCTTCCGGAATCATCGGCATGTAGATGGTCACCACGTCGCCGCGATGGATGTCCTGGCCGCGCAGCGCGTTGGCGAACTTGCAGACCTGCTCGTGCAGTTCGCGGTAGGTAATTTCCTTGTGCTCGGACGGGTCGTCGCCTTCCCAGATGATCGCGATCTGGTCACCGCGCTCTGCTAGGTGACGATCCAGGCAGTTGTAGGACACGTTGAGGGTGCCGTCGGCGAACCACTTGATGTCGACATGGTGATCGTCGAAGGAGGTCTGCTTGACCTTGGTGAACGGCTGGATCCAGTCGAGGCGCTTCGCCTGCTCGCGCCAGAAGCCATCCGGGTTGATGACCGATTGCTGGTACATGGCTTTGTAGGTGGCTTCGTCGGTCAGCGTGTTGGCTACGACCTCGGGACTGACGGGATAGAGAGAAGCGGCGCTCATGGACTAGGACCTCGGTAGATAGTTGTTTTTCTATGATGTCTTTGTATCCGCCGGGTACCCCCGGCAACCATTCGACCATTGTCTTACCGGGTTAAGACAATGGTCGCAGAGGCTGCCGGCGCCGGGAAAAAGGCCGTTCGGGGGTGCAGGGAGCAGATTTCCGGGCGCCCATAAAAAACCCGTGCCGGAGCGGCACGGGTCGAAGGGAACGTCGTTCGCGGGCGCATCGGCGTCCGCGGGACGCCGATGCGCGGGGTCGCTCAGGTCATCCCGAGCAGGTTCGGCAGGATCAGCGAGATCGCCGGGACGTAGGTGATCAACACCAGGAACGCCATCAGCAACAGCAGCCAGGGCATCGCCGCGCGGATCACTGCGGTCACCGGCATTCCGGTCACCGCCGAGGTGACGAACAGGTTCAGGCCCACCGGCGGCGTGATCAGGCCGATCTCCATGTTCACCACCATGATGATGCCCAGGTGGATCGGATCGATGCCCAGGTGCATGGCGATCGGGAAGAGGATCGGCGCAAGAATCAGGATCACCGCCGACGGCTCCATGAACGCACCGGCAACCAGCAGCACGATGTTCACCACCAGCAGGAACATCCACGGCTGCAGGCCGGCGTCCATGACCCAGGCAGTGATGGTCTGGGGGATCTGCTCGGTGGTCAGGACGTGGGCGAAGAGCATGGCGTTGGCGATGATGAACATCAGCATGATCGACAGCTTGCCCGACTCCAGCAGCACCTTGGGCACTTCACGGAAGCTCATGTCCTTGTAGACGAACAGCGCGATGAAGGCCGAATACACTGCCGCCATGGCGGCCGCCTCGGTGGGCGTGAACATCCCGGAATAGATCCCGCCGAGGATGATCACCATCAGCAGCAGGCCCCAGATCGCCTTGCGCGCGGCGGTCAGCCACTCGCGGAAAGACGCTCGCGGCAACGCCGGCAGGTTCTTCTTCACCGCGATGATGTAGATCGCCACCATCAGCACGACACCGAGCAGCAGCCCCGGCACCACGCCTGCCATGAACAGCTTGCCCACCGAGGTTTCGGTGGCGGCGGCGTACACCACCATGACGATCGACGGCGGGATCAGGATGCCCAGGGTGCCGGCGTTGCAGACGATGCCGGCGCCGAACGCCTGCGGATAGCCGGAACGCACCATGCCTGCGATGGCAATGGAGCCGACCGCGGCCACGGTGGCCGGCGAGGAGCCGGACAAGGCGGCGAACAGCATGCAGGCGAGCACTGCGGAAATCGCCAGGCCGCCACGGATGTGACCGACGCAGGCATTGGCGAAGTCGATCAGGCGGCGCGCCACGCCGCCGGTGGTCATGAAGGCGCCGGCGAGCAGGAAGAACGGAATCGCCAGCAGCGTGTAGTGCTCGGAGGTCTCGAACAGCTTGATCGCCAGCGAGCGCACCGAATCCGGACTGAACAGCAGGATGGTCATGGAGCCGGCGAGGCCGAGGGAAATGGCGATCGGCACACCGATGAACATCAGCAGGAACAGGGCCAGGAACAGGAAGAGGATGGTCATTACTTAACCTCCTCGTGTTCGGCCAGCTTGAGCGCATCGGCGGCTTCGTCGGCGAGGCCGAGCCCGGTCTGCTGATTGCGCAGGATGCGCACGAGGATCTCGATGAAACGGATGAACACCAGGGCAAAACCCAACGGAACCACCAGGCCGATCATCCATTGCTGGACGCCGAAGTGGCCGAGGTCCTCGGCGCCGATGCCGGCGGAGTAAAGGGTTTCGGTCCACTCGAAACTGGCCTCGGCAAACAGGCCGGCATAGCCAAGGCAGCACAGGCAGGCGATCACGCCGAGTACTTTCTGCGTGCCGCGCGAGGTCAGCTTGACCAGCGCGTCGATGCCGATATGGCCGCCGGTACGCACACCGTAGGAGATGCCGAGGAAGATCAGCCAGGCGAACAGTGCGCGAGTCGCAGCACTGCTCCAGGTCATCGCCTGCGCACCGCTCATCACGCTATCGCCCAGTGCGAAGAAGAAACCGCTGGTGGCTTCCCAGCGATCGCCGAGGGAATACAGAACGGTGTAGAGGTTGTTCATCACGACGTAAAAGAACGTCACCAGGGTCATGGCAGCCAGCAGGAAGGCAATGATGGCTTCCTCCAGGCGCGCCCATAGTCGCATCAGCGTTTGCATGGAGTTGCTCCGCGGAAAGACTGCGAGAGGAATTACCGCCGCGCCGGGGCGCGGCGGTCATGGCGGATCAGGATGCCTTGTTTGACTCTTCGGCGGCCTTGATCAGGTCGGCGCCGATCTCGCCCTGGAATTTCTCCCAGACCGGACGCATGGCTTCACGCCACTCGGCGCGCTGCTCGGGCGTCAGCTGGATGATCTCGCTGGTCTTGGCGTCGATGATCTTCTGCTTGGACGACTGGTTCAGCGCCTCGGCCTGTTTGTTCACTTCGACCGACACCTCGGCCATGATCTCTTCGAGTTGCGGGCGGATATCATCCGGCAGCCCTTTCCAGAACTTGGCGTTGGTGATCACCATGTAGTCGATCAGGCCATGGTCGGACTCGGTGAAATACTTCTGCACCTCGTTCACCTTCTGGCTTTCGTAGTTCGACCAGGTGTTCTCGGTGCCGTTGACCACGCCGGTCTGCAGGCCCTGATAAACCTCGGCGAAGCTCATCTTGCGCGGGTTGGCGCGGACGGCCTTGAACTGCTCCTCGAGCACGCTGGAGGCCTGCACGCGGAACTTCAGGCCGCGGGCATCCTTGGGCTCGCGCAGCGGCTTGTTCGCCGACAGCTGCTTCAGGCCATTGTGCCAGTAGGCCAGGCCGAGGATGTTCTTGCCCTCCATCGAGGTCAGCAGCGCCTTGCCCTGTGGGCCTTGCTGAAAACGGTCGACCGCGGCGATGTTGTCGAAGAGGAATGGCAGATCGAAGATCTGCACCTTCTTGGTGTACTGCTCGAACTTGGCCAGCGAGGGTGCCAGCAGTTGCACGTCGCCGAGCAACAAGGCCTCCATTTCCTTGCCGTCGCCGAACAGCGACGAGTTCGGGTAGACCTCCACCCGCACCTTGCCGGGCAGACGCTCTTCCGCAAGTTTCTTGAACAGGTTGGCGCCCTGCCCCTTCGGCGTGCTGTCGGCGACCACGTGGGCAAACTTGATGGTGATGGGAGCATCCGCCGCATGGGCGAAGCTGGCGACGGTCAGGGTAGCGGCGCAGAACAGCGCCTGGGAGAGCTTCAGCATGTAATCACCTTTTATTGTTTTTGGACGCGAAGACACCCGGCGCGTACGAGCGCCGGAAGCCGGCCAGGAGGCTGGCTGAACAGCGACATGGGCAGAGCTGCCCAGGGGGACGGAGCGTTCGAGCATGCTTTTGCCTCTGCGGCTGTTGTTCTTATTCGAGCGAATTGCAGGTTGCCCAAGGCGAGGCGTTTCGTGAATTAGCTTTTAAATAAGCCGGCGTTCAGCTTTGCCGAACGCCACCCCTCACGAGACCGCCCAACCGACCCGATCCCAGACCGCATGCCTGTCACCGGGTATTTCATCGTGGTCGGCAATCGGCGTTGCCACCAGTGCAGCGCGACCAAAGTCGTAGTCCGAAAGGCGCGCTTCACGCCTTCGCCAGCGCCAGCAGCCGTTGCGCACGGGCCAGTACGGGCGCATCGACCATCTGTCCGTCGACCTGATAGGCACCCGCACCGCCACTGCCGGCATCGATGACCCGTTGCGCCCAGGCCAGCTCCTCGGCGCTGGGCGCCAGCGCCTGGTGGATCACCTCGATCTGCCGGGGATGAATGCACAGCGCGCCGGAGAAGCCCATGCCCGCCGCCAGGCGGACCGAGGCACGCAGCCCCTCGGTATCGCCGATGGCCGGATGCACGCCGTCCAGCGGGGCGGCCAGCCCGGCGCCGCGCGAATGCAGCAGCACCGCGTAGCGCGCCTGGTCGAGCACCCGTCCGGCGCCCTCGCTGCCGCTTTGCAGATTGAGGTCCAGGGCCAGGTCCAGGCCACCGAACGATAGGCGCTCCACGCCCGGCGCGCCAGCGATCTCGGCCAGCGCCAGCAGGCCGCGGGCGCTCTCGATGATCGGCCACACTGGCTTGCCGACGGCGGCCACCGCGGCCACCTGCGCGGCGCTTTCCACCTTGGGCAGCAGCACGCCGACGACACCCGCCTGGGCCTTGCAGAACGCCAGGTCGGCAACGTGCTCGGGGTGCTCCGGGGCGTTCACCCGCACCAGCAGGCGCACGCCGGGTTCGGCCGCGAGAAACGCCGCCAGGTTGTCGCGCGCCTGGCGCTTGAGCGGCTCCTCGACGGCGTCCTCGAAATCGACGATGACGGTATCGGCGCCGCTGGCCAGCGCCTTGGCAAAACGCTCCGGGCGACTGCCGGGAACGAACAGGGCCGTGCGAAGGGGGGATGCACTCATGGTTCTTCTCGTATTGTGGCAAGGAGCGCGGCGCTCCCCGGACCTCTCCCGCAGGAAGAGGGATCGTTGGGACGACGTGGCGGCGTCTAGATGACGCCGCTGTCGCGCAGGCACTCCACCTCGTCGCCGGAATAACCCAGCCCGGCGAGAATCTGCGCCGAATGCTGGCCGAGGCCAGGCACGGCGTCCATGCGCGGGCTGAACGCGTTGCTGCGCCCAGGCGGCAGCAGCGAAGGCAGCGGACCTGCCGGGCTGTCGATCTCGCGCCAGCCGTCGCGGGCCTTGAGTTGCGGATGGGCCCAGACGCCGGCCATGTCATTGACGTGGGCGTTGGCGATCTGCGCCTGCTCCAGACGCTCAATGACCTGCTCCGCGCTGAGTGCGGCGAAGGACTGGACGATGATCCCGCGCAACTCGACGCGGTTGGTCGAACGCTTGAAATTGGCCGAGAAGCGCTCGTCCACCGCCAGCTCCGGCTGCAGCAGCACCTTGTCGCAGAACGCCGCCCACTCGCGCTCGTTCTGCAGGCCGAGCATCACGGTGCCGCCGTCGCCGGCCGGGAACGGACCGTAGGGGTAGATCGTCGAGTGCGCGGCGCCGGCGCGGGGTGGCGGCGTCGCGCCTTCGTAGGCGTAGTACATCGGGTAGCCCATCCACTCCACCAGGCTTTCCAGCATGGTCACGTCGATGCGGCTGCCCTTGCCGGTGCGGCCACGCAGCAGCAGCGCGGAAAGAATGCTGCTGTAGGCGTACATGCCGGCGGCGATGTCGGCGATCGAGCAGCCGGCCTTGGCCATTTCTTCCTCGCCCGGCCCGCCGGTGACGGACAGGAAGCCGCCCTCGCTCTGGATCAGCAGGTCGTAGGCCTTCTTCTTCTCGTAGGGACCGCCCTCGCCGTAGCCGGAGATGTCGCAGACGATCAGCTTGGGGAAGCGCTCGTGCAGCGCCTCGAACGACAGCCCCATGCGCGCCGCCGCGCCCGGCGCGAGGTTCTGCACCAGCACGTCGGCGTCCTGCAGCAGGGCGTCGAGAATCTTCGACGCAGCGTCCTGCTTGAGGTCCAGGCTCAGGCTTTCCTTCGAGCGGTTGGTCCAGACGAAGTGCGAGGCCAGGCCGTTGACGCGCTCGTCGTAGCCACGGGCGAAGTCGCCGACGCCGGGGCGCTCGACCTTGATCACGCGGGCGCCGAGGTCGGCCAGCTGGCGGGTGCAGAACGGCGCCGCGATGGCGTGTTCGAGGCTGACCACGGTGATGCCGTCCAGCGGCCGGGGGTTGTGTGCGATGTCGTTCATATCCGGTTCCTGTGTTTCTTGCTCAATGCGCCCTGCCGATTCAGCCCGTAGGGTGGATCGCGCTTTATCGATCCACCGAGCGGACCCCGGTGGATGTGAAAAGCGACATCCACCCTACGATCTGCCCGTCAGGCCAGCACGCCGAGGTCGTTCAGTTCGCGCAGGCGCCAGACCAAGGCGATCAGCTCATCGGCCTGCTGCGGCGAACGTTTGCCGGCGAAAGCCAGCAGGCGGCGGAACTTGTCTTCCAGCTCGGGGCGGCTGAGGGTGTTGCCCGGATCGCCCTTCGGTTCGTCGATCGCGGCGGACAGCCGTCGGCCGTCGGTGGTGGTCACCTCGACCCGGCCGAGCCAGCGCGCCGGGTAGGCGCCGTCGACCTCGGGATCGAGCTGCATGCTGACCTTCTCGCGGAACGCCGAGACGTTCGGGTCGGTCAGCGCCAGGCTGTGGAACTCGGTGAGCTGCGCCTTGCCGTGAACGGCGATCAGGCCGAGCACGGTGCCCATGGAAAACTTCGCCTGGTGCACGGTCTGCGGCACCACCACGCGGCCGAGCACGTCGATGGCGCCCTGGTGCACGCGGGTGGTGACCTGCTCGATCTGCTCATGGCTCAACCCTTCGCGCTGCATCAGCAGTAACAGCGCGTCGGCAGCCGGATGGGTGTGACGGCAGGAGGCGTGGAACTTGAACGAGGTCTCCACCAGCGCCCAGCGGCTGCCGAGGCGGTCGGACAGCTTGCTCGGGTCGGCATCGCTGGACATCCCGGCGGCCATGCCCTGCTCGCCTTCGAGGATGTTGCGCGCGCCGGTCAGGCCGTCCTCGGTCAGGTAGGCGGCGAGCAGACCGTCGGCGGCGGCCTTGGCCGTGTGCAGCTGCTTGGAGTCCGCCGCGTCGCGGAGGAATTCCCAGAGCCCGGCGGCCTGGGTGCCGGCGTTGCCGAGCAGGTTGGTGAACTGCTCCTGGTCGAAGTCCAGCAGCTTGCCGACCGCCACCGCCGCGGCGAGGGTACCGACCGTGGCGGTGGTGTGGAAGATCCGGTAGTGCGAGCGGCCCATGAATTCGCCGATGCGGATGCCCGCCTCGTAACCGGCCAGCGCCGCCAGCAGCAGCTCGCGGCCGGATTTGCCACGGTCCTGCGCGGCGGCCAGCACGGCCGGGAACACCACCGTCGCCGGGTGCAGCACCGAACTGTTGTGCAGGTCGTCCTGCTCGACCAGGTGTGAGCTGGCGCCGTTCACCAGCGCGGCGAAGTACGCCGAGCTGCGGCTGCCGTTGACCAGGATGTTCGCCGGCCCGCTGGCCGGGCCCATCTTCTGCGCGTAGCGCTCGAACAATGGGATCGGATGCGAGCCCTGGCTGGCCAGCGCCGAGCCGAGCCAGTCGAGGAACAGGTCCTCGGTGCGCGCCAGCACGGCGTCGGGTACGTCCTCGTACTTGAGATCGGCCAGGAAGGCAGTCAGTTGCTGGGTGTGTTCACTCATTGTTGTTGTCCTTCGTCCAGCGGGTTCGAGAGTTCGATCAGGTTGAAATCGGGGTCGCGCACGTAGACCGAGCGAATAGGCTGCGTCGCGCCGGTACGTCGCACCGGACCTTCGAGGAGAGTCACGCCCTGCGCTGCGAGGTGGGCGATGACCTCTTCCAGCGGCGTGGCGACGATGAAGCAAAGATCAGCCGAGCCCGGCGTCGGGCGCTCGGCCTTGGGCTCGAACTCCTTGCCGGCCTGGTGCAGGTTGATCTTCTGCGCGCCGAAGCTGAGCGCCTTGCGCCCCTCGCCGAAGGTCACCTCCCGCATGCCCAGCACGCGGGTGTAGAAGTCCACGGTGACGTCGAGGTCGGCGACGGTGAGTACCAAGTGATCGAGATGGTCGATGTTCACGGTTCTTCCTCTGCTTCCGGCAACGATGGGTTACGCCGCAAGCGGCCAACCCATCCTACGAATTCCACCGGCTCTATCCCGAAGGATGGGCAGAGCGCAGCGAAACCAATCGCGTTACGGCCGCCCTCAAAAGCTGCGTGGCAGTTCGAGCAAATGCTCGGCCACGTAGGACAGGATCAGGTTGGTGGAGATCGGTGCCACCTGGTACAGGCGCGTCTCGCGGAACTTGCGCTCGACGTCGTACTCGTTGGCGAAGCCGAAACCGCCGTGCGTCTGCAGGCAGGCGTTCGCCGCCTCCCAGCTGGCCTTGGCCGCCAGGTACTTGGCCATGTTGGCCGCCGCCCCGGCGTTGATGCCGCTGTCGTACTCGGCGCAGGCGCGCCAGCGCATCAGGTCGGCGGCCTCGATCTCGATGTGCGCCTCGGCGATGGGGAACTGCACGCCCTGGTTCTGCCCGATCGGCCGGCCGAACACCACGCGGTCGCGGGCATAGGCGCTGGCCTTCTCGATGAACCAGCGGCCGTCGCCGATGCACTCGGCGGCGATCAGCGTGCGCTCGGCGTTGAGCCCGTCGAGGATGTACTTGAAGCCCCGGCCCTCTTCGCCGATCAGGCTGCTGGCGGGAATCTCCAGGTTGTCGAAGAACAGCTCGTTGGTCTCGTGGTTGACCATGTTGGCGATCGGCTGCACGGTCAGGCCGCGGCCGATGGCTTCGCGCAGGTCGACCAGGAAGATCGACATGCCCTCGGACTTCTTCTTCACCTCGGCCAGCGGCGTGGTGCGCGCCAGCAGGATCATCAGGTCGGAATGCTGGATGCGCGAAATCCACACCTTCTGTCCGTTGATCACGTACTTGTCGCCCTGGCGCACGGCGGTGGTCTTGATCTTGGTGGTGTCGGTGCCGGTGGTGGGCTCGGTGACGCCCATCGATTGCAGGCGCAGCTCGCCGCTGGCCAGCTTCGGCAGGTAGTAGCGCTTCTGCTCCTCGCTGCCGTGGCGCAGCAGGGTGAACATGTTGTACATCTGCCCGTGCACGGTGCCGGAGTTGCCGCCGCAGTGATTCACCTCCTCGAGGATCACCGAGGCCTCGGCCAGGCCGAGGCCGGAACCGCCGTACTCCTCGGGAATCATCGCCGAGAGCCAGCCGGCCTCGGTCAGCGCCTTGACGAAGGCCTCGGGAAAGCCCTTCTCCTCGTCGAGCTTGCGCCAGTACTCGGCGGGGAACTCGGCGCAGAGCGCGCGCACGCCGTCGCGGATGGCATTCAGTTCGTCCTGGTCGTAGGTCTTCATAGCGTCCTCTTGTTCTTGGGCGCAGCGGCGCCGATCGGATGGGGCGTCGTCACGGGGGACGGATTACGCCGGGTCGAATTCCACTTCCGCGCTCTGCGCGATGCCGCCGGCATTGCCCGCCCACAGCTCGGCCTTGCCGGGCGCAACGATGCGCCCGCCCACCTCGAAGGTCTGCGGCGCGATCAGCGGACGCACACCGCGGTAGGCGAAGCGGCGCGGGTGCGCCTGCGGGTTGGCACGGCAGAACGCGCGCAGGTTCAGCGTGGCGATCATCGGGCCGTGCACCACCAGGCCGGAGTAGCCCTCAGTGCCGGTCACGTAGGGGAAGTCGTAGTGGATGCGATGACCGTTGAAGGTCACCGCCGAGTAGCGGAACAGCAGGGTCGGCGTCGGCTCGATCGACTCGCTCCAGTCGCCCGTCGCAGGCGCCTCGCCGCTGCCGCTCTTGGGTGGGGTCGGTTCGCGGTAGACGATGTCCTGCTCCTCGCGGATCGCCAGGCGGCCCTCCTGCGAATAGTCGTGGCGCACGGTGACGAACAGCAGCGCGCCGGTGCGGCCGTGCTTTTCCTCGATCCGGGTGATGGTCGATACGCGCCCGGCCTCGCCGCCGGCACGCAGCGGTTCGTGGAACTCCAGCCGCCCGCCGGCCCACATGCGGTTGCGGTTGTCGGCCGGAGGCAGGAAGCCGCCTCGCGCCGGATGACCGTCGCCGCCGAGGCCGCTCTCGGCGACCGGCTCCTGGAAGAAGCACCACTGCCACAGCGGTGGCAGCGCCTCGCCGTGGGCCGGCGTCGGCTCGTCGAAGGTGGCGGCGATGCGCTTGAGCAGGTTGCAACTCAATTGATCGTGAGCCTCCTCGGTACGCCCGACCCAGGCACTGAAAGCAGAATCGCTCATGGTGAATTTCCGCAGCGGTTATTGTTGTGGACGGATCATGCTGGGCGGCTGGCGTTCTGAGAATTTGCATTTACGTAAGCCGGCGTTCGTTTATGCTGAACGCCGTATAGGCATGACCGACACCGTGGGCATGCGCCCGCGCGGTGCCGCGTGGGCTGACGCCACTCGGCTGGCCGTGCCAATCCAATCCGCCTGGAACCGGGGCACCGACGAGGAACGACAGCGCATGCATTTCGATCTGGCCGACTTGCGGCTGTTCATCCACGTCGCCGAATCGCCCAGCCTGACCCAGGGCGCCCGCCGCGCGTTTCTCTCGCCGGCCGCGGCCAGCGCGCGGATCAAGGCGCTCGAAGGCCAGCTCGGCAGCCGCCTGCTCTACCGCGACAGCCGTGGCGTCGAGCTGACCCCGGCGGGCGAGCGCCTGCTGCAGCACGCGCGGCTGATCATGCGCCAGGTGGATTACCTGAAGAGCGAGTTCGCCAGCAGCGGCGCGGATTCCGCCGGGCACATCCGCATCTACGCCAACACCACGGCGGTGACCGAATTCCTTCCCGAGGTGCTGGCGCGCTTCCTCGCCGAACGCCCGGCGGTCACGGTGGACCTGCAGGAAAAGCTCAGCCGCGACATCGTCCGCGGCGTGCTCGACGGCGCCGCCGACCTCGGCATCATCGCCGGGCCGGTGGAAGCGACCGGGCTGCAGGTGCTGCATTTCAGCACCGACCATCTTCTGCTGGCGGTGCCGGTGGGCCATCCGCTGGCCAGCGAGCGGCGCGTCAGCCTGCGTCAGACGCTGGCCTACCAGCACATCGGCCTGCACGACGGCAGCACCTTGCTCAGCTTCCTGCGCGATCACGTCGAACGCCTCGGCGAAACCCTTTCGCTGCGCATCCAGATGTCCAGCTTCGAGGCGATCTGCCGGATGGTCGAGGCCGGCGTCGGCATCGGCATCATTCCCGAATCGGCGGCGCGCCGGCACAGCCGCACCATGCAGCTGGCGACGGTGGAGCTGGACGAACCCTGGGCCATACGCGAACGCAGCATCCTGGTGCGCGAGCTGGAGGCGCTGCCGGGTGGCGTACGCGCGCTGATCGCCACCCTGCGCCCGGACGTTGCGCCGCCGGTGTCCGAAACCACGGACAACCTGATCACGGAACGACCATGAACGACCTCGGAAAACTCCCCTGCGAAGCCTGCCGCGCCGACGCGCCAGCCCTCAATGAGCAAGCGATTTCGGCCCTGCACGCGCAGCTTCCGGGCTGGTCCCTGGTGGCCCGCGACGGCGTGCGGCAACTGGAGCGCGACTTCGCCTTCGCCGGCTTCAGGGCGGCGCTGGCCTTCGCCAATGCCATCCGTGAACTGGCGGAGGCGGAAAACCATCATCCGGCGCTGCGGGTCGAGTGGGGCAAGGTGCGGGTCAACTGGTGGACCCACAAGATCCAAGACGTACACCGCAACGACTTCATCCTGGCGGCGCGTTGCGATGAGGCGTTTGCCCGGCTGGGCGCCTGAAGCGCGGCTGGCGTCAGGCCAGGATCAAACCGTCGGCCGGCAACGGCAGCGCAGTCTTGTAAAGCACCTGCTTGAGCGCAGCGCTCGAGCGGATGTTGGCCACGCCCGGCACCTTGGTGAGTGATCGAGGATGAAGCGCTCCAGCGCCTGGATGGTCGGCACCAGCACCCGCAGCAGGTAGTCGGCGTCGCCGGTCATCAGGTAGCACTCCATCACCTCCGGACGCTCGGCGATCGCCTGCTCGAAACGCTGCTGCGCGTCTCCCACCTGCTTCTCCAGGCTGACGTGGATGAACACGTTGACGTGCAGGATCGCACGTTCTGGCAAGTGGCGTTGTTCGTCGGCCCGCTGGCGACGGCCTTCTGCTTCTGCGCAGTGAATGCGGCGAGCATGTGGCTGTCCACCGCCAGCATGTCCTCGGCGATGTTCGGGGTGCCGGTGGTGGGCCTGATCATGGCGGTGATCTTCCTGGGCGAAAGCCTCAGCCTGACGCTGGTCACCGGGGTGCTGGCGATCGTCGGCGGGATCCTCCTGGTGACCGTCGCGCCGCGTGCGGACAGCACGCGCTGAGGGCGACGCCATGCGCAAGCCGCGCTTCAGCCCAGATCGCTGCCAGTCTCGCCGAGGCGGCGACCGGTGCCGGCCGCCGAACTGTGCCGGCGTCTCCGACACCACCTTCTACACTTGGCGCAGCCGGCGCTGGCAGCAGGACGAGCGTAAATCCGGCTGTGCCGAACTGCGCCGCGCCCTGGCTCGGCAGCAGGAGCAGATCCGCCGCCAGCAGGCACGCCTGGAGCACCTTGCAGGCGGCGGACCGATCAGCGGCTGAGGCGCGTCTCAGACCCGGAAGTGGCCGACCATGGCCTGCAACTGGCCGCCGAGACGCGCCAGTTCGACGCTCGACCTGGCGATCTCCCCACCGGCCGTGGCGGTCTGCTCGGAAATGTCGCGCACGTTGACCACGCTGCGGCTGATCTCCTCGGCCACCGCGCTCTGCTGCTCGGCCGCCGCAGCGATCTGCTGGTTCATCGACTGAATGTTCGACACCCTGACGGTGATGTTTTCCAGCGCGCTGCCGGCCTTGCGGCTCAGCGCCACGCTGGTATCTGTGACCGCGCGGCTGCCCTGCATGATGGTGGCGACCGTCTGCGTGCCCTGCTGCAGGCCGGCGACCAGCACCTCGATCTCTTCGGTGGAATGCTGCGTGCGTTGCGCCAGGGCGCGCACCTCGTCGGCGACCACAGCGAACCCGCGCCCCGCCTCGCCGGCCCGCGCCGCCTCGATGGCCGCGTTGAGTGCCAGCAGGTTGGTCTGCTCGGCCACCGCCTTGATCACGTCCACAACGCTGCCGATCTTGTTGCTCTCGGCCTGCAACACGCCCATGGCGTCCGAGGAGCGCACCACTTCCTGGGCCAGCCGCTCGATCTGGGCGATGGCCTCGATCACCACCCGGTCGCCCTCGCGGGCTTCGCCATCGGCCAGCGACGCCGCCAGCGAGGCCTGTTCGGCGTTGCGCGCGACTTCCTGCACGGTAGCGGACATCTCGTGCATGGCGGTGGCGACCTGGTCGGTCTCGATCTTCTGCGTGTTAACCCCGGCGGCGGTCTGCTCGGTCACCGCCGACAGCTCTTCGGCCGCGCTGGCGATCTGGGTGACGCCGTCGCGAATACCGCCGATCAGCTCGCGCAGGGTCGCTCCCATGCGCTGGATGCCCTGCTGCAGCACGCCCAGTTCGTCGCGGCGCTCGACGACGAGGTTCTGCGCCAGGTCACCGGCGGCGATGCGCTCCACAGCGCCCAGGGTATCGCGCAACGGACGGGTGATCTGGCGAGTAATGATCCAGGCCGCAAGCACGCCGAAGAGCACCGCCAGTAGCGCGGCAATGATCTGCACGCTGCGTGCCTGGGCACTTTCGGCGTCGCGCCGGTCGAGTTGGATCTGGGTCAGTTGCTCGTCGTAACCGACGATGGCCTGGCCCTGGTCGGTCATCTCCTTGCGCGCGGTGACGATGTCGTCGTTCGCCTTGATGAAGGCCAGCACGGCGGCGCGATAGGCTTCCATGGCGCCATCGATCTGCGCGACGAGTTGCGGATGGTCAAGGCCGAACACCGCCTTGAACGCGGCCTGCGCGCGCTGGGCTTCGTCCAGCTGGGCCATCACCGTGCGCTGGCTCTCGGCAGTTGGATTGCCGGTGTAGCCGCGCTCCTGGTAGCGCACCATTTGCCAGTCGTCCTTGGCCCGGATGACCGACTGGAACTGCGGGAAACGGCTTTCATCGTCGCTGGACAGCTGCAGGACTGCGGCCTCGATGGCGTCGATCGCGTTGCTGACCGTGACCGCACTGTCGGTCATCGCCAGACGCGACTGGCTGGCGGCGTTGTAGGCCTGGCGCATCTTGTTCAGCGAACGCTGGTAGTCGGTGATCTGGCTTGCCTGCAGTTCCAGCAGGCGCACGTTGACCGGACTGACGAAGGACTTGCGGACTTCGTCGTGACGACTACGGTAGGTATCGAGCGCGCCCTGCACGGTTTCGGCGGCCTTCTCGTCGCCATTCGCCACCATATACTGCAGACGCGCGATACGCAGCGCCGTCAGCGCATCGCCGAGCCGGTTGATCTGGCTCATCCAGTTGCTGCGTTGAATGACGCTTTCAAGGCTGGTCCAGCCTGTCGTGGCGAGAATTGCGGTAAGGACGAGCACCACGCCGAAGCCAAGCCCCAGCTTGCGGGTGACGCTCAGATTATCGAGCCAGCTTTTCATAAACACTCCAAAGATATCGATTTTGATTGTCGCTAATCGCTGGATTGTTCTTGTAAGCCAGCACGCAGTTCACCGCTGTATCGGCCATTTGGTTGACCACTTAAATCAGGAATGCGACGCGGCGGAGCGTCAGCGGGCGCTCACGCCGAGGCGAGTACCTGTCGCACGGTGCTTCCCTTCAGTCAGCACCGCCTCCATCCAGTCCTCGACCGCGGTGGCGTCCACGCCCAGGCAGACCTCCACCGGCGGCGTGCTGCTCCAGCGTTCGCCGACGAACTCGCGACCGGCCTCGGCGAACACCGTCAGCCCCTCGGCGAGCCCCTCGGTGACCACGTTGAGGTGACCGCGCACGCTGTGGAACAACTCCGGTCGACGCAGCCAGGCCACCGCGCAGCTGTCGTGCGGGCAGCAGCCGTCGCGGCCGAGAAAGGCCCGATAGAAGCGCACATAGAAGTCGAAGGCTCGCGCCAGGACCGGCCCCAGGCGCGGCTGCGCCTGGGCGATGCGCGCCATGCGCGGCGGGTCGATGAGGGTGCGGTGGGTGACGTCGAGGCCGACCAGCGTCAGCGGCCAGCCGGCGGTGAGCACGCGCTGCGCGGCATGCGGGTCCGAGTAGATATTGGCTTCGGCCAGCGGCGTGACGTTGCCGCCCTCACGGATCGATCCGCCCATCACCACTACCCGCGCCACCCGTCCGACCAGTTTCGGGTCCAGCGCCAGCGCCTGCGCCAGGTTGCCCAGCGGGCCGACCGCGACCAGGGTGATCTCGCCGGGGCGCAGGCGGGTCTGCTCGATGATGAACTCTGCGGCGCTCTGCTCGATCGCCCGGCGCTGCGGTTCGGCGAGGTTCTGGTTGCCCAGGCCGTCGGCGCCATGGATGTGCGCCGGAACCGGCAGCGGCTCCTTGCGCAGCGGCTTGCCGATGCCCCGCGCCACCGGCACGTCGACGCCGGCCTGTTCCAGCAGAAACAGCGCGTTGCGCGTCGCCGTGTCGACGGAAACATTGCCGAAGGTGGTGGTGACGCCCAGCAACTCGATGCCCGGATCGGCCAGGATCAAGGCCAGCGCCTGGGCGTCGTCGATCCCGGGATCGGTGTCGAAAATGATCGGAATGGCCACGCGATTCTCCTGTTCGCGGGGCTAGCCCGCAAAAAAAGGCGCGAATTCTAACTGCAGAATCGACGCAAGGCATCTGTCTTGTCATGAAAACGGCGTCATATATTTGGCTTTCTGACAAATGGGCTATCCGGATCTCCGTAAAGTGCGGACCTGTCACTAGGGGCCATATCGGGCGTAGTCGCCCGTTTCTACAGAGCGGTCATCGGCGGACGCGCCAGGCCACCGGCACTGAAGAACTGCCCGGCGTGCAGCCGAAATGCTGGCGGAAGGCGGTGATGAAGGCCGAGGTCGATTCATAGCCGCAGCCCAGGGCGACATCGGTGACCCGTTCGCCATTTTCAAGCGGCGCCAGGGCGTGCAGCAGTCGCAGGCGCTGGCGCCAGGCGCGGAACGACAGCCCGGTCTCACGAAGGAAGATCCTCGACAAGGTCTTTTCCGACACGCCGATGCGCGTCGCCCAGTAGCCGAGGTCGCGCCTGTCGGCCGGGTCCGCCTGGAGACTCTCGCAAAGCACGCGCAGGCGCTCGTCCACCGGCAGCGGCAACGACAGGCTGACCTCCTCGGCCTGACGCAACTGATCCAGCAGCACCTGCACCAGACGGCCGTCGGCGTCTTCCTCGGCGTATTCGGTGGGCAGCGCGGTGAAGCGGCGGATCAGCTCTCGGGTCAGCGGCGAGACTTCCACCACCTGGCAGCGCGTCGGCATCCAGGGCGCCGCCGACTGCTCGATGTAGAGGCTGCGCATCTCCGCGCGGGCATTGCTGCCGACCTGGTGCCGGAGCCCGGCCGGAATCCAGATAGCCCGCTGCGGCGGTGCCACATAGCTGCCTTCGGCAGTATGCACGCCGAGCACGCCCTGGATCGCGTAGGAAAACTGCACCCAGGGGTGGCTGTGCGGCGCCGACCAGGAATCGCTGCCAAGGGATTCCACCCGCGCGTAGACCGGCCGCGGCAGCCTTTCCAGCTGCGGAACCTCGCGCGGAGCGGTGGAATGTCCGTTTGGCGGCATATTCTGGCTTTCTAGCGTTAGTCGGAAGTTTACCCGAGGCGTAGAGTCGCAGACCTGATCAACCCACGCCACTGCCGAGAGATTCCATGGCCCGTCCTCGTCTGCTGCCCGACAACCTCACCCTCGCCCTGATCGCCACGGTGATCACCGCCAGCCTGCTGCCGTGCAGCGGTTCGGTCGCCGAGGGATTCCGCTGGGCGACCACCTTCGCCATCGGCATGCTGTTCTTCCTCCACGGCGCCAAACTGTCCCGCGAGGCGGTGCTCGCCGGCTTCCTGCACTGGCGCCTGCACCTGCTGGTGCTGTGCTGCACCTTCGCGCTGTTCCCGCTGCTCGGCCTGGTGCTGAAACCGCTGCTCGCGCCGATGGTCACGCCGCCGCTGTACCTCGGCATCCTGTTCCTCTGCGCGCTGCCGGCCACCGTGCAGTCGGCCATCGCCTTCACTTCGCTGGCGCGCGGGAACATTCCGGCGGCGGTATGCAGTGCCTCGGCCTCGACCATGATCGGCATCTTCCTCACTCCGCTGCTGGTGCAGCTGACGATCGGCGTGCAGGGTAGCAGCGGCGGGCTCGACGCCATCGGCAAGATCGTCCTGCAACTGTTCGTGCCCTTCGTCGCCGGCCAACTGGCCCGCCGCTGGATCGGCCGCTGGGTGGATGCGCACAAGGGTTCGTTGAAGTTCTTCGACCAGGGATCGATCCTTTTGGTGGTCTACACCGCCTTCAGCGAGGCGGTCATCCAGGGGCTCTGGCAGTCGATTCCGCTGCCGGCGCTGGCCGGCCTGCTGGCGTGCTGCTGCATCCTGCTGGCGCTGTCGCTGAGCCTCACCACGCTGCTGGCGCGCAAGCTCGGCTTCTCCAAGGAGGACGAGATCACCATCGTCTTCTGCGGCTCGAAGAAGAGCCTGGCGAGCGGCGTGCCGATGGCCAACGTGCTGTTCGCCAGCAGCGCGGTGGGTGCGATCATCCTGCCGGTAATGCTGTTTCACCAGATCCAGCTGATGGTCTGCGCGGTGCTCGCGCAACGCTACGCGCGACGCCCCGAAACCCCGGCCATGGAAACCAAACCCGCCAACGCCCCCCTTTAGGAGTCAACTTGCTGGCGATGCCCTTCAAGGGCGCTGATTGCGAGCAGGCTCGTTCCTGGAAGAACAGGGGTGCCCGAACCTGCGTAGGGTGGATCGCGCTTTATCGGTCCACCGGAAGGTGCAACGGATTCACCGCCGCCGCAACGGTGGATGAAAAGAACGTGATCACCTTGCGGGGCGGCCGGAGCGTCTGCTGGGTTACTGTGGGCCGGTGCGTCAGATCCGCAACTACGCCGAATCACACATCCACCCGCCCACGCCCGGCCTTGATCGCGCCGCGCTTGGCCTTGCCTTCAAGGCGGCGCTTCTTCGAGCCGAGGGTGGGCTTGGTCGGGCGGCGCTTCTTCTCCACCTTGCCGGCACTGCGGATCAGCTCGGCCAGGCGCTCCAGGGCGTCGGCGCGGTTCTGTTCCTGAGTGCGGTACTGCTGCGCCTTGATCACCACCACGCCCTCGCCGGTGATGCGGCTGTCGCGCAGCGCCAGCAGGCGTTCCTTGTAGAGCGGCGGCAGCGACGACGCCTGGCTGTCGAACCGCAGGTGCACCGCGCTGGAGACCTTGTTGACGTTCTGCCCGCCGGCGCCCTGGGCGCGGATCGCGGTGAGCTCGATCTCGTCATCGGGCAGGTGGACGGCGTTGGAGATTTCCAGCATGGCGGGCGTTCGTCGTTGGGCGGCTGACTACCCTACCTGAGACCGCGACGCCTGGCCTCCGATCCGCGCAAAACCAGCCCGGCGTCGACACCGGCGACATCCGCGGAAACCTTTACCAACGATCCGTTGCCCACCGGACGGGCGCCGATGGATTACCGTGGCGGCGACGATCGGTGAACGAGGCAAGCATGGATTCGATAACCCAGGCGGTACTTGGCGCCACGCTCCAGGCCGCCCTGCTCGGCCGCTGGCAGGGACGCAAGGCGCTGCTGTATGGCGCCGCGCTGGCGACCCTGCCGGACCTCGACGTGGTGATCGATTACGGCGACGCGGTGGCGGGGATGACCTACCACCGCAGTTTCAGCCATTCCCTGCTGGTGCTGACCGGCCTGGCGCTGGCGCTCACCCTGCTGCTGCGCTGGCGCCCGCATCCCGGCTATTCCGCGGGGCGGCTGTTCGTCACCCTGTGGCTGGTGCTTGTCACCCATCCGCTGCTGGATGCCTTCACCAGCTACGGCACCCAGCTGTTCTGGCCATTCACGCCGACGCCGACCGCCTGGTCGACGGTGTTCATCATCGACCCGCTGTACACCGTGCCACTGCTGGTGGCGGTGATCGGCGGGCTGATCCACGGCCTGCGCGACAGGACTCCGCGCCTGCCGCTGCTGGCGCTCGCGCTGTCCAGCCTGTACCTGGGGTTCACCGTCGCCGGTAAGCAGATGGCCGAGCACGCGGTGGAGAAGGAACTGGCGCGCCAGGGCATCCACGCCGACGCCCTGTTCAGCGGGCCGACGCCCTTCAACAGCCTGCTCTGGCGGGTCATCGTGCGCGACGGCGCGGATTACCACGAGGCGGTGGTCGGCTGGTTCGACAGCCAGCCGCCGCGGATCGAGCGCTTCGCCCGCGGCACCGAACTGCGCGCCGTGCTGGCCGATTCGCCGCAGGAAAGACGCCTGGAGTGGTTCACCGGCGACTGGCTGCGCTACGACGAGATCGACGGCCGGTTGATCGTCACCGACCTGCGCCTGGGGATGACCGGCTTCCATCCGTTCCGCTTCCCGCTGGCGGAGCGCCGCGACGGGCAGTGGCAGCTGATTCCCTACGTCGGACGCCTGCCGATGGAGCGTGGCGGCGCGGCGCAGATGAAGCTGATCTGGGCACGCATCTGGCAGCAGCAACCGCCACTGCCGCTGCGTGAATGGGCGGACGCGCTGAAGCGGGCCGGCCGCGGCTGAACGAGCGGTACGGCTAGCCTTCCAGCCGCGCCAGGCGCTCCTCCAGCGCGGCGACGCGGGCTTCGAGTTCGGCCAGGCGTTCGGCCTGGCCAGCCCGCGCAGGGGACGACTCGCCGCCTTCGGCACGCGCGGCGATGATCGCCTGCAGCTCCTCCGGGTCCACCAGCAGGTGCATGAAACGCTCCTCGCGCTGACCCGGCTGGCGTTGCAGCTGGACGGCCATCCTGCGTGACGCCAGGCGTTCGAGGTGGTGCTGGATCTGCCCGACATCCTCGAACGCGTGCATGCGGCTGCTGCGCGCGAGCAGCTCGCCTATGGTCTGCGGACCACGCAACAGCAGCAGGCCGAGCAGCACCAGCTGCGGCGCGACCAGCCCGAGGGTCTTGTCCGCGCGCTGCTCCCAGCGGTCGGCGCGGCTGCCCATCACCAGGCGCACCAGCCCGCGCCCTTCGAGGCTGCGCAGCGCCTGGCCGACCTGGCCGGGGGTCAGTTCCATCACCGGCTCGCGGCTGGTCTTCTGGTTGCAGGCGAGGACCGCCGCGTTGAGGGTCAGCGGGTAGCTTTCCGGGGTGGTGAGCTGCTTTTCGATCAGGCTGCCGAGCACGCGCGCTTCGGCGGCGTTGAGGGGTTCGACGGGCTGGATGTCCGTTTCTTCGGTCATTGCGGGCGCTCTCCGGTTGAAGGTTCGGGCGGAGTTTACCGGCTTCGCGGCCTCCGGCAGAGGCGCTTTTCGACGGGCTCGCAGGCGTCGCCAGCGCCCGTGCTTCTTGGCTAAGATGCCGACGCCTCCCCCTCGAGCATGCCATGGCCCGCGCCACGCCCCCCGACCTGAACAGCACCAGCAAGCCCCTGCGCGGGCTGGCGCGCAGCTATCCGCGCGGCCTCTATATCGAGCCGCACCAGCATGCCTGGGGCCAGGTGCTCTATGCGATCTCCGGCGTGATGTGGCTGGAGACCGGGCGCGAGGCGCTGCTGGTGCCGCCGCAGCGCGCGGTGTGGCTGCCGCCGGGGGTGACGCATGGGATTCGCGTGGTCTCCGAGCTGGAGATGCGCAACATCTACCTGCGCCCGACGCTGGCCGAGGCGCTGGAGCCGCAGGTACGCATCGTCGAGGTCAGCCGCCTGCTGCGCGAGCTGGTGCTGGCACTGGTCCAGCAGGAGCGCGAGGACGATCCCGGCTACTACGAGGCGCTGGCCAACCTGGCTCTGCTCGAACTGCGCCGCGCGCGGCATTCCTGGTTGCGCGTGCCATTGCCCGAGGATGCCGACCGCCGCCTGCTCGGCCTGTGCCAGGCGGTGATGGCCGCGCCGTCGCTGGAAATCTCCTTCGAACGCCACGCCGAACAGGTCGGCGCCAGTGTGCGCACCCTGACCCGTCTGTTCCAGCGCAGCCTCGGCCTGGGCTTCGCCGAATGGCGCCGGCAGGTGCAGCTCGCCACCGCCGTCGCCGCGCTGATCCAGGGCACGCCGGTGAGCACGGTGGCGCGTTCGCTGGGTTATCAGCCGAGCAGCTTCAGCGACATGTTTCGCCGCGAACTGGGCGTGGCGCCATCGGACTACCTGCGGCGCGACGGCGACTGAGTGGCGAGATTGGCCGATAGGCAGAAGCCTATGGCCGGAGCGTGACGGCGCGCCTGCATAGACTGGCCGCCATCGCCCACGCCACCCGGAGGTTTCGATGAACTACCTGATCTCGCTGCTCATCGGCCTGGGTGTCGGTGCGCTCTACGCCCTGCTCGACTTCAAGTCGCCCGCGCCGCCGGCCATTGCCCTGGTCGGGCTGCTCGGCATGCAGATCGGTGAAACCCTGCTGCCGCTGGGCCGCCAGTTTCTCGCCCAGTGGCTGCACTGACCCCCGAAAAGGAATCCCATGAAAGCTCTGCAATTCGCCCGCACCGGCGACCTCGCCGCCCTCGAACTGCGCGAAATCCCGCAGCCACGCCTCGCCGAAGGCGAAGTGCTGGTGCGCGTGGAGGCCGCCGGGCTGAACCCCAGCGACGTGAAGAACCTGCTCGGTCGCTTCCCCTACACCACCCTGCCGCGCGTGCCGGGTCGCGACTTCGCCGGCGTGGTCGTGGAAGGCCCCGGCGATTTGCTCGGCGCCGCCGTGTGGGGCACCGGCAAGCCGCTCGGCTTCGCCCGCGACGGCAGCCACGCGCAGTTCATCGCCCTGCCCGCCAGCGGCGTGGCGCACAAGCCGCAGCGGCTGAGCTTCGTCCAGGCCGCCGCGCTCGGCGTGCCCTACACCACGGCCTGGGACGCGCTGGAGCGCGCCGCGGTCGACGCCGGTACGCGATTGCTGGTGATCGGCGCCAACGGTGCGGTGGGCAGCGCCGCCCTGGCGCTGGCCAGAGCGCGCGGCGCCGAGCTGCTCGCGGCGGTGCGCAAGCCCGAGCAGGCCGATCGACTGAACGCCGCCGGCATCCCGACCATCGTGCTGGAGCAGCCGGAGGACCTGGGCGCCCAGGTACAGGCGCACTTCCCCGGCGGCGCCGAGGTGATCTTCGATACCACCGGTTTCTGGCTGCCGGCGGCGGTCCCGGCACTGGCGGATTTCGGTCGCATCGCCATCATCGCCGCGCCGGTCGACGGCCAGGTGCAGTTGCCTGCCCTGGCGCTGTATCGCCGCGGGGGCTCGGTGGTCGGGGTCAACTCGCTGCTTTACGACGCCACCCAGTGCGCGGCGATGCTGGACGCTTTCGGCCGCCTGTTCGACGAGGAACGCCTGCCGCTGCCGACGGGCTTGCGCGAAATGCCCCTGGAGCAGGGCCTGGCGGCCTACGCCGAGGTGAACGCCGGCAGCGCGGAGAAGATCATCCTGCGGCCCTGATGCCGCGAAATGGCCGAGGCGCGCGCCGGGCTCGGATCAGGCCCGGACGTTGCGCTCAAGCCAGCGGGTCAGCAGCGGCGCCAGTTGCTCCAGCGGCTGGTAGCCATTGGTCAGCAGCGCCATCTGCCCGTCGTGCTCGGCGAGCAGCGTGGGGAACCCGGCGATGCCGAGGTTCTGCGCCCAGGCGAAGTCGCCGGCGGTCTGCTCGCGGATTTCCAGCTCGTCGAAGGCCGCGGCGAACTCGATCCGCGGGATGCCCGCACGCTCGGCCAGCTCCACCAGCACCGTCGGCAGGGTGACGTCGCGGCCCTCCTGGTAGAAGGCACGCTGGATCAGCTCCAGCAACGGCCAGACGCTGTCCTCGTCCAGCTCGCGCGCGGCGACCAGCGCGCGGCAGGCCGGCTCGGTGTCATAGACGAACCCCTCCGGCAACCCCTCGTTGAAATTGAACAGTTGCCCGGTGGTGGCATTCACCGCCTGCCAGTAACCCAGGGTGCGCACCCGCGCCGCCGGCTCCATCGCCGCGCGCTCGTGGCGCAGACCGCCGACCACCAGGTGCGTGGGCACGCCGACGGCCAGCGCCTGTTCGGCCAGCGCATCGACGACCGGGGCAAACCCCCAGCACCAGGAACACATCGGGTCCATCACGTAGATCAGGCGAGCGGCCATCGGTTGCTCCGAGTCGGGTCTGTGGTACGTCAGTCGGCCTGGCGCGGATCGCGGCCCAGCGGGTGCGGCTGGTTGCGCGCCCTGGCCAGTTCGATCTGCTTCTGCCGTTCGCGGGCGCCGGCGCGGGTCTTCTCGCTCAGGCTGTCCCAGCAATGCGGGCAACTGATGCCGGGCGCGTAGTGCTCGGATTCGCGGTCCGCGACCGAGATCGGCGTGCGGCACGCGTGGCACTGGTCGTAGTCGCCCTCGGAGAGATCGTGGCGCACGGTGACCCGGTTGTCGAAGACGAAACAGTCGCCGCGCCAGCGGGTTTCGCTCTCCGGCACTTCCTCGAGGTATTTGAGGATGCCGCCCTTGAGGTGATAGACCGTCTCGAAGCCCTCGCCGAGCATGTAGCTGGAGGCCTTCTCGCAGCGGATGCCGCCGGTGCAGAACATCGCGACCTTCTTGTGCTGCGCCGGGTCGAAGTGCGCCTTGACGTACTCGGGGAAATCGCGGAACGACTTGGTCTGCGGATCGACTGCGCCCTCGAAGCTGCCGATCGCCACTTCGTAGTCGTTGCGGGTATCGATCACCAGCACCTCGGGGTCATCGATCAGCGCGTTCCAGTCCTTCGCTTCGACGTAGGTGCCGACGCGGGCGTTCGGGTCCACCCCCGGCACGCCGAGGGTGACGATTTCCTTCTTCAGCTTGACCTTGGTGCGGTAGAACGGCTGCTCCTCGCAGTAGGACTCCTTGTGGTCCACATCGGCCAGGCGCGGGTCGCCGGCGAACCAGGCAAACAGCGCGTCGATGGCGGCGCGCGAGCCGGAGACGGTGCCGTTGATGCCCTCCTCGGCGAGCAGCAGGGTGCCCTTGATGGCGTTGTCGAGCAGGGTCTGCAGCAAGGGTTCACGCAGCGCGACGTAGTCCGGCAGGGAGACGAACTTGTACAGCGCCGCGACGACGATCTTGTCGGTCATGGCAATACCTTTTCAGTGGTCACCCTCGCAAAGGGCGGACTGAGCGAACGGACGCAAGGCCCGAAGCGCCTGATGAAAAACGCCGCAATCGGCGTGGTCGCGCAGTCTACGTTTCCGCGTCACGCCCGGGTAGCCAGCCGGGGAAAAAGCCCGGCGGTTTTCGACGACCTGCGCCCGCAGGCATCAGGGCTCCTCGACCGAAGACCCGTTGCGGTGGCGAATGAACTCCGCGAGATCGGGCATCGGCATCGGCTTGCCGAACACGTAGCCCTGGGCGAACTGCACCCCGGCATCACGCAGGATGTCGCTCTGCCGCTCGGTTTCCACGCCCTCGGCGATCATCTGCAGACCCAGGCTGCGGGCGATCTGGATGATGTGAAAGGCCATCTGGGTGCTCGATGCGTCGTTGCCCAGGTCATCCACGAAGCTCTTGTCGATCTTGAGAAAGTCCAGGTCGTAAGTGGCCAGGTAGGACAGGCTGGAGTTGCCGGTGCCGAAATCGTCGATGGCCACCTTGAATCCCTGCTGGCGAATCCTCGCCAGGATCCTGCGCGCCTTTTCCGGGGACATCAGGCCGCTCTCGGTGGCCTCGATGATGATGTTGTGCGAGGCTCCGCCGCATTCGCGAATCAATGACTGCAGGCGCGACTCGGTCTGCGGCGAATGCAGGTCCTCGGCGGAGAAGTTGATCGCGATGTGGGCCTGCGGATTGTCGCGGATCAGTTGCGCGGCATCCCGCGCGACCATCTGCATGACGCTGGCGGTGACCTTCTGGATCATCCCGCTCTTCTCCGCGGCGGGAATGAACACCATCGGCGGGACCACCACACCGTCGCTGCGATGCCAGCGGATAAGCGCCTCGGCGCCGGTGCAGTGGCCATGGCGCAGGTCGATCACCGGCTGGTAGAGCAGAAAGAATTCGTTGCGCTTGAGCGCCGCCTGCAACTCCACCTTGAATGACAGCCGATTGCGCGCGATGAGGTACACCAAAGCGGTCAGCAGCAGGCCGACCAGCAGGCCGATGGGCATCCTCCGCCAGGCGGCGCTCCTGATCAGGCTTTCGAACTGATCGCGCGTCATGGCGGCGAAGACCTCGGTTTCCTGGCTCCGCGACGGACGCACGACGACGAAATGGTCGACATCGCTGAAGGCGTTCGGCGTGCCGTCGTAGTGGGCCAGCCACTCGCGCTTGAACACGCCGCGCGAGCGAATGATTCGCCCCGGATCACGGCCAATCTGGGTCAGCGAGAGGGTCGAGTTCTCGTCGAGGATGTCGATCACCAGTTGCGGCGCGATGATCGCCGCGTACTCGCCACGGGAGTTGACGTTGAAAAGCGCGCCCTGCACGGAGGGCAAGGTCACCCCGCCCCACGACCAGATGCCGGACGGGTTGACCCGGTGCGGCGGCCCTAGCTCCACCGGCGCCTCGAACGTGGCCATGGTGGAACACATCAGGCGGGTGCCATCCAGGTAGCCGAGGCCGATCAGATAGCTGGCGCGAGCGACGACCACCCGCATGCGCGCCAGTTGCTCCTCCGAGCAAGGCCCTAGCGGCGGACCCGAGCGCAGCTCGAGAATGGCCATCTCGATCTGCGCGCGCGTGGCAGCTGAGCGCCGCAGGACGTCGAGGGCGAGGCGGTCAAGGTAGGCGATCGCCTCGTCGCGGCCGTCCCGCTGGGCCAGCCGATATGCCACGACGAGAGGCGTGGCGAGCGCGAGAACGCCGGCCACCAGCGCAAACGAGAGCAGGGTTTTCTTCCGCATCGGCGCACTCGATTGTTCTCAAGTGACTGGAGTGTAGTCAGCGCAACGACTGCTACTGGGGAAGATTGAAAGCCCGGATTCGCCCCGGGCGGGAATCAATGGTCGTGCTTGGAGCCGCCCAGGCAGGTGGGCGATTCGGGTGCGGCGCCCTGCGCCGCCCATTCCTGCGGGGTGTAGGTGTGCAGCGCCAGCGCGTGGAACTGGCTCATCAGATCGCCGAGTGCCGCATAGACCTTCTGATGCCGGCGCACCGCATTCAGCCCGGCGAACTCCGGGCTGACGATGACGGCTTTGAAATGCGTCTCTTCGCCGCGGCTGTGCATGTGGCTCTCATTGACCAGCTCGAGGTGATGGGTGGACAGGCCACCCAGCGCCTCGCGGATGCGCTCCTGCATCATCATTTCGCCGGGCTCCCCGATTTCGCCGGGCTACCGGCGCCGAGCTCGCTGCTCATGTCCTGCAGCAGCTTGTTGACCTCGGGCACCGCGCTTTCCAGCTTGGCCTGGGTCAGTTGCGCGGACTGCGCGGTGAGGGTCGGCATCTTCTCGAGCACCTTCTTGCCCAGCGGCGACTGGTAGAAGTCGATCAGGTCCTTGAGTTCCTTCTCGGTGAAATTGCTGGTGTACAGGGCAACCATGTCCGGCTTGATCTTGTTCCAGCCCACCGCCTTGTCCAGCGCGGCGTTGGCCTTCGCCTGGTAGCTCTCCAGCGTGGCCTTCTTCGACTCCGGGGCCTTCGCCTCGGCGAAGCGCTGGGCGAACATCTGCTGCACCTGGGCGTAGACCGGCGTGGTCAGTTTGTCGGCATGCGCCAGCTTGAGGAATTTTTCCGCCTGGGCGTTGTGGCTAGCCGTATCGGCTACGGCCGGGGCGCTCAGGGCGGCGAAGAGTGCGGCGGCACACAGGGTGCGGAATAACGTCATCGAGTGTTCCTTGCGTAGGGAATTCGGGCTGTTTGACAGCGCAGAGAGCCATTCTGCGCCCAAGCCGGTGCCCGCCTCAAGGCGCGCCGAGCCCAGCGAAGCGGCGCGGAGCGCCCGCTCCCTCCTACATCGCCGCGTGGCGATCCTATAGGCTCGGGCGGAACCCCGCGCCTCGCCGCGCAGACTAAAGCTGCCTGAACGTACTGGAAGGACGCCGTCATGAGCCGCACCGAAACCGATAGCCTGGGTGCCATCGAGGTCCCCGAAGACGCCTACTGGGGCGCGCAGACCCAACGTTCGCTGATCAATTTCGCGATCGGCGACCAGCGCATGCCCCTGGCCCTGCTGCACGCCCTGGCCCTGGTGAAGAAAGCCGCGGCGCGGGTCAACGACCGCATCGGCGAGCTGCCCTCGGACATCGCCCGGCTGATCGAGCAGGCCGCCGACGAGGTGCTTGCCGGCAAGCACGACGACCAGTTCCCGCTGGTGGTCTGGCAGACCGGCAGCGGCACGCAGAGCAACATGAATGTCAATGAGGTGATCGCCGGGCGCGCCAACGAGATCGCCGGCGGCCAGCGCGGCGGCAAGACGCCGGTGCACCCCAACGACCACGTCAACCGCGCGCAAAGCTCCAACGACTGCTTCCCCACCGCCATGCACATCGCCGCCGCACAGGCGGTGCATGACCAGCTGCTGCCGGCCATCGCCGAACTCGCCGACGGCCTGGCCGAGCAATCGGCGCGGCACATCAAGCTGGTCAAGACCGGCCGCACGCACATGATGGACGCCACGCCGATCACCTTCGGCCAGGAGCTGTCCGGCTTCGTCGCCCAGCTGCACTACGCGGAGAAGGCCATCCGCGCGACCCTGCCGGCGGTCTGCGAGCTGGCCCAGGGCGGCACCGCGGTGGGCACCGGCCTCAACGCGCCGCACGGCTTCGCCGAAGCCATCGCCGCGGAACTGGCGGCGCTGTCCGGGTTGCCCTTAGTCACCGCGCCGAACAAATTCGCCGCCCTCGCCGGCCACGAGCCGCTGGTGGCCCTCGGCGGCGCGTTGAAGACCCTCGCCGTGGCGCTGATGAAGATAGCCAACGACCTGCGCCTGCTCGGCTCCGGCCCACGCGCTGGCCTCGCCGAGGTGAAGCTGCCGGCCAACGAACCGGGCAGCTCGATAATGCCCGGCAAGGTCAACCCGACCCAGTGCGAAGCGCTGTCGATGCTCGCCTGCCAGGTCATGGGCAACGACGCCACCATCGCCTTCGCCGCCAGCCAGGGTCACCTGCAGTTGAACGTGTTCAAGCCGGTGATCATCCACAACCTGCTGCAATCGATCCGCCTGCTCGCCGATGGCTGCCGCAACTTCAACGAACACTGCGTCGCCGGACTCGAACCGGACGCCACCCAGATGGCCGCGCATCTCGAGCGCGGGCTGATGCTGGTGACCGCGCTGAACCCGCACATCGGCTACGACAAGGCGGCCGAAATCGCCAAGAAGGCCTACGCCGAAGGCAGCACCCTGCGCGAAGCGGCCCTGGCGCTGGGGCACCTGACCAGCGAGCAGTTCGACCAGTGGGTGCGCCCGGAAGACATGCTGGGACACACACCATGAGTGATGCGCGCAGCGGCGCGACACGCCTGGAAGGCGACGGCAAACGCATCCTGATGATCTACGGCACGCCCAAAGGCGCCAGCTTCTGCCACGCCCTCGGCGAGACCTACGCCAACGCCGCGCGCAGCAAGGGACACGTGGTGCGCGTCCTGGCGCTGGGCGAGCTGCGGTTCGACCCGATCCTGCGCGACGGCTACGAGCACAGCCAGACGCTAGAGCCGGACCTGCTCGACGCGCAACGGGAGATCCACTGGGCCGAGCACCTGGTGTTCGTCTACCCGGTCTGGTGGGGCGGCGTGCCGGCGCTGCTCAAGGGCTTTCTCGACCGCGTGTTCCTGCCCGGCTTCGCCTTCAAGTTCCGCGGCCGCTCGCAGGCCTGGGACAAGCTGCTGACCGGACGCAGCGCCGACTTGCTGGTGACCCTGGACACGCCGAGCTGGTACTTCCGCTGGGTCTACGGCGCCCCGGCGCACCGGCAGATGGTGCGCACCGTGTTGGGGTTCTGCGGAATCAAGACGCGCCGCCTGAGCGAGTTCTCGCCTATCCGCACCTCCACTGAGGAGCAGCGCCAGACGTGGCTGCGCAAAGCCGAAAAACTCGGCCTGAGCGTCTAGCCTCAGGTGACTACCGCTGGGTCGTCGTGCGCCGACGCGCGGAACCGAACGGCATTCGCCAGGTCCATCGCCTGCACGCACGGGTGGCACTGCGCCAGATCCGCACACCGTCCGTCCGCCGCGGCCCCGCTGGAGCCCGGACGGTCGGTAGACTCAGCCTCATCGACAGGGAGAACGACGATATGCTCGGACAGCGCAAAGTGGATGAAACCCCCGCCAACCATTTCCGCAGCGAGCGGATCAGCGTGGTCAACGGCCGCTACTTCTTCTCCACCCGCGAAGGCACCCTGGAAGGCCCGTTCTTCAGCAAACAGGACGCCGAACGCGAAGTCACCCGCTACCTCGCCCGCCACGAGTGCGCGCGGAATATTTCCGAGTACAAGGTGTTGCGGTAAGGATGAAGCGGTGGGTTCGATGAACTAAAAGGGCAGCGCTAACGCCCTTTTTTTGTTGAGCCGACAAGGCTTGGCGGACCAAGAACAAACTGGCTCCGCTCTCGCTCACCGGAGCTCCGCCAACCCAGCCTGACCGACACACTCCCCTGGAAAAAATGGACACTGTTATCTCCGCGCCCTGCTGAGGGCGCTGAGGTCTCGCCGCAGTGTCCAATGACTGTATGGTGATGAGTCCGGTGCCTGCCGTGCAGGCTATGCCGGCGTTGAAAAGCGCTCTTTGAATGGCGGCCGGCGAGTTATCCGCCAGATTGCGTCTCGTCGCAGCGAGGTAGCCCGGATATAAACGGGTTTATGTAGGGTGGACAACGCTCCGCTTGTCCACCAACGAGGCCTTGTACCCGTACAAGCTCCACCAAGGCGCCTCGTATCCGAGCTGGAAAACGCTTCGCGGTTTTTCACCCTACGATCACGCGAACATTGAAGTAGCCATCAGATCGATCGATAGGCCATCGCCGGGCGTATCGATCCCGTTTCTGCCCTCAGCGCACCGCTTCGAACAGCCCCGTGGCGCCCATTCCGCCGCCTACGCACATGGTGACGATGCCGTAGCGCAGCGAGCGGCGTTGCAGTTCACGGACCAGATGGCCGACCTGACGCGAGCCGGTCATGCCGAAGGGATGGCCGATGGAGATCGAGCCGCCGTTGACGTTGTACTTCTCGTTGTCGATGCCCAGGCGGTCGCGGGCGTAGAGGCATTGCGAGGCGAAGGCTTCGTTGAGTTCCCAGAGGTCGATGTCGTCGATCGACAGGCCGCGCGCCTTGAGCAGCTTGGGCACCGAGAACACCGGGCCGATGCCCATTTCGTCTGGTTCGCAGCCGGCCACGGTGAAGCCGCGGAAGAACGCCTTCGGTTTGAGGCCCAGTTCCAGGGCCTTGTCCAGGCTCATCACCAGGGTCATGGACGCGCCGTCGGAGAGCTGCGAGGCGTTGCCGGCGGTGACCGAACCGTCCTCGGCGAACACCGGCTTGAGCGCGGCGAGGCTCTCGTAGGTGGTGTCCGGACGGTTGCAGTCGTCGCGATCGACCACGCTCTCGACGATCTTCTTCTCGCCGCTGGCCTTGTCCTCGACCTGGTAGCGCACGTTCATCGGCACGATCTCGTCGTCGAACAGCCCTTCCGCCTGCGCCCGCGCGGTGCGTTGCTGGCTCTGCAGGGCGTAGCGGTCCTGCGCCTCGCGGCTGACGCCGTAGCGGCGCGCGACGATCTCGGCGGTCTGCCCCATCGGGTAGTAAATGCCGGGCAGGTTCTCCTGGATCAGCGGGTTGTACAGGTGGTCGGTGTTGACGCTCTTCAGCGTCAGGCTGATCGACTCGACGCCACCGGCGACGATGGCGTCGCTGCAGCCGGAAGCGATCTGGTTGGCGGCAATGGCGATGGCCTGCAGGCCCGAGGAGCAGTAGCGGTTGAGGGTCATGCCGGCGACGTCCTTGCCGAGCTTCGACAGCACGGCGACGTTGCGCCCGATGTTGTAGCCCTGCGCGCCTTCGTTGGAGCCGGCACCCACCACGCAGTCGTCGATCAGCGCCGGATCGATGCCGGTGCGCGCCAGCAGCGCATTCACGCAATGCGCCGCCATGTCGTCCGGACGGGTCTGGTTGAATTTGCCGCGAAAGGACTTGGCCAGGCCAGTCCGCAGGCTGTCGACGATGACGACTTCACGCATGGCACACCTCGGTTCTTGTTCGATGAGGTGGCCGAGAATAGGACCGCCGCCGGGCCGCGGCGACGATCATTCATCCGGCGTATGCGCCGGCATCCGGTGCGTTTCGCGCTACTCCTTGTCGAGCACCGCGGCCAGGGCGTCGTTGAGGGTGCGCAGCACCTTGATCCGGGCGAAGCGCTTGTCGTTGGCTTCGACCAGCGTCCAGGGCGCCAGCTGGGTGCTGGTGCGGTCGACCATGTCGCCGACGGCGTCGCTGTACTGCTCCCACTTCTCGCGGTTGCGCCAGTCCTCGGGGCCGATCTTGAAGCGCTTGTGCGGGGTGTTCTCGCGTTCCTCGAAGCGCGCCAGCTGGGTGTCCTTGTCGATGGCCAGCCAGAACTTCACCAGCACCACGCCGTTGCGCACCAGGGTTTCCTCGAAATCGTTGATCTCGCCGTAGGCGCGCAGCCAGTCCGCCGGGCTGCACAGGCCCTCGATGCGCTCCACCAGCACCCGGCCATACCAGGAGCGGTCGAAGATGGTGAACTTGCCGCGCGGCGGAATGTGTCGCCAGAATCGCCACAGGTAGGGCTGCGCGCGCTCCTCTTCGGTGGGCGCGGCGATCGGCACGATGTGGTATTGGCGCGGGTCCAGCGCGGCGGCGACGCGACGGATCGCTCCGCCTTTGCCCGCCGCATCGTTACCCTCGAAGGCGGCGATCAGCGCGTGCCGGCGCATCCGCTTGTGGCGCATCAGGCCGGCCAGGCGCGCCTGCTCCAGGGTCAGCTGGCGCTGGTAGTGATCCTTTTCCAGCCCCTGGCGCATGTTCAGGCTGGCCAGCAGCTGATGCTCTTCGAGGTTGGCGCCGATGGTCGCCGCATGCGGCTGCTCGGGCTTGGCAGCGGACGGGCGCAGCGCCGCCTGCAGCCCTTCGAGCAGCAGCCGGCCGACGGTCAGCGCGCGGTAGTTCTGGTCGCTGCCTTCGATGATGTACCAGGGCGCGTAGTCGCGACTGGTCTGGCGCAGCATGTGCTCACCGTGGCGGACGAACTTGTCGTAGGTTTTTGACTGCTGCCAGTCCAGCGGGGTGATACGCCAGCTGCGCAGCGGGTCCTGGGCGAGCACCTTGAGGCGGGTCTTCATCTGCTTCTTGGAGAGGTGAAACCAGAACTTGAAGATCAGCGCGCCCTCGTCGCAGAGCATCCGCTCGAAGCGCTGCGCGGCATCGATGGCCTGCTCCAGACCGGCGTCCTTGATCTCCCCGGCGACCCGCGCCTGCAGCATCTGGCTGTACCAGTTGCCGAAGAACACCCCCATCCGTCCCTTCGGCGGCAGACGGCGCCAGTAGCGCCACTCCGGCGGCCGGGCGAGCTCCTCGTCGGTCTGCACGTCGAAGGTTTCCACCTGGATCAGCCGCGGGTCCATCCACTCGTTGAGCAGCTTGACCGTCTCGCCCTTGCCCGCGCCTTCGATGCCATTGATCAACACGATCACCGGGAAACGCGCCTGCTCCTTGAGTGCGTACTGCGCATCCAGCAACCCTTCGAGCAGCGCAGGCAGCGCTTCCTCGTATTCCTTGTGGCCGATGCTATGGCCGATTTCCGCCGATTCGAACATCTGTGTCTCCTCTGTCCCGACTCAGCCTAACGGATTTGCAGCTGCGTCGATAAGCCGTCCGCGGCGCGACGCGACGTAGCGGCTACAATGCGCGCCCCGCTGCCAGGTAAACGCATGACCGACACTTCCCACGCCCAGCTCGACTGGGACGACCAGGGCCAGCCGATGTCCCGCGAATTCGGCGATGTCTACTTCTCCCGCGCCAGCGGCCTGGAAGAAACCCGCCACGTGTTCCTCGCCCACAATGCGCTCGCCGAGCGCTTCGCCGCGCTCCCGGCGGGCGGGCGCCTGTGCATCGGAGAGACCGGCTTCGGCACCGGGCTGAATTTTCTCTGCGCCTGGCAGCTGTTCGATCGATGCGCGAACGCCGAGACGCGTCTGCATTTCGTCAGCGTCGAGCGCTACCCGCTTGCGCGTGAGGACCTCGCCCGCGCGCTGGCCCTGTGGCCGGAGCTGGCGCCCTGGGCCGAGCCATTGCTGGCGCAGTACGTCGGCATTCATCCGGGCTTCCAGCGCCTGAGCTTCGCCGGCGGCCGCGTGGTACTGACGCTGCTGATCGGCGACGTGCTGGATTGCCTGCCGCAACTGGATGCACGCATCGATGCCTGGTTCCTCGACGGTTTCTCGCCGGCGAAGAACCCGCAGATGTGGACCGCCGAACTCTTCGCCCAGCTCGCCCGCCTGTCCGCAGCCGGCGCAACCCTGGCGACCTTCACCTGCGCCGGGTTCGTCCGCCGCGGCTTGAACGAGGCCGGCTTCGCCATGGCCAAGGTCAAGGGCTTCGGGCACAAGCGCGAGATGCTCGCCGGGCGCTACGATGGTCAGCCGCAGGACAGTGCCAGGCCCTGGTTCGCCCGCCCGCGCTGGCGCCCGCAAACCCGCGAGGCGCTGGTGATCGGCGCCGGCCTCGCCGGGTGCGCCAGCGCCGCCAGCCTCGCCGCGCGTGGCTGGCGGGTGACGCTGATCGAGCGGCATGCCGAGATCGCCCAGGAGGGTTCGGGCAACCCGCAGGGCGTGCTCTACCTCAAGCTCTCCGCGCACGGCACTGCCCTCTCGCAGTTGGTGGTGAGCAGCTTCGGCCACACCCGCCGGTTGCTGGAACAGATCGAACGCGGTCGCTACTGGGCGCCGTGCGGTGTGCTACAGATCGCCTTCGACGCCGCCGAAGCCACGCGCCAGCAGCGCCTCGCCGAGGCCTTCCCGCACAGCCTGCTGCGCCTGCTGCCACGCACGGAGGCCGAAGCGCTGGCGGGCGTCGGCCTGCCCACTGGCGGGCTGTTCTTCCCAGAGGCCGGCTGGGCGCACCCGCCGGCGCTGTGCCGCGCGCTGATCGATCATCCAAACATCCGTCTGCGCAGCCATAGCGAAGCGCTGCGCCTGGAGCGCGAGGATGGGTGCTGGAGGGTTTTCGCCGAGAACGGCCTGCTGGCGGCGGCGGAGGTGGTGGTGCTGGCCGGCGCCGCGGACATCCAGCGGTTCCCGGTCGCCGCCGAACTGCCGCTCAAGCGCATCCGCGGACAGATCAGCCAGATTCCCGCCACCGCGCCGAGCCAGGCGCTGCGCACGGTGCTCTGCGCCGAGGGCTACATCGCCCCGGCGCGCGGCGGGGAACATACGCTGGGCGCGAGCTTCGGTTTCGACGACCCGGACCTGACACCGACCGCGGCCGATCACGCCGGAAACCTGCGCATGCTCGAAGAGATTTCGCCGGACCTCGCCAGCCGCCTCGACGCCGCCCGGCTCGACCCGCAGCAGTTGCAGGGTCGCGCCGCATTCCGCTGCACCAGCCCGGACTACCTGCCGATGGTTGGCCCGCTGGCGGATGCGCCGGCCTTCGCCGAAGCCTACGCGGTGCTCGCCAAGGACGCCCGCCAGGTGCCGGACACGCCCTGCCCCTGGCTCGACGGCCTCTACATCAATGCCGCCCACGGCTCGCGTGGCGTGCTCACCGCGCCACTCTCCGGCGAACTGCTCGCCGCCTGGCTGGACGACGAACCGCTGCCGCTGCCCCGCTCGGTGGCCGAGGCCTGCCACCCGAACCGGTTCATGTTGAGAAAGCGGGTGCGCGGCAAAGGATGAGCACCGAGGGCGGCCAGGCGATGGGTATCGCAGGCTCACCCCATCCTGCGGGGCCGAAAGGGCGAGCGTCGTGGCTGGTGGCTCGATAAATCGAGAGCGAAAGAACTAACGGCGATCTTTCAGGGCGCGATGTGCACGCCCCATGAAGCTGACAGCCGCAACTCCCAGCCCCGCGCCAATCAACCCGCCCCGCTCGCCTGCTCGGGCATCTCGAACAGCTCCGCCGCCCTCAGCAAGCCGGCCAGCAATGCATGGCGTTCCCATTCGGGGAGGCTGGCGAAGCGTTGCAGGACGTGATCGGGAAGGAGCGGCGGGGCTTCGCCGAGGGCTTCGCGGCCCGCGTCGCAGAGGACCAGCCACTGCTTGCGGCGGTCCTGCACGTCGCGGCGCCGGGACAGCATGCCACGGCCCTCGAGGCGCTCCAGCACGCCGGACAATGAGGCCGGCGAGAGGCTAACGAAGCGCGCCAGCTGGCTCGCCGTGAGCGCCTTCTCCACGGCCAGCACCTGCAGGATCAGCAACTGGAGAGGAGTCAGTCCGCCGTAGCGCGAGAGCCGCTTGGCGTGCACTTCGGCCGATTGCTGAAGGCGGCGCAGAGCCTGGAAGACGGATAGCGCGTAGGTATCGCTGAGGTTCTTTTTAGTTTCGGTCATAACTTTCCTGGCCGTCTTCTTCCGTGAATACCGATCGGTAAATGCACAGAACTACTTTGACCTGAAATCGGTCACTAGTTCTGATTCGCGATATCGACCCCGCGAAAAACACACCCACACCCCAACGGAGAACCGGTAAGGATCATGTGCGGAATAGCAGGAGAACTGCGCTTCGATAAGCGCCCGAGCGACTTAGCAGCCGTCGAGCGCATCACCCAACACCTGGCCGATCGCGGCCCCGACGCCTGTGGCTTCCACAGCGAAGGCCCGCTGGGCCTCGGCCACCGGCGGCTGAAGATCATGGATCTGGAAGCCGCGTCGGGACAGCCGATGGTCGATCCCTCGCTGGGCCTGTCGATGGTCTTCAACGGCGCCATCTACAACTACCCGGAACTGCGCGCGGAATTGCAGGCGCTGGGCTATCAATTCTTCTCCGAAGGCGATACCGAGGTGCTGCTCAAGGGCTATCACGCCTGGGGCGAGGCGCTGCTGCCCAAGCTCAACGGCATGTTCGCCTTCGCCATCTGGGAGCGCGACTCCGGCCGGCTGTTCCTCGCCCGCGACCGTCTCGGCGTCAAGCCGCTGTACCTGTCGCGTACCGGCGAACGCCTGCGCTTCGCCTCTACCCTGCCGGCGCTGCTGCAGGGCGGCGACATCGCCAAGCTCATCAACCCCATCGCGCTCAACCATTACCTGAGCTTCCACGCCGTGGTGCCGGCGCCGCATACGTTGATCGCCGGTATCGAGAAGCTGCCGCCGGCCACCTGGCTGCGCGTCGAGGCCGACGGCCGCACCGAGCAGAAGACCTGGTGGACGCTGCAATACGGGCAGACCGACGAGGAAGCCGCGCTGAGCTTCGAGGACTGGCAGACGCGCACCCTGGATACCCTGCGCGAGGCGGTGGCGATTCGTCAGCGCGCCGCGGTGGACGTTGGCGTGCTGCTCTCCGGCGGCGTCGATTCAAGCCTGCTGGTGGGCCTGCTGCGCGAAGCTGGCGCGGCGGACAACCTGCTGACCTTCTCCATTGGCTTCGAGGATGCCGGCGGCGAACGCGGCGACGAGTTTTACTATTCTGACCTGATCGCCAAGCATTACGGCACGCGTCATAACCAGTTGCGCATCGACGAGAAGGAAATCATCGAGCAGTTGCCGGCGGCCTTCGCCGCGATGAGCGAGCCGATGGTCAGCCACGACTGCATCGCGTTCTATCTGCTCTCCCGCGAGGTCGCCAAGCATTGCAAGGTGGTACAGAGCGGCCAGGGCGCGGACGAGCTGTTCGCCGGCTACCACTGGTATCCGCAGGTAGATGGCGCCGCCGACCCGGTGGCGGCCTATCTGCAGGCGTTCCGCGATCGCGACTTCGCCGAATACGCCGATACCGTGCAGGCCAAATGGGTCGACAAGGACCATTCCGGCGACTTCGTTCGCCAGCAATTCACCCAGCCCGGCGCCAGCGCGGCGGTGGACAAGGCGCTGCGCCTGGACAGCACGGTGATGCTGGTGGACGACCCGGTGAAGCGCGTCGACAACATGACCATGGCCTGGGGCCTGGAGGCGCGCACGCCCTTCCTCGACTACCGGGTGGCGGAGCTGTCGGCGCGCATCCCGGGGAAATTCAAGCTGCCCGACGGCGGCAAGCATGTCCTCAAGGAAGCCGCGCGGCGGGTGATTCCCGCCGAGGTGATCGACCGGCCCAAGGGCTATTTCCCGGTGCCGGGGCTCAAGCACCTGCAGGGCGCGACGCTCGGCTGGGTGCGTGACCTGCTGCTCGACCCGAGCCAGGACCGCGGCCTGTTCAACCCGCAGATGATCGACCGCCTGCTCAGCGACCCGCAGGGCCAGCTTACCCCGCTGCGCGGCTCGAAACTTTGGCAACTGGCGGCACTCAACCTTTGGCTGACCCAGCAAGGCCTGTAGCGCGCCGGCATTCGGCCGGCGGCGCGGATGAGCGCTCCCGCGAGACCGGCGCTCCGCCACCGCCCGCAACCGATTTTCCCCGCGGCATGCCCTCGCCTGCCGCGGTTTTTCAGGAGGCTTCATGCAAAAGTCACAAGCCTACGGCCAGCGTCTGCTGCGCGGCCAGGCACCGTCCTACGAACGCCTGCAGGCGCAGCGCGCAGAGGACGGCCTAGACGGCCCCGGGGGCCCGGTCGCCCTGCAGTGCGGCTGGGGCCGGCTGCTGATCGGCCACACCTATTCCGGCCCGGCGCAGTTGGCACGCGAGCTGCTCGCCGAGAAGACCGGCGAGCGCGACATCGCCCTCTACGTCGCCGCTCCGCAGCAGGTGCTGGCGCAGGCGCCGCAGCAACTCTTCCTCGATCCCTCCGACACCCTGCGCATCTGGTTCTCCGACTACCGTCCGGCACGCCGGCCCTTTCGCGGTTTCCATCTGCGCCGCGCCCAGAGCGCCAGCGACTGGGCCTCGGTCAATCGTCTCTACCAGAGCCGCGGCATGCTCCAGGTCAACCCGCAGAAGATAACCCCGCGCGAGGAAGGCGGCCCGGTGTACTGGCTCGCCGAGGACAGCGATACCGGCGTGGCGCTGGGCACGGTGATGGGCCTGAACCACCAGGAAGCCTTCGCCGACCCGGAAAACGGCTCCAGCCTCTGGTGCCTGGCGGTCGATCCGCAGTGCAGCCGGCCGGGCGTCGGCGAGGCGCTGGTGCGTCACCTGATCGAACACTACCAGTCCCGCGGGCTGACCTACCTCGACCTCTCGGTGCTGCACGATAACCGCCAGGCCAAGGCGCTCTACGCCAAGCTGGGCTTCCGCACGCTGTCGACCTTCGCCGTTAAGTGCCGCAACGGCATCAACCAGACGCTGTTCCTCGGCCCCGGGCCGGACGTGGAGTTCAACCCCTACGCGCGGATCATCGTCGACGAAGCGCTGCGCCGCGGCATCGAAGTGCAGGTCGACGATGCGCCCGCCGGGCTCTTCACCCTGGTCCACGGCGGGCGCAGGGTGCGCTGCCGCGAGTCGCTCTCGGACCTCACCAGCGCGGTGAGCATGACGCTGTGCCAGGACAAGCGCCTGACCAACAGCTACCTGCGCCGCGCCGGCCTGTCGCTGCCGACGCAACAGCTCGCCGGCAGCGACGAGGACAACGCCGCCTTCCTCGAAGCCCACGGCAGTGTGGTGGTGAAGCCGGTGGACGGTGAACAGGGCCAGGGCGTCGCGGTCGATCTGCGTACCGTCGAGGAACTGCACGCCGCCATCGAGGCCGCGCGTCAGTTCGACAGCCGGGTGCTGCTGGAGAGCTTCCACGAAGGCCATGACCTGCGCATCCTGGTGATCGGCTTCGAGGTGGTCGCCGCCGCCATCCGCCGCCCGGCCACGGTGATCGGCGACGGCCGCAGCAGCATCCGCAAGCTGATCGAAAGCCAGAGCCGCCGGCGCCAGGCTGCCACCCACGGCGAAAGCAAGATCCCGCTGGACGACGAAACCGAACGCACCCTGCGTGCGGCGGGCCACGACTACGACACGGTACTGGGCGAAGGCATGCAACTGGCGGTGCGGCGCACCGCCAACCTGCACACAGGCGGCATCCTCGAGGATGTCACCGCGCAACTGCACCCGACGCTGGTCGACGCCGCCGTACGTGCCGCCCGCGCGCTGGACATTCCGATGGTCGGCCTCGACCTGATGGTCAAGGCCGCCGACCAGCCGGAGTACGTGTTCATCGAGGCCAACGAACGCGCCGGGCTGGCCAACCATGAGCCGCAGCCCACCGCCGAACGCTTCGTCGACCTGCTGTTTCCGCTGAGCAAGATCTAGCCTCGTTTCCGGCCGGGCCTCGCCTGGCGCAGGTTCGCCCCTATGAATATCGTGTGGTTTCTACAGGGGGCGAACTCGTTCGCCAGCGGATGTTCAGGCCAAAACGCCCCTCTCGCCGGAACCTATCCGGCTGAATGTTTCCGCCTTACCCGGGTCGCAATACCTATCGGCCACGCCGCAAAACCGCGGTGCGCGCCCTCACAGTCAAGCCGTACGGGAGAATTCCATGAGCGCAAGACTGCCCGAACCGGACATGCAGTACATGCAGAAGGTCCTGCTGGAAATGCTCGCCATTCCCAGTCCGACCGGGTTCACCGACACCATCGTCCGCTACGTCGCCGAGCGCCTCAACGAACTCGGCATTCCCTATGAGCTGACCCGCCGCGGCACCATCCGCGCGACGCTCAAGGGGCGCCGCTACAGTCCGGACCGGGCCATCTCCGCGCATGTCGACACCATCGGCGCCAGCGTGCGGGAAATCCATGCCAACGGTCGCCTGGCGCTCGCCGCGGTCGGCTGCTGGTCGAGCCGCTTCGCCGAGGGTAGCCGGGTCAGCCTGTTCACCGACCGCGGCGTGCTGCGCGGCAGCGTGCTGCCGCTGATGGCCTCCGGTCATGCCTTCAATACCGCCGTCGACCAGTTGCCGGTCAGCTGGGATCACGTCGAGCTGCGCCTCGACGCGCTGACCAACAACCTGGAGGAAACCCGCGCGCTGGGCGTGTCCATCGGCGATTTCGTCGCCTTCGACCCGCTGCCGGAGTTCACCGAGAGCGGCCATATCAGTGCCCGCCACCTGGATGACAAGGCCGGCGTGGCGGTGCTCCTGGCGTCGCTCAAGGCCATTGTCGAAAGCGGCCTGGAGCCGCCGATCGACTGCCACCCGCTGTTCACCATCACCGAGGAAACCGGCTCCGGCGCCGCCGCCGCGCTGAATTTCGACGTCAGCGAATTCGTCGGCATCGACATCGCCCCGGTCGCACCCGGCCAGCAGTCCACCGAACACTCGGTCACCGTGGCCATGCAGGATTCCGGCGGCCCCTACGACTATCACCTGTCGCGGCACCTGCTGCGGCTGGCCGACCGCTATGAGATTCCGGTGCGGCGCGACCTGTTCCGCTACTACCACAGCGATGCGCAGTCGGCGATCACCGCCGGCCACGACATCCGCACCGCCCTGCTCGCCTTCGGCTGCGACGCCACCCACGGCTACGAACGTACGCATATCGACAGCCTGTTGGCCCTGGGCCGGCTGATCTGCGCCTACCTGCTCAGCCCGCCGGTGTTCGCCAGCGACGCGCACCCGGAAAAGGCCTCGCTGGAGCGCTTCAGCCATCAGATCACGGAAGACGCGCAGCTGGAACCGGAAACCCGCGTACCGGCCGTGGAAAGCGTGGTCGGCGACGAGCAACCGCGCTGAGTGCCGTCGACGTTTGAGCGCTGATCCACGGTTCCGGCCCCCGGGCCGCGGGTCGGCGCCGACGACTCTGTCGGTACAGTGCCTTCCGTTTACCCGTCCGCGGTGGCCCGCGCGGCCCGGTTGTCTGATTCCGTAATCCTCGCGTTACGCCGCGCTCGGCCGCGAGTAGCACCGCGTTGAAGCCCGCACACCGGCCGACGAACCAAGTCAGGGCTTCCCTTCCCCACGGGCGGCCTGTCTGACCTTTCATCAAGCGCTTTTTGCGGCAGCGGATTCCGTGCTCGCGCGAATCGGCGCCGGCCTATCCGATGACTTCCCTGAATAGCTGGTCAGCTACTTGCATAGCAAGACCTGCCGCGAACGTCAGGTTTAGCCATGCCACGAACGCAGGCAGGGCAAGCCGGCCAGGCAGCAACTGGCACGTGATCGATTGAAGTTGCATTCGACTGTCAATCTTATAACCCCCATTGAGGCACAGCATGATCAGGCAGAAGACGATCAAAGGAACGCGGAACAAACACTTCGTACGCAACGTCATGCTGTCCGCCGGTCTGAGCGCGGGGGCGCTGTTGCCGGTGAGCGATGCGCTGGCACAGAGCGAAACCGACAGCGAGAATTCCAGCACCCAATTGGAGACGGTCACCGTTACCGCAGAACGTCGCGAGCAGGATATCAAGGACGTGCCCGTCTCCGTATCCACGCTGCGTGGCGAGAGACTCGACGCCATCGGTACCAGCGGCCAGGACGTTCGCGTGCTGGCCGCCAAGACACCCAGCCTGAACATCGAGTCGTCCAACGGCCGCGCGTTCCCGCGCTTCTATATCCGTGGCTACGGCAACACCGACTTCAACCTGTTCGCTTCGCAGCCGGTGTCGCTGGTGTACGACGACATCGTTCAGGAGAGCCCCATCCTCAAGGGCTTCCCGATGTTCGATCTGGCCGGCGTGGAAGTTCTGCGTGGCCCGCAAGGTTCGCTGTTCGGCCGCAACACCCCCGCCGGGGTGGTCAAGTTCAACTCGGCGCGGCCGTCGGTCGACGGCGAGGAAGGCTATTTCAGCCTGTCCACAGGAACCTACGACACCACCAACGTCGAAGGTGCGGTCAACCTGCCGATGGGACCGAACTGGGCGATGCGCGCCTCGATCCTCTCGCAGCATCGGGATGACTGGGTGGATAACACCTTCACCGGCAAGAACGACGACCTGGAGGGTTATGACGACCGCGCCGCCCGCCTGCAACTGCTCTATCAGGGCGACAATGGCTTCGAAGCGCTATTCAACGTGCATGGCCGCGACCTCGACGGCTCTGCGCGGCTGTTCCGCGCCAACGCCATCCGTCCCGGTAGCAATTCGCTGATATCGGGTTTCGACGTCGACGAGATCGGCACCGACGGCGAGAACAAGCAGGAACTGCGCACCGCCGGCGCCAACGCCCGGCTGAGCTGGGACCTGGGCGACTACAAGGCGTACTCGATCACCGGCTACGAGACCGTAAGCAAATACTTCAGCCGAGGCGATATCGACGGCGGCAACCCGACCGACACGCCGTTCTCGGTGGAAACCTCGGGCGAGATCAACGACCACGAGCAGCTGTCGCAGGAGTTCCGCATCGAGTCGCAGTACGCCGGCCCGCTCAACTGGCAGGCCGGTACCTTCCTTTTCCACGAGGACGTCACCGGCACCAACAACAATTACGCAGCTTCCACCGGCGACACTATCGCCGACTACGTCGAGAGCCGACAGAAGAACGACGCGTATGCCGTGTTCGGCGCGCTCAACTATGCCGCTACCGAGCGTCTGACGCTTACCGGCGGGCTGCGCTACACCCTGGACAAGAAAGAGTTCGGCGTCGAGAAACTGTTCAACACCACCGTCACCGGCCCGCTGTCCGACGACAACACCTACAACAAGCTCAACTGGGACGCCAGCGCCATCTACGCGCTGACTCCCGAGCTGAACCTCTACGCCCGTGTCGCCACCGGCTTCCGCGCCCCCAGCTATGCCGCGCCCAGCGCCACCGTGCCCCTCACCGTGGCCGATGCGGAGACCACAATCTCCTATGAAGTGGGTATGAAAGCCGACCTGTTCGACCGCCGTGCGCGGTTGAACTTCGACGTATACCGCTACGACGTGAAGGACCAGCAGCTCACCGCAGTCGGCGGTGCCAGTAACGACACTATGCTGCTCAACGCCGACAAGACCCTCGGCTACGGCGCGGAAATGGACTTGGAGGCGTACCTCACCGAACGTCTGCTCGTGACCCTGGGCGGCAGCTACAACTACACCGAGCTCAAGGACAAGGAACTGACCGTGGCCGGCTGCGGCGCCGGCTGCACCATGAAGGACCCGCTGGCAGCCAACGGCAACTACTCCATCGACGGCAATTCGCTGCCGCAGGCACCCGAAGCGATCGCCAACCTTACTGTGCGCTACGGGATTCCCATGGGCGCGCGGCAAGAGCTGTACTTCTATTCGGACGTTGCCTACCGCAGCAAGATCAATTTCTTCCTCTATGACTCGACCGAGTTCACCGGCGATCCGCTGCTCGAAATCGGCGCTCGGATTGGTTACATCTGGGAAGACGGCAAATACGAAGTGGCCGGCTTCTGCCGCAACTGCGCGAACCAAATACGCACCGTCGGCGCCATCGACTTCAATAACCTGACCGCGTTCACCAACGATCCGCGGATCGTCGGCACCCAGTTCAAGATGATGTTCTGACCCTCGGAGACCGCGTGCCCCAAGCCCGCGCCGGCGGCGCGCAGTTGCATGTCCATCTGCCCGAAGCCGCCTCGCCGAGGCATCGAAAGGCCCTGCCCGGTAACGGACCACCCGATCGGCGGCGACATCGTCTGCCTGCTGCGTGTTTGGCGCGCAGCCGGAGCCGCCCGTTGGCGATGATGGAAACCGGCTTCCACGGTGCAACGGGCTGGTCACGGCAGCATGGCTTGAGCCGTCTCTGACCGAGCGCGCCGAAGACTGTACGTCATGGCCAGCTTCGGCGCGGCCACGGCAACACCTTGCTCCCGGAGCCCCTGCTGCAACCCGGGGCCAGCAAAACGCGCCCAAGCACAGCTGGCGACAGGCGCATCCACTCCTTCGCCGCGCCGCCTTGCCGCCGGCTGAAGCGCCCCCGGTAGCCGACAACGTCACGGAGTGAGCCATGAGGCTGCTTTACACCGGAATTCTCGCCCTTCTGCTGACCCTGGGCGCGAGCCTTGCGAACGTTACCCTGGCGGCGACGCCGCCGAGGCAAAAAGTGATCGTCGATGCCGATATCGGCGACGACATAGACGACGCCTTCGCCCTTGCCCTGCTCCTGCACAGTCCTGAACTGGACGTACTTGGCATCACCGCCAGCTGGGGCGACACGGCGCTGCGCATGCGTCTGCTGCGGCGCTTCCTGCAACAAGCCGGGCGCACGGACATTCCACTCGCCCAGGGGCCGGCGACCAGTAGCAAAATTGCCTTCACCCAGGCGCGCTGGGCGCAGGCCTATCCCGCGCCGACACAGGCGCAACGGCCGGCGGTGGACTTCCTGCTGGAGCAGCTACGGGCCCATCCGGGGCAGATCACCCTGCTCGCGCTGGGCCCGCTGACCACCCTGGCAGCCGCGCAGCGGCGCGACCCGCAGACCTTCGCCAAGCTGCAGCGAATTGTCATGATGGGCGGATCGGTGCGTCGCGGTTACGGAAAATCCGAGTATCGGCCGCCTGCGCCGCCGAGCGCCGAATACAACGTCGCCAGCGACATCGCGGCGGCAAGACAGGTGCTCGGCGCCGGAGTGCCAATCGTGATGATGCCGCTCGACTCGACGCTGGTGCGTCTCGACGAACTCAAGCGCAACGCGCTGTTCGCTCAGGGTTCACCGGCCACCGACGCCCTCACGCTGCTCTATCACCAGTGGATACAGGCCGATCAGCCGTGGGCCAGCGAAACCCCGACGCTGTTCGACGTGGTGCCGCTGGCCTACCTGATCGACCCGGGCCTGTGCCCTACGACCACTCTCTCGCTCACCGTGGACGACCAGGGCTACACCCGCGAGGACGCCTCCGGCACTGCGTTGCAGATCTGCCTGCGCCTGGATCAGACGGCTTTTTTCGACCTGTTCATGTCACGCCTGCTGCGCTGAGCGGACAGTGCAACTGTTCGCACAACGGTCGCCTGGCCGTCGCTACGAGCATTGCGCCACAGCTAGCCGCCGATCGAAGACTTCGCCATGCTGGAAAGCGCCCCGAACAGCTCCCGACGCATCATCCGCCGATGGTGGGCACCTACATCATCGCTACCCAGTGCTGTTCCTGCGCAGGCGGGTAGTTGCGCGCAAGGCTTCAGAACAGCCCCAGCTGCCCGTCCAGCAGCGCGCTGAACTGGCCGTCGACGAACGGCAGGATGGCATCCGCGACCGGTTGCAGCTGGCGGGTCACGTAGTGTTCGTAGTCGATCGGCGAGCGGCGCACCTCCAGCGGTTCGGGCCCGGCCAAGGTCATCACATAGCTGATCCAGCCGCCGTGCTGGTATTGCCGCGGGCGGCCCTGCCGGTCGTTGTGCTCGTCGGCCAGGCGCGCCGCGCGCACCTGCGGCGGGACGTTGCGCTGGTAGTCGTCGAGCCGCCGACGCAGGCGCTTGCGATAGACCAGCAGCTCGTCCAACTCGCCCGCCAGGGTGCGGCGCACGTAGTCGCGCACATAGTCCTGGTACGGCTGGCGGTTGAAGATGCGCAGGTAGAGTTCCTGCTGGAAGCGCTGGGCCAGCGGCGACCAGTCGGTGCGCACGGTCTCCAGCCCCTTGTAGACCATCTCCTCGCTGCCGTCGGCGCGCCGCACCAGGCCGGCGTAGCGCTTCTTGCTACCCTCTTCCGCGCCGCGGATGGTCGGCATCAGGAAGCGTCGGAAGTGCGTCTCGAACTGCAGCTCCAGCGCGCTTTCCAGGCCGTATTCGTCGCGCAGGTGCGCCCGCCACCATTCATTGACGCGCGCCACCAACGCCCGGCCGATGCGCTCCGCCGCGTCCTCGGTATGCTCGCCGCCGAGCCAGACGAAGGTGGAGTCGGTGTCGCCGTAGATCACCATATGGCCCTCGGCTTCGATCAGTGCGCGGGTGCGGCGCATGATCTCGTGCCCGCGCAAGGTGATCGACGAAGCCAGGCGCGGATCGAAGAAGCGGCAACCGCTGGAACCAAGCACGCCGTAGAAGGCATTCATGATGATCTTCAGCGCCTGCGACAACGGCTTGTTGCCATCGCGCTTGGCCGCCTCGCGCCCTTCGGCGACGCGCGCGACGATGGCCGGCAGGCAATGCCGCGTGCGTGAGAAGCGCGCGCCGCGAAAGCCCGGCACCGAGTCGGCTTCGCTCTGGTGACGAAGGCCATCCACCAGCCCGACCGGATCGATAAGGAAGCTGCGGATGATCGACGGGTAGAGGCTCTTGTAATCCAGCACCAGCACCGATTCGTAGAGCCCCGGACGCGAGTCCATGACGAAGCCGCCGGGGCTGGCCTCCGGCGGCCGCTCGCCGAGGTTCGGTGCGACGAAGCCCTGGCGGTGCATGGCCGGCAGGTACAGGTGCCCGAACGCGGCCACCGAGCCGCCGCTGCGGTCCGCCGGCAGGCCGGTGACGCTGGCGCGTTCGAGGAGGAAGGTGAGCAGTTCGGTCCTGGCGAAGATCCGCGTGACCAGCTCGCAATCCTTGAGGTTGTAGCGCGCCAGCGCCGGTTTGTCCTCGGCGAACATCCGGTTGATCTCGTCCATGCGCTGGTACGGCGTGCTGATCGCCTTGCCCTCGCCTAGCAGCGTCTGCGCGACGTTCTCCAGGCTGAACGAGGGAAAGCTCCAGGTCGCCGAGCGCAGCGCCTCGATGCCGTCGATGATCAGCCGGCCAGCGGCGGCCGCGAAGAAATGCTGCTTGCTGCCGTGCTCGCGCCACTCCATCGGCTGGCCGCCGCGCCCCAGCAGCAGCGGCACCTTGAGCTGCTGCGAGTGCTGGTGCAACACGCGCAGGTCGAACTGCACCAGGTTCCAGCCGATGATCGCGTCCGGGTCGTGCAGCGCCATCCAGCCGTTGAGGCGCTCCAGCAACTGCGCGCGGCTGTCGCAATACTCCAGTGGGAAGTCCAGCCCAGCGGCATCGCCGTTGGCCGGCCCGAGCATGTACACCTGGCGCTGGCCGCAGCCTTCCAGGGCGATGGAATAGAGCTCGCCGCGCTCGGTGGTCTCGATGTCCAGCGACACCAGGCGTAGCCGCGGACGATAGTCCGGCGCCGGTTTCAGCACGGCGTCGAGGAGCAGGCCGTCGGCGTCGGGCGTGCCGGCGAACTGCACGGGCGCGGTGATGAAGCGCTCCATCAGGTAGCGCTCCGGCGGCCGGATGTCGGCTTCGTAGAGGTCCAGGCCGGCGCCGCGCAGGCGCTTCTCCAGCTGGATCAACTGGCGATGCTGGCGGCAGTACAGCCCGAGTACCGGGCGATGGTGGAAGTCGCAGAGTTCCAGCGCACGCCACTCGACGTCGCGCTCGCCCCGCAGCAGCAGTTCCGCCCGCTCACGCTGTTCGGCGGGCAGGAAGGCCACCGAGGTCTGCAACGGCAGACGCAGGCGCCGCGGGCCGTCGTCGGTCGCCAGCCAGAATTCCACCTGGGTACCCGCGGGCGTGTCCTGCCAGTGCCGGGTCAGAACGAAGCCCTGCTGTAGATCCACCGTCGTATCCCGTGAAAACGCCATCGCGCGATTCTACCGGCATCGCCACGCCGCGCGCCGCAGAACCAAGGGCGCCGTCGGCTGCCTAAACGCCAGGCGCTGGCGCCGACATAACAGAGGTTCGCACCCGTGAGCATCGAGCGTTACACCGGGCTGGCCCAGGCGCTGCACTGGCTGACCGCCGCGGCACTCTGCTTCGTGCTGCCCTTCGTATGGGTCGCAGAGAACTTCCCTCCGGGACCGATCCGCACCTTCTGGTACATGGCCCACGAATCCATGGGTCTTTCGGTATTCCTGCTGATCCTGCTACGCCTGACCTGGCGCTGGCGGCACCGTGCGCCGGCCTATCCCGCGGGCACACGGCGCCTGATGCGGCTGATCGCCGGGCTCAATCATGGGCTGCTCTACGCGGTGCTGCTGGCGATGCCGGTCACCGGCTACCTGATGGCCGGCAACGGCCAGGACGTGCCCTTCTTCCGGGTGATCTCGCTGCCCGGTTTCGAGAAGAACGAAGCGCTGGGACGACTGGCCAATACCATTCATGTGTGGGGTCAGTTCGCCCTGTACGGGCTGATCATCCTGCACGTGGGCGCCACCGTCTGGCACGTCGCCGTTCGCCGCGACGGCCTGCTGGAGCGCATGCTGCCGCAGCAGCGCCTCTAGCTGCCCGCGCGCCGCGTCCGACGCCCCTTGAACCCCCTGCCGCATCCGGGCACAGTGCCGCCACGGAGCTTCCACCTTTGAGGTCACGATGCCTCGCATCTGCTTGTTGCTGTTGATGTTTCTGTTTGCAGGAGAGGTCCGGGCGATGCCCGTGGCGCCGCTGGACCAGGACGAACTGCGCCTGTCTCTCGGCCCCTACGTGGGCATCCTGGAAGACCCCGAGGGCCTGCTCGATATCGACCAGGTGCGGCAGATCGAAGACCGGCTGTTTCGGCCCGCCCCCGGCGTCTACCCCAACATGGGCAAGAGCCGTTCGACCTGGTGGCTGAAGGTGGACCTGCGCAACAGCCGGCCGCATACGCTGGATGGCTTCATCGAGGTCAACTACCCGCTGCTCGACGATATCCGGATTTACCTGATCGCTCCGGACGGGACCGTGACCCGGCAGGACGGCGGCGATACGCGTCCGTTCGGCGAACGCCCGGTACCGGTGCGCAACTTCTGGTTCCCCAGCCGTGTGCCGCCCGGCGATAGCGTGTTGCTGGTGCGCGTGCAAACCACCAGTACGGCGTTCGTGCCGCTGTTCTTCAGCACCCACGCCGCCAGCGCGTCGGCGCAGGAAGTCGTCATGGGCTTCAACGGCGCCTTCTACGGCGTGCTGCTCGCGATGTTCTGCTACAACCTGTTCCTCTACCTGTCACTGCGCGAGCCGGCCAACTTCTGGTACCTGACGTACAACGTCAACATCGGTCTGTTCGCCGCCAGTTTCGACGGCCTGCTGTTCCAGATGCTGCCCGACTGGCTGGAGCTGGAAGCGATAGGCATCTACGTCCTGATGTACAGCCACTGCCTGTTCGCCCTGCAGTTCAGTCGCCACTTCCTGCACACCCGACAGCACTTCCCGGGTATGGACCGCGCGCTGCAACTGCTCATGCTCGGCACCGTGGTGTGCCTGTGCTCGGAACCGCTGATCGGGATGATGGCCTGGACCATCCTCGCCAGCCTGACGGTGCTGACGGTGTCCTTCCTCTCGCTGCTGGCCGGCATCTACGTCTGGAATGCCGGACTGCGCTATGGCTCTTACTACATGCTGGCCTGGAGCGTGCTGCTGCTGACCTTCATCCAGGCCACCACCGGATCGCTGGGCCTGGAGGTATTCGGTATCTACGGAGCCAGCGCCGTGAAGATCGGCGTCACCGTCGAGCTCATCACGCTGTCCATCGGCCTCGCCGACCGCATCAACCTGCTCAAGGAGGAAGGCTTCCTGTCGCGCCAGACCGCCGAGCAGGCGGTGATCGAGAACAAGGCCAAGAGCCGTTTTCTCGCCACCATGAGCCACGAGATCCGCACTCCGCTGAACGGCGTGCTGGGCATGCTGCAGCTGCTCAAGGAAACCAGCCTGGACCGCAGCCAGCGCTTCTATGTGGAAACTATCGCCAGCTCCGGCACGGCGCTGATGGCGGTGATCAACGACATCGTCGATTACGCCCGCATCGAATCAGGCAAGCTGACCCTGGAGAACATTTCCTTCGACCTCGAGGAACTGGTCTCCGACACTCTCAGCCTGTTCACCGCCCAGGCCATGGAAAAACGCCTGCGCCTGCATGTGGGCCTGGAGAGCGGCGTGCCGCAGCGAATCAAGGGCGACCCGACGCGCCTCAAGCAGGTACTAATGAACCTGCTGGGCAATGCGATCAAGTTCACCGCCGAAGGCCACGTCGCGCTCGGCGTGACCCGGCGCACCGATGCGCGGGGCCAGGAGCAGTTGGTGTTCAGCGTCAGCGACAGCGGCATCGGCATGCGCCGCGAAGTGCTCAACACGCTGTTCCAGTCCTTCGCCCAGGGCGACTCCAGCACCACCCGCCGCTACGGCGGCAGCGGCCTCGGCCTGGCGATCAGCAAGGAGCTGGTGGAGATGATGGGCGGTCGCATCGAGGCGCAAAGCAAGCTTGGCCAGGGCGCCCGCTTCACCTTCGACATCCCGTTACAGGCCGAGCCCGATACCGACGAGCTGCCGCAACTGCTCGAAGGTCAACACGCGCTGCTCGCCTCGCTGGACGCCACCGCGCTGGAAACCGTCGGGCAGCTGCTGCGACGCTGGGGCATCCATACCGAACACTGCGAGAGCCCGAAACAGCTGCTGGAACGTCTCGAAAGCGCGCCGAACCCGCAGTTGCTGGTGCTGATGGCGCCCTGGCCGGGCAGTGCCGAGTATTGGCTGAACAGCCTGCGCAGCCTCCTGCAACCCGGCCAGCGCGTCTTGCTACTGTGCCCGCCGGAGCAATGCCAGCGAGTGTCGGCAAGCCAAGTGCTAAAACTCTTCGCGCTCGCCCAGCCGATCTCGGTGAAAACGCTGCGCGAGGCCCTGCTGAAGGTCTACGACCGTACCGAGGAACTGCCGCCCGAGGCGCCCCCCGCGCCGCGGCAAGCGCCTGGCGACGCGCCCTGCGTTCTGGTCGCCGAGGACAACGCGGTCAATCAACTGGTTGTGCAGGGTTTCCTGCGCAAGCGTGGCTATCGGATCAGGCTCGTATCCAACGGCGTTGCTGCGGTGGCGGAATACCGTCGTTCTCCGCACGACGTGCATGCGATCCTGATGGACTGCGAAATGCCGGAAATGGACGGCTTCGAGGCGACGCGCCGCATTCGCCAGCTCGAACGCGAGCAGAACCTGCCGCCGGTGCCGATCATCGCGCTGACCGCGCACATTCTCGAGGAACACCGCCAGCAGGGTGCGGCGGTAGGCATGGACGACTTCCTTGGCAAGCCGCTGGACAGCCCGCTGCTGTACACCACGCTGGAGCGCTATCTGCCACGGCCGTCGCCGGCCATCGATGGCGCGGATGACCCGTCCGGAACGGCGAGGTAGCATGCCGCGCCAGGAGACTATCGATGCTCATCCCCCACGACCAACTGCAAAGCGATACCCTCACCCGCCTGCTGGAAGACTTCGTCACCCGCGAGGGCACCGACAACGGCGACGAGACGCCGCTGGAAACCCGTGTCGAACGCGCGCGCAGGGCGCTGGAGAAAGGCCGCGCGGTGATTGTCTTCGAGCCGGAAAGCCAGCAGTGCCAGTTGATGCTCAGGGAACAGGTGCCGCGCGAATGGCTCGATTGAGCGACGACCATTGCAGCGGGCGCCACGCCTAGCCCAGCGCGCCGCCCTCGCGCTCCCAGGCGCAGCGCACGCGCAGACCGCTGTCGTGCGGGCTATGCAGGCCGCTTTCGGATTCCCAGCGGAAGGTGTGGGTGCCGTTCAGCTCGGTTTCCAGATGAACCACCGCGCTGGCCCAGTACAGGCGCCGCAGCAGCGCCTCGAACTGCTCGATCCAGATCGCCCATTCGTACTCCACCGCCGGATAGCTGGCGCCGAAGTGGATCACCTGGGTCCGATAGAGTCCCTCGCCGGCCTGCTCGCAGCAGCTGAACAGGTCGCGGCCGAGGAAGCTCCAGCCCTCGGCCGGCAACGAGGCGAGCACCGCACGGTTGCTCGCCCGGCGCTCGGCGCACTCCTGCGAACTGACGGTCGGCCAGTCGCGGATACAGCCATAGACGATGGATTCGGACTCCACGCCGTCACTCCGAAAAAACCAGGCTGCCTTCTAACACAGCACCGGCGGTCGGAGAAGCGTTCGCCAGAAGTCCGGGGCAAAGCCGTGACCGGCGGCACGCGGCTCGCCGAATGCCCGACGAAGCCGCGACCAGGATCAGCCGCGCTGGGCCTTGGCGCGCATCTTCTCCGCCATGCCGGCCATTTCCGCGTACAGGGCCTGCGGGTTCTTTTGTTTGAGCGCCCAGGCCATGCGGCCCATCTCGTGCGGCAGGATCATGAATTCGCCCTTGGCGATCTCCTGATAGATGTAATCGGCGATCTCGGCGGCGCTGATCGGTGAGCCCTCCAGCAGCTTGCCGACCTGCGCTTTCATCGCCGGCGTCGGGCCGCGGAACGAATCCAGCAGGTTGGTCTGGAAGAACGACGGGCAGACCACGTGCACGTCGATGCCCTGCTGCTTGAGCTCGATCAGCAGGCTTTCGGACAGCGCCACCACACCGGCCTTGGCGACGTTGTAGTTGCTCATGGCCGGCCCCTGCATCAGCGCCGCCATCGAGGCGATGTTGACGATCCGCCCCTGGCTGCGTTCGAGCAGCGGCAGGAACGCCTTGCAGCCCTTGACCACGCCCATCAGGTTGATCGATATCTGCCATTCCCAGTCCTCCAGCGACAGTTCGCTGAAGAACCCTCCGGACGCCACGCCGGCGTTGTTGACGATGATATCGATGCCGTCCAGACGCTCCTCGCAGGCCTGGGCGAACGCCGTGAGCTGGCTGTAATCGCGCACGTCGCAGCGCTGCGTGAAGCCATCGCCGCCGGCCTCGCGCACCCCCTTCAGGGTTTCCGCCAGGCCCGCTTCGTTGACGTCGGAAAGCGCCAGCTTGCAGCCCTCGCGCGCCCAGCGCAAAGCCATTTCGCGACCCAGTCCGGAGCCGGCACCGGTAATCATGATGCGTGTCTGCATAGGGTTTTCTGCCTTCTTGTTGTTCGTCGTGAATGGCCGCAGTGTAGCGAAGGCGGACCGCCCTCCGGCGGACCATCAGGCTGCTGAATGGGTGCTCAGACGCAGCGACGATTCAACGCCGGCGCTGCCGCCGACGCCGCAGCAGATACGCGTAGACCAGCAGGTTGAGCAGCACCACCACGGCGCCCATCCACAGCTGCGCCTGGGCAGTCAGGCCTTGCGGATAAATCAGTCGAAGCAGGTAGTGCTCGATGAAATCGCCCGGGTAGCCGCCCTCTCCCGCGGCACGCCGCAGGCGGTTTTCCCAGAGTGTCAGCGGGCAGTACAGGTGCAGCAGCTCGACCGCCGCGCCCCAGCCCGCCGCCGGCAGGTGCAGCCAGGGCATCCAGGGCTAGCGCAGCGCGAGCAGCCCGCCGAACAGTACGAAGAGGATGAACGCCAGATGCAGCATCAGCAGCGCATCGGCGGCGAAGCGGTAGGCCATCGGCGACTCCACGCAGGCTCTGCAAAGGGTGACCGGACGCGGATCGTCTCGCCCCAGGTGAATTTTTCCGGCGCGGCGACAGTCGGATCAGATAAGCGTCGCCAAAAGCTCGACGCTGCCGGGTGCACGCCCCGGGCACCGTTCTTATATAAGGAGTTCCATCATGGGCATCGGCACTATTCTTATCATCGTCCTGATCCTGCTTTTGATCGGCGGTTTGCCAGTCTTCCCTCACTCGCGCAGCTGGGGTTATGGCCCCTCGGGGATCATCGGCACCGTGCTGATCATCCTGCTGATCCTGGTGCTGCTGGGCAAGGTCTAGCCGGCTCCGTAAGGAAAGAAGCCCGCCTCGCGCGGGCTTTTTCGTGCCTGCGATTCGCCGCTGGCGGTCATGAAAAAGGGCAGCCGAAGCTGCCCCAGATGCCAGAGAAAATGGCGGTCAGTGTGCAGTGGCACCGCTCGAACCGAGGCCGGTCTGCGAGCGGACGAACTGCGGGAAGAACAGCTCGCGCTCGCCCGCCGCGGCTTTCGACTTGTCGGTGACCGAGAAGAACCAGATCCCGGCGAAGGCGATGAGGATGGAGAACAGTGCCGGATACTCGTACGGATAGATGGCTTTCTCGTGGCCGAGGATCTGCACCCAGATCGTCGGGCCGAGCACCATCAGTACCACTGCGGTGATCAGGCCGAGCCAGCCGCCGATCATCGCGCCGCGGGTGGTCAGGTTCTTCCAGTACATCGAGAGCAACAGCACAGGGAAGTTGCAGCTCGCGGCGATGGAGAACGCCAGGCCGACCATGAAGGCGATGTTCTGCTTCTCGAACAGGATGCCCAGGCCAATCGCCAGGATGCCGAGGGCGACCGTGGTGATCTTCGATACACGCATCTCGTCCTTGTCGTTGACCCGGCCCTTGCGGAACACGCTGGCGTACAGGTCGTGGGACACCGCCGAGGCGCCGGCGAGGGTCAGACCGGATACCACCGCGAGGATGGTGGCGAAGGCCACCGCCGAGATGAAGCCGAGGAACACGCTGCCACCCACCGCATTGGCCAGGTGAACCGCCGCCATGTTGTTACCACCCAGCAGCGCGCCGGTCGCGTCCTTGAAGTCCGGGTTGGTGCTGACCAGCAGGATCGCGCCGAAGCCGATGATGAAGGTCAGGATGTAGAAGTAGCCGATGAAACCGGTGGCGTAGAACACCGACTTGCGGGCTTCCTTGGCGTCGCTGACGGTGAAGAAGCGCATGAGGATGTGCGGCAGGCCGGCGGTGCCGAACATCAGCGCCAGACCCAGGGAGAAGGCCGAGATCGGGTCCTTCACCAGGCCGCCGGGGCTCATGATGGCCTCGCCTTTCGGGTGCACCTTGATCGCTTCGCTGAACAGCGTGCTGATGTCGAAGTTGACGTGCTTGAGCACCATGATCGCCATAAAGGAGGCACCGGAGAGCAGCAGCACAGCCTTGATGATCTGTACCCAGGTGGTCGCCAGCATGCCGCCGAAGAGCACGTAGAGCACCATCAGGATACCCACCAGGACCACGGCGACGTGGTAGTCGAGGCCGAACAGCAGCTCGATCAGCTTGCCGGCACCGACCATCTGGGCGATCAGGTAGAACGCCACCACCACCAGCGAACCACAGGCGGACAGGGTGCGTATCTGGGTCTGGCCGAGGCGGTAGGAGGCTACGTCGGCGAAGGTGTATTTGCCCAGGTTGCGCAGGCGTTCGGCGATCAGGAACAGGATGATCGGCCAGCCGACGAGGAAGCCGATCGAATAGATCAGGCCGTCGTAGCCGGAGGTGAACACCAGTGCGGAAATACCCAGGAAGGAGGCCGCCGACATGTAGTCGCCGGCGATCGCCAGGCCATTTTGGAAACCGGTGATGGAGCCGCCGGCGGTGTAGAAGGCAGAGGTGGAAGTGTTGCGTTTGGAGGCCCAGTAGGTGATGCCGAGGGTCAGCGCGACGAAGGCAACGAACATGGCGATCGCCGAAACGTTGAGCGGCTGGCGCTGTACATCGCCGGTGAGCGCATCAGCCCAGAGCAACGGCGAGAACCCGGCCAGGGCGAAGGCGGAAAGCAGGCGCGCGATCATCGTTTCACCTCATCCAGGATGGCTTGGTTGAGGCGATCGAACTCGCCGTTGGCGCGCTGCACGTAGATGCCGGTGAGCACGAAGGCCGAGACGATCAGGCCGACCCCCATGGGAATGCCCCAGGTGACGCTGGAGTCGGGGCTGATGCGGGCGCCCAGCAACTGTGGCTGGAAGGCGATCAGCAGGATGAAGACCACATAGAGGCCGAGCATGATGGCGGAGAGAATCCAGGCGAACTTCTCGCGCTTGGCCACCAGTTCTTTGAATTGCGGGCTCTGTTCGATCCGCTTGTAAGCAAGGTCGTGCATTTTATTTTTATCCTCCACCGACGATTTGCGGTGAAGTTACTGTAGGCCCCCGGGTAGGCGACGACAGCCGACCTTAGTAGTAATCGCGACCATAGTCGTAGGTCCGGTCACGGACGTGCCGGGCTTGCCTGCGGCGCCTGCCAGCCGCCGCCAAGGGCGAGGAACAGCTCGATGCGGCTCATCGCGACCTGCGATTCCGCCGCCGCCAGTTGCCCGCGTACGTCGGTGTAGGTGCGCGTCGCCTGCAGGTCGGCGAGGAAGGATTCGCGGCCGGCCTGGAAGAAGCGGTGCGTCTGCTCCGCCGCCTGCTGCGCCGAGCGCGCGGCGTCGGCCAGCGCGTCGCGCCGCTCCAGCATCGCACGGTACTGCGCCAGCCCGGTCTGCGCCTCGCGGATGGCGTTGAGCACCACGCCGTCGAAATGCGCCAGCGCCGCCTGGCTCGCCGCCTCCGCCTCGCGAATGCGCTCGCGCGCGCCATTGGACGGTACCGTCCAGCTCAGCAGCGGGCCGAAGCCCCAGCGGTTGGTCGACGGCTTGCCGAGGTTGTCGATGATGCCCACCGTGCCGACGGTGGCGCCGATGCTGATGTCCGGATACAGCTCGCCGGTGGCGATGCCGATGCCCGCGGTGGACGCCGCCAGGCGCCGTTCGGCCTGGCGGATGTCCGGGCGCCGCTTGAGCAGCGCAGCGCCGTCGCCGACCGGCATCACCTGGCTGATCTGCGGCAGGTGCGCGCACTGCTCGACGCCTGCGGGCAGCTCATCCAGCGGTCGCGCCAGCAGCATCGACAGGCGGAACAGTCCGGCCTGGCGCTGCGCCTCGAAACGCGGCAGCTCGGCGCGCAACGACTTGAACTGGGTTTCGCTGCGCGTCACCTGGGTCTCGTCGCCGCGGCCGGCGTCGCGAAGCCGCTGAACCAGCGTCACGCCCTGCTGCTGCAGGTCGAGCGATTGCTCGGCGATGGCGCGCTCCTCGTTGGCCGCGCAGATTTGGGTATAGGCGCGCACCACGTCGGCGACCAGGGTGATCCGCGCCGTATCGGCGGCGGCCTGGGTGGCGTCGGCATTGGCCCTGGCGGCCTCGATGCCGCGCTGCAGCACGCCGAACAGATCGAACTGGTAGGAGGCGCTGAGGGCGACGTTGCCGATGTTCGCCACCGGCACCTTGTCGGGCAGCAGGAAGGCCTCGCCGGATTCCTGGATGCGCTCGGCGGCGAGGTCCACGCCACCGCCGAAGCCGCCGGCAGCCGCCGCCTCGTCGACCTGGGCGCGGGAGCGCGCGAGGTTGGCCGTGGCGACCCGCAGGTCGGCGTTGGAGGCCAGCGCCGCGCTCACCAACTGGTCCAGGTGCGGGTCCTGATACAGCTTCCACCAGTCCGCCGGCACCGGCGCCGACACCACCTCGGCGCCCGCGCCAGCCAGCGCGCCCTGCAGGTCCGGACGATTCTGCGCGGCCTTATCGGGCAGGTGGTAATCCGGCCCAACGACCTGGCAGGCGGCGAGCAGCAGGGCGACGCCGGCGGTGCCCGCCCCGAGCAGCGCCTTCATTGCTGGCCGCCCTCCCCGGCGCTGTCCTCGACGATGGATACCGTCGCGGTGCGTCCGGCGATCATGCGGAAATCCTCGGGCACCTCGTCGAAGTTGATGCGCACCGGAATCCGCTGCGCCAGGCGTACCCAGCTGAATGCTGGGTTGACGTTGGGCAGCAGGTTGCTGCCGCTGCTGCGATCGCGGTCCTCGATGCCGGCGGCGATGCTCTGCACGTGGCCACGCAGGCATGCGCCGTCGCCGACCACGCGGATGTCCACCGACTGCCCGACATGGATGCCGGCCAGCTTGGTTTCTTCGAAATAACCGTCGATGTGGAAGGATTCGCCGTCCACCACCGAGAGCACCGGTCGCCCTGCGCTGACGAACTCCTGGGCGCGCGGTGCGCGGTCGTTGAGGTAGCCGTTCACCGGGCTGCGGATCACCGAGCGGTCCAGGTTCAGCTGCGCGCTGTCCACCGCCACCTGCGCCTCGGCCAGCGCCGACAACGCCCGCGCCTCGCGCGACTGGCTCTCTTCCAGCTGTTCGCGGGCGACCAGGTTGCCCAACTGCTTGTTGCGCCGGGTTTCGCGGCGCGCCTGTTCGTAGGTTTCCCTGCGCTCGGCGACGGTCGCCTGCGCCTGGCGCAACGCCAGGCCGAAGCGTTCCGGGTCGATGCGGAACAGCACCTGGCCACGCGTCACCAGCTGGTTGTCGCGCACCTCAACCTGGTGGATCAGACCGGAAACGTCCGGGGCGATCTGGATCACGTCGGCGCGGATGTGGCCGTCGCGGGTCCAGGGCGCAAACATGTAGTACATCACCATGCGCCAGACGATCACCGCGGCGAAGGAGACGACGAGCAGGGTCAGGACCACGCGGCCCAAGGTCAACCAGGGTTTCTTCATGTCATCAGGTATCGGCTGAGTCCGTCCACCGCGCCCAGCAGCAGCGCGTAGAGACCGACGTTGAACAAGGCCCGGTGCCAGACCAGGCGATAGAAATGCAGGCGCGTCAGCACGGCGTGCACGCCGAGATAAAGCAGATAGGTGATGCCCATCAGCACCAGCAGCGTGGGCAGGAACACCCCGCTGATATCCAGATCGCCGATCACAGGGGAGCTCCATCGATGCCATAGGGCGGTTGTTCTTCGGCCTCGCCGGTGCCGAGCACCTCGACGCCGGGCAGCAGCGCCAGGCGCAAGCCGCTGAGCGCATGCAGCACGTGCGGGCGCGCTTCGTTGAAGGCGTCCAGCGACGAGGTCGACAGCGCGCGGCGGGCGCGATCCATGGTCATCTGCAGACCCTTGGGCGCGGGCAAGCGTTCGCCGGCGTCCAGGCAGGCCTGGAAATGCGCGCCTACTTCCTCGACGATCTGCCGCAGCAGCGCCTGCGGGTAGGACGGCAGGCGCGGCAGGTACGCCAGCAGGTCGAGCAGGTTGAGCGCGATACGCAGGTCGCGCAGGGCGATACCGGTGTCCTGCCCGGTCTGCGCCAGACGCGGCAACTGCTGCATCAGCCGATCGAGCATGCGCACCGCCATCACCCGGTGCTCGTTGAGGTTGGCCGGCTCGCCGAGGCGGGCGATGTCGCGCCAGCCGGAATGGGTCATCCGCCGCGCCGCCAGCTCGACGCCGAACGGACGCATCACCAGCGTCCAGACGAAGGCGAACAGCAACCCCACCGGCCCGGCCAGGTTGGAGTTGATGAAGCTCATGAAGTCGGCGTCGTAGGCGCCCTGGATGCTGATGAACGAGGAGGTGTTGACGATGGTCAGCAGGGTTCCGAGGTAGAAGCGCGGCTGCACGGTGAGCGTACCGACGCAGATGAACGGCACGGCGAACGCCAGCACCAGCATCGGGAAGTCGTGCAGGTTGGGCAGCACGAGGAACAGGTAGAGGCTGGCGAACAGCACCGACATCGTAGTCCAGAAGAAGAACCGGTAGATCTGCGGCGCCGGATCGTCCATCGCGGCGAAGAAGCTGCAGGCCACCGCTGCGAGGATCACCGCGCTGCCGCCGTCGCTCCAGCCGAGCTGAATCCACAGGAACGACGCCACGCTGATCGCGGCAATGGTTGAGCACACCGAATAGAGCATCATGCCGCGGTCGAGGTAGGGCGTGAGCCGACCCAGCCGCCAGTGCCGGTACACCGCGCGCCAGGGCGTCTGGCTTTCGGTCTGGATGGCATGCTGCAGGCTGCGGCAGTCCTGCCACAGATCGATCCACTCGCCGAGGCGGTAGAGGGCGTTGGAAAACAGCAACTGGCGACGCTCGTCGAGCTGCTCCGGGCCGGGCTGCAGACGTTCGAGACCGTCGCGCAGTGCCTGCCAGCGCTCGACCGGCGCCCCCTCGCGGGTGTCCCGGAGCCAGTCCCGCGCCTCGGCAAGCAGCGGCGCCAGCCGCGCCACCAGCTCCGGCGAACGGCGCTCCAGCGCCCACCAGGCATCGTCCAGCGCATCGACCACCGGCAGCAGGTGGATCATCCGCCCGCGCAATTCCTTCGCGTTGCGCACCGTTTGCGGGCGTGCGCCCTCATGTGGCAGTTGGCCGATCATCGGCTCGAGGGTATTGAAGGTGGTGACCATGGAAGCACGCAGCGCCCCGACCTCCTCGGGTTTCACGTCTCGCGCCAGGAAGCGCTCGCTATAGGTGCTGGCATCGGCGAACCAGCGCCCCGCCGCGTCCACCAGCACGGGCGCCAGCCGCCGCGGCCAGAACATGCTGCCGACCACCGCCGCGCAGACGATACCTAGGAAGATCTCCTCGGTACGCGAGACGGCCACGTCGAAGACGAGCTCCGGGTTGTCCACCACCGGGAAGGCGATCAGCGGCAAGGTGTAGCCGGCGAGCATCAGCGCATAGCTGTTGGCTGTGCGCAGGTGCAGCGAGAGGAACAGCAGGATACCGGTCCAGAGCGCGATGACGATGGCCAGCAGATAGGGCGTCTGCACCAGCAGCGGCACGAAGAACACCGCCGCACTGGCACCCAGCGCGGTGCCGGCCGCGCGGTACAGGGCCTTGGAGCTGGTCGGTCCGACGAAGGGGCTGGAAACGATGTACACCGTGGCCATGGCCCAATACGGCCGGGGCATTTCCATCAGCAGCGCGATGTACAGCGCGATCATCGAGGCGGCGAAGGTGCGCACACCATAGAACCAGTCGCGGGCTGGAGGAACGCTGCTGAAAAACCCGGTCATGGCACGCCCGAGCCCGGCACGCCTGCCTCCTCGAACGCGCGCAGCACACGCAGCGCGGCTTCGAGGTCGGCCGGGGCTACGTCCTGCAGCACGTCCCGGCGCAGGCGGATCAGCTCGCCTTCGATGGCGCAGGCCAGCGTACGCCCGCTCTCGGTGAGGCTGAGCGACTTGGCGCGCCGGTCGGCGGCATCTTCGCTGCGACAGACGAACCCAGCGTTGCACAGCTGATCGAGCAGACGCACCAGCGACGCCCCTTCAAGCCCGGCGGCATGGGCCACGGTGACCTGCCGCACGCCGTCGCCGAGCCGCGCGATCATCAGCAGCGGGACCGCGCACGCTTCGGAGATGCCGTAGTTGACCAGTGCGGACTGACAGAGGCGCCGCCAATGGCGAGTCGCGACCACCATGCCGCTGCTGATGTTGAGTCGAAGGGCGTCGAGATTCATAGGAGAGTAATAGAATGCATGAACATAGCTTGCTAACTATCAATATGCTTGAAGCTGGGGGACGCGTCAATCCTCCCGACGCGCAGACGACCTGCCCTCGCCGCCTGGGCAAAGTTGAACGGCAAATCGCGCCCATGAAAAAACGGCCCGAAGGCCGTTTCCCGTTTTGCCTGGCTTCGCCTGCGATCATCAGGGAAGGGTGAACAGCACCTTCACCTGATCGGTCACCGCAGCACTGTCGATGTAGCCGATGGCATCGCTCTGACCCGCTACCTTGGCGACCACGGCGGCATCACCGGCTTCGCTCGGCAGCGGCTGACCCTTGCCGGTAAACACTAGGGCGGACCAGTACGACTTGAGCTGCGATTCGTTCTTGCTTGTCACCGCGGCGTAGAACTTCTCCTTGGTCGGATTCCAGTCCTTCTGGTCGATGCCCTTTAACGACTTGTCCTTGCCAAGAAAGATGTTGGCCACGTCCGACTGCGACGGCGAGGCTGGCGCAGCCGGGTTGACGATCACCGCCACCTCGGCATAGGCCTGGACTACGACCAACAGAGAGCTGAAGCCGAGTACTCGGGTAAAAACGCTCATGTGAACTCCTTAGAAGACGAAGTCGACGCCGACGCTGACGATGTCGCCATCGTAGTTGCGCGCGGGAGAGCCAAGACCGGTCGCCGCGTTCAGCGCGTTGTTGTAGGTCTCCTGAGCATCGCGAACGAACACGCCGGCGTAGCCACCTTGCGTATCGACACGCTTGTATTCGCCCTTGACCACTACAGCCGGGGTGACGCTGTAGTTCAGGCCGTAAGTCCAGGAGGTCTGGCGGCCTTCCCTGTCATCCAGCTGGGCGTAGGTCACGTGCGCCAGGAACTCGCCAAAACGACGGCCCCCCATCAGATAGAACGAGTCGATGTTCGGACGGCCATCGTCCTCGCTCATACGACTTGTCCACTCGTCGGCGGTCAGCCACGTGCCGTTGTCGTACTGGTAACCGAGGGAGGTGAATTTGCCCTTGTTGCCGCGAGCCCGGCGAAAGTTCTGATTAGCGGGTCCGGACGGCGTGGTCACTACCGCGTCGATGTCGATGCTCAGGTCGGCCTCAACGTAGCCGATGCGGAAGGTGCCGAAATCGTTGGTGGCGAGGCTTACGTTGCTGGCGAAAATGTTTTCGTAGTCGATGTCGTACATGTCATCGAAGGTGAAGTAATCGCGGTTCTTCGCCTGGCCGCCGCCCAACTGGAAAGTCATCACACCGAACGACAGCGGCTGCGTGTAGATCATGTCCGCACCTTCGTAGTTGGTCAGTTGCACCTGACTGTAGACCTCGTCCGGCAGGCGGATCCACGGATAGGTGAAGCCGACGTCGAGGGTCTCGGAGTACATGTACACCGGCGTGCGCAGGCGACCCCCGCGAAGTATCAGGTTGTCGTTCGCCTGCCAGGAAGCATAGAGCCACTCCAGGTTGGCTTTCCAGGAATCCTGTTCGGCCTTAGCGGTGACCTGGGCGGTCACGCCGACGCTGTCGGTGAGGCCGTATTGGAATTGGGCGCCGAGCTTGCTCAACTGGTCGCCACGCCAGTCGTCGTTGGTCTGGCCGTTGATACCGTAGCTACGGCTGTCGTCTTCGCCACCAAGGTGAGTAATGCCGGCCGTGCCGAAGCCGTTGAATCGGTATTCGCCTTGTTCGAGGGCGAAGACAGGCGTGCTGGCCAACGAAATGGCGAGCGCGAGCGTGCGGATGGTCATCGCGAGGGTGCTCCTGAAGTGTTGATGAAAGTTAAACGCGAAATTGGGCCGTTGCTGCGCGCAACTGGTCACCTGTGCTGACCAGTTGTTCGCCTAGGCGAGCGGTTGCTTCGGCTCCATGGGCGGTTGCTTGGGCATCCTGCTGCAACACTTGGGTATCTCGGGAGATCGAGTGGGAAAGACCGATCTGATCCTGGGTGAGCTGGGCGATTCCGGCGTTCAGCTCGTCGATCTGACTGACGGTGTGAGTAATGGCTTCCAGCATGTGAGTTGCCTCGATCGAGCGGGTGATACTCGCCTGGGCCTTCTCGCCATTGCTGGTCATCACATCGAGCACACTATTGGCGCTGTTCTGCAGACGCTGGATGATCTGCTGGATTTCCGCGGTCGAGGCCGCGGTTTTCTGCGCAAGGTTGCGTACCTCGTCGGCGACCACCGCAAAACCGCGCCCCTGTTCGCCCGCACGCGCCGCTTCGATGGCGGCGTTGAGCGCGAGCAGGTTGGTCTGCTCGGCAATGCTGCGAATCACCGTCAGCACCGAACCGACCTGCTGGGTTTCTTCCTCCAGCTGTTGCATGGACTGGACGGCGCTCATCACGCTGCTGCCTAGGTCGCGGATGCTGCTGGACAAGCCGTCGATGCTATGCCGCGCTTCGTTAGCCCCGCGCGAGGCGGCGCCTGCTTCGTCGGACGCTTGACGGGACCGCTGAGCGACCTCCTGGATGCTACCAGTCATGTTCTGGATATCCCGGCCGATGGAATCGGTGTGACCCTGCTGCGAACGCGCGTTTTCGTTGGCGCCGCTGGTCAGTCGATGGAGCTCCTTGGACATGTCGGCAAGCGGCGCGGCGGAGTGGATGACCTGGGCGAGGGTGCTTTGGAGCTTGTTCAGCAAGCCGTTGAACAAACGAATCATCTCGCCGATTTCGTCGTTGGATTCGCCGCTGACGCGCCGGGTCAGGTCGCCGTCGCCACTGGCTATGGCCTTCAGCGAGGCAATGACGCCATGCACGTTGCCCATGATGCCGCGAATCAGCAGCCAGGAACCCAGGCTGACCAGAATAACCAGTAGCCCGGTGAGGATGATGCCGACGCGGGTTGTCGCCGCGTTATCGGTGCGGGCCTGAGCCAGCGTGCTCTGGAAATCCTGGTAGGCGTGGCTGCGGAACAGGTCGCCGAGGCGATTAGCCTCGGCGAGGTCGGTGGCCATGCGATCGAGGCTCGGACGCAGGTCATCGAAATTGGCCTTGCCGTTGATCAACTGAGTCGAGGCGCCGAGTGCGTTATCCGCATACCGCCTGATCGCCGAGCGCCAGACCTCAAGTTCCTGGCTCCTTTGCGCGTGGTCCTTGGTCAACGCCTGAAGCTCCTGCTGCTTCGTCCCAATGCCATCGAGCAGGCCACGGGCTTCCTGCAGGATTTCCGGCTCGGCTGCGGCCACGGCGCTGTTGAGCAGGCCAGGAATACGCGAGAACTGGAACAGAACCGCATCGGCACGCTCCAGGGTCGGATAGGTGTGGTTTTCTAGTTCGTCAAGACGGCTGTCGTTTTCAGACAGGTTCAACGAGGTGTAGCCGACGTACAGCAACAGTCCAAGCAGGGCGACTGCAGGGAGCAGCGACAATTTGAGCGTCAACGACCAGGACTTGAACATAGGGCACTTCCGAAATGGACGGAATGATAAATCGGGGTCACAGTATGACCACAATTTGCGATCATGGAAAATCTTGACCAACTGAGGCAAATGCGCACATGTGTTGTATCGACTTCCAAAGCCACAACTTGAGCGATACAAGGCGAATAACATTAAGGCTGGTAGCGCCCGGGGGGGTGGAGCACCCCCTCATACCCTTCTGTGTACTGACGCTCGCTACCCCTATTCGCCCGCTCCAGGCTGCACTTATCCATTGGGGCAAACCTGTCCACGCGTGCCCTCTGGCTAGCCCGGACGTGTTGTCATTTTCCGCTCAGGCAGCCCAGCAATTCGATTGCAGGCCCTCCTGGGCGAGCGCTCAAACCGAACCGCCACGCGACCGGGCGCTACGAGCCTTCAGGGAACACTGAAGATCAGCTCGCTGGACAACAGATGAGCCTGTAGCCGACGGCATCGGCTTTCTCGGAGCCCCTTGCGCGTGACCAGACGGGACGGCCCAAGGTGGTCTATCAGGTCTGCCGCGACGGATCGGGGGCCACGATCTGGGCAACTGGGCGTGGACGCTACCTCGCTCAACCTCGACCTTCTTCCCAGCGACACCAGCCGCGCAGATGCTACGGCCCTACAGGAAGCTAGCCTTCCGTGCTGGATATCGTCAGTCTGCTTACGGCGGATATGCTGGGTCCGGGTCAGTGCCATTCGATTGAGCGACGCACCAATGCGCGCGAGGCAAATGCCGCTCGCCCGTATCCGCGCCCGGCGCCAGCAGGCCCTACTGTGAGTACGGATCGGCAAAGGGAATGAGAACGTCGGGCGGTGGCATTTCGGTGGGGAAGGACGACCAGCGCCGAATCCCCGCATCAGCCCGATGCAGCCGACAACGGGTCGCGGCGCGCACCATGAAACACCGGCGCCCAATCGACGCCGATTTCACATCGTTCGTTAAAGCGAGAAAGGCTACCGGGCACTCCAACCTAGAACGCGCTACGAACCTTTCCCCAGGCACAAAAAAAGCTGCTCAAGGCAGCTTCTCTTGTTTCTCCCGCGAAGGAGAAGATATGGCGCAGCGGACGGGACTCGAACCCGCGACCCCCGGCGTGACAGGCCGGTATTCTAACCGACTGAACTACCGCTGCGTGTCGGTTGGACTTTCGTCCGGTTCTCACATGGTGGCTGATGACGGGATCGAACCGCCGACCCCCTGCGTGTGATGCAGGTGCTCTCCCAGCTGAGCTAATCAGCCTTCGCCTTGCGAGGTGGCGCAATTTACGCAGCGGCCGACGCTAAGTCAACAACCCGCTTAAACTTTTTCCGAAAACGCTCAATCGCGATAGAGCACTTTTCGGGTCATGCCAGCGTCGACCGGGAACTCCTGACGAGCACCATCTGCCAGCCCTCTGCGATCAGCCAGGCGGCGATCCCCAGGCCGATACTGCCCGCGCCACCGGTGACCAGCGCGACGGCACCGTTTGCCCACCGTCATAGCGTGCGCAGGGCGGCGAGGCCCAGGGCCAGGTCCGCCTTGATGTCGTCGATGTCCTCCAGGCCCACGGCGACACGGATCAGGTTGTCGTGAATCCCGGCGCGTTCGCGATCCTGTTGCGACAGGCGCCCGTGCGAGGTGGTCGCCGGATGGGCGATGGTGGTCTTGGTATCGCCCAGGTTGGTGGTGATGGAAATCATCCGCGTGGCATCGATGACCGCCCAGGCACCCGCCTTACCGCCGGCGACCTCGAAGCTGACCACCGCGCCAAATGCCTTCTGCTGCCGCTTGGCCAGCGCGTGCTGCGGATGGCTGGCCAGACCGGCGTAGTAGACGCGCTCAACGCCCGGCTGGCCTTCCAGCCACTGCGCCAGCTCGAGCGCCGACTCGCTGTGGGCGCGCATGCGCACGCGCAAGGTTTCCAGGCCCTTGAGAAACACCCAGGCATTGAACGGACTGAGCGTGGGGCCGGCGGTACGCAGGAAACCCACCACTTCGGCCATCTGCGCCGCGCGACCGGCAACGATCCCGCCGAGGCAGCGGCCCTGGCCGTCGATGTACTTGGTCGCGGAGTGGATGACGATGTCCGCACCCAGCTTCAGCGGCTGCTGCAGCGCGGGCGTGCAAAAACAGTTGTCCACTGCCAGCAGGGCGCCGTGGGCGTGGGCGATTTCGGCCAACGCGGCGATATCGACCAGTTCGGCGAGCGGGTTCGAAGGGGATTCGACGAAGGCCAGCTTGGTGTTCGGCTTTAACGCCGCGCGCCAGCCGTCGAGATCGGCCAGCGGCGGGTAGTCGACCTGCACGCCGAAACGCTTCAGGTACTTCTCGAACAGGCTGATGGTGGAGCCGAAGACGCTGCGCGAGACCAGCACATGATCGCCGGAACTGCACAGGCTCATGACCATGGCCAGGATCGCGGACATCCCCGAGGCGGTGGCGACCGCCTGTTCGGCGCCTTCGAGCGCGGCGATGCGTTCCTCAAACATGCGCACGGTGGGGTTGGTGTAGCGTGAGTAGACGTTGCCCGGCACTTCACCGCCGAAGCGCGCCGCGGCATCGGCAGCCGTGCGGAACACGTAGCTGGAGGTGAAGAACAGCGGCTCGCCGTGCTCGCCTTCCGGCGTGCGCTGCTGGCCGGCACGTACCGCCAGGGTGTCGAAGCCTACACCGTCCAGGTCGCTGTCGAGCCGACCGGCATCCCATTCCTGGGTCATATCGCTACCTCACGAAAACAGGAGTGCGGGTGCCATGCGCACCCTCGAAAACAGGCAGGGTCGGCCCCTGCCCTTCACCATCAGTTGTTGTACAGGTCGATGATCGCGCTGACTGCCTGAGATTTGGCCTTGCTCGCGTCGTTGCGCGCCTGCTCGATGCGGTTCAGGTAGGCTTCGTCGATGTCGCCGGTGACGTACTTGCCATCGAACACCGCGCAGTCGAAGTTGGCGATCTTGATCTTCTTGCTGCCACTGACCGCTTCGATCAGGTCCGGCAGATCCTGGTAGATCAGCCAGTCGGCGCCAATCAGCTCGCAGACTTCCTCGGTGGTACGGCCGTGAGCGATCAGCTCATGGGCGCTGGGCATGTCGATGCCGTAGACGTTGGGATAACGCACCGCCGGCGCCGCCGAGCAGAAGTAGACGCTCTTCGCACCGGCTTCGCGGGCCATCTGGATGATCTGCTTGCAGGTGGTGCCGCGCACGATGGAGTCATCCACCAGCATCACGTTCTTGCCGCGGAACTCCAGCTCGATGGCGTTGAGCTTCTG
>JADHEE010000042.1_pt1 | contig 96323 bp, 88 predicted proteins | sample 8952401 | NCBI WGS metagenome assembly JADHEE01 (sample SAMN16124438, study PRJNA663242) | bioreactor sludge metagenome | isolation source: sludge (ammonium) | place: India:Bengaluru | collected 2019-02-28 | reverse complement strand
TTGATTTACAAGAGGTTTTACTTGAGGACTGCGCCGGAAGTGGTGCGCATTATAGGGGCTCAGAATTAGCCGTCAACACTAAAAGCGGCTTTTTTTTCCAGGAAACATAGGAAATCCACTTACATAACCGCCAATGCCACTATCCGGCAAAGAAAAGCCCCGCAGTGAGCTGGCATACGCCGGTCACAACGGGGCCTGTGTGGAGCCCGCCCCTTTTAGAGAACCGCTTTCTTACGGCGGCGCATAAGGAACTGCACGGGACCGGAAAGCGCATAGGCAAGGAAGATAAGCAGGAGAACTCGCGGCGGGTCGCTGAAGATGACCGCGAACACCAGCACCACGATAAGAATGGCTACGAAGGGCACACGACCTTTCAAGTCCAGATCCTTGAAGCTGTAGTACTTGATATTGCTGACCATCAGCAGGCCAGCTGCTGCCACCATCAACGCGAACAGCATCACCAGCGGGATCGGCATATGCACGCCTTCTACGCCGAAGTCGCGCAGCGTCCATACGGTGCCCGCTACCACGCCCGCCGCCGCAGGACTTGCAAGACCAATGAAGAAGCGCTTGTCGACCTTGCCGATCTGCGTATTGAAGCGCGCCAGTCGCAATGCCGCGCAGGCGACATAGATGAACGCGACTGTCAGGCCAACGTTGACCAGCCCGGACAACGCCCACTCGTAGGCCAGCACAGCTGGCGCCAGGCCAAAAGCGACCATGTCGGACAGCGAATCGTATTCGGCGCCGAAGGCACTCTGCGTATTGGTAAGACGGGCAACACGACCGTCGAGGCTATCCAGCACCATCGCGACGAAGATCGTTACCGCAGCGACTTCGAAGCGGCCGTTCATTGCGCTGATGATGGAGTAGAAGCCGGCGAACAGGTTGGCCGTGGTGAACAGGTTGGGCAGAAGATAAACGCCACGGTGACGAACCTTGCGCCCCTCGGCGTCGTGACCTTCTTCGATATGCTCATCAATGGGCAACAAGCTATCGGCCAAGGGGTCTTTTTTCGGTTCCTCGGGTTGATCGGTCATTAGCAGTACCTTGCAACGGATTCGTAAATTGGACAGGGTCGAACATTCAGGGTTCGAGCTTGCGCCTGCGTGGCGCTTTATACCAGAACCGGCCTGTAACGAAAAAACGCGGCCTAAGCCGCGTTTTTTTCATTCGTGCAACAGGCCTTAGTTCTTGGCTTTGTCGACGATCTTGTTGGCCGAGATCCAGGGCATCATCGCGCGCAGACGCTCGCCGACCTGCTCGATCGGGTGAGCCGCGTTGTTGCGACGATACGCCGTCATGGAAGGATAGTTACCGGCGCCTTCGCTGATGAACATCTTCGCGTACTCGCCGTTCTGGATGCGTTTGAGGGCATTGCGCATGGCCTGACGGGATTCGGCGTTGATGACTTCGGGACCGGTCACGTATTCACCGTACTCGGCGTTGTTGGAAATCGAGTAGTTCATGTTGGCGATACCGCCTTCGTACATGAGGTCGACGATCAGCTTCAGCTCGTGCAGGCACTCGAAGTAGGCCATTTCCGGCGCGTAGCCGGCCTCGACCAGGGTTTCGAAGCCGGCCTTGACCAGCTCGACGCAACCGCCGCAGAGAACTGCCTGCTCGCCGAACAGGTCGGTTTCGGTTTCGTCCTTGAAGGTGGTTTCGATGATGCCGGTACGACCACCGCCCACACCGCAGGCGTAGGACAGGGCAACGTTCTTGGCATTGCCGGAAGCGTCCTGATAGATCGCGACCAGATCCGGGATACCGCCGCCCTTGACGAACTCGGAACGCACGGTGTGACCCGGCGCTTTCGGCGCGATCATGATCACGTCGAGGTCGGCACGCGGAACGACCTGGTTGTAATGGATGGCGAAGCCGTGGGCGAAAGCCAGGGTCGCGCCCTTCTTCAGGTTCGGCTCGATCTCGTTCTTGTACAGCTGCGACTGGAATTCGTCCGGGGTGAGGATCATCACCACGTCGGCGGCAGCAACGGCGCTCGGCACGTCGGTGACTTTCAGGCCATGGGCTTCGGCCTTGGCGACGGTGGCGGAACCTGCGCGCAGGCCGACGGTGACGTCGACGCCCGAGTCCTTCAGGTTGCACGCATGGGCGTGGCCCTGCGAGCCGTAGCCGATGATGGCGACTTTCATGCCCTGAACGATGGAGAGGTCGCAGTCTTTGTCGTAATAAACTTTCATGAACGTTTCCTTCTATTTACCTGTGGGGCCTCGCGGCCACTCGCTAATTGGGTCAGATGCTCAGCACTTTGTCGCCACGGGATATACCGGTGACGCCACTGCGTACGGTTTCCAGGATCGACGCGGTGCCGACCGCCTGGAGGAAGCTGTCCAGCTTGTCGCTGGTTCCCGCCAACTGAATCGTGTAAACGCTGCTGGTGACGTCGACGATCTGTCCGCGGAAGATGTCGGTGGTGCGCTTGACCTCGGCGCGCTGCGCGCCCGTAGCCTTGACCTTCACCAGCATCAGCTCGCGCTCGATGTGGGCGCTCTCGGACAGATTCACCAGCTTGACCACCTCGATCAGCTTGTTGAGGTTCTTGGTGATCTGCTCGATAACTTCCTCTTGGCCCACGGTGGTCAGGGTCAGACGCGACAGGGTCGGGTCCTCGGTCGGCGCCACGGTGAGGCTTTCGATGTTGTAGTTGCGTTGGGAGAACAGACCGACCACGCGGGACAGCGCACCCGGTTCGTTTTCCAGCAACAGGGAAATGATGTGTCGCATGCTCAGGTCCGCTCCGTCTTGCTCAGCCACATGTCGCGCATCGCGCCACCCCTGATTTGCATCGGGTAGACGTGCTCGCTGGTATCCACCGCGATATCGAGGAACACTAGGCGATTCTTCATCGCGAAGGCTTCCTCCAGGCCCGGCTTGAGATCCTTCAGCTCGGTAATGCGCATGCCGACGTGGCCGTAGGCCTCGGCCAGCTTGACGAAGTCGGGCAGCGACTCCATGTAGGAGTGCGAGTAGCGGCTGCTGTACTGCATGTCCTGCCATTGGCGGACCATGCCCAGCGCGCCGTTGTTGAGATTGACGATCTTCACCGGCAGGTCGTACTGCATGCAGGTCGACAGCTCCTGGATGTTCATCTGGATGCTGCCCTCGCCGGTCACGCAGGCCACGTCGTCATCCGGGAAGTTGAGCTTGACGCCCATCGCCGCCGGGAAGCCGAAACCCATGGTGCCGAGGCCGCCAGAGTTGATCCAGCGATTGGGCTTGTTGTAGCGGTAGTACTGCGCCGCAAACATCTGGTGCTGCCCAACATCGGAGGTGATATAGGCATCGCCCCGGGTCACGTCGTAAAGCGCCTCGATCACCGCCTGCGGCTTGATGATCGAACCGTCACCCTTGTCGTACGGGAACAGACCGCGATCGCCGCGCCATTCGTCGATCTGCTTCCACCAACTGGCGACGGTTTCCTTGTTCGGCGTCTGGCCGATTTCCTTGAGCACCGCGACCATCTCGGCGAGCACGCTGTCCACCGGCCCTACGATCGGGATGTCCGCCTTGACCGTCTTCGAGATCGACGCCGGGTCGATGTCAATGTGGATGATCTTTGCGTTCGGACAGAACTTCGCGGCGGTCTCGCCATTGATCACGCGGTCGTCGAAGCGCGCACCGACGGCGAGAATGACGTCGGCATGGTGCATCGCCAGGTTGGCCGTATAGCTGCCGTGCATGCCGAGCATGCCGACGAATTGGCGGTCGCTGCCCGGATAGGCGCCCAGGCCCATCAGCGTATTGGTGACCGGCAGGTTGAGCAGCTGCGCCAACTCGGTCAGCGCTGCGGACGCGCCGCCCATGATCACACCACCGCCGGAATACATCACCGGGCGCTTGGCTGCGAGCAGCATCTCGGCTGCCTTGCGGATCTGCCCGGAGTGGCCGCGAACGGCCGGGCTGTAGGAGCGCAGCTTGACCTTCTTGGGATGGACGTACTCGAACTTCTGCGTCGGATCGCCCATGTCCTTGGGGATGTCCACCACCACCGGGCCGGGGCGACCTGATTCGGCGATGTAGAAGGCCTTCTTCAGAACCTCGGGGATTTCCGACGGGTGCTTGATCATGAAGCTGTGCTTCACGATCGGCCGGGAGACGCCGACCATGTCGGTTTCCTGGAAGGCATCGGTACCAACCACCGTGCTCGACACTTGGCCGGAGATGACCACCATCGGAATCGAGTCCATGTATGCGGTGGCGATGCCGGTGATGGCGTTGGTCGCACCGGGACCCGAGGTCACCAGAACCACGCCGGCACGGCCGGTCGCCCGCGCATAGCCATCGGCCATGTGCGTGGCGGCCTGTTCGTGGCGAACCAGAATGTGCGTTACCGCCGGTTCCTTGAACAGGGCATCGTAAATATGCAGGAGGGCACCACCCGGGTACCCATAGATGTACTTAACGCCTTCGTCACGCAGGAAGCGGACGACCATTTCAGCGCCAGATAAGAGCTCCACGTTTGTCACCTCTAGAACGCCAGAATGCCATCCACGATGGATGGCCCTAATAGGTCTACTGCCAAGCAGAGCATGAGCGACGGTGGTCGCCGACTACGTCAGCTACTGACTGAGCAAGTACTGGGAAAGCGCCAAACTGTTGCGGTGCCATCCCACCCAGCGCGAGGTAACGCGTTGCGGGTGTTACAGGTCGGCGCGGGTATGCGCCTCATGTCTGCTGAGCTGCGGCCTGCTTGCGGCGGACCCCACTACAGCGAGCGTTGAATTGTTCGGATTAGACCGGCGCAAGTCAAGTCGCGCGTCATGCTTTATTGGATCAGGCCGTGATGCGCTGCAGGATCGCGACGGGCGGCTTTTGGTTATAGTAGTGGCACGTATCACGGTTAACCCAAGGACACCGCATGCACCGCATGATCCTCGCCGGCAGCCTGCTGCTCGCTCTTGCCGCCCCCGTTTCGGCCCAGGTCTACAAATGGGTGGACGCCGAAGGCATCACCCATTTCGGTTCGCAGCCACCCCAGGGCCAGGCCGCCACTGCGGTAGACACCGCGGCACCCCAAAAGCCGGCAACGCAAGTCCCTTCGCCGGGCAGCCTGCCGAAGCTCGACAGCCAGATGGAAGACGACGAGCAGGGCGCGATCGACGCCAAGGTGAAGGAAGAGGTCGCGGCGCGCGAGGCCGAGCGCAAGCGTTACTGCGATGCGGTGAGGACCAACCTCGCCCAGTTGCAGAACAATCCGCGGGTGCAGGTGAACATCGATGGGCAGGTGCGTCGCCTACGCGAAGACGAGCGCCAGTCGCGGATCGCCGAGAGCCAGAAGGCGATCGCGGAAAACTGCAGCAAGTGAGCCGCTAGCCTCGACCGACGATCAGTCGGTCGAATTCGCCGAGGGCCTCCAGCAGCCCTCGCGCCTGATAGACCCTGTCGCGATAGACCTCCTCAGCCATTTCGCGAATTCCCGACACCGTCGGCAGCGCGGCGTCGTTTTCCAGCAGCAGCTTCATCCGCGGCAGAAAGATCCACTGCAGCCATTGCTCGAACGCTAGCGTATCGATACAGAACGGCTCGGGGCTGGACAGCGCGGCCTCGCTCGGCGAGACGTCCGCCCACCAGCCCTGCACGCGCAGCTCGCGCTCGATCAACAACAACTGCTCGGCCACCGCCGGGAAACGCGAATCCACTACAGATTGACCTTCGCCTGGGCGCGCGCCTGGGCGGCGCCTGCGCTGTCACCCTGCCGTTCGCGGGCCTGGGCGATCAGGCCCCACAGGCCGCCCTGCAGGGCGGGGCGCCCGCTGGCGTAGGTCAGCCCGCGCCGTGCCAGTTGCTCGGCCTGGGCGGCATCGCCCTGGGCCAGCCGCACTTCGGCGAGGCGATAGAGCACCTGCGGCTCGCGCGGCGCAATACGCTGGGCACGCTCGAGACTGGATGACGCACCGTTGAGATCGCCGCCGCTCTGCTGTTGCTGCGCGGCGGTCAGCAGCGCCAGCACCGGTCCGTCGAGCTGTTCATCGGCGGACAGCACGCTGCCGCTGGCGCTGGGAATCCCGCTCGGCGCGGGGGCAGCGTACTGAGGCGTCGAGGCGTACGGGGCCGGCGCGGAATAGCTGCCGCCGGTGGCCGGGCCGACGGTAATCGGCGTGGTGCTGATCGGTGCGCTGCTGGTCGCGCTGCCGTAAGGGGTGGAGGTCGCCGGATAGCTCTGCACCGGCGTCGATCCGGCGCCACCGGGGACCATCACCACCACGCCGGAATCTTCCTCGATGGCACGCGGCTGGGTTTGCGCGACCGGCGGGGTGTAGCCGCCGCTGCGGGCGAAGCGCTGCTCGCCGTTGGAGACCGGCGCGCCGGCGTCGACGACGGGCACCGAGCCGCGCGGGTTGGTGGTGCAGCCGGCGAGCAGGGCGAGAACCGCCAGTGCGGGGAAAACCTTGTTCAACTTCATATCCTCCAGACTCATGGCAACCAGCCCTTGACCCAGTCCATGACCGAGTCGACGGGTGCCTGAATGCCGCCGCAGCCAGTGCCGGCCGGCGGCTCGCTGCCGCGAATATACGGCATCTGTACGGAATTCGGGCAGCTCTGGTCGGAGCCCTGCCCGGTGCTCGCGTCGATCCAGGCCAGCACTACGTTGTCCGGCATCGGCATGTCCAGCGGCAGCGGATCGGACCGGCGCATGAAGTTCGTCCACACCTGCAGCGCGCCGGTGGCGCCGGTCAGCGGGGTTTGCCCGTTGTCGTCGCGGCCGAGCCAGACCACCGCCAGCAGGTCCTGGCTGAAACCGGCGAACCAGCTGTCACGCGAGTCGTTGGATGTGCCGGTCTTGCCGGCCAGGGTCAGCGACGCCGGCAACTGGTTGTAGACCGAACGCCCGGTGCCTTCGCGCATCACCCGCTGCATGGCGTTCTGCACCAGGTAGATAGCACCCGGATCGAAGCGCTGCTGGATCTGGAAGGGATAGCGCTTGAGCGGCTCGCCGTCCGCCGCCAGTACGCTACGGATACCGCGCAACGGCGTGTTGAAGCCGCCGTTGGCGAGCGTCTGGTACATGTTGCTGACTTCCATCGGGCTCAGCGAGCCGGCGCCGAGAAGCATCGACGGAAACGCCGGCCACTGCCGCGAGATGCCCAGTCGCTCGAGGGTCTTCAGCACGTTCGGCACGCCCAGTTCAAGACCGAGCTTGGCCGTTGAGAGGTTGAGCGAGTTGGCCAACCCCTGATAGAGGAAGATCGAGCCACGCGCCTTGTGATCGAAGTTCTGTGGACTCCAGACCTGCCCGTCCTTGCCTTTCACTGAGAACGGTTCGTCCTGCACGATGCTGGTCAGGGTGTAGCGGCTGGGTTGCTCCAGCGCGGTGAGATAGACCGCCGGCTTGACCAGCGAGCCGATCGGCCGTACCGCGTCGATCGCGCGGTTGAATCCGGCGAAACGCGGTTGGCGACTACCGATCAGCGCCTGCACCTCACCGGTTTCGGGGTTGGTCACGACCATCGCCGCCTCGACCTGGTCGATGCCCTTGCGCGTGCCCAGGCGCTTGAAGGTCTCGGCCATCGCGCTTTCGGCCTTGAACTGCAGGATCGGGTCGAAGCTGGTGAAGATGCGCAGGCCTTCCTCGGTGAGGTCTTCCTCGCGGTAATCCTCGCGCATCTGCCGCTTGACCAGGTCGATGAAACCCGGATACGAGGTATCGGCCATGCTTCCGCGGGAGGTCACGCCCAGCGGTTTCTGCTTGGCCGCCGCGGCTTCCTCGGGAGTGACCACGCCCTGCTCGGCAAGCACGTCGAGCACCAGGTTGCGCCGCTCCAGGGCACGTTCGGGATTGCGCCGCGGATTGTAGTAGGTCGGCCCCTTGACCATGCCGACCAGCAGGGCGACCTGGTGCAGCTTGAGTTCGGAGAGCGGCTGGCTGAAGAAGTACTGGCTGGCCAGACCGAAGCCGTTGATCGAGCGCTGGCCGTCCTGCCCGAGGAACACCTCGTTGAGGTAGCCCTCGAGGATCTCGTTCTTGTCGTAGTGCATCTCCAGCAGCACCGCCATCATCGCTTCGGTAGCTTTGCGAGTGAGGCTGCGCTCGTTGGTCAGGTAGAAATTCTTCACCAACTGCTGGGTCAGCGTACTGCCGCCCTGGCGCAACTGGCCGGCACTGGCGTTGACCCACATGGCGCGCGCGATGGATTTGGGCGAAACGCCGAAGTGATGGAAGAACTCGCGATCTTCCACCGCCACCAGGGTTTCCACCAGATAGGCAGGCACCTGATCCAGCTTGATCAGGATGCGGTCCTCGTTATGCGCCGGGTAGATGCCGCCGATCATCAGCGGTTCCAGACGCACCACGGAGAGGTCCTTGCCGTCGGCCTGGCTGAGGCCGGCGACGTAGCTGCCGGAGAAGCGCACGCGGATCGACTTGGACGGCTCGGCGCCCTCGTAGAACTGGAAGCCGCGGGTATAGAGGTCGACGGTGTTGCCTGCCACCGAGGCGGAGCCTGGCCCTTCCACGGCGGGCTCGCGGCGGTAGCCGAGGGCATCGAGCTCTTTGAGGAAATCCTCCTTGCCAAGCTTCAGCCCGGTGAACAGTTCCAGCGGGCGCGCGTAGACTTTGGCCGGAACCGTCCAGCGCTTGCCGGAGAATTTTTCCTGGACCACGGCATCGAGATAAACGGCGAAACCGGCCAGTGCGACCAGGCCGACGAGGCCCAGCTTGAGCACCCAGCCGAATAGGGTTCGCCAGCCGCCGGAGGGGCGTTTGGCGCGGGAGCGGGAAGAGCGGGAACGAGTCATGGCGGCGGATTATACGCACTTTGCCAGGGCCGGGCAGACGCCTCCCGGCGGTTTGCATCACCGCCCGCAGCCGCCATAATGCCGCCTCCGCAACGACCCCGAAGGCAAGGAAAGACCGTGAGCCAAGCACTGATAGCCGCGCTGCAGAACCCGGCCCTGTACGCCCACCCTGTCGAGGGATTCCAGGTCATCGAGACGCACATCTCCTGGGTCCTGCTCACCGGCCCCTATGCCTACAAGATCAAGAAACCGGTAAATTTCGGCTTCCTCGACTTCACCACGCTCGAGGCCCGCAAGCATTTCTGCGAAGAAGAGGTGCGCCTCAACCAGCGCCTGACCAGAGATCTCTACCTCGATGTGATCGCCATCGGCGGCAGCCCCGAGGCCCCCACGCTGGGCGCCGACGTCGCGCCCATCGAGTACGCCATCCGCATGAAGCAGTTCCCGCAAAGCGACCTGCTCAGCGCGGTACAGGCCAGGGGCGAACTGGGCAATGGGCAGATCGACCAGTTGGCCGAATCGATCGCGCACTTCCACCTGGCCGCACCCAAGGTGCTGGCGGAAAACCCGCTGGGTTCGCCGGAAACCGTGCGCGCACCGGTGTCCCAGAACTTCGAGCAGATCCGTCCGCTGTTGCGCGAATCTGCCGACCTGACCCAGCTCGACGCCCTGCAAGCCTGGGCCGACAGCAGCTTCGAGCGCCTGGAAGACCTGCTCGCCCAACGCAAGGCCGAAGGCTTCGTCCGCGAATGCCACGGCGACATTCACCTGGGCAACGCCGCCGTGATCGACGGTCAGGTAGTGCTGTTCGACTGCATCGAATTCAACGAACCCTTCCGTCTAACCGACACCTACGCCGACGTCGGCTTCCTCGTCATGGACCTGGAAGACCGTGGCCTCAAGTGCCTGGCGCGGCGATTCCTCAGCGGCTACCTGGAGCTCACCGGCGACTACCAGGGGCTGGAGCTGCTCAACTACTACAAGGCCTACCGCGCCATGGTCCGCGCCAAGGTCGCGCTGTTCAGCCTGAACGAGCAGAGCACGCCGGTGGAACGCGCCGCGGCGCTGCGCCAGTACCGCCGCTACGCCAGCCTGGCGGAAAGCTACAGCGCCATCCCCTCGCGCTTCCTGGCGATCACCCACGGCGTCTCCGCAGTCGGCAAGAGCCACGTCGCGCTGCGCTTGGTCGAAGCGCTAGGCGCCATCCGCCTGCGCTCGGACGTGGAACGCAAGCGCCTGTTCGGCACCCAGCAAAGTACCGACAACGGCCATCTGAACGCCGGCATCTATAACGCCGATGCCAGCCTCGCCACCTACCAGCATCTGCACCGGCTGGCCGGTACGGTGTTGCATGCCGGCTTCCCGGTGGTGATCGACGCCACCTACCTCAAGCACGCGCAACGGCGCGGCGCGGCCCAGGTCGCCGAAGAGACCGGCGTGCCCTTCCTGATCCTCGACTGCCAGGCGCCGGATGCGGTGATCGCCGGCTGGCTGGAACAACGTCAGCGCGAGGCACGCGACCCCTCCGACGCAACGCTGGAGGTAATCAAGACCCAGCAAGCCACCCGCGAACCGCTGGACGCCGAACAACAGGCGCACAGCAAACGCGTCGACACCCATGACGCCGCCAGCCTGGACAGTCTGGTGGCGCGCATCCGCGACCGTCTTCCCGGGCTCTGACGCATCCGCGTGCACCGCGCAGAGCGCGGCGCACGCTCTATACTGGCAAGTAGCCTTCCAAAGGAAACTCGCCATGAGCCAGCCACATCAACTCGACAACCCGCTCTATGTCCTGTTGCGCGACGACAAGGTCCACGCCTTCAACGAAGCCAAGCCGCAGGAAGGCGAGATCGATCTTTCCGGCGGCGACTTTCGCGGGCTCGACCTGCGTCAACTGAACCCGGAGCGGATCAACTTCACCGACGCCTACTTCCGCGGCGCCGACCTGCGCGGGCTGGACCTTCGCCAGGTGCGAATGGAGGGCGCCAGCATCGCCCACGCCCAGATATCCGGCACCTATTTCCCGGAAGCGCTAAGCGCCGATGAGATCCTCATGTCGCTGAATTTCGGCACCCGCCTGCGCTACCGCAGTGGCAGCCGATGAGCGAGGTCGTCCAGCTGTTCGGCGCCCGTGCGGGCGCTTACGCCAGTTTTCGCCCGCACTACCCGGAAGCGCTGTTCGACTGGCTCGCCGATCGTGCACCAGGCCGCCGACACGCCCTCGACATCGCCTGCGGAAACGGCCAGGCCAGCCGGCCGCTGGCGAAACGCTTCGGACGCGTGCTGGGTTGCGATGCCAGCGTCGAGCAGTTGCTGGCAGCGGATGTTGACGACGTGGCGCTGTTCGCCGCCGATGCCGAGCGGCAGCCGCTCGCAGATGGCAGCCTGGACCTGATCGTCGTCGCTCAAGCCCTGCACTGGTTCGCCACACCGGCCTTCTTCGCCGAAACGCGCCGCCTGCTCGGGCCTGGCGGGCTGTTTGCCGCCTGGTGCTACGGGCTGATGCGCATCGATGCGCGCATCGACGCGCTGGTCGACCATCTGTACCACGTAACCCTCGCCGGCTGCTGGCCGGAAGGCCGCGCCAGCATCGAAGCCGAATACCGCGACCTGCAGCCGCCCTTTCCATGCCTCGACGTACCGGCGTTCAGCATGCAGGCGCACTGGAGCCTGGAGCAATTGGCAGGCTACCTGCGCACCTGGTCGGCCGTTCAACGCTGGGAGCGCCAGCACGGGCATGACCCGGTCGCCGACCTGATGCCGGCGCTGCGTCAGGCGTGGGGCGACGACAGGCAGCAGCGGCGGGTGACCTGGCCGCTACACTTCCTCGCCGGTTACCCCGCGGGCTGAGCTCAACCTGCGCAAGGAGGCACGATGAACGATGAACTGCAGGGCATGAAGAACCTCGGCAAGACGTCCGCCCAGTGGCTGCATGCCGTGGGCATCCACACGCCCTCCGACCTGCGCCGCCTCGGCGCGGTGGAAGCCTATCGCAGCGTCCGGGCACGAGGCTTCCGGGCCTCGCGGGTGCTGCTGTATGCCATCGAGGGCGCGCTGCTGGACATCCACTGGAACCAGTTGCCAGAAGCGCACAAGGCGGAACTGAACGCCAGGCTGCAACGCTGAACGACCCATTTAAGCGCTAGCTCACAAGCTGCGTATGAGATGATTTACGCGCGAAGCGGCGCCCTTTATCGTTGGCCGTTCGTACGCTTTTGCCAGCCCAGCCAGTTCAAGGATTACTGTCATGTACCTACTCGGGGAGCAACCGGCCTACGCCGATCAGCTGATCAATCGCCTGCAGAGCATCCCCACGCAACTGCTGAAAGATCTCCCACCGGCCGGCCCTGTCCTGCAGCTCGACCCCACCGACGATCTCGCCGGAGCACTACCGGGTACGCGGCTGTTCGTCATTGAAAGCGGACTGCTGCACGCCTCCGTGGAAGACCGTCCGCTGTTCTATCTGCAGGAAGGCGATCTGCTCGGCCTGCGCCAGGGCATCGACATGCCCTCCTGCCGCTACAGCAGCGAGGAAAGCGTCAGCCTGATCCCCTATAACCGCACCGAAGTCTTCCGCCACATCTATGCCGACGAGCAACGCCAGGAGCTGTTCCTGCAATACCTGATCGGCCAGACCGCCCTCCTCTCCGACGCCGTGGCACGCCTCAAGCAGCCTGAGATTCGCCCGGCCACCGGCTTCCAGCATTTCGCTGCCGGCGACCAGTTGATCCAGCAGGGCGACGAGGCGGACAACGTGTTCATCATCATCGACGGCCATGCCGAAGCCTTCGTCGACGGGCAGAAGGTCGGCGACGTGCAGAAGGACGAGATCTTCGGCGCGATGGCCGTATTCACCCGCGAGAAGCGCAGCGCCAGCGTGGTCGCCAGCGAAACCTGCACGGTGATGGTCATTCCCAAGGAGCAGTTCCTCAGCCTGATGCAGAGCAATCCGCGCATCGCCCACAGCCTGGTGGAAAGCATGGCCCGACGCATCGACCTGATGAACAAGGAAATCACCCAGTTGCGCCGCGCACAGCTCGACGACTGAAGCGTACCCGCCTCGAACGAACCCGGCCATGTGCCGGGTTCGTGGTTTTCGGGACGCGAATTCCGTGCGGCAGGAAAATAAGCGGAAATCGGGTGTTGACTATGGAATGAGAATTGTTATTATTAACTCAGCTGGTCGCGAGATCAGCCAGGTAAGCAAAGAGTCCCTCATCAGGCTCTTCGGTTATCTCCTCATCAGGCTAATCACGGTTATTGACCCGGCACTTTGCCGGGTCTTTTTTTGCCTGCGATCAAGCGAAACCGCTCAGCGACGCAGTTCGGCGCAATGGTCCCGTTTAGGCTGCGCGGCGGTGTACCAGATGAAATCGGCGCTGCCCGGCGCTACCTGCTGGCCAACCTCGACCAGCAGCAGCACACTGACATCGCGCACGCCGAGGTCGGCCAGATGCAACGGCACGCCCAGGTCGCGGCGTGCGTGGTACGCGCCGGTGAACAACAGCGCAGGCAACGGCGCGTCGCGCAGGCGTTCGGCGATGCGCCGGTCGCGTTGCTGCTGCACCGCCAGCATCGCCGGAAGCTGCGACTCCGGCAGCAGTCCGCAGTGCGACTGGCGAATCTGCTCCAGCAGTGGCTCGCGCACGGCCGATGCGGTGGAAGCGCTGCCACTCAGCGACGGCGCCGCGCGATAGATGCCCATGATCTCGCTGCGATCGAGATTGGCCGCGAGCAAGGGATAGGGTTGCGCCAGCGCGTAGCGCACCAAGGGTCCGTACCCGGCCCAGTCCCAGCCTTTCTGCCAGGCCAGCGCGGCGGGCAGGTCCGTCGGTGGCGTTCCTTCGGCTACCTGCTGGCGAACCGCGTCGACGTTGGCCTGTTGCGCCGGCTCGAGCATCTCCAGCAGCACGCTGCCCTGCGCACGCCGGCTGGCGAGTGCCTGCAGCAGCCACAGCTCCAGCGCATGGTGATCAGGGTTGTCGTGCTGTTCGCCGACCAGCACGCGGTCGGCTCCACCCAGGCGCTCGACCAATTGGGCGGGCGTCAGCCTGGCGCCCGTGCCCGACTCGACGATCTGCCCCAGCTGTGGGTCATCAAGCCCCTGCGGGCTCTGCCACGCGGGGACGGGCGGCAGGCTCCGGCAGGCCGACAACAGGCCGAGTGCAATCAGCAGCAGTACACGCATGACGCGACTCCTCGGAAAGAACGATTGCTCCACGGTAAACGGAAGCCCGCGCCGGGCAAAGGGTCAACGCGCGATGATCAGCGGATGGCCACGCTCCGGATGACGCTGCACCAGCACTTCCAGCCCGAACACCGCCTGCAGGTGCTCGGCCCGCAGCACCTCCTCGGGTGTACCGAGCACCCGCGGGCGACCGTCGCCCAGCAACAGCAGGCGGTCGCAGTAGCGCGCAGCGAGATTGAGGTCGTGCAGGATCAGCAGCACCGCCGCCCCGCGCAACGCCAATTCGCGGACCGCCTGCAACGTGGTGTGCTGGTGCAGCGGGTCGAGCATCGAGGTCGGCTCGTCGAGCAGCAGCGTCTGCCCCTGCGCGCCCGGCCACAGCTGCGCCAGCACCCTCGCCAGGTGCACGCGCTGACGCTCGCCGCCGGACAACGCCAGGTAGCTGCGCCCAGCCAGGTGCGCCGCGTCGGCCGCGTGCAACGCCGCCTCGACGATCTCCGCATCGCGGGCACGGCCACTGGCATGCGGCAGGCGCCCCATGCCGACGACCTCCTCCACGCGGAAGGCGAAATTCAACGTCGACTGCTGCGGCAGCACGGCCAGTCGCTGCGCCCGCTCGGGGCCGGGCCAGTGCGCCAGCGCCCGGCCGTCCAGGGTCACGTCGCCCGCGGCCGGCTGCAATTCGCCACAGAGCGCGGCGAGCAGCGTGCTCTTGCCAGCGCCATTGGGGCCGAGCACGCCAAGCACCTCGCCGGGACGCACTTCGAGATCGACGCCGCCCAGCACCAGGGTGTCGCCACGGCGAACGTCCAGTCCACGGCAGCACAGCATCAGGCGCGCCCTCGCAACAGCAGGTAGAGGAAGAAGGGCGCGCCGATCATCGCGGTGACGATGCCTATCGGCAGCTCCGCGGGCGCCAGCGCCAGGCGTGCGACCAGATCGGCGAGCAGCAGCAGGCTGGCGCCGGCGAGGGCCGACGCCGGCAGCAGGATGCGGTGATCGGGCCCGGCGATCAGCCGCACCAGGTGCGGCACCACCAGCCCGATGAAGCCGATCAGTCCGGCGGCTGCCACCGCGGCGCCAACGCCCAGTGCGGTGCAGAACACCAGCTCGCGCTTCAGTCGCTCCACGTCGAAGCCCAGGTGGCGCGCCTCGGACTCGCCCAGCAGCAGCGCATTCAAGGCACGCGCCCGGCGCGGCAGCCAGAGCGACACCGCCAGCGCCACGACCAGCAGCGGCCAGAGCCGCGCGTAGCTGGCACCGTTCAGGCTGCCCATGTTCCAGAAGGTTAGGCTGCGCAGCGTGCTGTCGTCCGCCATATAGGTGAACAGTCCGATCGCCGCGCCGGCCAGCGCGGTCAGGGCGATGCCGGCAAGCAGCATGGTGGCGACGCTGGTCTGGCCGTCGTGACGCCCGAGCCGATAGACCAGCGCGGTCACGCCGAGCCCGCCGACGAAGGCGCAGAGCGACAGCAGGTAAGGCTCGAACGCCGCGGGCACGCCGCCCAGCGAGGCCCCGGCGACGATCGCCACCGCGGCGCCGAGGGCAGCCCCGCTGGACACGCCGACCAAGCCCGGATCGGCCAGCGGGTTGCGGAACAGGCCCTGCATCGCCACCCCGGACAGCGCCAGCACCGCGCCCACGGCCAGGCCGAGCAGCGTCCGTGGCAGGCGGATCTGCCCGAGGATCAGCTCGGCCTGCTCCAGGCCGGCGGCGGAAACGGGCAGCCCCGACAGTCGCAAGGCGGCGCGCAGCGTATCCAGCAGCGGCAGGCTGACCGGCCCGAGGGCGAGCGACAGCCAGATGGCCAGCACCAGGAGGACGCCGAGGAAGACCAGCAACCGGCGGGAACGAACGAAAGCATTCATGGTTGGCGGTCGGCGACCTTCAGCGGCGGTGCTTCGGGATAGAACCCTGCCGACAGGTCGGCCAATGCCTGTGGAATCCGTGGTCCCAGGCCGCCGACCAGCAAGGTCGGATCGACCAAGAGGATGCGCCCGCCCTTCGCCGCCTTGGTCGAAGCCAGCGCCGGCGTACTCTTGAGCAGCGCAACGATGGCTTCGTCACCGCTCAGCCGGCGGTCGGCGAAGACCACCACGTCGGGGTCCAGGGCTGCCATCGATTCGGCGGAGATCGGCTTGTAGCCGTCGTGAACGGTCAGGTTCCGGCCACCGGCGCGCTCGACGAACCAGGCGGCGGCCGTGTCCTTGCCCGCGGCCATCGGGCTGTTGCCGACGTGACCGAGGAGAAACAGCACGCGCGGCGCCGGTGAAGTAATGCGCGCCTGCTCGACCCACTGCGCCTGGCGCTGCAGGCGCGCCTCGTAGTCGGCCAGGGTTCGTGCGGCTCGCTGGGGGTCGCCCAGCAGGTCGCCGAGCCGCTTCAGGTTGGCTTGCAGCGCGGGCACTTCCGGCGCGGCGGAGAGAGTTTCGATACGCAACCCGGCGGCCTTGAGCTGCGCCAGCACCGTCGGCGGGCCCATCTCCTCGCTGCCCAGCAGCAGGTCGGGCTTCAGTGCGAGGATGCCCTCCGCCGCCAGTTGCCGCTGGTAACCGATGCTTGGCAAGCCGCGCAGGCTGTCGGGATGCTGGCTGGTGCTGTCGACGCCGACCAGCTTGCGCTCACCGCCGAGCGCGACGATCCATTCGCTCAGCGAGCCGCCGGCGCTGACCCAGCGCTGCGGCAGGTCCTCGGCGCCGGCCAGACCAGGCGCCACGAGCACGCCGATGGACAGCGCGAGCGCGCCAACAAGTCGCCGCATGCTCATGCCTCCAGTACCGAAGCCTGCTCGGCCAGGGTCCGCCAGTCCTGGCGCTCCGGGGTGCCGGGCTTGCGTTCACCGAACAGTTGAAGGACCAGCTCACCGCCGGCATCGAAGGCTTCCAGGCTGGTGACCACGCCGTCGACGCTGGGTTTGCGCACGCGCCACAGTTCGCGGACGCCGGAGGTCTTCAGGTGCATGTTGAACTGCGGGTCGAGCACGTTGAACCACTCGCCCATCCAGCGCAGGTTGCGCACCGGCCCGGTGTGGATCTGGATGCAGTGGCGGTTACCGACGAAGACCATCACCGGCACTTCGCGCACCCCGGCCACATCCAGCGTGCGCGGCAGTTCGGCCGGCTGCAGCGGCTCGGCCCAGGCAGCGCCGGCCAGGCGCAGCGCCTGGGTGCGGGCGACGGCGTGTTTCCTCAGCATCGCGTGGAAATGGTGGGTGTCCTTGAGGTCGGCCCAGTCGGCCCGCAGCGCCTCGGCGTCGACCGACGCATCGGCAACGGTCGCGGCCGGCTCGGCGGCGGCCTGCAGGTCCAGCTCGGCGCTCTGCGAGTCGGCGCGGAAGCGCTCGATCAGCGGCTCCCAGGCGGACACCTCGCTGGCCTCGGTGAGGAATACCTTGTGCACCGCCGCGCCCTGGCGGTCGAAGAACTGCAGGCTGCGGTGGGCGCCGTGGTCGGTCTGCTCGGCGACGGCGAACACGAAGGCCCAGCCGGAGAGGAAGAAGCGCAGGTCGATGTCCGGCGATACCACCAGGCCCATCTGACCGTTCGGCGCGATGCTGACCTCGCGGTAAGGGCCTTTGCGCTCGTGCACGCACTGCTCGTTGCGGGTCAGCGCCATCACCTGGCCGAGGTCGCCGAGCGCCGGCAGCAGCGCCGCCCATTCCGGACGCAACCGCAGCGCATCGAGGCCGATCCGGCTGGCGATCAGTTCGGCCTCGCTGACACCCAGCGCGACCGCGGCATCCCGGGCGCGCAGATGGGGCTGCTGCTCGCGTAGCAACTGCCAGGCCTGGTAGAGCCGCGAGGGCGACGACGCGCCGGGAGGGGAAAGGCTCATCTTCGAGGTTCCTTGGACGATCAGAAAGGCGTTGGACCATAGCGCAAGCGTTTTGCACGGGTCATCCAAACTTACACTTACTGCTTCCTCCCTCTCAATTAAGATTTATTCACAACAACGTGCGGCCAGCTGCCAGGGACGCACACCGCCGTGCGTAACGCTGAAGCGAACGCCGGTCGCCAACCCGGCGTTGACTTGTGCGCACCGGGGAGATAATGCGCAGCCCGAAGGAGACCGCCGTGTACCTGCTCTGCACATCCGACCAACTGGCCGAGGGCCAGAGCCGCAGCTTCGCCTGCGCCGACCTGCCGCTGCTGGCGGTGCGCCGCGACGGCCGCGTGTACCTCTACCGCAACCACTGCCCGCACCGCGGCGTGCGCCTCGACTGGCAACCCGACCGCTTCCTCGACGACAGCGGCAGCCTGATCCGCTGCGCCGTGCACGGCGCGCTGTTCCTCATCGACAGCGGCGAATGCGTCACCGGTCCCTGCGAAGGCCAGACCCTGGAAGCGCTGGACTGCGTCGAGGACGCGCGCGGCATCTGGCTGATCGAGCCACCATAGAATCGTAGGGTGGATCGCGCTTTATCGATCCACCTGGCGCTGCACCGGTGGATGAAGACAGCGTCACCCACCCTACCCAACCCGGTTATTCGGCACGCCCCAGGCGCTCCGCCGCCCGCGCAGCACCCGTTCGGTGCCGTCCCAGCCCAGGCAGCCATCGGTGATCGAGACGCCGTAGCGCAATTCGCAACCCAGCGACTGACTGCCGTCGAACAGGTGGCTTTCCAGCATCACCCCACGCAGCGCGTCATCGCCGGCCAGGCGCTGGTCGATCACCGCGCGCAGCACCTCGGGCTGGCGCAGCGGGTCCTTGCCGCTGTTGGCGTGGCTGCAATCGACCATGATCCGCGCGGCGATGCCCTGGCGCTGCAGGTCCGCGCGGACGCGGGCGACGCTGGCGGCATCGTAGTTCGGCCCGCGATGGCCGCCGCGCAATACCAGATGGGTATCCGGATTGCCCTGGGTGTGCACGATGGCCGGACGGCCCTGGCCGTCGACGCCGAAATGCTGGTGCGCGTGGGCCGCCGAGCGCATGGCGTCGCAGGCGATGCCGAGGCTGCCATCGGTGCCGTTCTTGAAACCCACCGGCATGTCCAGGCCGCTGACCAGTTCGCGGTGAACCTGGGATTCGCTGGTCCGCGCACCGATCGCAGCCCAGCCGAGCAGGTCGTCGAAGTAGCCGGCAAGCAGCGGCTGCAACAGTTCATTGGCCAGCGGCAGGCCGATTTCCGCGAGCCGAAGCATCAGGCCGCGCGAGCGCTCCAGTCCGGCGTGCATGTCGGCGCTGCCGTCCAGGTGCGGGTCGTAGACCAGGCCTTTCCAGCCGACGGTGGTGCGCGGCTTCTCGACGTAGGCGCGCATCACCAGCAGCAGGTCCTGGTCGAGGTCACGGGCCAGGCCGGCGAGGCGCTCGGCGTAGTCGAGCGCGGCCTTCTCGTCATGCAGCGAGCACGGGCCGACCACTACCAGCAGGCGTGGATCGCGGCCGTCGAGGACGGCACGGATCGCCTGGCGCTGCCGCTGGATCTGCTGGGCGAGGACGGGAGCGAGCGGCAGTTGCTCGCGCAGCTCCACTGCGCTGGGCAGCGGCGAGGTGTGCCGGCGGGGCTGGCCGGGGAAGCTACGCAGTTCGGCAGTAGGCGGCGTGACGAGGGTGGCGGCGGAAACGGCGGGTGACATGGACAGGCTCCTTGGCCGGCGCGGACGTTGGCCGCGCGCGGCGCGCTATCGGGGGGTTGTTCGTTCCAGGGGAATGGCGGCGGCGAAGCGGGTAAATCGCCATGCGTAGCGGCAGTCGTAGAAGGAGCGGCGGTAGGTGGTCATGGATTGTTCCTCGGGTTGAAAAAACGTTGGGCTGAAAAAACGAAACCCCCGGTCGGGTTACCGACCGGGGGTTCTGAGAACTCTGTGGTGGCGACCCGTCTTGCCGGGCGCCTGGTGGGGTATCAGGCGCGCGCGTGGCTAAACCAATACCCATAAAAGAAGAAACGCACGGCAGCGCCGGTGGCCCGGACACGCGCGGTCGCACTGCGTTGGGCAGCAGGACGAACGAGGGGGTTGGCGGCGTTGTGCATGGGTGTCTCCGTTGAATGCGAGCGACGTTACTGCACCGCCGGGCGTCAATCAATCGCCCGTGGCTATGGCGGTGATCGATCCGGCGCGCCGTCCACCGCCACCGGCAGGAACACTTTGGCGCCCTTGCCGGCCCGCCAGTCATTGAGGTTGCCGCCGAAGTAGCTGGGCGGGATCGAGTCCACCGGGCCAAATTCCTTCAGTGCCACCGCCAGTACCCCGAAATGCGGGCGCACCGGCACCACCGCCTTGACCAGGACGCCGCCCTGCCGCTCGATGGTGGCCGGCTCGACCGGCACGCCGGGGTAGTCGATGGTGGCGTGGCGCACGCCGAACGGTTCGGTCTGCGGCGTCCAGCGGTAGTTGTAGACCGCGCGCGCCCAGGCGTCGACCTCGTAGAGGGTCACCACCTCGCGTTTCTTCGGTTCGCTGAGCAGGTCGCCGTAGTGGAACCCCAGTTGGCGGCGGCGTTGCTGCCGAACGACTTGCCCTTGAACGCCGGGTTGGCGCTGGGCCGCGATGCCACGTCGACGATCCGCGCTTCGAGGATGTCGCCCGGTTCGGCGCCCTCGATGAACCCCGGCCCGGTGCAGATATGCGCGCCCTCGCCGCCGGCACCGATCTTCGCGTCCATCGGACCGGCACCGCGGCGGCTCACGCCTTTGCGCTTGCCGTCCCACTAGAAGACGCTATCCGCGCCCGGATCGCCCTTGACCATGCGCTCGGCATCGTCGTTGGAGTGGTGGGTCAGGGTCTCGATGGTCCGTAGCCGCCGGGCTCAATCTCCACCACCGGCTTGGCCGACTTGCTGAAGTAGCCCCAGAGCACGGTCTCGGCGCTGGCCGGAATGTAGTAGTGGCTGGTCGGGCCGTTGCCCGGCTTGGCGCCAGTGCTGGCCGTTATTGCCGCGGGCGACATGGATACGCCGAGGGCACCGAGCGTCGCCGCGCCGCCGACCACCATGGCGTCACACAGGCAGCTGCGCCGCGGCGTGGAATTCACCCTTGATGTCCATTTCGTTCTCGGCGCTAACGCCGTGCATGCAACCCGGACTGCAAACGTGATCGTCCATAGGAACCCCGTTGGTCAGCGCCAAAGGCGCCGGCACCTGGAGGGCCGGCGTTTCGATTATTCGTGGGGGTGGTGCGAGCGCGCTTGTCGGGCGCCGCACAAATCCTTGTCACCGGCGCTAATCCAGCAGCACCGGCAACCGTCGGTCGATGAACAGGCCGTCGAGGGTCACCTGCGCGCCGTAGGCGAGGATTTCCACGCCGGCCGCGTGGGCGTCTTGCAGGGCAGCGGCGTAGAGCGGGTCGATTTCCCGCGCCGGGCGCACCGCCTCGACCCCGGAAAGGTTGACGCAATACAGCTGCACCGCGCGAACCCCGGCCCGCGCCAGTGCCGCCAGCTCGCGCAGGTGACGTGCGCCGCGGACGGTCTGCGCATCGGGGAAGGCGGCCACCGGGCTGTCGTCGAAACCGAGGGTGACGCTCTTCACCTCGACGAACGCCGGGCCGCCGGCGAAATCCAGGCGGAAATCGATGCGGCTGTTCTCCACCCCGTAGGGAACTTCGCGCTTGAGCGCCTCGAAACCGGCCAGCTCGGCGATGCGCCCGGCACGCAGCGCCTCCTCGATCAGCGGATTGGCGCGCGCGGTGTTCACGCAGGCCAGCCGGCCCTGCGGGGTTTCCGCCAGCTCCCAGGTGCCCGGCAGCTTGCGCTTGGGGTCGCTGGAACGCTGGAACCACACGCGTCCGCCGGGCGCCATGCAGTTGAGCATCGAGCCGGTGTTCGGGCAGTGGATGCACAGTTCCTCGCCGCCCGCGGTGACCACGTCGGCGAGGAAACGCTTGTAGCGGCGCACCAGCAGCGCCTCCTCGAGGGGAGCGGAGAAACGCATCAGCGCTGCCAGCTCTTCAGCCCGCGGGCGATGCGCTCGACCGCCTCCTGCAGGCGCGGCAGGCTCTGGGTGTAGGCGAAGCGCACGTGCTGGTTGGCCAGGTGGCGGCCGAAATCCAGGCCCGGCGTGATGGCGACGAACTGGGTTTCGATCATGTGCTGGCAGAACGCGAAGGCGTCGCCGCCGAATGCGGAAATATCCGCATATAGATAGAAGGCGCCCTCCGGTTCCACGGCGATGCGGAAGCCCAGCGCGCGCAATGCAGGCAGGAGAAAGTCGCGGCGCCGGCCGAATTCGGCGCGGCGTTCCTCGAGAATTTCCAGCGTGGCCGGCTCGAAACAGGCCAGCGCGGCATGCTGGGCCATCGACGGCGCGCTGATGTAGAGGTTCTGCGCCAGCTTCTCCAGGTCGGCGACCGCCGCCGGAGGCGCCACCAGCCAGCCGAGCCGCCAGCCGGTCATGCCGAAATACTTGGAAAAACTGTTCAGCACGAAGGCCTGGTCGTCGACCTCCAGCACACTGACGGCATCGGTGCCGTAGGTCAGCCCGTGGTAGATCTCGTCCACCACCAGATGCCCGCCACGCGCCCTCAGGGCAGAGGACAGCGAAGCCAGTTCATCGCGCTGCAACAAGGTGCCGGTAGGGTTGGCCGGCGAAGCGACCAGCGCGCCGACGCTGTCGCCGTCCCAGTAGCGGTCGACCAGATCGGCGGTCAGCTGGTAGCGGCTGTCCGCGGCGACCGGCACCAGTTGCGCGGCGCCTTCCACCAGCCTCAGGAAGTGCCGGTTGCACGGATAACCGGGGTCCGCCAGCAGCCAGTGCTTGCCCGGATCGACCAGCAGGCTGGCCGCCAGCAACAACGCACCGGAACCGCCGGGAGTAATCAGGATGCGTTCGGGGTCAATGCTTAACCCGTAGCGCCGCGCGTAGAAGCCGGCGATGGCCTGGCGCAGCGGCGGCAGGCCGCGTGCCGCGGTGTAGCGGGTATGTCCCGCCGCCAGCGCAGCCTGCCCGGCAGCCACGATCGGCGCCGCGGTGGAGAAATCCGGCTCGCCGATTTCCAGGTGGATCACGTCATGGCCTTCACCCTGCAACTGGTTGGCGCGGGCCAGCAGGGCCATGACGTGAAACGGTTCGATAGCGCGACTACGTGCGCTGTAGGACGGGGCCATTGGCCTTCCTTTATCAGGGCAAAACGGTAATTCTAACCAAGCCTCCACCGAAGCGGCAGCATCCGGGAGTTTGGAGTAGCGCGCCCAGTTTTGATCTGGTAAGTTCGCCCGCTTGCAGACGCGGGGCCGGGTTGACCGGCGAAGGACATCTTCCTGCGCAGTGGACCAAAAAGAGTTGAGAGGCGGCCATCCATGCCCACCAAAGCTAAAGAACAGAGCAGCCAGCTGAACCGTGGCTACGAGCCCTATCAGGAAACCAAGGGCGAGGAGTACATGAGCGACAAGATGCGCGCTCACTTCACCGACATCCTCAACAAGTGGAAGAAGGAGCTGATGGAAGAGGTCGACCGTACCGTGCATCACATGCAGGACGAAGCCGCCAACTTCCCCGATCCGGCCGACCGTGCCAGCCAGGAAGAAGAGTTCAGCCTGGAACTGCGTGCCCGTGACCGCGAGCGCAAGCTGATCAAGAAGATCGACGAAACGCTGCAACTGATCGAAGACAACGACTACGGCTGGTGCGACTCCTGCGGCGTGGAAATCGGCATCCGCCGGCTCGAAGCCCGCCCCACCGCCACGCTCTGCATCGACTGCAAGACGCTGGCGGAAATCAAGGAAAAGCAGATCGGTTCATGATCTCGACGGGGCGCCAGGGCGCCCCGTTTCGTTTCTGCCGGTCGCCCTTCGGGCAAGCAATGTGTGAAACCAGGCCGTCTGGCGCAATGCCGGGCAACGCGCCGATAATCCGCCGATGAACTGCTCTTCCTATATAGGCCGCTTCGCGCCGACGCCGAGTGGTCATCTGCATTTCGGTTCGCTGGTCGCCGCCCTCGCCTCCTGGCTCGACGCCCGCGCGCTAGGCGGCCGCTGGCTGCTGCGCATGGAGGACCTCGACCCGCCCCGCGAAGTCTCCGGCGCCCAGGCCGGCATCCTGCAGACGCTGGAGCGCTACGGGCTGCACTGGGACGGCGAGATCGTCCGCCAGAGCGAACGACACGCGGCCTACCTGCAGGTCATCGAACGCCTGCAACAGCAGGGCCTGGCCTACGCCTGCAGCTGTTCGCGCAAGCAGCTCGAAGGCCAGGGCGGCGTCTATCCCGGCACCTGCCGCGACGCCCGGCATGCCAGCGAGGACGCCGCAATTCGCCTGCGCGTGCCGCAGTTGGAATACCGTTTCGTCGACCGCGTGCAGGGCGCGTTCAGCCAGCACCTGGGCCGCGAGGTCGGCGACTTCGTCATCCGCCGGCGCGACGGGTTGTTCGCCTATCAGCTGGCGGTGGTGCTCGACGACGCCTGGCAGGGTGTCACCGACATCGTCCGCGGCGCCGACCTGCTCGACTCGACACCGCGCCAGCTCTATTTGCAGGAACTGCTGGGGCTGCCCCAGCCGCGTTACCTGCACGTGCCGCTGATCATCCAGCCGGACGGGCACAAGCTCGGCAAGTCGTACCGCTCGCCGCCGCTGGACGCCGGCCAGGCGGCGCCCTTGCTGTTGCGTGCGCTGCGGGCGCTCGGCCAACCCACGCCGGACGCCGCCGAAGGCGCCGCCCCCGAGGAGCTGCTCGCCTGGGCCACAAAGCACTGGGACGCGGGCCGCATTCCGCGCTGCCGCACCCTGGCCGAGGCACAGCTGCGCTAGGCGCCGCCCCACGACCTTGCGCTTATAGCTTGCGGCGCGCCGCTTCCATTACCATCGCCCGACTTCCGAATCGAGACCGAGCATGTACATCTACCGACTGGTCTTGCTCCTGGTGGTGGGGATCTACCTGTTTTCCCCGGCCATCATGGATTGGTGGATCGACCCCAACGGCGCCTGGTACCGGCCGTATCTGCTCTGGCTGATCCTTATCGTGGTCACCTTCATCCTGCAGAGCCAGCGAGACGCCGATGAGCTTTAGTCTGAGCCAGCTGACGCTGGTCAGCGCCGTCTACCTGTTCGCCCTGTTCGGCGTCGCCTGGCTCAGCGAACAAGGCGTGGTACCGAGGCGCCTGGTTCGCCACCCGCTGGTCTACACCCTGTCGCTAGGCGTCTACGCCAGCGCCTGGGCTTTCTACGGAACCGTCGGCCTGGCGTACCAGTACGGCTACGGCTTTCTCGCCAGTTACCTTGGCGTTTCCGGTGCCTTCCTGCTCGCACCGGTACTGCTCTATCCGATCCTGCGCATCACCCGCGCCTATCAACTTTCGTCGCTCGCAGACCTCTTCGCCTTCCGCTTCCGCAGCGGCTGGGCCGGCGCGCTGACCACGCTGTTCATGCTGATCGGCATCCTGCCGCTGCTGGCCTTGCAGATCCAGGCGGTGGCGGACTCCATCGGCATCCTCGCCGGAGAAGCGCAGCAGACGAAGATGGCGCTGGGCTACTGCCTGATGATCATCCTCTTCACCATTCTCTTCGGCGCCCGCCACATCGCCACCCGGGAGAAACACGAGGGCCTGGTCTTCGCCATCGCCTTCGAATCGCTGGTCAAGCTGATCGCCCTGGGCGGCATCGGCCTGTACTCGCTGTACGCCGTGTTCGGCGGGCCGCACCAGTTGGAAGTCTGGCTGCTGCAGCACCAGACGGCACTGACCACCCTGCACACGCCGCTGCAGGAAGGCCCTTGGCGCACGCTGCTGCTGGTGTTCTTCGCCTCGGCGATCGTCATGCCGCACATGTACCACATGACCTTCACCGAGAACCTCAACCCGCGCGGGTTGGTCAGCGCCAGTTGGGGCCTGCCGCTGTTCCTGCTGCTGATGAGCCTGGCGGTGCCGCCGATCCTCTGGGGCGGCCTCAAGCTGGGCGCCACCACCAACCCGGAATACTTCTCCCTCGGCTTGGGCATCGCCGCCGGCAAGCCGGCGTTGGCGATGCTCGCCTACGTCGGCGGCCTGTCCGCCTCCAGCGGGCTGATCATCGTCTCGACTCTCGCGCTCTCGGGGATGGTCCTCAACCACTTGGTGCTGCCGGTCTACCAGCCGCCGGCCGAGGGCAACATCTACCGCTGGCTGAAATGGACCCGGCGCGGCCTGATCGCCGCGATCATCCTCGCCGGCTACGGCTTCTACCTGTTGCTGGGCGCGCAGCACGACCTCTCCAATTTGGGCATCGTTTCCTTCGTCGCCACCCTGCAGTTCCTCCCCGGCGTGCTCTCGGTGCTCTACTGGCCGACCGCCAACCGGCGCGGCTTCATCGCCGGTCTGCTGGCCGGCATCGCGGTATGGACGGTAGGCATGCTGCTGCCGCTGGTCGGCGACATGGAAGGCTTCTACCTGCCCTTCTTCGACCTCATCTACGTGCTCGACGACACCAGCTGGCACCTGGCGGCGATCGCCTCGTTGGCCGCCAACGTACTGGTGTTCACCCTGGTCTCGCTGTTCACCGAGGGCAGCGCCGAGGAGAAGAGCGCCGCCGAAGCCTGCGCGGTGGACAACGTGCGCCGCCCGCAGCGCCGCGAGCTGCTCGCCGCCTCGCCGCAGGAGTTCGCCGCTCAGCTGGCCAAGCCGCTCGGCGGCAAGACCGCACAGAAGGAGGTCGCCCAGGCCCTGCGCGATCTGCACCTGCCCTTCGACGAGCGCCGCCCCTATGCCTTGCGCCGCCTGCGCGACCGCATCGAGGCCAACCTGTCGGGGTTGATGGGGCCGAGCGTGGCGCAGGACCTGGTGGAAGGTTTCCTGCCCTACAAATCCGGCAGCGAGGGCTATGTCACCGAGGACATCCACTTCATCGAGAGCCGCCTGGAAGACTACCAGTCGCGCCTCACCGGCCTTGCCGCCGAGCTCGACGCGCTGCGCCGTTATCACCGGCAGACCCTGCAGGAGCTGCCGATGGGCGTCTGCTCGCTGGCCAAGGACCATGAAATCCTCATGTGGAACCGCGCGATGGAGGAACTCACCGAGATTCCCGCCCAGCGTGTCGTTGGGTCGCGCCTGTCGGCGCTCGGCGAACCCTGGAAGAGCCTGCTGGAGAACTTCATCGCCGTCGACGACCAACACCTGCACAAGCAGCACCTGGACGTCGCCGGGCGCACGCGCTGGCTCAACCTGCACAAGGCGGCGATCGACGAGCCGCTGGCACCCGGCAATAGCGGGCTGGTGCTGCTGGTCGAAGACCAGACCGAGACCCAGTCGCTGGAAGACAAGCTGGCGCACGCTGAACGCCTGGCCAGCATCGGACGCCTCGCCGCCGGCGTCGCCCACGAGATCGGCAACCCGATCACCGGTATCGCCTGCCTGGCGCAGAACCTACGCGAGGAGCGCGAGGCCGACGAGGAGCTCAGCGAGATCAGCAGCCAGATCGTCCAGCAGACCAAGCGCGTGTCGCGCATCGTTCAGTCGCTGATGAGCTTCGCCCACGCCGGTAGCCGCCAGGTCGACAGCGAGTCGGTCTGCCTGGCAGACATCGCCCAGGAAGCCATCGGCCTGTTGTCACTGAACAAGCGCAGCGTCGACGTGCAGTTCTACAACCTCTGCGATCCCGCGCATTGCGCCGAAGGCGATCCGCAACGCCTGGCCCAAGTGCTGATCAACCTGCTGTCCAACGCCCGCGATGCCTCGCCCGAAGGCGGTGCGATCCGGGTGCGCAGCGAAGCCAGCGAGCAAAGCGTCGAGTTGATCGTCGAGGACGAAGGCAGCGGAATTCCGAAGGCCATAGCCGACCGGCTGTTCGAGCCTTTCTTCACCACCAAGGACCCTGGCAAGGGGACCGGCCTGGGGCTTGCGCTGGTCTATTCGATCGTGAAAGAGCATTATGGCCAAATAACACTCGACAGCCCGGTGGACACCGAGCACCAGCGCGGCACCCGTTTCAGGGTCCGTTTGCCGAGGTATGTCGAAGCGACGTCCGCAGTGATCCCCGGGAGCTGAAATGCAGGCTGCATGCCGCTTGGCGGCTATTTCCGCGCAGCCCCGAGACCGTCGAGAGAACTCTATTGATGCCGAATATCCTGATCGTCGAAGACGAAACAATCATCCGCTCCGCCTTGCGCCGACTGCTCGAGCGTAACCAGTACGAAGTCAGCGAAGCCGGCTCCGTGCAGGAAGCCCAGGAGCGCTTCAGCATTCCGTCCTTCGACCTCATCGTCAGCGACCTGCGTCTGCCGGGCGCGCCCGGCACCGAGCTGATCAAGCTCGCCCAGGGCACGCCGGTGCTGATCATGACCAGCTACGCCAGCCTGCGCTCGGCGGTGGATTCGATGAAGATGGGCGCGGTCGACTACATCGCCAAGCCTTTCGACCACGATGAAATGCTCCAGGCCGTAGCTCGCATCCTGCGCGATCGCCAGGGCGCCAGTAGCGCGCCGGCTGAACAGCCGAACGCGGCACGCGCGGCCGACAAGCCGGTTTCGGCGAACGGCGAGATCGGCATCATCGGCTCCTGCGCGGCGATGCAGGACATGTACAGCAAGATCCGCAAGGTCGCGCCGACCGATTCCAACGTATTGATCCAGGGCGAATCCGGCACCGGCAAGGAACTGGTCGCGCGCGCGCTGCACAACCTGTCCAAGCGGGCCAAGGCGCCGCTGATCTCGGTGAACTGCGCGGCGATCCCCGAGACCCTGATCGAGTCCGAACTGTTCGGCCACGAGAAAGGTGCCTTCACCGGCGCCAGCGCCGGCCGCGCCGGCCTGGTCGAGGCCGCCGACGGTGGCACCCTGTTTCTCGACGAGATCGGCGAACTGCCGCTCGAAGCCCAGGCCCGCCTGCTGCGCGTGTTGCAGGAGGGCGAGATCCGCCGGGTCGGGTCGGTGCAGTCGCAGAAGGTCGACGTACGCCTGATCGCCGCCACCCATCGCGACCTGAAAACCCTGGCCAAGATCGGCCAGTTCCGCGAAGACCTCTATTACCGCCTGCACGTCATCGCGCTGAAACTGCCGCCGCTGCGCGAGCGCGGCGCCGACGTCAGCGAAATCGCCCGTGCCTTCCTAGCCCGCCACTGCGCGCGCATGGGCCGCGAATTGCGCTTCGCCGCGGACGCCGAACAGGCCATTCGTCACTATTCATGGCCGGGCAACGTGCGTGAGCTGGAGAACGCCATCGAGCGTGCGGTGATTCTCTGCGAGAGCCCGGACATCTCGGCCGATCTGCTCGGGATCGACGTGGAGCTGAGCGACCTCGACGACGACGATTTCGTCGAAAGCGCCGCACAGGGCAGCAGCAACAGCCACGAGCCGACCGAAGACCTGTCGCTGGAGGACTACTTCCAGCACTTCGTTCTCGAACACCAGGACCACATGACCGAAACGGAACTGGCCCGCAAGCTCGGCATAAGCCGCAAGTGCCTGTGGGAACGTCGCCAGCGCCTGGGCATCCCTCGCCGCAAGAGCGCCACCGCGGACATGTCCGAGGTCCGGTAACGTCTCGCGACACACACATCCTGTTACCGCACACGGATGCGCCGTAACAAAGCCGGGTCCATCGGTAACGAGGACCCGGCTTTTTTTCGCCACCACCGCAGCGATTAAAAATTAACTATTTGATTTAAAAGGGATTTTAAAAACTGGCACAGCTTCTGCTTTATCTATTGCACAACAACAATAACAAACGCTGAACCCCACAATAAAAACAAGACGTATCGACTCCAGCACAATAAAAACAACACGGCGGAGGCGCAGCTAACTGATTCTTTTGGAGAGGAATTGCTTTTGGGGCTTGCCCCACAGCCAGGACAAGAACAATAAAACTGCCTAGAGGCAGCGTCGGACTGGTTGGATCGCAAGGTCATCGCAGCGTCAGCGTCCAAAGTAATCCGTTTGCTATTAGCTCCCAGAGTGGGAGTCCGCCCTCGGGCCCCCGGCCTCGAGGAACGGGTCGGACAATAAAAACAATAAGCCGACATAATAATAAAAACAAAGAAAGCATTACTTGGGGGGAGCTTCGGCTCCCCCAGTAGCTTTAGCCCCCGCGAGATCCGTCGTTCACCATCCCCCCTCGTAATGTTAGAATCCGCGAAAATCAAGCGGTCATTCTTAATCCTGGCCGATCATCCCGCCAAACAGTGCCATCCATGCTGAAGAAGCTGTTCCAGTCGTTCCGCTCACCCCTGCGCCGTGCCCAGCATCCGCGTAGCACCCCCGAGGTGCTGAGTAGTCGCCAGCATTCCCTGACCCATTCCCAGATCAGCCGTCACGCGGTGAGTGTCGTAGAGCGCCTGCAGAAGGCCGGCTACGAAGCCTACGTGGTCGGCGGTTGCGTGCGCGATCTGCTGCTCAACTACACCCCCAAGGATTTCGACGTCGCCACCAGCGCCACGCCCGAGCAGGTGCGTGCCGAGTTCCGCAACGCACGGGTGATCGGCCGCCGTTTCAAGCTGGTCCACGTGCATTTCGGCCGCGAGATCATCGAGGTCGCGACCTTCCGCGCCAACCATCCACAAGGCGATGACGAAGAGGACAGCAACCAGTCCTCGCGCAACGAGAGCGGGCGAATCCTCCGCGACAACGTCTACGGCACGCTGGAGAACGACGCGCAACGCCGCGACTTCACCATCAACGCGCTTTACTACGATCCCAGCACCGAGCGCATTCTCGACTACGCGCGCGGCGTGAAGGACATCGACGATCACCTGATCCGCCTGATCGGGGTGCCCGAGCAACGCTACCAGGAAGACCCGGTGCGCATGCTGCGGGCGGTCCGCTTCGCCGCCAAGCTCGACTTCGATATCGAGAAGCACAGCGCAGAGCCGATCCGCCGTCTGGCTCCGATGCTGCGTGAAATCCCCTCGGCGCGGCTGTTCGACGAAGTGCTCAAGCTGTTCCTCTCCGGGGTGGCCGAGGAAACCTTCGAGCTGCTGCTGGAGTACGACCTCTACGCGCCGCTGTTCCCAGCCAGCGCGAAGGCGCTCGAACAGCGCCCGGAATATGCGGGCTCGCTGATTCGCCAGGCCCTGGCGAACACCGACGAACGCGTCCACCTGGGCAAACCGGTGACGCCGGCGTTCCTCTTCGCCGCCTTGCTGTGGCCTGCGCTGCCGGCCCGCGTGCTGCAACTGCAGGATCGCGGCCTGCCGCCTATCGCGGCCATGCAGGAAGCCGCGCACACGCTGATCGTCGAGCAGTGCCAGCGCACCGCGATACCGAAGCGCTTCACCATCCCGATTCGCGAAATCTGGGACATGCAGGAACGCTTGCCCCGTCGCCACGGCAAGCGCGCCGACCTGTTGCTGGAAAACCCGCGTTTCCGCGCCGGCTACGACTTTCTTCTGCTGCGCGAAAGCGCCGGCGAGGAAACCGACGGCCTGGGCGACTGGTGGACCGACTACCAGGACGCCAGCGACAGCGAGCGGCGCAACATGATTCGCGCACTCAGCGGCAAGGACGAGGGCGGCGGTGCGCCGCGCAAGCGGCGCCGTGGCGGCAATCGCCGCCGCCGCGGCCCGCAGGATGGCGCACCGAGCTCGGCCGACTGATCTGTGGAACGGGTCTACCTCGGCCTGGGCAGCAACCTCGCAGAGCCACTCGCCCAGCTCGGCGCGGCGCTGCAAGCCATCGGCGAGTTGCCGCAATCGCGACTGGTCGCCGTTTCTTCTTTCTATTCGAGCGATCCGCTCGGCCCGCCGGACCAGCCGCGCTACCTCAACGCCGTCGCCGCCCTCGACACCATGCTGGCGCCCTTGGCATTGCTCGACGCGCTGCAGGCCATCGAGCAGGAGCAAGGGCGCCAGCGCAAGGCCGAACGATGGGGTCCGCGCACCCTCGACCTGGACATCCTGACGTTCGGCGACCGGCTGATCGACGAGCCTCGCTTGCGCGTACCGCACTACCATATGCACGCGCGGGCATTCGTCCTCTATCCGCTGGCGGAAGTCGCCCCGGGGCTGCGCCTGGCCGACGGCCGGACGCTCAACGAACTGCTCGCCGCCTGCCCATTCAGCGGCCTGGAGCGCCTTCCGGTAACGCCGTAACACGGCGGTAACACCGCCTAATTGACTTCATGCCCACCCATCGGGACTATAGGCGTCCCGTTGCCCAGAGCCGGTGCCAAAAACCGGTGCGATCAGGACGGGTGAAGTGTCGTGCGAGCAGCCCCGCGGGCTTCCGGGCCGCCAAAACCGCCTCGTGCAGTACCATCACACCGCCTGCGAAGAGGACCTTTTCCATGCCTGAAACAACCCTGACGTCCCTGCAACAACTCAAGCTGCAGGGCGAGAAGATCGCCATGCTGACCTGTTACGACGCCACCTTCGCCAACGCCTGCTGCGCCGCCGGCGTGGACATGCTGCTGATTGGCGATTCGTTGGGCATGGTCCTGCAGGGCCACGACAGCACGCTGCCGGTCAGCGTCGAGGAAATGGTCTATCACACCGCCTGCGTGAAGCGCGGCAACAAGGGCGCGATGATCGTCGCCGATCTGCCGTTCATGGCCAACGCCACCGTCGAGCAGACGCTGAACAATTCCGCCGCGCTGATGAAGGCCGGCGCGCACATGGTCAAGGTGGAAGGCGCCGCCTGGCTGGCCGAGTCGATCCGTCTGCTCGCCGAGCGCGGCATCCCGGTCTGCGCGCACCTGGGCCTTACGCCGCAGGCGGTGAACCTCCTCGGCGGCTACAAGGTGCAGGGTCGTGGCGACGCCCAGGCGCGCCAGTTGCGCGCCGACGCCGTAGCCCTGGAACAGGCCGGCGTGGCGATGCTGCTGCTCGAATGCGTACCCAGCGAGCTGGCCGCGGAGATCACCCAGGCGGTGAAGATTCCGGTGATCGGCATCGGCGCCGGCAGCGATACCGACGGTCAAGTTCTGGTGTTGCACGACATGCTTGGGCTGTCCCTCTCCGGCCGCGTACCGAAGTTCGTGAAGAACTTCATGGAAGGCCAGAGCAGCGTTCAGGGCGCCCTCGCCGCCTACGTGCGCGAGGTGAAGGCCGTCAGCTTCCCCGCCGCCGAACACGGGTTCTCCGCATGATCACCGTACATACCGTCGCGGAACTGCGCGCCGCCGTGCTGCACGCGCGCCGCGCAGGCAAACGCATCGGCCTGGTGCCGACCATGGGCAACCTGCACGCCGGCCATGCGGCGCTGGTCGAGCGGACCGCCGAGCACGCCGACTTCGTGGTCGCCAGCATCTTCGTCAATCCGCTGCAGTTCGGCCCGCGCGAAGACCTGGCGACCTACCCGCGCACGCTCCCGGCCGATCAGGAAAAGCTCATCGCCGCCGGCTGCGACCTCTTGTTCGCGCCCAGCGTCGAGCAGATGTACCCCAACGGTGCCGAAGGCCAGACCCGGGTCAGCGTGCCCGAAGTGTCCGAAGGCCTGTGCGGCGCCAGCCGTCCGGGTCACTTCGAAGGCGTGGCGACGGTGGTCAACAAACTGTTCAACATGGTCCAGCCGGATGTGGCGGTGTTCGGCCAGAAGGATTTCCAGCAACTGGCGGTGATCCGCAAGATGGTCGCCGACCTCAACCTGCCGATCGAGATCATCGGTATGCCGACGGTGCGCGCCGGCGACGGGCTGGCGCTGTCCTCGCGCAACGGCTACCTCGACGAACGGCAGCGCGCCGTGGCGCCAGCCCTGTATCGCAGTATGACGCGCCTGGCCGATGCCCTGCGCGCCGGCAACGCCGACCGCACCGCCCTGCTCGAACAGGCACGCACCGAGCAGGAAGAGTCCGGTCTGCGGGTCGATTACCTGGAAATCCGCGAAGCCGCTCAGCTGCGCGCACCGCGTCCGGAAGACCGTAAACTGGTGATCCTGGCCGCTGCGTACCTCGGTAGCACACGCCTGATCGACAACCTGACCGTCGAGCTGCCGCCGACCGGCTGAGCGTCGCGGGGATGCCGCCAGGCCTCCGGGCAGAGTGGCGCGCTAGATTCGAAAAGCCCCGGAACACTGGGGGCTTTTCTTGTTCCAAGCAGTTCAGCGGTACAGGACATGCGCCCGGTCGACGCGACCGCGGTGCCTGAACAAGGCTCAAGCTAAGGAAGCCGGACATTCATGGCGTACTACCAGAATCCCCTCGACGTAACTTCCCTCCCCTCCTGGAAAGCCCTCACCGATCACCGGCTGGAACTGCAGAACTTCAGCATGCGCGAGGCCTTCGCCGCGGACCCGCAACGCTTCAGCGATTTCTCCCTGAGCGCCTGCGGCCTGTTCCTCGATTATTCGAAGAACCTGATCACCCACAAGACCCGCGACCTGCTGGTCAGCCTGGCGCGGGAGGCCGGCGTCGAGCAGGCTCTGCACGCCATGTTCGAGGGCCAGCCGATCAACGCCTCGGAAAAGCGTCCGGTGCTGCACACCGCCCTGCGCCGCCCGGTCGGCGAATGCATCATGGTCGACGGGCGCAACATCATGCCCGACGTCCACCAAGTACTGAACCAGATGACCGACGTGGTAGGCCGCATCCACACCAACCAGTGGCGTGGCTACAACGACAAGACCATCACCGACGTGGTCAACATCGGCATCGGCGGCTCCTTCCTCGGCCCACAGCTGGTTTCCGAAGCGCTGCTGCCGTTCACCCAGAACGGCGTGCGCTGCCACTACCTGGCCAACATCGACGGCAGCGAATTCCGCGAAGTGATGGGCAAGCTGAACGTCGAAACCACCCTCTTCATCATTTCCAGCAAGACCTTCGGTACCCTGGAAACCCTGAAGAACGCCCAGGCCGCGCGCACCTGGTATCTGGCCCGTGGCGGCACCCAGGAAAAGCTCTACCGGCACTTCATCGCGGTCACCAGCAACAAGCCGGCCGCCGTGGCGTTCGGCATCCTCGAAAAGAACGTGTTCCCGATGTGGGACTGGGTCGGCGGGCGCTACTCGCTGTGGTCGGCCATCGGCCTGCCGATCGCGCTGGCGGTGGGCATGTCCAACTTCAAGGAGCTGCTCTCCGGCGCCTACACCATGGATACGCACTTCCGTACCGCGCCGTTCGAGAAGAACATGCCGGTGCTGCTGGCCATGCTGGGGGTCTGGTACAACAACTTCTGGGATGCGCAGAGCCACGCCTTCCTGCCGTACGACCACTACCTGCGCAACTTCGTCAAACACCTGCAGCAGCTGGACATGGAGTCCAACGGCAAGAGCGTGCGCCAGGACGGCTCGCCGGTGTCCTGCGATACCGGGCCGATCATCTGGGGCGGCGTCGGTTGCAACGGTCAGCATGCCTATCACCAGTTGCTACACCAGGGCACGCCGCTGATCCCGTCGGACTTCATCGTGCCGGTGGTCAGCTTCAACCCGGTCGCCGATCACCATCAGTGGCTGTATGCCAACTGCCTGTCGCAGAGCCAGGCGCTGATGCGCGGCAAGACCCGCGCCGAGGCCGAGGCCGAATTGCGCGAGAAGGGCCTGGACGACGCCGAAGTGCAGCGCCTCGCTCCGCACAAGGTGATTCCCGGCAACCGCCCGAGCAACACCCTGGTGCTGGAGCGTATCAGCCCGCGCCGCCTCGGCGCGCTGATCGCGCTGTACGAGCACAAAGTGTTCGTCCAGGGCGTGATCTGGGGGATCAACTCCTTCGATCAGTGGGGCGTCGAGCTGGGCAAGGAGCTGGGCAAGTCGGTCTACCAGAAGCTCACCGCCTACGAGGCGGACACCGCCGAGGACGCTTCCACCCAGGGTCTGATCGACTACTTCCGCGGCCGTCACCGCGGCTGACCGCCCTTCGCGCCGCGCGGCGAACCCTCGTCGCGCGGCCGCTCCCGCCGAAACATTCCTACAACTAAAGACACCCGTCACCCGGTCATCGGTACTTGAACGCGCCGGCGGCGCGGGTGCAACCTACGAACACAGCGGATACAAAAACAAAGGAACCCGCCCATGTTCGAGATCAGCACCCACCCCGTCAGCGACGCGGTGCGGCGGTATGCGCACCTGAACCGCGACGACTACCAGCGCCTTTACCGGCAATCCGTCGAACAGCCCGAGACATTCTGGGCCGAGCAGGCAACGGCCTTCCTCGACTGGATCAAGCCCTGGGACAGCCTCCACGAAAGCGACATGCGGCGCGGCCACGCCTCCTGGTTCAAGGGCGGCCAGCTCAACGTCAGCTACAACTGCATCGACCGCTACCTGGAACAGCGCGGCGAGCAGATCGCCATCGTGTGGGAAGGCGACAACCCGGCCGAATCGGCGCAGATCACCTACCGCAAGCTGCATCACCACGTCTGCCGCCTGGCCAATGTGCTGAAGAGCCGCGGCGTGAAGAAGGGCGACCGGGTGTGCATCTACATGCCGATGATCCCCGAAGCCGCCTACGCCATGCTCGCCTGCACGCGCATCGGCGCGATCCATTCGGTGGTGTTCGGCGGTTTCTCCCCGGACGCCCTGCGCGACCGCATCCTCGATGCCGACTGCCGCACCGTGATCACCGCCGACGAAGGCGTGCGCGGCGGCAAGTACGTGCCGCTGAAGAACAACGTCGACCAGGCCCTGCAGCGCTGCCCGGAGGTGTCCACCGTACTGGTGGTGGAGCGCACCCAGGGCGAGATCGAATGGGTCGAAGGCCGCGACCTCTGGTACCACCAGGCGGTGCGCCAGGCCTCCGCCGAATGCCCGCCGGAACCGATGGATGCCGAGGACCCGCTGTTCGTCCTCTACACCTCCGGCAGCACCGGCAAGCCGAAAGGCGTGCTGCACAGCACCGCCGGCTACCTGCTCGGCGCGGCGATGACCCACCGCTACGCGCTGGACTACCACGACGGCGAAATCCACTGGTGCACCGCCGACCTCGGCTGGATCACCGGCCACGACTACGTCGTCTACGGCCCGCTGGCGAACGGCGCCACCACCCTGATGTTCGAGGGCGTACCAAGCTACCCGGACGCCTCGCGCTTCTGGCAGGTGGTCGACAAGCATCAGGTGAACATCTTCTACACCGCGCCGACGGCGATACGCGCGCTGATGCGCGAGGGCGACGACCCGGTCCTGCGCACCTCGCGCGCCAGCCTGCGCCTGCTCGCCAGTGCGGGCGAGCCGATCAACCCGGAAGCCTGGGAATGGTTCTACGAGGTAGTGGGCGACAGCCGCTGCCCGATCGCCGACACCTGGTGGCAGACCGAAACCGGCGCCATCATGATCGCCCCGCTGCCCGGTGCCATGGCGCTCAAGCCCGGTTCGGCGACGCAGCCGTTCTTCGGCGTGCAGCCGGTGATCCTCGACGAACAGGGCCAGGAAATCGAAGGTCCCGGCGCCGGCATGCTGGCGATCAAGGCCAGCTGGCCGAGCCAGATCCGCAGCATCTATGGCGATCACCAGCGGCTCATCGACACCTACTTCTCGCAGTATCCCGGCTACTACTTCACCGGCGACGGCGCGCGTCGCGACGAGGACGGCGACTACTGGATCACCGGCCGCGTCGACGACGTGATCAACGTCTCCGGCCACCGCATCGGCACAGCCGAGGTGGAAAGCGCGCTGGTCAGCCATGACGATGTCGCCGAGGCCGCGGTGGTCGGTTGTCCGCACGCGGTGAAGGGCCAGGGCCTGTACGCCTTTGTCACCCTGATGAACGGTGCTGAGCCGAGCGACGAGCTCAGGCAGGACCTGCTCAAGCGCGTTGCCGGCGAGATCGGCAGCTTCGCCAAACCGGACGCGCTGCAATGGGCGCCGAGCCTGCCGAAGACCCGATCCGGCAAGATCATGCGACGCATCCTGCGCAAGATCGCCTGCAACGAACTGGACGAGCTCGGCGACACCTCGACCCTGGCCGACCCGGGCGTGGTCGACGACCTGATCGGGAACCGCCTGAACCGTTGAGCCGAAGCGTCGCCGGCATGGCGCCGGCGAGCTGCGACACGCGGCGCATCCGTTATCATCGGCCGATGGAAATCCTTCGCCGCCGCATCGAAACCCAGGTCCTCAGCCTCACCGGCCTCGCGCTCGGCGGGGTCGACTTCGAGACCCCGCCGGGCGATCCCGGCCTGTTCGGCCCGGATTCGGCCTGCTGGAAGGTCCATGGCGACTTCACCTCGATGCTGATCGGCGGAATCTCCGCCCTGATGCTGCAGGCGCTGCATCCGCTGGCGCTGGCGGGCGTCTGGGACCATTCGAATTTCCGCGAGGACATGCTCGGCCGGCTGCGCCGCACCGGGCAGTTCATTTCGGCGACCACCTACGGCAGCCGCGCCGATGCCGAACGGCTGATCGAACGGGTCCGACGCATCCATGAAGGGGTGGTCGGGCACGCTGCGGATGGGCGCCCCTACGCGGCGTCCGATCCGGCATTGCTGACCTGGGTCCATGTCGCCGAGGTCAGCAGCTTCCTCAAGGCGCACCTGCGTTACCTCGACCCGGAACTCCCGGGCGCCGAGCAGGACCGCTACTACGCCGAGATCGCCCTGGTCGCCGAGCGCCTGGGTGCGCGTGACGTGCCGCGCTCACGGGTGGAGGTCGCCGACTACCTGCAGGCGCAGCGCGCGCAACTGGTCTGCGACGGGCGCTCGCGCGAGGTGCTGCGGATTCTCCTCGATGCGCCGGCGCCCAGCCGGCTGGCCAGGCCGTTCGGCGCGTTGATGATGCAGGCCGGCATCGACCTGCTGCCGGACTGGGCGCACGGACAGCTCGGGTTCGACTTCGCCCCGAACAAGCGTCGCCTGATCCGCCTCGGCGTGCGCAATGCAGCACCGCTGCTGCGCTGGGCCGTGCGCAACGGCTCGCTGGCGCGTGCCCGGAGGCGCATGGGGCTGGCGCCGTTGCGCTGACCCTGTCGACGGCCGGGGCACCCAGGCCGTGACCATCCGGTTCGCGTTTTGAGCGTACCCACCGGTCTGTGCCAACATAGCGAATCGCCGCACCAGCCGCGCCCACGTCCGAGGAATCCTCATGCAAGAAGTCGTTATCGTCGCCGCCACCCGCACCGCCGTCGGCAGCTTCCAGGGCTCGCTGGCTAACCTGCCCGCCGTCGAACTGGGCGCTGCGGTGATCCGTCGCCTGCTGGAACAGACCGGCCTGGACCCGGCCGAGGTGGACGAAGTGATCCTCGGCCAGGTGCTCACCGCCGGCGCCGGACAGAACCCCGCACGGCAGGCCGCCATCAAGGGCGGCCTGCCCTACTCGGTACCGGCGCTGACCCTGAACAAGGTCTGCGGCTCCGGCCTCAAGGCGCTGCACCTCGGCGCCCAGGCGATCCGCTGCGGCGACGCCGAGGTGGTGATCGCCGGTGGCCAGGAGAACATGAGCCTGGCGCCCTACGTCATGCCCGGCGCGCGCACCGGCCTGCGCATGGGCCACGCCAAGCTGGTCGACACGATGATCGAGGACGGCCTGTGGGATGCCTTCAACGACTACCACATGGGCATCACCGCCGAGAACCTGGTGGAGAAGTACGCGCTGACCCGCGAGGAGCAGGACGCCTTCGCCGCCGCCTCGCAGCGCAAGGCCGTCGCGGCCATCGAGAGCGGGCGCTTCAAGGACGAGATCACTCCGATCATGATCCCGCAGCGCAAGGGCGAGCCGCTGGTCTTCGACACCGACGAACAGCCGCGCGCCGGCACCAGCGAGGAAAGCCTGGCCAAGCTCAAGCCGGCGTTCGCCAAGACCGGCTGCGTCACCGCCGGCAACGCCTCGGCGCTGAACGACGGCGCCGCCGCCGTGCTGCTGATGAGCGCCGACAAGGCCCGGGCGCTGGGCCTGCCGGTGCTGGCGCGCATCGCCGCCTACGCCAGCGCCGGCGTCGACCCGGCGATCATGGGCATAGGCCCGGTGCCGGCCACCCGGCGCTGCCTGGAGAAGGCCGGCTGGACGCTGGAGCAGCTCGACCTCATCGAGGCCAACGAGGCGTTCGCCGCGCAATCGCTGTCGGTGGGCAAGGAACTGGGCTGGGACGCCGCCAAGGTCAACGTCAACGGCGGCGCCATCGCCATCGGCCACCCGATCGGCGCATCGGGCTGCCGCGTGCTGGTCACCCTGCTCCACGAAATGCTCAAGCGCGACGCGAAGAAAGGCCTGGCGACCCTGTGCATCGGCGGCGGCCAGGGCGTCGCACTGGCGCTGGAGCGCTAGCGGGTCGGCCCGCACGGGGCCTCGACCGGCTTTTCCGCTACACTGCGCGGCCCTCTCTTTCGAGTCGCCGCGCATGCCCTCTCTCGAACAGGCGCTGCGCGCCGCTCTCCTCCAGCGCCAGCCGCTGCTCGCCGAACTGCACGCCCAAACCACCGACTGCTACCGATTGTTCCACGGCAGCCAGGAAGGCGCGCCCGGCCTGACCCTCGACCGCTACGGCCCGCAGCTGCTGGTGCAGAGCTTCCACCAGCCGCTGGACCAGGCGCTGCTGCCGGAGCTGCTAGGCCAGATCGAGGCAGCCCTCGGCGTCCCCTTGCGGCTGGTCTACAACGACCGCTCCGGCGGTAACTCGCGCATCGACCGCAGCGCCGCCGCGCACCAGCCCGACGCCGCCGCGCTGGCCGACCTGGTCGGGCGCGAATGGGGCCTGAACTACCGCGTGCGCGGTCGCCATCCCGGGCAGGACCCGCTGCTGTTCCTCGACCTGCGCAATGCGCGCGGGTGGGTCAGGGCGCACAGTGCCGGCAAATCGGTGCTCAACCTGTTCGCCTATACCTGCGGCGTCGGCCTGTGCGCGGCGGCTGGCGGCGCGAGCGAGGTGTGCAACCTGGATTTCGCCGAAGGCAACCTGTCGGTCGGCCGGGAAAATCTGGCGCTCAACCCCGGGCTGGCGATGAGTTTCGTTCAGTCCGACTACTTCTCGGCGATTCGCCAGCTGGCCGGGCTGCCCGTCAGCAGCCGCCGTGGGCACAGGCTGCCGTCATACCAGCGCCTGGCGCCGCGCACATTCGACCTGGTGTTCCTCGACCCGCCAGCCTGGGCGAAGAGCGCGTTCGGCACCGTCGATCTGTTGCGCGACTACCAGAGCCTGCTCAAGCCGGCGCTATTGGCCACCGCGGACGATGGCGTGCTGGTCTGTTGCAACAACCTGTCGAAGGTCACCCTCGCTGACTGGCGCGAGCAGGTGCTGCGCTGCGCCAGCAAGCTCGGTCGCCCCGTGCGCGACTGCCAGCAAATCGAACCGGCGGCGGACTTTCCCTCCCTCGATGGGCAGCCGCCGCTGAAGACGCTGGTGCTGCGCTTGTAGCGAAGCCGCTCGCGCCCTTCCGAACCACGAGCGCATGCCATACTCCAACGAACCTTTCGTCGGGACAGAAGACTATCCATGCCCAAAGGATTGAAACGCGCCGGCATCGGCGCCCTGGTCGCCCTCGCGCTCTATACCCTGATCGGTTTCCTGATCCTTCCCGCCGTCGCGGTACGCGTGGTCAACGCGAAGCTCGCCGAGTACGCGACGCTTCCGGCGCATCTGGAAAAGGTCCGCTTCAACCCCTTCACGCTTGAGCTTGAACTTACCGGGCTGCGCTTCGGCGAGGTCGGCGGCGAGACGCTGGCCTTTCCCCGGCTCTATGCCAACCTGCAGCTGAACAGCCTCTGGAGCGGTGCGCTGCACCTGGCCGACGTGGAGCTCGGGCAGCCGGCGGTGGACCTGCGCTTCGCCAAGGACAGCGCGTTGAATCTCGCCCAGCTGTTCAAATTGCCGCCCGCCGAAACGGCGGCCGAAGCACCGGACGACGCCGATGAAGGCCCGTTCCCCGTGCGCATCGACCGCCTGGCAATCGCCGGCGGCAAGCTGCACTTCGAGGACCTTCGCCCGAGCGAGCCGATCGAATTCTTCTACGACTCGCTGGATCTCGACCTGGAAAACCTCAGTACGCTGCCCGATGGCAACGCCGACGCCACGCTGTCCGCCAGCAATCCGGCCGGTGGACGCATCGACTGGCAGGGCCAGGTGAGCCTGGCGCCGATCCGCTCCAGCGGCCACCTGCAAGTCACCGACGTCGCCTTGAAGACGTTCTGGCCCTATGTGCGCGACGCCGCGCCGCTGGACCTCGAGGAAGGCACCGCCAGCCTGGACAGCCGCTATGAGCTGGACCTCGCGCAGGGCACCGAGCTGCGCCTGAGCGACACCAGCCTCAAGCTGGCGCCCTTCTCGATCAAGGCAGCGGATGGCCGTCCGCTGCTCAAGCTCGCCAGCCTCGACGTGGCCAAGGTGGCGCTGGACCTGGCCCGACGCCATGTGGAAATCGGCGAGGTGCGCAGCCAGGGCCTGGAAGCCTGGGCCGCGCGCGAGGCCGACGGCCAGGTCGACTGGCAGAAGCTGTTCGCGCAGAACGCCGCCGAGCCCGCTCCGGCCGCTGCCGTCGAAGCCGCACCGTCGGCAGCGCCCGCAACGGAAGCGACGGAAGCGCAAACGCCCTGGCAGGTGCTGCTGCAGGATGCGCAGCTGCGTGGCGCGAAACTGCACCTCGCCGACCGCCAGCCGAAGCCCGCGGTCGCGCTGGAAGTCGGCCCGCTGGACCTGGACGTCAGCGCCTTCGACAGCCTCGGCACTTCGCCCTTCCAGCTCAAGCTGAACACCGCCATAGCCGGCCAGGGACGCCTGCAAGTGGAAGGCCATGCCCAATTGCAGCCGACCAGTGCGCAACTCAAGGTCGTCAGCAAGGACATCGACCTGCGCCTGGCCCAGGCCTACCTCAGCCCGTTCATTCGCCTGGAGTTGCGCAGCGGCCTGCTGAGCAGCGATCTCGATGTCGCGCTGACCAGCACCGAGCCTCTCGCCTTGAGCGTCACCGGCAGTGCCGACGTGGCCCAGTTGCATACGCTCGACACGCTCAAGGAGCGAGACTTCGTCAAATGGCGAGCGCTGGCGATCAAGGGCCTGGATTACCGCCACGGCAAGAGCCTGAACATCGACACGGTCAATCTCGATCAGCCCTACGCACGTGTGGTGATCAACGAGGACCTGAGCACCAACGTCAAGGAGCTGCTGGTTCCGCAGCCGCCCTCGAACGAGCCGGACAGCCCGCCGCTGGCGATACGCATCGGTGCGATCGGTCTCAAGGACGGCTCGGCCAACTTCGCCGACTTCAGCCTGCGTCCCAACTTCGCCACCGCCATCGGGCAGCTCAACGGCAAGATCGGCACCCTCGACAACCGCAGCAAGAAGGCCGCTCCGGTGGAAATCGCCGGCAAGGTGGACCGCTACGCGCCGGTCAGCATCCGCGGCCGCCTGGAAGCCTTCGATCCGCTCAACAGCCTGGACATCGCCACCAGCTTCCACAACGTCGAGCTGACCACGCTGACACCCTACTCCGGCAAGTTCGCCGGCTACCGCATCCGCAAGGGCCGCCTCGACCTCGACCTGCATTACAAGGTCGAGCAGGGCCGGCTGAACGCCGAGAACAAGCTGGTGCTGCATCAGCTGGAACTCGGCGAACGGGTCGACAGCAAGGACGCGGTGGACCTCCCCGTGCGCCTGGCGGTGGCCCTGCTCAAGGACACCAAAGGCGTGATCTCCATCGAGCTGCCGGTGCAGGGCAACCTCAAGGACCCGCAGTTCAGCGTCATGCCGATCGTCTGGCAGACCCTGCGCAACCTAGTGCTGCGCGCGGTGCAGTCGCCCTTCAAGCTGATCGCCGGGCTGGTGCCCGGGGGCGGCGACAACCTGGATCAGGTTTCCTTCGCCCCCGGCAGCGCCGAACTGGACGACAGCGCGATGCGTTCGCTGGACACCCTCGCCGATGCATTGAAGAAACGCCCCGAACTGCGCCTGGAAATCGAAGGGGTCAGCGCCCGCTCCAGTGACGGCCTGCCCCTGGCCGAGCAGCGCCTGGAACGCGAGTACCGCACCGTCCGCTACCGCATGCTGCAGCGGCGCGGCGACAAGGTGCCGCCCAGCGCCGACGAGCTCGTGGTGGAGGACGATGACAAGCCCGCGCTGCTCGAAGGCATCTACCGCGATCGGCTCAAGCAGCAACCGCCAGCGGAGTGGAAGGAACTCGACCGCGAGCAGCGCACGGCGAAGATGCGCGAGGCAGTGATCGGTTCCTGGGTACAGCGCCCCACCAGTCTGCTCTCGCGCAAGCTGGCCCAGGAGCGCGCCGCCAACATCAAGGATTACCTGGTGCAGCGCGGCGGCCTGGAGGATCAGCGCATCTACCTGCTCGACGTCAGTCTGATCCAGGGCGAGGGTAACGGCCCGGTGCCCACTACGTTACACCTGGACGCGCAATGAGCCGCTGGGCGATCGGTGCGCTGCTGGGCGTGATCGCCCAGACGGGCCTAGCCGCCGACAGCATGCGCTGCGGCGGCAACCTGGTCAGCGTGGGCGATCGCGCCTTTGAGGTGGAGAGCAAGTGCGGCGCACCACGGCAGCGCGACCTGGTCGGTTTCACCGACGGCTATTCACGCGCCGACTTGAAGATCGAGGAGTGGATCTACGGCCCAAGTAACGGGATGCTCTACATCCTCGGCTTCGAGGGAAACCGGCTGATACGAATCGAGTCGCGGCGCCCCTGACAGCGCGCCAGCCTCGGGTGTAGGCTGGCCGCTCCTCATCCAGCAGCCCTCCCTCGTGACCTACCGTCTTCTCGCCCTCCTCTGCCTGCTGCCCCTGGCCAGCCAGACCCAGGCATCCTCGTCGCTTCGCTGCGGCAACGCGCTGGTCACGACGGACGATCACATGGCGGAGGTGGCAAGCAAATGCGGCGACCCGGTCAGCCGCGACTTCCTCGGCTACCGCGAACGCACCGACGACTACGGCTATCGCAACGAGGTGCAGGTGGAGGAGTGGTTGTATGGCCCGCGTAACGGCATGTACTACTACCTGCGCTTCGAGGGCAATCGGTTGGTCAACGTAGACAGCAAGCGCCAGTAGCTGCCGCAGACGGCGCATAAAAAAAGCCCCGCCCGGTTGTCCGGGCGGGACTTTTGTACTTCCTGTCGGTCAGCAGCAGGCTGCATTCCTGTCGCTCATCCTGAGCGGTCTTCCCTGCGACAGTCCTCGCTATGAGCGGGCTGACTGTGACCGCAATCCTCCGGATTCAGGCAGCGCCATCCTGGCTGCAACGGTCGGCACGCGGCGTATTACTCGGTGGACTTCAGGCCGTCTGCGGAGACAGCCTTGACACCTTTGATTGTCTTGGCTTTCTGCACGGCAAGGTCACGCTCGGCGTCACTCGGCACTACGCCGGAGAGCGAAACCACACCCTTGTTGGTTTCGACTTTGATGTCCAGGCCGCTGATGCTGTCATCGGCGAGAAAGCTGGATTTGACCTTGCTGGTGATCCAGGTATCAGAAACCGCTTCTTCGGCCTGATCGACTTTCTCGTTGGCAGCCAGCATTTGCGGCTGAGACTGCACGGGGGTGGCAGCAAACGCGGCGTTGGCCAAGGGCAGGCTCAGAGCAGTGGCGGCGACAGCGGCAAAAGTCCACTTGGTAAAAGGCTGTTTCATGCGGATGTACTCCTGTTTTTCTGATAGTGCCTGCAGCTATGTCCCGCCGCAGTCCACGTATAACAGCGCAAGCACTGTGCCATCTTCTAGACAAAGATAAATCCAATAAATTCATACACTTGAAAAACGACAGCGAAGCGGCTTCCTTGCACTTTGCAAGTCGGCGAAATTTTTCACATGCAATTTGCACTATGTTCGGGGCGCCTTCGCCTGGTGCCAGAAACGAAAAAGGGCCCCGAAGGGCCCCTTTTCTTATTACCTGATCGATCAGACACCGGACGCCTTGGCGGCGGCCACGTCCTTGATCGACAGCTTGATGCGTCCGCGGTTGTCGACGTCCAGCACCAGCACTTCGACTTCCTGGCCTTCCTTCAGCACGTCAGTGACTTTTTCGACGCGTTGATCGCTCAGCATCGAGATATGCACCAGGCCGTCCTTGCCCGGAAGGATGTTGACGAAGGCACCGAAGTCGACGATGCGCTCGACCTTGCCAACGTAGATCTTGCCGATCTCGGCTTCTGCGGTGATCGCCAGTACGCGCTGCTTGGCCGCCTCGGCGGCGTCCTTGGTCTCGCCGAAGATCTTGATCGAGCCATCGTCTTCGATGTCGATCGACGCCTTGGTCTCTTCGCAGATACCACGGATGGTGGCGCCACCCTTGCCGATGACGTCGCGGATCTTGTCCTGATCGATCTTCATCGAAATCATGGTCGGCGCATTGGCCGACAGCTCGGTACGCGACTGGGCGATGACCTGGTTCATCTGGCCGAGGATGCTCAGACGCGCTTCCAGAGCCTGGTTCAGCGCGATTTCCATGATCTCTTCGGTGATGCCCTGGATCTTGATGTCCATCTGCAGCGCGGTGACGCCCTTGGCGGTACCAGCCACCTTGAAGTCCATGTCGCCCAGGTGGTCTTCGTCACCAAGGATGTCGGTCAGAACGGCGAACTTCTCGCCTTCCTTGACCAGGCCCATGGCGATACCGGCAACCGGCGCCTTCATCGGCACACCGGCATCCATCAGCGCGAGGGACGCGCCACACACCGAGGCCATGGAGCTGGAGCCGTTGGATTCGGTGATCTCCGATACCACGCGAATGGTGTAGGGGAACTCGTCGGCGCTCGGCAGCATCGCGGCGACGCCGCGGCGGGCCAGCCGACCGTGGCCGATCTCGCGGCGGCCAGTGGCGCCCATGCGGCCGCACTCGCCGACCGAATAGGGCGGGAAGTTGTAGTGCAGCATGAAGGGGTCTTTCTTCTCGCCTTCCAGGGTGTCGAGCAGCTGCGCGTCGCGCGCGGTGCCGAGGGTGGCGACGACCAGAGCCTGGGTTTCACCGCGGGTGAAGAGTGCCGAGCCGTGGGTCTTGTCGAGCACGCCGACTTCGATGTTCAGGCCGCGCACGGTGCGGGTGTCGCGACCGTCGATACGTGGTTTGCCGTTGACGATGTTTTCGCGCACGGTGCGGTACTCGATCTCGCCGAAGGCGTCCTTGACTTCGCCGGCGGAAGGCTGACCTTCCTCACCGGAGAACTTGGCGACGACCTGGTCGCGCAGCTCGCCAAGACGACCATAGCGCTCATGCTTGAGGGTGATGGTGTAGGCCTGGGAGATCGCTTCACCGAACTCGCTGCGGATGGCGTCGAGCAGACCGGTGTTGGCCGGCTTGGGCTGCCAGTCCCAGGTCGGCTTGCCGGCTTCGGCAGCCAGTTCGCCAACGGCCTTGATCACGGCCTGGAATTCTTCGTGGGCGAACAGCACGGCGCCCAGCATCTGGTCTTCGGTCAGCTCCTTGGCTTCGGACTCGACCATCAGCACGGCGTCCTTGGTGCCGGCCACGACCATGTCCAGGCTGGAGGCCTTGAGCTGTTCGTAGGTCGGGTTCAGCAGGTAGCCGGTACTCTCGTGGAAGGCCACGCGCGCGGCGCCGATCGGGCCGTCGAACGGAATGCCGGAGATGGCCAGGGCAGCCGAGGTACCGATCATCGCAGCGATGTCCGGGTCGGTCTTCTTGCTGGTGGAAACCACGGTGCAGACGACCTGCACTTCGTTCATGAAGCCTTCCGGGAACAGCGGGCGGATCGGACGGTCGATCAGGCGCGAGGTCAGGGTCTCTTTCTCGGATGGACGGGCTTCACGCTTGAAGAAACCACCGGGAATCTTGCCGGCGGCGTAAGTCTTTTCCTGGTAGTGCACGGACAGGGGGAAGAAGCCCTTGCTCGGATCGGCAGACTTCGCACCGACCACGGTAACCAGCACGGTGACGTCTTCATCGACGGTGACCAGCACAGCGCCGGAGGCTTGGCGGGCAATACGACCCGTCTCGAGGGTGACGGTCGACTGACCGAACTGGAATTTCTTGATGACCGGGTTCACGGTGTTTTCCTTCTCTTCGTTGCCTTGGGGAAACTGCGCTTCTTGCGAAATTAGCGGGCAGTGTCGGGATTCGGACCCGAAAACCGTCCTGGTAAAAAGCCAGAAAGCTGGAAGCCTGTGAACGGAAACCGGGAATACCCGGCATCCAGTCGCAAACTTCCAGCTTCCGGCTCAGGCAGCGTCTTAGCGACGCAGACCCAGGCGACCGATCAGGGCGCTGTAACGAGTGGTGTCCTTACCCTTCAGGTAATCCAGCAGCTTGCGGCGCTGGTTGACCATACGGATCAGACCACGACGCGAGTGGTGATCCTTGCCGTTGGCCTTGAAGTGATCCTGCAGCTTGTTGATGTTGAAGGTCAGCAGTGCAACTTGCACTTCCGGAGAACCGGTGTCGCCTTCAGCTTGCTTGTACTCGTTAACGATCTGGGCTTTTTCTTCAACGCTCAGTGCCATGATTAGGGCTCCTTGAGTGAACAGGCCGGGACAGGTCCCGTGTTTTTAAAAGAGGAATGACCGTGCCTGCTGACAGCCACCCTCGTTGCCCCGCGCGGACGAATCCGCACGCGGTATCGATCACTCCGATCGAATCAGTCGACGCGGCGCGATGCGCCCGTCTTCGCTCACTTCACCGATACCGATGAAGCGGCCATTGTGGTCCTGTACCCGCAGCATGCCGAACTTCGGTGCCTCGGGGGCGCGAACCGGCTGGCCGTGCAGCCAGTAGTAGGCGCTGTGTTCCGACAGCTGGATCAGCGGCCAATGCTCCAGACCGCTGTCCGACGGCAACAGGAACTGGTCCAGTGCCTCGGCGCCGCCTTCGGCGTGCACCTGCTCCAGTGTCTCCAGGCTGATCGCCTGGGCCAGCGAGTAGGGGCCGGCCTGTGTTCTGCGCAGTTCGGCGACATGCGCCCCGCAGCCCAGTTGCTGACCAAGGTCTTCGACCAGCGTGCGAATGTAGGTGCCCTTGCTGCAGGCTACCGCCAGACGCGCCCTGTCGGCCTCGAAGTCGAGCAATTCCAGGCGCGCAATAGTAACAGAACGCGCCTCGCGCTCCACCACTTCGCCCGCCCGCGCCAGCTTGTACAGCGGCTGGCCATCGCGTTTGAGCGCCGAATACATCGGCGGGACCTGCTGGATGTCGCCACGAAAGCCCGGCAGCGCGGCTTCCAGCGCTTCGCGACTGACATCGACCGCATGGCGCTGGACCACTTCACCTTCGGCGTCACCAGTGGTGGTGGTCACGCCGAGCTGGGCGACGGTCTCGTAGCCTTTGTCGGCGTCCAGCAGGTACTGGGAGAACTTGGTCGCCTCACCGAAGCACAGCGGCAGTACGCCGGTGGCCAACGGATCGAGACTGCCGGTATGCCCGGCCTTCTCCGCATTGAGCAGCCAGCGGACCTTCTGCAGCGCGGCGTTGGAGCTGAAGCCGCGCGGCTTGTCGAGCACCAGGATTCCGCTGACGTTACGACGGATGCGTTTCACCTGAGCCAAGGCTTACTCCTCAGACTCGCCGCTGTGCTTGCGGTCTTCCGCCACCGCACGTTCGATCAGCGCCGACAGCTCTACGCCGCGACGAATGCTGGCGTCGTAGTGGAAGTGCATCTGCGGCACCGTGCGCAGCTTCATCGCCTTGCCCAGGTGCATGCGCAGGAAGCCGGCGGCGTCCTGCAGAATCTTCAGGTTCGAGGCGATCTTGTCGTCGTCCTGCCCCATCACGGTGATGAACACCTTGGCGTGGGACAGATCGCGGCTGACCTCGACGGCGGTGATGGTCACTAGCCCGAGACGCGGGTCCTTGATTTCACGCTGGATGAGCAGCGCCAGTTCGCGCTGCATCTGGTCGCCGATACGCTGGGTACGGCTGAATTCTTTGGCCATGTTCTGACTACCTGTACACCGGACGGAAAGGGAAACCCGCCCGGTTCATAAGCGGCAAACGCCCGGTCAGGCAGAGCCGAACCGGGCGTTGCGTTGAGCGACGGAAGCAGCTTAAAGGCTGCGCGCCACCTGGACCTTCTCGAAGACTTCGATCTTGTCGCCGACCTTGACGTCGTTGTAGCTCTTCACGGCGATACCGCACTCCATGCCGGCCCGCACTTCGGACACGTCGTCCTTGAAGCGGCGCAGGGATTCCAGTTCGCCCTCGAAGATCACCACGTCGTCGCGCAGTACGCGGATCGGACGATTGCGGTGCACCAGACCCTCGGTGACCATGCAACCGGCGACCGCACCGAACTTCGGCGAGCGGAACACGTCACGAACTTCGGCGATACCGAGGATGTTCTCGCGAACATCGCTGCCAAGCATGCCGGTCAGGGCTTTCTTGACGTCTTCGATGATGTCGTAGATCACGTTGTAGTAACGCATGTCCAGGCCTTCGGCCTCGACGATCTTGCGAGCACCGGCGTCGGCACGCACGTTGAAGCCGAACAGCACCGCATTGGAAGCCAGCGCCAGGTTGGCATCGGACTCGGTGATGCCACCGACGCCGCCACCGACCACGCGCACCTGGACTTCGTCGTTGCCCAGCCCGCTGAGCGAACCCTGCAGCGCTTCCAGCGAACCACGGACGTCGGATTTGAGGACGATGTTGAGCGTCTTCTTCTCCTCCTGGCCCATGTTCTCAAAAATGTTTTCCAGCTTGCCCGCATGCGCACGAGCCAGCTTGACCTCGCGGAACTTGCCTTGACGGAACAGGGCAACCTCGCGGGCCTTCTTCTCGTCGGCGACCACGGTCATGTCGTCGCCGGCATCCGGAGTGCCGTCCAGGCCGAGGATCTCGACCGGAATCGACGGACCGGCTTCCTTGATCGGCTTGCCGTTCTCGTCAAGCATGGCGCGCACGCGGCCAAAGTTGACGCCGACCAGGACCATGTCGCCCTGACGCAGGGTGCCGTCCTGAACCAGCACGGTAGCCACCGGGCCACGGCCCTTGTCGAGACGGGACTCGACCACCACACCGCGGCCCGGGGCCGTCGGCGTGGCCTTGAGTTCGAGAACCTCGGCTTGCAGCAGCACGGCTTCCAGCAACTCGTCGACGCCGGTACCGGCCTTGGCCGAGACGCCTACGAAAGGTGCGTCGCCGCCCCACTCTTCCGGAATCACATCGAGCGCGGCCAGGCCGTTCTTGATGTTGTCCGGATTGGCCTCCGGCTTGTCCATCTTGTTGATCGCGACCACGATCGGCACGCCGGCTGCCTTGGCATGCTGCACGGCTTCCTGGGTCTGCGGCATCACGCCGTCGTCGGCCGCCACCACGAGGATGACGATATCGGTGGCCTGGGCACCACGGGCACGCATCTGGGTGAACGCGGCGTGACCGGGGGTATCGAGGAAGGTGACCATGCCGCGGTCGGTTTCCACGTGGTAGGCACCGTTCGCCAGCAGCAACCTTGGCACGACGGATGTAGTCGAGCAGCGAGGTCTTGCCGTGGTCGACGTGACCCATGACGGTAACGACCGGCGCACGGTGGAAGGATTCACCTTCGAACTTCAGCGATTCGGCCAGTTGCTCTTCCAGGGCGTTGTCGCTGACCAGCTTGACCTTGTGGCCGAACTCTTCGGCGATCAGTTGGGCAGTGTCCTGATCCAGCACCTGGTTGATGGTCACCGGAGTGCCCATCTTGAACATGAACTTGACGATCTCGGCACCCTTGACCGCCATCTGCGCAGCCAGATCGGCCACGGTGATGGTTTCACCGATATTAACGTCGCGCACGATGGGTCCTGTTGGGCTCTGGAACCCATGCTGATTGCGTTTCTTCAGCTTCGCCTTGCCGCGGCCACCACGACGGCCGAAGCTGTCGCTTTCGTCGTCGGTGCTGCGCGGTGCGACGCGTGGAGCGGGCACCTTGTCTTTCGGCGCCGGACGATGCTGGGTGTGCTTGCGATCGCGACGCTCGTCGTCATCGCTGCGGGTCTTCTCGGGACGCCGCACTTCTTCCTTCTTGCGCTCTTCGACAGGCGCCGCAGCAGCCGGAAGCTCGACGGAGGCGACTTCGGCGACTGCCGCGGCGGGCACGGCCGCGCCCACCTCTTCGACGGCGGGCTGCGCCTGCTGACGACGCGCTTCTTCTTCAGCGCGCCGCTTGGCTTCTTCCTCGGCCTTCAGGCGAGCCGCCTCTTCCGCCGCGCGCTGTTCTTCCAGCTCGCGCTGCTTCTCGGCTTCGATCTCGTCAGGACTGCGCTTGACGTAGGTCTTCTTCTTGCGCACTTCGACGCTGATGGTCTTGCTACCGGCAACCCGCAGGGTCGTGGTGGTCTTGCGCTGCAAGGTGATCTTGCGCGGCTCTTCCAGTTTCTCGCCGTGGCTGCCCTTCAGATGGGCCAGCAGGGCCTGCTTTTCGTTATCGGTCACTACTTGCTCGGCGCTGGTGTGCGACAGACCTGCCTCACGCATCTGCAGCAGCAGGCGCTCGACCGGTGTGTCGACCACTTGGGCCAGTTCTTTCACCGTGACTTGCGTCATGCATCTCTCTCCTCGACCGCGACTGCTTATTCGAACCAATGGGCTCGGGCGGCCATGATCAGCTTGCCGGCACGCTCTTCATCCATGCCGTCTATGTCGAGCAAGTCGTCGATCGACTGCTCGGCCAAATCTTCGCGGTTTATGACCCCGCGCATCGCCAGTTCCAACGCCAGGTCCTTCTCCATGCCCTCGAGCGAGAGCAGGTCTTCAGCCGGCTGGGCGTCCGCCAGTTTTTCTTCGTTGGCAATGGCCTTGGTCAGCAGGCGATCCTTGGCGCGGGAGCGCAACTCGTTGACGATTTCCTCGTCAAAGCCATCGATATTGAGCATCTCTTCCATCGGCACGTAGGCGATTTCTTCCAGACTGGTGAAACCCTCTTCAACCAGTACCTGGGCAAGTTCCTCGTCGACCTCGAGCTCGTCGATGAAGGCTTGCATGATGTCGCCGGTCTCGGCCTGCTGCTTGGCCTGGATATCGGCCTCGGTCATCACGTTCAGCGTCCAGCCGGTCAACTGACTGGCAAGGCGAACGTTCTGGCCGCCGCGCCCGATGGCCTGGGCGAGGTTGTCCTCACCAACGGCGATGTCCATCGCGTGGGCGTCCTCGTCGACGATGATCGCCGCCACTTCGGCCGGGGCCATGGCGTTGATCACGAACTGCGCGGCATTGTCGTCCCACAGCACGATGTCGACACGCTCGCCGCCCAATTCGCCGGACACCGCCTGCACGCGCGAACCGCGCATGCCGATGCAGGCGCCCTGCGGATCGATGCGCTTGTCCTTGGAGCGGACGGCGATCTTGGCGCGCGAACCCGGATCACGCGAAGCGGCCATCACTTCGATCAGCTCCTCGGCGATCTCCGGCACTTCGATGCGGAACAGTTCGATCAGCATCGCCGGCGCGGTGCGCGACAGGATCAACTGAGGACCGCGGTTCTCGGCGCGAATCTCCTTGAGCAGCGCACGCACGCGGGCGCCGACGCGGAAAGTCTCACGCGGAATGATGTCTTCGCGGGCCAGCAGCGCCTCGGCGTTGTTGCCGAGGTCGACGATGACGTTGTCGCGAGTGACCTTCTTCACAGTACCGAAGATGATATCGCCAACGCGATCACGATAGGCTTCGACCACTTGCGCGCGCTCGGCTTCGCGCACCTTCTGCACGATCACCTGCTTGGCGGTCTGCGCGGCGATACGGCCGAACTCGATGGAATCGATCTTCTCCTCGAAGACGTCGCCGTACTTGGCGTCGGGCTTGCGCTCCTGCGCCTGATCCAGCGTGTACTGGGCAGCCGGCTCCTCGAACTCCTCGTCGGGGACCACGGTCCAGCGACGGAACGTCTCGTAGTTACCGGTCTGGCGATTGATCTCCACCCGCAACTCGACGTCATCTTCATAGCGTTTCTTGGTCGCCGTGGCCAAAGCCAACTCCAGCGCCTCGAAAATCACACTGGCCGGCACGCCCTTTTCATTGGACACCGACTCAACAACCAGCAGTACTTCTTTGCTCATCGTACGCCTCGCCTCTCGCAATCCATTGGACCCGCGGGGATCCGCCCCTCAGTCAAAACGGGGAATAATGTTGGCTTTGTCGACCGAATCGATCGGCAACAGGTATTCGTGATCGTCGACCAGCACCACGATGTCCTGTTCTTCCGTACCGCGGAGGATGCCCTGAAAATTGCGCCGCCCCTCGAAGGGCGAACGCAGCTTGATCTTGACCTGCTCACCGGCATGAGCGGCGAACTGCTCCAAAGTGAACAGTGGCCGGTCCATTCCCGGAGAAGAGACTTCGAGGGTGTACTCGCTGGCGATGGGATCCTCCACATCGAGCACGCCACTGATCTGGCGACTGACCTTCTCGCAGTCTTCCACCAGAATTCCATCGGCGCTGTCGATATAGACCCGCAGCAGCGAATGCTTACCCTGAGAAATGAATTCGACGCCCCAGCATTGGTAACCCAGGGCTTCCACCACCGGCGCCAACATGGCCTGCAACTGTTCTAGCTTGCTCGACACGAAAGCCCCTCGCGCATGCTGTGCAAATAAAAAATGGGCGAAACGCCCATCCCTTTAAGCCACCTGGAATTGCCCGGTGGCAGACTGTCCAGCTAGCAAAAAGCCCCTGAAAAGGGGCTTCGCTACTACTGGTTGCGGGGGCTGGATTTGAACCAACGACCTTCGGGTTATGAGCCCGACGAGCTACCAAGCTGCTCCACCCCGCGACAAAGCTGGGGCGAAAGTATACGGTTGTTTGCCCTTGCAGGTCAACCGAACCTCCGCTAACAGCAAAGCCCGCTATTGCGGGCTTTGCTGAGTATTGGTACCGAGGAGGGGACTCGAACCCCTACAGCCTATGGCCACTACCACCTCAAGGTAGCGTGTCTACCAATTCCACCACCTCGGCAAAACTTGCCTTTTACTTCTGCTCTGGAGCCTGAGGTACGTCAGCGCCATCGTTGGCCGCTGGCTTTTGCTCTTCGAGCACCGGCACATCGCTTGCTGCCGATTCTTTCTTCTGCACTTCCATGACCGCTGGATCAGGCAAGCCGACGTTAGTCAGCGCCTCAGCCTTTTCCTTAGCAAAGTAACCTAAGCCCAAGCTGGTCAAGAAAAAAACGGTGGCCAGTATAGCAGTAACTCGACTCAAAAAGGTAGAGGAACCTTGGCCGCCAAATACGGTTGCAGAAGCGCCGGAACCAAAAGAGGCACCCGCATCCGCACCTTTTCCCTGCTGAAGCAGCACCAGAGCGATCACGCTCAGCGCACCCAGCAGATGAACAACGATTACGACAGTTTGCAGCATTTCATCAGCATCCCGCGGCGCGACAGATCGCACCGAATTCATCTGCATTCAAGGAGGCTCCGCCAATCAGCCCCCCATCGATATCCGCCATGCCGAAGAGTTCGGCGGCGTTGGTGGCCTTGACGCTGCCGCCGTAAAGAATCCTCATCCCCTGCGCCACTTCGGCGCTTTCGCCCGCCAACTGCGCGCGAATCGCCGCGTGGACCGCCTGCGCCTGGGCCGGCGTCGCAGTCAAACCGGTGCCAATAGCCCAAACCGGCTCATAAGCGATCACCGCATTGAAGAAGGCACCGATGCCCAGCTCATGGATGATGCTGCCCAACTGCTCGGACACCACCTCGAGCGTCCGCCCCGCCTGACGCTCTTCCAGCGTCTCGCCCACACAGAGAATGGGCATCAACCCATGCGACTGCGCCGCGATGAACTTGCGACTGAGCAACTCGTCGCTTTCACCGAATAACTGGCGGCGCTCGGAATGCCCGATCAGCACGAGCTTGCAACCTGCATCCGCCAACTGCGCCGCGGAAACTTCTCCGGTTAACGCACCCTGCCAAGGCTCCTTCGCGCAATTCTGCGCACCGACCGCTATGGGCGAATCGGTGAGAGCCTCAAGCACGCGCTCCAGATGGAGAAAAGGCGGCAGTACGGCGACATCGATCGAGTCCGGTATCGCCAGTTGGCGAACACCTTGGGCGAGCGCATCAGCGCTGGCGCGGGTACCGTGCATTTTCCAGTTACCAGCAACCATCGGGCGACGCATGCTCAACCTCGTCGATCAAAGTGGGCGCAGATGTTAACCAAGAGCTTGCAGACTGGCAAGCGAATCAAGCACATACCTCGGTAACGACCTTCGCCAGCTCATCGGCGTAGCCACGCACCTGGGTTTCGTCGTCACCTTCGACCATCACCCGCACCAGCGGCTCGGTGCCCGACTTGCGCAACAACACGCGGCCGCGTCCCGCCATGCGCTCCTGGACACGCTCGCAGGCGTCCTGGACGGCTGGGTGCTCGACTGGATCCAGGTCGCCGGAAAAACGCACGTTGACCAGGACCTGGGGGCACTTTCGCAATGCCTGGCGCGCTTCGGCCAGCATCTGCCCGCGGCGCTTGAGCGCCATCAGCACTTGCAGGGCGGCGATGATGGCGTCGCCAGTGGTGGTGTACTGGCAGCAAACGATGTGCCCGGAGTTCTCGCCACCCAGCTGCCAGCCACGCGACAGCAGCTCGCTCATCACGTACCGGTCGCCTACCTTGGCGCGCACAAACGGAATACCCAGTTCCTTGAACGCGAGTTCGAGCCCCAGATTGCTCATCAGGGTGCCGACTACGCCCCCCTGCAGTCGACCTTGCTCGTGCAGGTCGCGAGCGATCACGTAGAGTAGTTCGTCGCCATCGACGATGGCACCGGTGTGATCGACCATCAGCACGCGATCGCCGTCGCCATCGAAGGCGATACCGATGTCGGCGTGCTGATCGATGACGGCCGCCTGCAATGACTCCACATGCGTGGAGCCGCACTGGTCGTTGATGTTCAGGCCGTTAGGCTGCGCAGCGAGAACACTGACGTCGGCACCCAGCTCGCGGAATACGTTCGGTGCCACCTTGTAGGTCGCCCCGTGTGCGCAGTCGACGACGATCTTCAGCCCGGCGAAATCGGTGCTGGTCGGTACGCTGCTCTTGCAGAACTCGATGTAGCGTCCCGCGGCGTCGTTGATCCGCGACACCTTGCCCAGCTTGGCGGAATCCACCACCACCATCGGCGTATCGAGTAGTTCCTCGATCATCAGCTCGACCTCGTCGGGCAGCTTGGTGCCATGACCGGAAAAGAACTTGATGCCGTTGTCGTAGTGCGGATTGTGCGAGGCACTGATGACGATGCCGGCTTCAGCGTGGAAGGTGCGAGTCAGGTAGGCAATGGCAGGCGTCGGCATGGGGCCGAGCAGCAGCACGTCGGCACCGGCCGCGGACAACCCCGCCTCCAGCGCGGATTCGAACATGTACCCGGAGATGCGCGTGTCCTTGCCCACCAGGATCCGGCAAGCGCCCTGGCGACGGAATGCCATGCCGGCGGCCCAGCCGAGCTTGAGCATGAAGTCCGGCGTAATGGGAAATTGCCCGACCAGTCCGCGAATACCGTCGGTGCCGAAATACTTTCTGCTCATAACCGCTCCATCAAATTCATTCCGCCGCTTCCACCGCGGCGATCATTCGAACCACATCGACCGTCTCGGCCACGTCATGCACCCGCAGGATGTGCGCGCCCTTGGCCACCGCGAGGGCCGCCAGGGCGAGGCCGCCATACAGGCGCCCTTCGACGCCGCACCCCAGCGCCTGGCCGATCATGCTCTTGCGCGAAACACCCACCAGCAGCGGCAGGCCGAACCGCAAAAGGGCGTCGAGGTGCTTGAACAGGCTCAAATTATGCGCCAGGTTCTTGGCAAAGCCGAATCCCGGATCGAGGAGCAGCTTTTCGCGACCAATTCCCGCACCCTCGCACAGCGCAATGCGCGCCCCCAGATAGTCACAGACCTCTTCGACGACATCCTCATAAGCCGGGCGGTCCTGCATGGTCGCCGGCTCTCCACGCATGTGCATCAGGCAGACCGCCAGGCCGCTGTCGGCAGCTGCCTGCAGCGCGCCCTCTCGACTCAGCGAACGCACGTCGTTGATCAGGCCCGCACCATGACGCGCGCTTTCGCGCATCACCTGGGGCGCCGAGGTATCCACCGAAATGATCACGTCGAGCTCGGCCGCTATCGCCTGAACGACCGGAATGACGCGCCCGAGCTCCTCGTCGACGGACACCGCGGCGGCGCCAGGACGGGTCGATTCGCCACCGACATCGATCAGCGTCGCACCTGCCGCCACCATGGCCTCGGCGTGCCGCAACGCATCGTCGAGCGCGCTGAAACGACCGCCATCGGAAAAGGAATCGGGGGTTACGTTGAGGATGCCCATGACATGCGGGCGACTTAAATCAAGAACCCGGTTGCCGCAAGGCAACCGGGTCTGGTTTTGCTGAACGCTCATGAGTGACTTAGTGTTCGCCGGCCGGGCCACCAATCGGCGTTTCCGGGCGGTCACCTTCCGGGCGCGTCACGGTCGGACCCGAAGCGCCACCGGTACCGTCCTGCCAGTCGCGCGGCTCGCGCGGCATACGACCAGCCATGATGTCGTCGATCTGGTCGGCATCGATGGTTTCGTACTTCATCAGCGCCTCGGCCATACGATCGAGCTTGTCGCGATTCTCCACGAGCAGTTGCTTGGCGGTGCCGTAGCAGCTGTCGATGATGCTGCGAATCTCCAGATCGATCAGTTTGGCGGTATCCGCGGACATGCTGGCGTTCTGACTGCTGCCGCCACGGCCGAGATAACCCTCGTTCTCGTCCTCGGCATACATCAGCGGCCCCAGCTTCTCGGACAGCCCCCATTTGGTGACCATGTTCTTCGCCAGTTGCGTGGCGCGCATGATGTCGTTCGAGGCACCGGTGGTCACGCCATCGAAGCCCAGGGTCATCTCTTCGGCGATGCGCCCGCCGAACAGCGAGCAGATCTGGCCGATCAGCGCCCGCTTGGACAGACTGTAGCGGTCCTCCTCGGGGAGGAACATGGTCACACCGAGGGCGCGGCCGCGCGGAATGATCGAAACCTTGTAGACCGGATCATGCTCGGGAACCAGGCGCCCTACAATGGCATGGCCGGCTTCGTGGTAGGCCGTATTGAGCTTTTCCTTGTCCGACATGACCATGGTCTTGCGCTCGGCACCCATCATGATCTTGTCTTTGGCCAGCTCGAATTCCTTCATGTCGACGACACGCTTGCCGGAGCGCGCGGCGAACAGCGACGCCTCGTTGACCAGGTTAGCCAGGTCGGCACCGGAGAAGCCCGGCGTACCGCGTGCGATCACCGCAGCCTTGACGTTCTCACCCATCGGCACCTTGCGCATGTGCACGTTGAGGATTTGCTCGCGGCCACGGATGTCAGGCAGACCGACCACCACCTGGCGGTCGAAACGGCCGGGACGCAGCAGGGCCGGGTCGAGCACGTCGGGACGGTTGGTCGCCGCGATCACGATGATGCCGTCGTTCATCTCGAAGCCGTCCATCTCGACCAGCAACTGGTTGAGGGTCTGCTCGCGCTCGTCGTGACCGCCGCCCATGCCGGCGCCGCGATGGCGGCCGACGGCGTCGATCTCGTCGATGAAGATGATGCAGGGCGCATGTTTCTTCGCCTGATCGAACATGTCACGAACGCGGGACGCGCCCACGCCGACGAACATCTCGACGAAATCGGAACCGGAAATGGTGAAGAACGGCACCTTGGCCTCGCCCGCAACGGCCTTGGCCAGCAAGGTCTTACCCGTACCCGGCGAACCGACCATCAGCACGCCGCGCGGGATACGCCCCCCCAGGCGCTGGAACTTGCCCGGATCGCGCAGGAACTCGACCAGCTCGCTGACTTCTTCCTTGGCTTCGTCGCAACCGGCGACATCAGCGAAGGTGGTCTTGACCTGGTCTTCGGAGAGCAGGCGCGCCTTGGACTTGCCGAAGCTCATCGGCCCGCCCTTCCCGCCAGCGCCGCCCTGCATCTGGCGCATGAAGAACATGAACACCGCGATGATCACCAGGATCGGGAAGCTCGCCACCAGCAGTTGGGTCCAGATGCTCTGCTGCTCGGGCTGCTTGCCTTCGATGACCACGTTGTTGTCGATCAGGTCGCCGATCAGCCCCCCATCCTGAATCGCCGGACGGATGGTCTTGAAGGTGTCGCCGTCGGAGCGCTTGCCGGTGATGACGTAGCCATCCACGGTCACGCGCTCGACCTTGCCGTCCTTGACCTGCCCGATGAAGTCCGAGTAGTTCAGCGTCTGCGGCTCGGTGGGGCTGGAGAAGTTGTTCATCACGGTCACTAGGACGGCCGCGATGATCAACCACAGAATCAGATTCTTTGCCATGTCGTTCAATTCTCTAACCCTCTGGAGCAGGCCAATTCGACCTTGTACCCGCATGACGGCTGGTTGGTAACCCGCCTAACTTACTATACAACCCCACCCCGGGCGGGAGGTGTCTGTAACCCTTTATATCGTTGAGACTGCCAGAAAACCGCTTTAGTGCAATTACTCTGCGCGGAAACCGCGGGCCAGCAGGTACTGCTCACGGGAGCGATCGCGGGAGGACAGCGGCTTGCGCATCTGCACCTTCTCGAACTGCTCGCGGACCTGCTTGTGGTAAAGATCGAAACCTTCGCCCTGGAAAATCTTGATCAGGAAATCGCCGCCTGGACGTAACACCCGGCCGGCGAGATCCAGCGCCAGCTCGCACAGATACATCGCGCGCGGCTGATCCGAAGCCCTCACCCCACTCATATTGGGGGCCATGTCGGAAATCACAAGGTCCACCGGGTGCTCGCCGATCGCCTCGAGGATACGGGCGAACACCGCGTCATCGGTGAAGTCGCCCTGAACGAAGGTCACATCGGGGATGCTGTCCATTTCCAGGATGTCGGAGGCGATCAGCCGGCCACGATCGCCAATGACCCGACTGGTTACCTGCGACCAGCCTCCGGGCGCCGCGCCCAGGTCGACGACGGTGATGCCGGGCCGCAGGATGCGGTCCTTTTCCTGGATTTCCAGCAGCTTGTAGCTGGCGCGCGAACGGTAGCCGTCCTTCTGCGCCATCTTCACGTAGGGGTCGTCGAAATGTTCTTTCAGCCAACGAGGGCTAGTCTTGGAACGGGCCACGAGGCACCTCGGGTAACGAATGTGATTGGCTGAGCGCGGCCCGAATCGCTCGGGTAAACTACGCCACTTTTTTTGCAAACGAATCGAACAGGGGTCGGATTATGGCGCTCACTCAAGAGCAGAAGAAGCAATACAAATCTATCGGCCACCACCTGAAACCGGTATTGATCGTCGCCGAGAACGGCCTCAGCGAAGGCGTCGCCGCCGAGCTCGACCGCGCGCTGAACGATCACGAGCTGATCAAGGTGCAGTTCCGCATCACCGAACGCGAAGAGCGTATCGCCCTTATCGAAGCGGTGTGCAAGAGCGGCAGGGCCCAGCTGGTGCAGATGATCGGCAAGATGGCGCTCATTTATCGCAAGAACCCGCAGCCGAACAAGAACCTCTCCAACCTGCACCGCCATCAGGCCTGACACCGCCAGGCGGAGCCTTCAGCTCCGCGGCTGGCCCGGCACCGGCTGCAACACCAGCAGCGCACCGCAAAAACCCAACAGCAGGTAGACGAAGCGCGGGGCGAACTCCGCGCCGGGCAAGCCTGCGCGCAGCAGCGGGTAGGTTGCCGAGATCAGCAGAATGCCCAGCAGCAGCCGACCGCGCGCTTGCTGCCACAGGCTTGGGAACCCCTCGGCCTGCGCCAGGATCAAGCCCTGCAAAACCACGCAGAAGGCCGAGAAGGCCACTAGCAGCGCGCGCAGCCCGGCACCAATTTCTTCGACCAGCAAGGGCGCCAAACCGATGGGCTGCAGCGCCGGCAGCATCACGAAGTGCAGCAGCCACACTCCGCCGACCCAGAAGGTCTGCGCCAGCCGCCAGGCGGCGGCGCCGGCCCGCAGGCGCAGCTCAGATATGGCGAACCTCGACGATCTCGTACTCCACCAGACCACTGGGCGTCTTCACGCCCACGGAGTCACCCTCCAGCTTGCCGATCAGCGCGCGGGCGATCGGTGAACTGACCGACAGCTTGCCCTGCTTCACGTCGGCTTCGTCCTCGCCGACGATCTGGTAAGTGACACTCTCGTCGGTCTCGACGTTGGCGATCTCCACGGTGCTACCGAAGATCACCTTGCCGGTGTGCTCGATGGTGGTGACATCAATCACCACCGAATTCTGCAGGCGGCCCTCGATGTCGCGGATGCGCGCCTCGACCATGCCCTGCTGCTCGCGGGCGGCGTGGTACTCGGCGTTCTCCTTGAGGTCACCCAGCTCGCGGGCGGTGCCGATGTCCTGGCTCAGCTTCGGCCGGACGACCTTGACCAAGTGGGCGAGTTCTTCTTCCAGGGCGCGAGCGCCCTGCACGGTCATGGGGTATTTGGTCATGCGTTGATTCCTGCGTGAAGGTCCTGCAGACGGCGCACGGTCTTTTCCGGACCGAACTTCAGCGCTTCACAGATCGCCTGGCCACCGGCGATGGTGGTGGTGATGCAGATCTTGTGCTGCAAGGCGTTACGACGGATGGAGTAGGAGTCGGCGATGGATTGGCGACCCTCGGTGGTGTTGATGATCAGGGTGACTTCGTCGTTCTTGATCATGTCGACCACGTGCGGACGGCCCTCGGTCACCTTGTTCACGCGACGCACCGGCAGGCCGGCGGCCTCGATGATACGCGCCGTTCCGGCGGTCGCGACCACTTCGAAACCGAGGCCGACCAGGTCGCGGGCAACCTGCTCGACGAATGGCTTGTCATCGTCGCGCACGCTGATGAAAGCGCAGCCGGCGTTCGGCAGAATTTCGCTGGCGCCCAGTTGGGCCTTGGCGAAGGCTTCGGCGAAACTATCGCCGACGCCCATCACCTCGCCGGTGGATTTCATCTCTGGGCCGAGGATCGGGTCCACACCGGGGAACTTGGCGAAGGGGAAGACCGCCTCCTTGACGCTGAAGAACGGCGGGATGATTTCCGTCGTGAAGCCGATTTCCTTGAGCGATTTTCCGGCCATGACCCGCGCGGCGATCTTCGCCAGCGAGGTGCCGATGCACTTGGACACGAACGGCACGGTGCGCGAGGCACGCGGGTTCACTTCCAGCACGTAGATGTCTTCGCCCTGGACGGCCATCTGCACGTTCATCAAGCCGACCACGCCCAGCTCCAGCGCCATCTTCTTGACCTGGCTGCGGATCTCGTCCTGGATCGCCATCGGCAGCGAATACGGGGGCAGCGAGCACGCCGAGTCGCCGGAGTGCACGCCGGCCTGCTCGATATGCTGCATGATCGCGCCGATCACCACGTCTTCGCCGTCGCACACCGCGTCGATGTCGACCTCGATGGCGCAGTTGAGGAAGTGGTCGAGCAGCACCGGGCTGTCGTTGGACACCTGCACCGCCTCACGCATGTAGCGCTTGAGCTCGTCCTCCTCGTAGACGATCTCCATCGCGCGGCCACCCAGCACGTAGGACGGGCGCACCACCAGCGGGTAACCGATGCGCTTGGACGCGGCGATGGCCTCGTCTTCACTGCGCGCCGTGGCATTCGGCGGCTGGCGCAGGTTCAGGCGCTCGACCATCTGCTGGAAGCGCTCGCGATCTTCGGCGCGGTCGATGGCGTCCGGGCTGGTGCCGATGATCGGCACGCCGGCCTCTTCCAGCGCGCGGCAGATCTTCAGCGGAGTCTGCCCGCCATACTGCACGATCACGCCTTTCGGCTGCTCGACGCGGACGATTTCCAGCACGTCTTCCAGGGTCACCGGCTCGAAGTACAGGCGGTCCGAGGTGTCGTAGTCGGTGGAAACGGTCTCCGGGTTGCAGTTGACCATGATGGTCTCGTAGCCGTCTTCACGCATCGCCAGCGCGGCGTGCACGCAGCAGTAGTCGAACTCTATGCCCTGGCCGATACGGTTCGGCCCGCCGCCGATGACCATGATCTTGTCGCGGGTCGACGGATTGGCCTCGCACTCTTCCTCGTAGGTCGAATAGAGGTAGGCGGTATCGGTGGCGAACTCGGCGGCGCAGGTGTCGACGCGCTTGTACACCGGCAGCACTTTGAGCTTGTGACGGTGGCTGCGCAGGTTCTTCTCGGTGACACCCAGCAGCTTGGCCAGGCGCGCGTCGGAGAAGCCCTTGCGCTTGAGCCGGCGCATCAGCTCGTAGTCGATGCTGGAAAGGCCGAGGGTCTTGACCTTCTCCTCTTCCTTGACCAGGTCCTCGATCTGCACGAGGAACCAGGGATCGATCTTGGTCAGGCCGAAGATCTTCTCCATCGAGTAGCCGGCGCGGAAAGCATCGGCGAGGTACCAGACGCGGTCGGCGCTGGGCACGGTCAGCTCGCGCTTGAGGATGCTGTCGGCTTCCGGGTTGCTTAGGTCGAGTTTCGGATCGAAGCCGGAGGCACCGACCTCGAGGCCGCGCAGCGCCTTGTGCATGGACTCCTGGAAGGTGCGGCCGATGGCCATCACTTCACCGACGGACTTCATCTGGGTGGTCAGGCGGGCGTCGGCCTTGGGGAATTTCTCGAAGGCGAAACGCGGGATCTTGGTGACGACGTAATCGATGGCCGGCTCGAACGAAGCCGGAGTGCGACCGCCGGTGATGTCGTTCTGCAGTTCGTCGAGGGTGTAGCCGACGGCCAGCTTGGCGGCGATCTTGGCGATCGGGAAGCCGGTGGCCTTGGAGGCCAACGCAGACGAACGCGACACGCGCGGGTTCATCTCGATGACGACCATGCGGCCGGTGTCTGGGCAGATGCCGAACTGCACGTTGGAGCCGCCGGTTTCCACGCCGATCTCGCGCAGCACCGCGAGCGAGGCGTTACGCAGGATCTGGTATTCCTTGTCGGTCAGGGTCTGCGCCGGTGCCACGGTGATCGAGTCACCGGTGTGCACGCCCATCGGGTCGAAGTTCTCGATGGAGCATACGATGATGCAGTTGTCCTTCTTGTCGCGGACCACCTCCATCTCGTACTCCTTCCAGCCGATCAGCGATTCGTCGATCAACAGTTCGGAAGTCGGCGACAGGTCGAGACCGCGGGCGCAGATTTCCTCGAACTCCTCGCGGTTGTAGGCGATGCCGCCACCGGTGCCGCCCATGGTGAAGGACGGCCGGATGATGCACGGGAAGCCGACCTTGTCGAGGACGCCGTAGGCTTCTTCCATGTTGTGGGCGATGCCGGAAACCGGGCAGGCCAGGCCGATGTCCTTCATCGCCTTGTCGAAGCGCGAGCGGTCTTCGGCCTTGTCGATGGTGTCGGCGTTGGCGCCGATCATCTCGACGCCGAACTTCTCCAGGACGCCGTGCTTTTCCAGGTCGAGCGCGCAGTTCAGCGCGGTCTGCCCGCCCATGGTCGGCAGCAGCGCGTCGGGGCGCTCCTTCTCGATGATCTTGGCCACGGTGGCCCACTTGATCGGCTCGATGTAGGTGGCGTCGGCCATCGCCGGGTCGGTCATGATGGTGGCCGGGTTGGAGTTCACCAGGATGACGCGGAAACCCTCTTCCTTCAGTGCCTTGCAGGCCTGCGCGCCGGAGTAGTCGAACTCGCAGGCCTGGCCGATGACGATGGGGCCGGCGCCGAGGATCAGGATGCTTTTGATGTCTGTACGCTTGGGCATGGGACTCTCGTGCTCTACAAATCAGGTCAGGGTTGCGCCGGCCAGCTTGATGCCGAAACCGACGAACATGGCGCCTACGCCGGAGGTGGCTCCAGCAGACAGGCGTTGGCGCTGGCGGAACCACTCGGCCAGACGCACACCGCAAAAAATCAGGAAACTCAGGTACAGGAAGCTGATCGCTTCGAGGATGGTTCCCAGCACCAGGAACGACAGACCGGGGTAGGCATAGGCCGGGTCGACGAACTGGATGAAGAAGGAGATGAAAAACAGGATCGCCTTCGGGTTGGACAGGCTGAGGAACAGCGCACGACCGAACGGGTTGCTCACCGGGCCATGACTCTCCAGCGCCTGCGACGGCACTTCCGGCGCATGCAGCTTGCGCCAGGCGCCGCGCAGCATGCCGATGCCGAGATAGAACAGGTAGGCCGCACCCAGATACTTGAGCGCCACGAACAGCATCGGCATCGTCTTCAGCAACGAAGCGATACCCAACGCCGAGAGCAGCATCAGGATCGCGTCGCCGAGGAACACCGCACTGGCCGCCCTGTAGCCACGCGCCACGCCATGCTGCGCCGAGGTGGCGAGCACGAACAGCGAATTCGGCCCTGGCAGCAGGACGACGAACAACGTACCCAGCACGTAGGTCCAGAGGTCGGTGATTCCCAAGCTTGGCAGCATCACGTCCACCTCAGCGGCGTGCGGCCATGGCCGCGATGAAACGGTCGAACAACGGCGCCACGTCATGCGGGCCGGGGCTCGCCTCCGGGTGCCCCTGGAAGCTGAAGGCGACCTTGTCGGTACGCTCGATGCCCTGCAGGGTGCCGTCGAACAGCGACTTGTGGGTCGCCCGCACGTTGGCCGGCAGGCTCGCCTCGTCTACCGCGAAACCATGGTTCTGGCTGGTGATCATCACCACGCCGGTCTTCAGGTCCTGCACCGGATGGTTGGCGCCGTGGTGGCCGTTGGGCATCTTCACGGTCTTCGCACCGGAGGCCAGCGCCAGCAGCTGGTGACCCAGGCAGATGCCGAACACCGGGATCTCGGTCTGCAGGACTTCCTGGATCGCCGAGATCGCGTAATCGCAGGGCTCCGGATCGCCAGGCCCGTTGGCCAGGAACACGCCGTCCGGGTTCAGCGCGAGGGCTTCGCTGGCGGGCGTTTGCGCCGGCAGCACGGTGATCCGGCAGCCACGCGCCACCAGCATGCGCAGGATGTTGGTCTTCACCCCGAAATCATAGGCGACCACGTGGTAAGGCAATTCGCCGGCGGGAATCTCCGCATGATCGTCGCTGCCCAGGCTCCACACGCTGGACCGCCACTCGTAACGCTGCTTGACCGACACTTCCTTCGCCAGGTCCATGCCCTTGAGGCCTGGGAAACTGCGCGCCAGTTCGAGGGCGCGCTCTTCGGTGGCGTCTTCACCCGCGAGGATGCAGCCGTTTTGTGCGCCTTTCTCACGCAGGATGCGGGTCAGGCGACGGGTATCGATACCGGCGATCGCCACGGTGCCGTTGGCTTCGAGGTAGTCGGGCAGCGACTGCTTGTTGCGCCAGTTGCTGGCCAGCAGCGGCAGGTCGCGGATCACCAGACCGGCGGCCCATACCCGGCCCGATTCGGCGTCCTGGGGCGTGGTGCCAGTGTTGCCGATGTGCGGGTAGGTCAGGGTGACGATCTGCTGGGCGTAGGATGGATCGGTGAGGATTTCCTGATAGCCGGTCATTGCGGTGTTGAACACCACTTCGCCGACGGTTTGCCCGTTGGCGCCAATGGATTCGCCACGAAAAATGCTGCCGTCGGCGAGCGCCAGAATGGCAGGTTTAGGGGCAGGCATAGTCAGAAGACCTCCGGTAGATCAGGGCTGGAGCAAAACGCAGGTTGTAAAAAAGCGGGATGACGTGTGAAGGTCATCCCGCTTTTTTGTTAATAGCCATCTGCGTAACTTTTAGTGGGCACACTAAAGCGGGCAGCTTACAGAAAAAGCCTTTCCCGGTCCAGCCGAAACCGGGGAAGAGCTCCAGGCCAGGGCGAAAAAACGCTGCGTTCGGCGGGCCAGGGCGTAGACGCCGCTCAGGCCAGGCCGAGCACATCCTGCATGTCATAAAGCCCCGCCTCGCGCCCTTCGAGCCACATCGCCGCACGCACCGCACCCTTGGCGAAGGTCATCCGGCTGGACGCCTTGTGGGTGATCTCGACGCGCTCGCCGTCCGCCGCGAACAGCACGGTGTGATCGCCGACGATGTCGCCCGCGCGCACCGTGGCGAAGCCGATGGTCTGCCGATCGCGTGCGCCGGTCTGCCCTTCGCGGCCGTACACCGCCACTTCACGCAGATCGCGACCGAGCGCCTCGGCGACCACTTCACCCATACGCAGGGCGGTGCCCGAAGGAGCATCGACCTTGTGCCGGTGATGCGCCTCGACGATCTCGATGTCCACCTCGTCGCCCAGCACCCGCGCGGCGGTGTCGAGCAGCTTCAGGCAGAGGTTCACGCCGACGCTGAAGTTGGCGGCGAACACCAGCGGAACGTCTTTCGCCGCCGCGACCAGTTGCTGCTTTTCTTCCTGAGTCAGGCCGGTAGTGCCGATGACCATGGCCTTGCCGGCACGCCGGCAGATTTCCAGATTCCTCAGCGTTACCGACGGGTGAGTGAAATCGATCAGCACGTCGAACTCGTCGACTACCCGACTCAGGTCGCCGGACAGCGGCACGCCGATGCGGCCGATGCCGGCCAGCTCACCGGCGTCGGCACCGACCAGAGTGCTGTCCGGGCGATCCACTGCCGCGGTTAGCCCGGCGGCGCCCGCGGTCTGCTGCACCGCCTCGATGAGAATCTTGCCCATGCGCCCGGCGGCGCCCATTACTGCAATACGTCGCATACATCAGCTCCAGCTGAGCGCGTCGGCCCGCGGCGTTCACACCACGGCCCGACGCGGGATTTACAGGTCGCCGAAGAAACGCTTCATGCCTTCGAACCAGCCACTGGCCTTGGGCGAGTGCGAGGCATCGCTCTGCAGGCTGCCGCGGAACTCTTCAAGCAGTTCGCGCTGGCGCTTGCTCAGGTTCACCGGCGTTTCCACCTGCACCTTGCACATCAGGTCGCCGGCACCGCCACCGCGAACTGGCGCCACGCCCTTGCCGCGCAGGCGGAATAGCTTGCCAGTCTGGGTGCTTTCCGGAATCTTCAGCTTCACGCGACCATCCAGGGTCGGCACTTCCAGCTCACCGCCCAGCGCGGCGTCGGCGAAGCTGATTGGCACTTCGCAGTAGAGGTGCTTGCCGTCACGCTGGAAGATCGGGTGCTCGCGCACGTTGACCACCACGTAGAGGTCGCCCGCGGGACCACCCATCGCGCCGGCCTCGCCTTCGCCGGACAGGCGAATGCGGTCGCCGGTATCGACGCCCGGCGGCACCTTGACCGACAGGGTCTTGTGTTCCTCGACGCGTCCCTGCCCATGGCAGGCCTCGCACGGATCGGGAATGATCTTGCCGGCGCCATGGCAGCGCGGGCAGGTCTGCTGTACGGAGAAAAAGCCCTGCTGCATGCGCACCTGGCCGATGCCGCCGCAGGTCGGGCAGCCGACCGGCGTCGAGCCCTTCTTCGCGCCGCTGCCTTCGCAGACCTTGCAGTTGACCAAGGTCGGCACACGGATGGTCACTGTGGTACCGCGCACCGCTTCTTCCAGGTCCAGTTCCAGGGTGTAGCGCAGGTCGTTGCCCCGCGCCGGGCCGCCGCGCGAGCCGCCGCGGGCGCCACCGAAGAAGTCGCTGAACACGTCGCCGAAAATGTCGGAGAAGCTGGCATTGTTGCCGAAGCCGCCTCCCCCGCCCATCTGCGGGTCGACCCCGGCATGGCCGTACTGATCGTAGGCCGCCCGCTTGCTGGAATCGGAAAGCACTTCGTAGGCCTCGCTGGCCTCCTTGAACTTCTCTTCCGCCGCCTTATCGCCCGGATTGCGATCGGGGTGATGCTTCATTGCCAGACGCCGGTAGGCCTTCTTCAACTCGGCTTCGCCGACGCCGCGCTCGACGCCCAGAATCTCGTAATAATCTCGTTTAGCCATAACCCTCAAAGTCCTCCAGCAGCCTGTTCATTGGCACAACAGACTTGTCGCTCCGCCAGATACGCCAACGCGGGAGCAAGCTCCCGCGCGGCGTGTCTGGACGCGCGAGGCTAAAACCCCGCGCCGTGGAGCCGAAGCAAGCGATGCTTACTTGTTGTCCTTGACCTCTTCGAACTCGGCATCGACCACGTCGTCGCCGCTCTTCGCCTCGGCCCCGTCCTTGGCAGGCTCACCGGCCTGCGGCTGCTCGGCATACATTTTCTGCGCCAGCGGAGCGGAGGCCTGGGACAGTGCGGTCATCTTCGCTTCGATTTCCGCCTTGTCGTCGCCTTTCACCGCCACCTCGAGGTCACCGATGGCTTTCTCGATGCTGGCTTTCTCGTCGGCACTGACCTTGTCGCCAGCCTCGACGATCATCTTGCGAGTGGCATGCGCCAGTTGGTCGCCCTGGTTGCGTGCACCGGCCAGCTCTTCGAACTTGCGGTCTTCCTCGGCATTCGCCTCGGCATCGCGGACCATCTTCTCAATCTCTTCATCAGACAGACCGGAGTTGGCCTTGATCACGATCGACTGGGTCTTGCCGGTGGCCTTGTCCTTCGCACCCACGTGCAGGATGCCGTTGGCGTCGATGTCGAAGGTCACCTCGATCTGCGGAACGCCACGCGGAGCCGGCGGAATCTCGGCCAGGTCGAACTTGCCGAGCGACTTGTTCTGCGCGGCCTGCTTGCGCTCTCCCTGCAGCACGTGAATGGTCACAGCGCCCTGGTTGTCGTCGGCAGTCGAGAACACCTGCGACTTCTTGGTCGGGATGGTGGTGTTCTTCTCGATCAGCGGGGTCATCACGCCGCCCATGGTTTCGATACCCAGGGTCAGCGGCGAAACGTCGAGCAGCAGCACATCCTTGACGTCGCCTGCCAGCACGGCGCCCTGGATGGCGGCGCCCATGGCCACGGCTTCGTCCGGGTTGACGTCCTTGCGCGCTTCCTTACCGAAGAAATCGGCCACGCGCTTCTGCACCAGCGGCATGCGGGTCTGGCCGCCGACCAGGATCACGTCGTCGATGCTGCCCACGTCGATGCCGGCGTCCTTCAGCGCGAGACGGCACGGCTCGATGGTGCGCTCGACCAGATCCTCGACCAGCGACTCCAGCTTGGCACGGGAGATCTTCACGTTGAGGTGCTTCGGGCCGGTCGAGTCGGCGGTGATGTACGGCAGGTTGACGTCGGTCTGGGTGCTCGACGACAGCTCGATCTTGGCCTTCTCGGCAGCCTCTTTCAGGCGCTGCATGGCCAACGGATCGCCCTTCAGGTTCATCCCGGTTTCTTTCTTGAACTCGTCGACGAGGTAGTCGATCAGGCGGATGTCGAAGTCCTCGCCACCGAGGAAGGTGTCGCCGTTGGTCGCCAGCACTTCGAACTGGTGCTCACCATCGACTTCGGCGATCTCGATCACCGACACGTCGAAGGTACCGCCGCCCAGGTCATAGACGATCACGGTATGGTCGCCCTTGGCCTTGTCCATGCCATAGGCCAGCGCCGCCGCGGTCGGCTCGTTGATGATGCGCTTGACGTCGAGACCGGCGATGCGGCCGGCGTCCTTGGTGGCCTGGCGCTGGCTGTCGTTGAAGTAGGCCGGAACGGTGATCACCGCTTCGGTGACCGGCTCGCCGAGGTAGTCTTCGGCGGTTTTCTTCATCTTTTTCAGCACTTCCGCGGAAATCTGCGGCGGCGCCATCTTCTGGCCCTTCACTTCGACCCAGGCGTCGCCGTTGTCGGCCTTGGCGACCTTGTACGGCACCATCTGGATGTCTTTCTGCACGACGTCTTCTTCGAAGCGACGGCCGATCAGGCGCTTCACTGCGTACAGGGTGTTTTGCGGATTGGTCACGGCCTGGCGCTTGGCCGACTGGCCGACCAGCGTTTCGCCGTCGTTGGTGTACGCGATGATCGACGGCGTGGTGCGCGCGCCCTCGGCGTTCTCGATCACCTTGACGTTGCCGTTTTCCAGAATTGCGACGCAGGAGTTGGTGGTTCCCAGGTCGATACCGATGATTTTGCCCATGTCTTCTCTCTCCGAAACTTGGTTTTAGCGCGCCCCGCAACGGGTCGCGGTAGCTCTAATTCGCTTGACTAAACAGATGGGGGCCGACCGGCCGATTTCAAGCCTTCTCGTCGATGGAAGGCGGCGCTTCACTCGGCGCCTTGCTGACTACCACCATCGCCGGGCGCAGCAGCCGCCCGTTGAGCAGGTAACCCTTCTGGAACACCTTGAGCACGCTGCCCGGCTCCGCATGGGTACTTTCTTCCATGGCCATCGCCTGGTGGTGTTCGGGATTGAACGGCGCGCCGTGCGGATCGACCGCTTCCAGCTGATAACGCTTGAGGGTGTCGTGGAACAGCTTGAGGGTCAGCTCCATGCCTTCACGCACGGCCTTGATCGACTCATCGTCGGGGCTGGACAGTTCCAGGCCGCGTTCCAGGCTGTCGACGACCGGCAGCAGGTCGCTGGCGAATTTCTCCAGCGCGAACTTGTGCGCCTTCTCCACGTCCTGCTCGGCGCGGCGGCGCACGTTCTGCAGATCGGCAGCGACGCGCAGGGACTGGTCCTGCGCCGCCGCCAGCTGTTCCTCGAGCGCCTGCACGCGGGCGCCCAAGTCTTCGGAAGACTCCACCGGCGCTTCCGCGCCCGCGTCCGGGGATTGGGGATCCAGGTTATGTTCGTCAGCCATGCGTTCCTCCTCTTGATCGGTCGCCGGTCGTGCCGGTCGCTTCTGTCCGCCTATATGGGGCCGCATTCGCCCGCTTCAAGGGCGCGACGCAGCAACCCGGCCGACAAGCTGTCCAACCGACGGAACGGATTGTCAGGCGCCACACAACCACTGTATAAATAGCCAGCCAACACGTCGGGAGTATTCATCATGCTGGTGCACCTGTCCGTTCATAACTACGCCATCGTCGAACACCTCGATCTCGAGCTGGACCGCGGCATGAGCGTGATTACCGGCGAAACCGGCGCCGGCAAGTCGATCATGCTCGACGCCCTCGGCCTGACCCTCGGCGACCGCGCCGACAGTGGCGCCGTCAGGCCGGGCGCCGACAAGGCCGACATCCTGGCCAGCTTCGACCTCGGCGACATCCCCGAGGCGCGCGCCTGGCTCGCCGAGCGCGACCTGGACAACGACGGCCCGTGCATCCTGCGCCGGGTGATCACCGCCGAAGGCCGTTCGCGCGCCTACATCAACGGCACACCCTGCCCGCAGGCCGACCTGAAAAGCCTCGGCGAGCTGCTGATCGACATCCACAGCCAGCACGAACACCAGTCGCTGCTGAAGGGCGACACCCACCGCCGCCTGCTCGACGAATTCGTCGGCGCCAGCGAACTGGCGCGCCAGGTTCAGCTCGCCGCACAGCGCTGGCGCCAGACCCGCCAGGAGCTTGAGCGCATCTCCAGCAGTGGCGACGAACAGCGTGCCCGCCACCAGTTACTCAGCTACCAGATGGAAGAGCTGGAAAACCTCGCCCTCGGCGAACACGAGCTGGACGAACTGGAACAGGAACACAAGAGCCTTACCAATGCCGAAAGCCTCCTCGGTGCCTGCCGCCACGTCATCGAACTCTGCGCCGAGAGCGATTCCGGCAACGTGCTCTCCGCCCTTACCGCCAGCCTGCAGCGCCTGGGCAACCGCTCCAGCCAGCCAGGCGCGCTCAACGAAGCCGCCGAACTGCTGTCCAGCGCGCAGATCCAGGTCGAGGAAGCCGTCGGCGAACTGAACCGCTTCCTCGATCATTTCGACGCCGACCCGGAACGCCTGCAGGCGCTGGAGGAGCGCCTCGACGCGATCTATACCCTGGCGCGCAAGCATCGGGTGCAGCCTGCGGATTTTGCGGCGCTGCAGCAACGCCTGCTCGAGGAACTGGAAACCCTCAATGCCGATGACGAGGCCCTGGAACGCCTGGCGCAGGAGCTGGCCTCCTACGCCCGCCACTACCAGGAGAAAGCCACCGAACTCAGCAGCCTGCGCCACGAGGGCGCGCCCCGGCTGGCCAGCGCAGTCGAAGTCGAGATGCAACGCCTGGGCATGCCCGGCGGCCGCTTCGCCATCGAACTGCGCGAGATCGCCGCAATGGACCCACACCCGACCGGGCTGGAGCAGGTCGAGTTCCTGGTCAGCGCCAACCCCGGCCAACCGCTCAAGGGCCTGGCCAAGGTGGCTTCCGGTGGTGAGCTGTCGCGAATCAGCTTGGCCGTACAGGTGATCACCGCACAGACGTCTAGGGTCCCGACACTGGTGTTCGACGAAGTGGACGTGGGCATTGGCGGACCGACCGCGGAAGTGGTAGGGCAGTTACTGCGCCGCCTCGGCGAGCGCGGCCAGGTGCTTACTGTGACCCACCTGCCGCAGGTCGCCGCGCAGGGCCATCAGCACCTCTTCGTGCACAAGGCGCGCGGTAGCGACGAAACCCGCACCGCCGTGGCCAAGCTGGATGCACCGGGCCGCGTGGAAGAGATCGCACGGATGCTCGGCGGCGTCGACCTTACGGAGGAATCCCTGGCCCATGCGCGGAAGATGGTCGAAACGGCGAACGTCTGAGCGCCGGAAACGGTGGGGCAGACACGAAAAAAGCGACCCTAAGGTCGCCTCTTCATAGCGGATCGATCATTTCTTGTGGGTGCGCACGTAGAGCACCAGATTGTGATCGACCAACTCGAAACCGTGTTCGAGCACGATTTCCTTCTGCCGCCGCTCGATCTCGGCATCCATGAATTCGATGACTTCCCCGGTATCCACGCAGACCATGTGATCGTGGTGGCCGCTGTCCGCCAGCTCGAACACGGCGTGACCCCCGTCGAAGTTGTGCCGAGTGACCAGACCGGCAGCCTCGAACTGGGTGAGCACGCGATAGACGGTGGCCAGGCCGACGTCCTCGCCCGCCTCCATCAGTGCCTTGTAGACGTCCTCAGCGCTCATGTGGCGTTGATCGGTCGAGTCCAGCATCTGCAGAATCTTGACCCGCGGAAGGGTTACCTTCAGGCCAACTTTGCGAAGTTCGTTATTTTCAACCATGGTCAGCTTTCTCGTGGCTGCTGCTTCGCAGCACCTTCCAATGCAAGTATGATCGGGGTTTTCGTGGCCCAGCCAAGATAGTGGAAGTAACCCACCGATGCAAAACACCAAGCTCCTGATTACCAGCTTTAGCCTAGTGGGGCTGTTGGCTCTCGCCGGCTGCTCGTTCCCCGGCGTTTACAAGATCGACATCCAGCAAGGCAATGTCGTAACTCAGGACATGATAGACCAGTTGAAGCCCGGAATGACCCGTCGCCAGGTGCGGTTTATCATGGGCAATCCGCTGCTCACCGACACCTTCCACACCAATCGCTGGGATTATCTGTACAGCATCCAGCCTGGCGGACGTCAGCGCCTGCAGGAGCGCGTCAGTCTGACTTTCGACCAGAATGACCTGTTGGTCGGCCTGAACGGCGACTTCATGCCGGGCGTCAGCCGCGACGAGGCGATCCTCGGTACCGATGGCAGCACCCAGCCGCAAGCGCCGAGCCAGCAGCCGCAGAAGAACGAAGAGAAGCCGGCACCCGGCTCGCTGCTCGAGCAGATTCAGCGCGACGTCGACGACGTCAAGTCGGTCCCGGTACCGACGCCCACGCCGCTGGAAACCTCGCCGCAGTAGATCAGGCGCGCAGAAAAAAGCCCGGCTCGCCGGGCTTTTTCATGTCTGGGATTCGCCCCGCTCGCGTAGACGGGCCTTTTCCGCACGCTGCTTGCGCACTTCCTTGGGATCGGCGATCAATGCCCGGTAGATTTCGACCCGGTCGCCCTCCTCCAGCACACGTCGCTGCGGATCGGCAAGCACCTTGCCGAAGATCCCCAGCGGGCTGCCATGCAGGTCCAGCCGGGGAAACTCCGCGTCCATGCCACTGGCGACGACCACCGATCGAGCGTCGCTTCCCGGCGGCACCTCGCGCGTCAGCAACACCTGCCGGTCCGCCTCCGCGTAGACCACTTCGACGCGAATCATGGGTCAGCCGTAAAGCTGCTTGGCGCGCTGGCAGAACGCATCGACCAGCGTGTTCGCCGCCTGGTTGAACAGCGGGCCGAGCGTCGCCTTGACCAGCGGACCGGCGTAATCGAAAGTCAGGTCGAGGCTGATCTTGCAAGCCTTGTCGGTCAGCGCCTTGAACTGCCAGACCCCGTGCAGCTGGCTGAACGGTCCCTCTTCCAGGTCCATCACGATGCTCTGCCCGGGCGTCAACGTGTTGCGCGTGACGAATTGCTGGCTGAGCCCGGCCTTGGCCACGCTGAGGCTGGCGCGCATGGAGGTGGCGTCGGCATCCAGCACGGTACTGGCGGAGCACCAGGGCAGGAACTCCGGATAGCGCGCCACGTCGTTGACCAGGTCGTAGAGCGCCTGGGCCGGGTACGGCAGCAAGGCCGAACGTTGAATATGGGTACTCATTTTCTACCTGTTCAGTTCCACAACTGGGCGCCGAAGACGACCAGAATGCCGAATGGTGCCACATATCGCATGAGGAAGAACGCCAGCGCGAACAGCCGCGGGCTGCGCATCGCCAGCTCCTCGCGCACGGCCTCACGCCCCATGACCCAGCCGGCGAAGAGCACGAAACACAACCCACCGAGCGGCAACATGATCCGCGAGGTGAAGAAGTCGATCACACCGAAGAAGTCCAGCCCTCCCGCCGCACCCCATTGATAGAGCGAGAAGCCGCCATTTTCGTGGACGAAGAACTTCGCCTGCTTCCATATATTGAAAGAGAACACCGTGCCGAGGCCGACGAACCAGCAGACGAACGCCAGCACACTGGTGATCCACAGCCGCGAACGGCGGCTGCGCTCCACCAGATAGGCGACCATCGGTTCGAGCATGGAGATCGCCGAGGTCCAGGCGGCGATCAGCACCAGGATGAAGAAAACCACGCCCATTACCTGGCCGAAACCGACGTTGCCGAACGCCAGCGGCAGGGTGACGAACATCAGCCCTGGCCCTTCGCCCGGGTTCAGCCCGGCGGAGAACACGATGGGGAACAGGGCCACGCCGGCAAGCAGCGAGACGAAGGTATCCATCAGCGCGACGGCGATCACGGTGGCGCCGATGGAGGTGTGCTTCGGCATGTAGGCCCCGTAGATCATGATCGAGCCGACCCCCACGCTCAGCGAAAAGAAGGCGTGGCCCATGGCGGGCAGCGTTCCCTCCAGCAGCCGGGAGGTGTCGAAATTGAACATGAAATGCAGGCCCTGCATGAAATGCCCGGTGGTCATGCTGTAGCCGAGCAGGACCAGCAACAGGACGAACAGCAGCGGCATCATGATCCGCAGGCTCTTCTCGAGCCCGGCGACCACCCCCCTGGCGATCACCCAGGCCGACAACGCGATGAACACGGTGTGCCAGAGGATCATCCGCCAGGGATCGTTCACCAGTGCGCCGAACAGCGCCGCGCCACGCTCGGCGGTCGCCCCCTGGAAGTCACCGCGGCCAACGCCGAGGATGTAGTCCAGCGACCAGCCGCCGACCACGCTGTAGAACGACAGGATCAGCAGTGCGGTGATCATCCCGGCGAAGGCCGCCCAGGACCAGACGGGTGTATGCCCGGCGGCGACCGCCAGCTCGCGCAGCGCATTCGCCGGACTCTGCCGCGCGCGCCGGCCGATCAGGGTTTCGGCGAGCATCACCGGCAGACCGATCAGCGCGATGCAGGCGAGGAACACCAGCACGAAGGCGCCGCCGCCGTAGACGCCGGTCATGTAGGGAAATTTCCAGATGCTGCCCAGACCGACCGCGGAGCCGGTAGCCGCAAGGATGAAAACCCAGCGGCTGGTCCAGCCGCCGTGCACCGAAACCTTGTCCATCGATTGCTGCCCACCCGGTCAGAAAAATAGCGCGCATTGTCCGGGTTTCGTCCACCCCCCTCAAGCGCACGTCTGCGGCATAGCCGCGCCGTTGTCGACTCCCTATAATGCCGCCCCTATGGCCAAGCAAAAGAAAACATCTCCGGGTTCCATCGCGCAGAACAAGAAGGCGCTGCACGACTTTTTCATCGAGCAACGCTTCGAAGCGGGCCTCGCCCTGGCGGGCTGGGAAGTGAAGAGCCTGCGCGCCGGCAAGGCGCAGCTGGTCGACAGCTACGTGCTGCTCAAGGACGGCGAGGCGTGGCTGATGGGTTGTCACATCACGCCGCTCACCACCGCCAGCACCCACGTCATCGCCGACCCCACCCGCACACGCAAGCTGCTCCTGCACAAGCGTGAACTGGGCAAGCTGTTCGGCGCCGTGCAGCAGAAGGGCTACGCCTGCGTGGCGCTGTCGCTGCACTGGAAAAAGCACCTGATCAAGTGCGACATCGCCCTGGCGAAGGGCAAGAAGGAATTCGACAAGCGCCACACCGAGAAGGAGCGCGACGCCGATCGCGAGGTGCAGCGCGCGATGCGCACCAAGGGCAAGGACGAATAAGCCCCGCCCGCTTTCGGACGGCTCCGCGGGTTTCCAGCCCGCGCCGCCCGAATCTCACCTAACCGCTACAAGCCCTGACGACGCTGCGCCCGCGCCACGCGCTGGGCTTCCTGCTGGGCTTCGGCGAGCACTTCCTGAACGTAGTGAATGTGCCGGTTGGAGATATCCCGGGCCTCTTCGGCGCGTCGCTCGATGATCGCGTCGAAGAGCTCGCGGTGCTGCTTCATAAGCATGTCGCGGGTCTCGCTGCGGCGTTCGTACATTCCGCCGATGTTGGTCACCACATTGCGCTTGAGCAAGTCGAACAGCGCGCGAATGGTGTGCAGCAGCATGCCGTTGTGGCTGGCTTCGGCAATCGCCAGGTGGAATGAGGCGTCGGCCGCCCCCTCCTCGACGCTTACCTGCGGGTTGCGCAGGTAGCACTGCTGCAGCGTGTCGAATGCTGCGCGCAGTCGCTGGTGATCGAGCTCCGTGGCGCGGAGGGCGGCGTAGTAAGCACACGAGCCTTCCAGCGTGTGGCGGAACTCCAGCAGATCACGCTGCGCCTCGTCGCTGCTTTCCAGCAGGTGCATGAGTGGATCGCTGAAGGCGGAGCCCAGGGTATCGACGACGAAGGTTCCGCCGCCGTGGCGACTGACCAGCAGACCACGCGCGGTGAGCTTCTGAATCGCTTCGCGCAGCGACGGCCGCGACACGCCGAAACGCTCCGCCAGGGCTCTCTCGGCGGGCAAGCGTTCACCGGCACGCAACGTGCCTTCGAGAATCATCGTCTCGAGCTGCGCAACGATAGTGTCCGACAAACGACGCTGACGGACCTGACCAAACTCCAATGACACCGTTCTCACCTCGAAATGGTCGCCCCTGTGGCGATCGTCAAGTAGTGGGCGCTACCCGCGGGGAAGACTAGACAGCCCGTTTACAGCTCACAAGGAACGCGGCATCCAGCGGTCTTCGACCAAAGTATGAGCCGCTTAAATTGACACCCACATAGCCCCCTTTTAATCTGGGCGCGTGACGCTGTAAATTGGTATTACCACTTTATCTGCACGCACCGGGACCCGCAAGACCCTGCGAACCGGGCCGCTACAACCACAATAAACAGGGGAGTCCCCATGCAGACTTGGCAACAGATCTACACCCCGCTTGGCAGCCTGTGGCTGTCCGCGGCGGTCGCACTGATACCGATCGTGTTCTTCTTCCTCGGCCTCGCGGTTTTCCGCATGAAGGGCTACGTCGCCGGGACCATCACCCTGGCCCTCTCCATGCTGATCGCCATCTTCGCCTTCGACATGCCCGTCGAGAAGGCGCTGGCCTCGGCCGGCTATGGCTTCGCCTATGGTCTCTGGCCGATCGCCTGGATCATCGTCGCGGCGGTATTCCTCTACAAACTGACGGTTAAGAGCGGCCAGTTCGAGATCATCCGCAGCTCGGTCCTGTCGATCACCGACGACCAGCGCCTGCAGATGCTGCTGATCGGCTTCTCCTTCGGCGCGTTCCTCGAAGGTGCTGCAGGCTTCGGCGCACCGGTGGCGATCACGGCAGCCCTGCTCGTCGGCCTCGGCTTCAACCCGCTGTATGCCGCCGGCCTGTGCCTGATCGCCAACACCGCGCCGGTGGCGTTCGGCGCGCTGGGTATCCCGATCATCGTCGCGGGCCAGGTCACGGGCATCGACGCGTTCAAGATCGGCGCCATGGCTGGTCGCCAACTGCCGCTGCTGTCGGTGATCGTGCCGTTCTGGCTGGTGGCGATGATGGACGGTATGCGCGGCATCAAGGAAACCTGGCCCGCCGCACTGGTTGCAGGCGCCAGCTTCGCCGTCGCGCAGTTCTTTACCTCCAACTTCATCGGCCCGGAACTGCCGGACATCACTTCCGCGCTGTTCAGCCTGGTTTCCCTGACCCTGTTTCTCAAGGTCTGGCAGCCCAAGCGCAGTGGCGCCGCGGCCAAGGAAGTCGAAGTGGTCGGCATCACCGCCGGCGGGGCTGCCGTGTTCGGCGGTTTTGGCGGAGCCCGCTCCACCGTTGCCTCGCCCTACAGCTTCGGCCAGATCCTCAAGGCCTGGTCGCCGTTCCTGATCCTGACCGTGGTCGTCACCATCTGGACGCTGAAGCCGTTCAAGGCGATGTTCGCCGCAGGCGGCGCGCTGTACAGCACCGTGCTCACCTTCGCCGTGCCCTACCTCGACCAGTTGGTGATCAAGGTCGCACCGATAGTCGCCAACCCGACGCCGATGCCGGCCGTGTTCAAGCTCGACCCAATTTCCGCCACCGGCTCCGCGATCTTCCTCTCCGCGGTACTGTCGATGTTCATCCTGCGCATCACCCCGCGGGTCGGTCTGACCACGTTCAAGGAGACGCTGGTGGAGCTGAAGTTCCCGATCGTGTCGATCGGCATGGTGCTGGCCTTCGCCTTCGTCACTAACTACTCCGGCATGTCCACCACCATGGCCCTGGTTCTCGCCGGCACCGGCGCGGCCTTCCCGTTCTTCTCGCCGTTCCTCGGCTGGCTGGGTGTGTTCCTGACCGGCTCGGACACCTCGTCCAACGCGCTGTTCGGCTCGTTGCAGGCGACCACCGCGCACCAGATTGGCGTGAACGACACCCTGCTGGTGGCTGCCAACAGCAGCGGCGGCGTGACCGGCAAAATGATCTCGCCACAGTCCATCGCCGTGGCCTGCGCCGCGACCGGCCTGGTGGGCAAGGAGTCCGATCTGTTCCGCTTCACCCTAAAACACAGCCTGATCTTCGCCACCTTCGTCGGCATCATCACCGTGCTGCAGGCCTACGTGTTCACCGGCATGCTGGTGCACTGACCGCGCTACGCCGTCAGAGCCCAAGTGGGACGGATGCCTGGCGGCATTCCGTTCCGCAGGCGCTTACAGCCACCTGGAGCGGGACATCCAGGCCTGCCGGCAGCGTCGCAACGCGCGGCGCACCGGCATCCAGTTTCCCTGTCGAGGACGAAGCCCACCCGGCGCCCGCCTCGCTTTCCCAAACGGTGTGAACACATGATCATCTCCGCTTCTACCGATTACCGCGCCGCGGCCAAACGCAAGCTGCCGCCCTTCCTGTTCCATTACGTCGACGGCGGCGCATACGCCGAGTACACCCTGCGCCGCAACGTCGACGACCTGGCCAGCATCGCTCTGCGCCAGCGGGTACTGCGCAACATGTCCGAGCTGAGCCTGGAGACCCAGCTGTTCGGCGAGACCCTCTCGATGCCGGTGGCCCTGGCGCCTGTCGGCCTGACCGGCATGCTCGCCCGCCGCGGAGAAGTGCAGGCAGCGCGCGCCGCCGACGCCAAAGGCATTCCCTTCACCCTGTCCACGGTGTCGGTCTGCCCGATCGAGGAAGTCGCACCCGCGATCAAGCGGCCGATGTGGTTCCAGCTCTACGTGCTCAAAGACCGTGGCTTCATGAAGAACGCCCTCGAGCGCGCCAAGGCCGCCGGCGTGACCACCCTGGTGTTCACCGTCGACATGCCCACTCCCGGCGCGCGCTACCGCGACGCACACTCCGGAATGAGCGGCCCGAACGCCGCCATGCGCCGCGTGCTGCAGGCGATGACCCACCCGCTGTGGGCCTGGGACGTGGGCCTGAACGGCAAGCCGCACGACCTCGGCAACATTTCCACCTACCGCGGCCATCCCACCGGGCTGGAGGACTACATCGGCTGGCTGGCGACCAACTTCGACCCGTCGATCTCCTGGCAGGACCTGCAGTGGATCCGCGATTTCTGGGACGGCCCGATGGTCATCAAGGGCATCCTCGATCCCGAGGACGCCCGCGACGCGGTCAAGTTCGGCGCCGATGGCATCATCGTCTCCAACCACGGCGGCCGTCAGCTCGACGGCGTACTCTCCAGTGCGCGGGCGATGCCGGCGATCGCCGACGCGGTCAAAGGTGACCTCAAGATTCTCGCCGACTCGGGCATCCGCAACGGCCTCGACGTGGTGCGCATGATCGCCCTGGGCGCCGACACCGTGCTGCTCGGACGCGCCTTCGCCTATGCACTGGCGGTGGACGGCGAAGCCGGCGTGACCAACCTGCTCAACCTGATCGAGAAGGAAATGCGCGTGGCGATGGTGCTCACCGGCGCCAAATCCATCGGCGAAATCAGCGCGGACTCGCTGGTCCGCGAACTCGGCGAATACCAGACCACCCGCCACGTCGACTAAACCGATGAGGCCGCGCGGCGCTCTCGCCGACGCGGCCCGCCACAACCGAACCTGGAGCCTGAATGAACACGTCCGTCGCCCTGCCGGCCGACTTCGTCGCCGCCGTCGAGCAGTTGATCCCGCGTGAGCGGCGTTTCGACGATCCGCTATCGACCCTTGCCTACGGCACGGACGCGAGTTTCTACCGCCTGGTTCCGAAGCTGGTGGTACGAGTCGAATCGGAGCACGAAGTGGTCGCGCTGCTGCGTCAGGCCCAGGCATCCAAGGTTCCGGTGACCTTCCGCGCGGCCGGCACCAGCCTTTCCGGGCAATCGGTCAGCGACTCGGTGCTGATCGTGCTCGGCGATCACTGGAACGCCCGCGAAATACGCGGCGAAGGCACGCGGATCCGCCTGCAGCCGGGCGTGATCGGCGCCCAGGCCAACGCCTGGCTGGCACCGTTCGGACGCAAGATCGGGCCGGACCCGGCCTCGATCAACGCGGCCAAGATCGGTGGTATCGTCGCCAACAACTCCAGCGGCATGTGCTGCGGCACGGCGCAGAATACCTACCACACGCTGGCCGGCCTGCGCCTGGTGCTGGCCGACGGCACGGTGCTGGACAGCGAAGACCCGGCCAGCGTCGCCGCCTTCGAGAAGTCCCACGCCGCGCTGCTCGAACAACTGGCCGAACTCGGTCGGCAGACCCGCGCCAACACCGAGCTGGCGGCGAAGATCCGTCACAAGTACCGGCTGAAGAACACCACCGGGCTGTCGCTCAACGCGCTGGTGGATTACGACCAGCCGCTGGACATCCTCAACCACCTGCTGGTCGGCTCCGAGGGCACCCTGGGCTTCATCAGCGCGGTGACCTACGACACCGTGCCGGAATACCCGCACAAGGCCACCGCCTTCATCGTCTTCCCCGACGTGGAAACCTGCTGCCGCGCGGTGCCGGTGCTCAAGCTGCAACCGGTCTCCGCGGTGGAGCTGCTCGACCGTCGCAGCATGCGTTCGGTGCAGGACAAGCCGGGCATGCCGGCCTTCGTGCAGACGCTCTCCGAAGGGGCCTGCGCGCTGCTGATCGAGTCGCGCGCGGCCAACCACAGCCTGCTCCACGAACAGCTCGGGCAGATCATGGACGCGCTGGCGCCCTTCCCCACCGAGGCGCGGGTCGACTTCACCGAGGACCCGGTGGAATACGGCCGGTTATGGGCGATCCGCAAGGACACCTTCCCGGCCGTCGGCGCGGTGCGCGAAACCGGCACCACGGTGATCATCGAGGACGTGACCTTCCCGGTCGAACAGCTCGCCGAGGGCGTCAATCGCCTGATCGGGCTGCTGGAGCGGCATCACTACGACGAGGCGATCCTGTTCGGCCACGCGCTGGAGGGCAACCTGCACTTCGTCTTTACCCAGAGCTTCGAGACGCCGGAGCAGATCCAGCGCTACTCGGCGTTCATGGAGGATGTCGCGCAACTGGTGGCGGTGGAATTCGGCGGCTCGCTGAAGGCCGAGCACGGCACCGGGCGCAACATGGCGCCCTTCGTCGAACTGGAGTGGGGCAACGAGGCCTATCAACTGATGTGGTCGCTCAAGCGACTGCTCGACCCCAACGGCATTCTCAACCCCGGCGTGGTGCTCTCCGAAGACCCGGACATCCACCTGAAGAACCTCAAGCCGCTGCCGGCGGCCGACACCCTCGTCGACAAGTGCATCGAGTGCGGCTTCTGCGAGCCGGTCTGCCCGTCCAACGGACTGACCCTGACACCGCGCCAGCGAATCGTCATGTGGCGCGACATCCAGGCCAGGCACCGCGCGGGCGTCGACACCGCCGAACTGGAAGCCGACTACGCCTACCGTGGAGTAGACACCTGCGCCGCCACCGGACTCTGCGCCCAGCGTTGCCCGGTGGGCATCAACACCGGCGAACTGGTGCGCAAGCTGCGCAGTGTGCACGCCCACCACGCCAAGGCCGCCACCTGGACGGCCGAACACTTCCGCACCGCCATGCTTGGCGCCCGCTTCATGCTGCACGTGGCCAATGGCGCGCGGCTGCTGCTCGGCGCGCCGCTGCTGGGACGGACCTCCGCCGCGCTGAGCAAGGCCAGCAAAGGCCGCGTACCGCTGTGGACGCCGGCCATGCCGCAGCCGATCCAGAAGCTCAACCTGGCGGAGTCGAACGCCGACCAGCGCCCGCGCGTGGTCTATCTGGCCGCGTGCATTTCGCGTGCGATGGGGCCGGCGTCCGGCGACAAGGAACAACTGCCGTTGCTCGACAAGACCCGCGCGCTGCTGGAGAAGGCCGGCTACCAGGTGGTCTTCCCGAGGAACCTGGACAACCTCTGCTGCGGACAGCCGTTCGCCTCAAAGGGCTACTTCGAGCAGGCCAACCGCAAGCGCCAGGAAACCCTCGACGCCTTGCTCGAAGCCAGCCGCGGCGGGCTCGACCCGATCTATTGCGACACCAGCCCCTGCACCCTGCGCCTGGTCCAGGAGCTTGCCGACGAACGCCTCGACCTGCACGATCCTGTGCGCTTCATTCGCGCCCACCTGCTCGACCGCCTGGACATCGAACCGCAGGAGGCGCCGATCGCCGTCCACGTCACCTGCAGCACCCAGCACCTGGGCGAAGGCCCGGCATTGATTGAAATCGCCCGGCGTTGCGCCAAGACCGTGGTGATCCCGGAAGGCATCCACTGCTGCGGGTTCGCCGGCGACAAGGGCTTCACTACGCCGGAACTCAACGCCCACTCGCTGCGTTCGCTCAAGGACGCGGTGCAGCATTGCGACGAAGGCATCTCCACCAGCCGCACCTGTGAAATCGGTCTGAGCCAGTTTGGCGGCATCGATTACCACGGCTTGGTATATCTCGTCGATCGCGTCTCCCGCGCCAAAGCCACTTCGTTAACCTCTTGATTGCAGCAATCTTTCAGCCCCGCCAAGCGCGGGGCTTTTTTTGTCTGAAAGATCGCCAGCCAAGCGGCAAGAGAAAAAATGAACCCCTGGCAATTCGTCAGAGTCCATTTTTGCAAGTCCGGTAATAAAAGGGACTTGATCGAAACAGCCATCAGCGGAAGCGGAAACCCTGAACTCAGAGCCCTTCCACGATGTGCCGGGCAGGTGAGCCACCAGGCCCCCGCACCGAAACTTTGACCGAGGAGAACCAAATGAAACGTACCGCACTTGTTTTTGCTGCCGCACTCATGACCTCACCTGTCTTCGCCGCCAGCGACCTTTGCGACGTGAACCTGCAGAAGATCGACGACGGCATGACCACCGCCCCTACGCTGGGCGAACCGATGAAATCCGAAGTGGCCGAACTGAAGGCCGAAGCCATGAAGGCGCGCGACGCTGGCGACGAGAAAGGCTGCATCGCGTCCAGCGGCAAAGCCCTGCAGATGATGAAGGCCCCTGGTGACGGCGGCGGCAGCGGCAGCGGCAGCGGCCAGTAAGGCAGCCGTCGCAGTCATCGCTGTCAGGAAGCCGGCCCCGGGTCGGCTTCCTGGGCATAGCGATCGACGCCGAAGGACCATTGCCGTAGACTATGTCGCTGCAACATCGTTACACCGCTCAGATTTGGGGCCGATTAGGATTCGACGCCGGTAACAAAACTTGAGGGGCATGCCGAGTTGGTAACAGAACTCGTAAATCCACTGTTGCAAACTTATAGTTGCCAACGACGACAACTACGCTCTAGCCGCCTAAGTGCCGCTAGCTGTCCATAGGGGATGCCTGTAAACCCGAAGATTCTGGACAGTCAGATAGAACAGGATCGCCGCCAAGTTCGCTGTAGACGTAACGGCTAAAACTTATACAGCTCGCTCCAAGCGCCCTGCCACTCGGGCCGCGCGGAGTTAACTCAGTAGAGATGGCTAAGCATGTAGAACCGATAGTGGAGAGCTGGCGGACGGGGGTTCAAATCCCCCCGGCTCCACCAAATACCCTTTACAAATCAGGCGCTTAGCGAATGGCTACAGTGCCTTTTTTGTGTCTTTTTGGGCCGTTATAGCTAGGTAATGCCAGCTTTATGACAGCCTCGATCCCCGTGAAGCCCATCCTCCGCGGCCACCTTTACCTCAATATCCGATAAAACGTTTTCCGTCGCTTTTCCGGTTTGAAAACGCGCCACGGCGATCTGTCGGGGGTATTAAATCTGTGTCGGCTTACACACAGAGACCTACATATGCCGACACATGCCCCCAAGAAGTATTTGATTAGCCACACCTCTCTCCAGCAATGCTTTGACAAGAGCCGCTCCGGCCTCGAAAAGCTGCGAGAAAACGATCCCAGCTTCCCTCGCCCCATCAAATTTGGCTCAAGCAAACAGGCTGGCGTTTACTTCGTCGTCGCGGAGGTGGAGGCCTGGCTAGAGAGCAAGATCAGCGAACGTGATGGCACCACTGAGGATCTCCCCAAGAGAGATGAGCAATGACCACATACGAGCAGATCCCGCCGTTCCTGGCGGAGATGCCCGAACCGGCACGTGCCTCATATCTCAGCCCAGAAATTGCGCCAAAGCCGCTCCCGTGTGAGTTAACGAGGGTCATGCCCTGGCATGACGAGCTACTGCCAGCCGATCTGCGGGAATATGTCCGTGATGTCGCTGAGCGCACTCAATGCCCACCAGATTTTATTGGAGTCGCGCTCGTGGTTGCTGTCAGCGCCGTGGTCGGCCGAAAATTTACCATCCACCCGAAACAGCACGATGATTGGATGGTCGTTCCCAACCAGTGGGGTATCGTCATTGGGCGGCCATCTGCGATGAAATCGCCTGCACTCAAACAGGCACTGCGCCCACTGCATGCGCTGGAGTCCAGGGCGCGAAAACAGTACGGCCTGGATGAGGCCGATCACAAGGCAAGCAGCGAGTTGCTCGAAATGGAACGCAACGCCGCCAAGGTCAAGGCAAAAAAACTCCTCAGTAGTGGCGACAAAACCGCAGCTTTGGCAGAACTGAACAGACTTTCCAGCGACATGCAGGCACCAGTCCCGCGCCGGTACATCGTCAACGACTCAACTGTTGAGAAACTCGGCGAGCTGCTCAACGAAAACCCCAACGGGCTACTGCTTGTGCGTGACGAGCTGGGAGGCTGGTTGGCGACGATACAAAGCGAGGACGGTTCTGTCGCACGAGCTTTCTACTTGGAATGTTTCGATGGCAACGGCTCATTCACCTACGATCGCATTGGGCGCGGCACCATTTTCATCGAGTCATGCTGCTTATCCTTGATCGGCGGCATTCAACCGTCACGAATCGCATCGCTGGTGCGCGCCGCGATCAGCGGCGAATTGGATGACGGCCTGATTCAGCGCCTACAACTTGCCGTTTACCCCGACGATGTCCGCGAATGGCGTCTGGTGGATCGCTGGCCGAACAAAGCCGCCACTGAGCGAGTGGATTGGGTTATCGAGCAGCTCGACCAAATACCCGATGGGCCTCGTTCTGCACTCAGGTTCAGCCCGGAGGCACAGGAGATATTTAACGCTTGGTATACCCGCCACATGCTGGAAAGCCGGAGGGAAGAATTACATCCAGCATGAACGAGCCCCTTGAAACACAGGACACCGTTTCCCCCTTACCATAAGGGATAGGCAAACGACTGTGTTTATGACTACCAGCAAAGACAAGGCCATCGAAGTACTCGGCCAAGAGCGGCGGCGCCGCTGGAGCGTCGAGGAGAAACTGGCCATGGTGCGCGAGAGCCTGGAGCCCGGACAAAGCGTCTCGGTAGTGGCCCGGCGCAACGGCATCAATCCCAACCAACTGTTCCATTGGCGCAAGCTCTACCAGGATGGCAGCCTGTCGGCGGTCAGTGCCGGTGAAGCGGTGGTGCCGGCTTCCGAATTGGCTGATGCCCTCAAGCAGATCCGCGACCTGCAACGGATGCTGGGCAAGAAGACCATGGAGGCCGAGATTCTCAAGGAAGCGGTGGAGATCGCCCGCTCGCGAAAATGGATTGCGCACTCACCCTTGTTGCCGGGGGACGACCAGTGAAAGCGGTCAGTAAAAGTCTCGGTGTGGCGCGCTCGCAATTGACGGCTCGACTCAAACAACCTGCTCCAGGGACGTCTACGCGCCGCTGCCGGAAGCTCAACGATGCGGCCTTGGTTGAGCAGATCAAGCAAGCCGTCAACGTATTACCCAGCTATGGCTATCGCCGGGTGTGGGGCCTGTTGCGTCGACAGTATGAGCAGCAGAGCCAACCACCGATCAATGTGAAGCGGGTCTATCGCGTCATGCGCGACCACGACCTGTTGCTGGAACGCCGACGCAAGCAACCGGGTGTGGTACGGCGCCACGAAGGTCGCGTTGCCGTGAACACGAGCAATACCCGCTGGTGTTCGGATGGCTTCGAGTTCCGCTGCGAGGATGGCGACAAACTGCGTGTGACCTTTGCCCTGGACTGCTGCGACCGCGAGGCCATCAGTTGGGTGGCCAGTCCGCATGGCTACAGGGGCGACGATGTCCGCGACGTAATGCTGGAAGCCATCGAGCAACGTTTCGGAAGCGAGCTGCCGACATCGCCGGTGCAATGGCTGAGCGATAACGGCTCGGCCTATACCGCCGAGCAGACCCGGGCCTTTGCTCGACAGATTGGCCTACTACCGCTGACCACCCCCGTGTGCAGCCCGCAGAGCAACGGCATGGCGGAGAGCTTCGTGAAGACCATGAAGCGCGATTACATCCGCCACATGCCCAAACCTGATCGAGCAACGGCCCTGCGCAACTTGACCATCGCCTTCGAGCACTACAACGAGGAACACCCGCACAGCGCACTGAAATACCGCTCACCTCGGGAGTTCAGGCGCTTGGCTGATGTATCAACTTAACGGGGTATTGGTGTCCGGTTTGATAGGGGCAGGTCCACAGCATTGCAATCTCACTTCCTAAAAATGCCACAGACCATTGCCGGATTAGCACTTCTATTCGAGCTTATCGGCGGAGGACAGCAAGTGGTCAGCGCAGAGGCTGCTACCCGAGCAATTGGCTGGGCGGCCTATCTGATGAGCCATGCACAGCGGTTGTACGGTGCAGCAATTAACGCCCCACTGCTGGGGCACGGTTGATCCTAGAACGTCAACAGAAATTACCCGAGCCGTTTACCGCACGAGAGGTGCGCCAGAAGGACTGGACAGGGTTGGGCTCGCAGGACGCCGTGAATAATGCGCTCGCAATTCTGGTTGAACACGACTTCATCGTTGGCTACGAGGTTGCTGGCGAGAGAGGTGGCCGCCCATCGACGCGCTATGTCTGGCGAAAAACATAGCCTAGACCCAGCCTGTTCACTCAAAAAGCCAGAAGGGCTACCTACAAAACCTACGAAACCTGGTTCTGTAGGTTTTGTAGGTAGCCTTTTCCTGATTGGGAAAAGTGTTCGGTGCTCAAGTAGATGTACCTTCGCACTAAAGGCAAAAAGCTGAGGCCGCCAGTGCCTGACCGCCCGCTTTAAATCTGTCGAAACAGGCTGGAATTGGCCCAAAGCGGTCTCTACAGTTCGACAACCCTACGCCGAAGCTCGACCGATCTTGCCCTTATGTCATTTAGCCACTCTTGCCAGTAGCCCTTTCTACTCTCAGGTAATCACCATGGACGACGTAGTAATAACGCATTCGGATGTGCATCAGAGCTGGCAAAACCATCTCTTCAATTTCAGTCTCGACGACCCTAAGACGAATGCACCCGGGCTGCGAAAACCGCAACTGGCAGCGCTTTATGCCACCCTGGGGCACCTGGTAGTTGACCCATCCTCGACCGCTACAGTGGTCATGCCGACCGGTACAGGGAAGACCGACACCATGCTCGCGCTGATCATCGCTGCGAGGATGGCCAGAACCCTTATCCTGGTTCCCTCGGACGCCCTCAGGACGCAGTTGGTGGGCAAGTGCACGGAGATTAAGACGCTCCGCACAGTGGGGGCAGTATCGGGCACGGCGCGCAATCCCATTGTTGCAGCCATTGACTCGAAGCTGTCTGAGGCGCAGGTTTCTGAATTGGCTAATGCCAATATCATTGTGGCCACTCCCCAGGCCCTGCTGCTATTCGAAGACGCCGCCTTGGGGGCACTGGTGAACATCTGCAGCCACCTGATGATTGATGAGGCCCACCATGTTGTAGCTGCCAGTTGGAACCGAATCAAAACAGCCTTCAGGGGCAAACCTTGTATTCAGTTCACCGCGACGCCATTCCGGGAGGATGGTTTAGCTCTGGCGGGCAAGATCATTTACAACTACCCGCTACGGGATGCGCAGCTTGACGGCTATTTCAAAGGCATCGAGTTCCATCCGGTACGAGAATACAACCTCAAGCTGTCCGACCAGGCCATCGCAGACAAGGCTGTTGAGCTGCTCAGGACTGACCTCAAAGCCGGGTACAACCATTTGATGATGGTGCGGGCCAAGTCGCACAAACGTGCGACAGACCTGTTTGAGATTTACAAGCAGCACGCCGACCTGACGCCAGTCCTGATTCACAGCAAGGTGCCGAACCAAGCCATGGTGATGGCGGAGATCGTTAAGAAGAAGCACCGGATCATCGTCTGCGTCGACATGCTTGGCGAGGGCTTCGATCTGCCTGAGCTCAAAATCGCTGCCATTCATGATCAACACCAAAGCCCTGCAGTTACGCTCCAATTCATTGGCCGGCTGACAAGGATTGATGCCGCCCTCGGTGATGCCAAGTTCGTGGCGAATATCGCTAACCAGAAGACCGACCACCAGATGGCAGACCTCTACAAGGAGAGTGCTGACTGGGGTGCAGTCATTCGCAACGTGAGCGAGCAAAAGGTCGGCCGGGAAATTGAGAAGGCGGACTTTAACGAGCAGTTCGCCGATGGGGACGATGCCCAGGTGATTTTTGGACTGAACCCGAACCCCAAAATCAGTGCTGTGGCATATCACGTATCCCCCAAAGACTGGGCACCACAGCGGGCGCAGAGTCTGGATGGGCGCAGAGAAACACTGCAGTGCATCTCGATCAATGATCAGGCCGATACCGTCATTGCCGTGACTCGGCGGGAGACTTTGGTTGGGTGGGCCCAGACCGAGGAGATCGTTGATACCAACTGGAATCTTTACATCGCTTTCTATAATAAGCCGCAGAAAACCCTGTTCATTCACACCTCAGGTGACGACACCCAGGCAACTCGCTTTCTCAACCTGGTGGCCAAGGACTCTCGTCGCATCAATGGTGAGCCGACCTTCCGTACGCTCCACGACATCAAGCTGATGAAGCTGCAAAACGTTGGCCTGTCCCGCGCCCGGAAAGACTTGCGGTTCACGATGCACGTGGGCCGCGATATCAACCAGGTGATCAGCGATATCGAAAAGGGCAACGCGACAAAATCCAACATCTTCGCCACCGGTTTTCAGGATGGAGAACGAACTACTGTGGGCTGCTCGCACAAGGGCAAGATCTGGGAGATGAACTCCTCTCCGATCAACTACTGGGTCGAGTGGTGCAAGCGCATGTCGGTCAAACTCAACGACAACACCATCGACCCTGCTGACGTACTCAAAAATGTCATGCGTGTTGACCAAATCAAGGACAGATGGCCAGAAGGCCTGTTCTACGCCGACTGGCCTGCGTCGATCGCGATCGAAAACGAGCAAAGGATCTCGCTGTATTTTCAGGGAGAGAGTTTCAACCTTCTCGACGTCGAGCTTGGTAAGCCTGAATACAGTGGCGCGCGGACGCTGGAGATCCCTGTCATGGTCACGGGTAACGATGGCGAGGAGCGGCGCCTCACTACCATCGCTATCAAGCTGTTGAAGGACGGATACAAGACCTCCTGCCCAGGGGTGAAGATTCTTTACCCCCACGAAATGCCGCTGGATTCCTACCTAGATGGAGAGCCGCTTGTATTGCTCAAGGTCGACGGTTCCATGGTGCAGGGCAACTACCGTCATTACTCGCTCAACAGTATGGATGTAAAACTACCTGCCGGCTTGCTCGAACCCTGGAATTGGGGAGCGACGAAAATTCATCAAGAGTCCATGCGTGCGGAGCGACGTGAGGACTCTGTACAAGGCTTCACCTTCGCCAAGATCGCTGATGACTACTCCATCGTCTTCAACGATGACGGCAAAGGTGAAATCGCCGACCTTGTGGCAATCCGGGAAAACAAAGACGCCATCTACGTAGACCTCTACCACTGCAAATTCTGCCCAATGACGGATGGAGTCGCCGCGCCTGGGGCCCGCGTTGCGGACGTCTATGAGGTATGCGGTCAGACGTCGAGATCGGTGAAATGGCTGTACACTGGCGATAAGTTCTTCAACCGATTGATGGATCGCTATCAGCAATCACTGCTCAAGGACTTCGACAGAATCCTGAAAGGTACGCCTCAGCAACTGGAGATACTGCGCAACAAATGCCACGATCACGAGCTGATCTTCAATTTTGTGATCGTGCAACCCGCGATATCAGCAAAGAAGGTGTCGAAGGAGCAGCTTGCTGTCTTGGGAACGAGCTACTCATACATTAAGAGCATCTCGGGATCGGACATCAAGGTCATCGTTAGTCCGTAATCTACTTGCGTCAGCGGATTTGCGACTAATTCCGCTGACGCCATGCTACATACCTACTTCGCTTTCCTAGGAAATTGATGACCGCTTCTGGCCGAATGCTGCCGGTCGCGAATGGCAGGATACGCCCCTTCGCAATCAGTCGTAGAAAATCGTGGGCAATAAAGCGTTGTCCACCCTACATAGCTCTGAAGTACGTGCAAGGTGGGTATCGAGAAGTGTTTTCCACCAACGGCTACCCAGGCCACCGCGCTTACACACTTAGTCGATGCATCCGCATGCGGTGCAGACGCGATATTCTTTTAAATATAACCCTTGGCTACAAATTTCACAGTTAGAAAAAGGGCGGTTAATTTCTTCGAACTCAGCCTGAAATGAGCTTATGTACAAGTCCGACACCCCCATATTGCAAATATCATCGTAGCTGTATTTGCTTTCACACTCAGCGCAGCAAAACGTTACTTCTTCTGCCGCTCCTGGTTGAGTTGGTTGTACAAGGGGCGACGAGCAGCTAATGCAGCAAAATTCCAAGAATATTTTTTTGATAACTTCATGATGGAATTCTAGAAACTCTATGGCTCGAGAGTTTTTTTCAATTTCATAATCATATACCTCGTAGGCATGTAGAAGGATCTGCCAAGCTTCGTCCCCAAGTACTGCCCTAGCATCGAGATTTAGATTGTGCGATAAAAATCGATTGATTATTATAAAGCAGTCCGCCAATAGCTCAGAGATTTGATCTTCGGACAGATGACTAAAGAAATGCTCTATCTCATTGCGATGCTTGCTGATACGATCAAATGTATTCCACTCGACATGAATTCCGAGAGATTTAAATCGACTTTTAATTCCAGCAACATCAATAGTTTTGCTACCAACCCCCTTCCAGATCACCGCTCCCTGAGAATCTATAGTAGGCGCGACACTTTGTTTGATCAAAGCCGCATTGGTTTCCTTTCCGCTTAATAAGAATAACTTGTATTTGAAGAGTAGTAAAATACCTGCGTAAATATTCCTAACACTAGAGACTAATCGCTCATCAGATTGATAGTCATCTAGACCAATTTGAATTGAGCGGATGGCGTTATCTAGCAGGCTCATTAACCAACTCTCCACTAAACGTATTGAGCGAAATGTGTCGGACTTTACTAGCAGGCTTCGATATATGGCACTGCATATATAGCTGCTTCTTGTGGATAGTGGCAGCTCCAATCGAAGCTACTCTCATCTCATTCAGGGTTGGAGATTGTCTCCCTTACAATTGCAGAATGTTTCATCTTTCCCTTTGTTGCTGTGACCGTCTGCGTAGTCGTCAGAATCTCAAGCTTTATCTCAAAGTCGTCACTATAAGGCCTGCTTTGAAAGAGACGGTTCAGATGCTCAGCGAATTGCTCTGCCAGCTCACGACTATCGAGATAAAGCGTCTTGTATGAGAGCCGGCCAGTAGGTGTCGAATACAAGCCTTTCACAACGTCGTCGTCCCGATAGTGACCATCACGTAAGTTCGAAGGAACCAATCTACTGGGAATTTCGACTCTAATCGTGGCGTACTCGACAACCGACTTGTTCTTGAAGTCCCCAGCATTGCGCAACTTTGTGTGCTCCATAGCTGATCATCCTTTCTGGTTAGATGCAGAGTGCCAAAGCATTTGATGAATAGCTACTGTCTGGCAGCGGTCATTACGATAGGCAGCCATTGGCCGCGAGCAGCCATCTTCGGTGGCAATTCCTACAGCTCACCGTCGTCATCCGTTGCCGTTCACCACACAGCCCTTACGCCCATGAAGGCGCATCGTCATCTGCCGGCATTTTCTCGCCTGAGCCCGAGCTTTACGTTTACGCCCTCAATGCTGGATCGTCATCTGACGCTATCACTGAAGCCCCAACGAACAGGTAACTCCCTCTGGCACGGTTTCACAACGCCAATCACCTGAATAAAGCCCGTGAAAACTGTGAAGCCCGGTATCATGCGGCTCGCAAGAACGCACTCCTTCACGACACCTCTTAGCGACACCCCTTCACAACGCCAATTTCCTGAACAAAGCCCGTTAAACGCCTGAGCCCAGTATTCATACGGCTCGCAGCCACAACACCCCTTCACGACACCTCTTAGCGACACCCCTTCACAACGCCAATTTCCTGAATAAAGCCAGCTAAACGCCTGAACCCAGTATTCATGCGGCTCGCAGCCACAACACCCCTTAACGACCTCCTTCCAGCAAATCGGCAAGCTCCTCTATGGGAGGTGAAGCGTCAGACTCCCATAAGCAATAGATGGGAGGTGAGCCCTATTTTTACGATGTGTCGCGAAGTGGATGGCGGAGCCACCCAAAAGCGCCTGATCAGAGATTTGGGTTTTCCGAGAGCGAGGGGAGACTGAGCTCACATACATCGAGGAGCACCACCATGAATCTGGTCGCCACCATTGCCAACCTGATGGCTTCAATCGTCCAGCCGACAAAACCGCTGTACACCACAGTGGTATATCCCACCCAGGGGAAAGCGGTCGTGCTGCATGACGGTCTCAACATCCGCAGTGAGCGCACGTGGTACCAGTATCCCGACTCGCTGACCGGCGAAGAAGAGAAGTCGACCGACCCACTCGACCTTCATATCGCCGATAATGCAGCCTGGGCCGAGCCCGTCAGACAGACTCAGGCTGACATTTGCAGCCAGCAGAGATGCTTCATGAATCAGATGGACAACGGTTGGGTAAACCCGGCCAACTGGCCGCCGATGATGGATAGCTGCGTCGATGTCATGGGCACTGCTTACGGCATGGACTCGATGAGCGACAGTCTGTGGTTCGATCACGGTGGCGCGTTCGCAGACTGAATCAGCGCCCGCCAGTTGCCGGCGCTAGAACGCTGAACCAGCATGCAAAATTGCTGTGCGTTTCTGTACAGTGAACGAGTATCTTAGACTCTGATGCCCACCAGCACGGGAGAAGAACATGGACCGGTTTGAGCTACTGATCTACTCAGTATTCGGCGTGCTATGCGCCCTGGGAATTACCGCTGCGATTGGCTACAAGATCGCAGCGTACTTGGACAAGCGACACGACGGCAACGGAACACGCCCTAACTCGACTGCCGATTGATGAGATCAAGTTAGCGATCAGCCCACGTTAAAACACGTGCCCAGTCAAGGAGGATGACATCGTGAGCAAAGTTGAATGCCAGTGCTGTAAGAGGATGATGGTTCCATCAATCATTTACAGCCGAGGTCTTTGGATCAGCTGGATGGTCAGACTAGATGGGCATATACGCGGAAGCGTTTGTCCATTTTGCTTAAGTGAGAGTTGGGATGGAGGCAAACATCCTGAACACCGCTCAGTGGCACAGAAGTCTACCGTCCTGTTGGGTCTGATCGTTTCCGTCATGGTTGTTTACGGCCTCTTCACCGAGATCGCCGACACAGCTCAGATTACGATTCCAAATAACGTCGACATGGTCGTCCAGTGGGCCATAATCATTGGCGGAGTCCTGCTTTACAGGAAGCTCAGGTACAAGTGAAAGGGGCCGTCAGGCTAATGCCCATCATTTAATCTATTGCCATCGATCTGCCGTTGCCAGCATGACTCATGAGATAGCCCAACGCAGCCAATAGCGATTGGGGCGGCTGCGCCGAAACTTCCCCCCCTCAAATCACGTTGCTGCCGATCGTTTGATCGCGAACTTTAAGCACCGTCGTCGTACTGCAGCCTGCGTGGCGAGCAGTCGCGCGAATACCCAGGCCAGCGCCCAGCAGTTCACCGATTCGCTGATGCAGGTTCTTATCAGCCGGTCGGCCCTTGTAAGCGCCGGAGGCTTTTGCCCGAAGAATTCCCTGGGCCTGACGCTCACGACGCTGCTCGTAATCCTTGCGCGCAATAGCCGCCATCATCTCGATCATCATGCCGTTGATCGCGGCCTGCATTCGGTCAGTGGATTCGTCACCAGCCTTATCTCTCATGCTCTGATGGCTGGTCGGAAGATCCAGGG